>ERZ778025.1649-NODE-1649-length-15052-cov-3.561179_pt1 | contig 15052 bp, 17 predicted proteins | sample MGYA00375755_ERZ778025 | MGnify/ENA primary metagenome ERZ778025 (study PRJEB29350, sample SAMN05389825) | bioreactor metagenome | isolation source: Thiocyanate bioreactor | place: South Africa: University of Cape Town | collected 2014-03-17 ... | reverse complement strand
CGGCGATACGTTTCGGCTTGAGCCCCTGGCTCGGATGGATGGCGAAGGTGAGCCGATAGCTGCCGGGAGACGGCATGTGATGGTCAAGCGCATGTTCGATCGGCGCGATAAAGGCCGCGAAATCGACGTCCTTGTGAATCTGGCCGTCAAAGGCTTCAACGACAGTGTGTTCCAATGCGTAGGTCTGGCCGGCGAGATCGAAGACATATTCCACGGGAGGACCAACCCGGTCGTCCTCTGGAGAGCTGGCATTGGCCCGCACCGCACCGTGGCGCTCCTCAAGCACCCGGGCGACGGCGTCGCAGCCGCGTCGCTCATTGTCGATCGGTTTAGCGGGCATCTCGGGAGGCTGCTTTCGGAGCTGGCGATCGGGCCGACCTTGACTTACAATGCAAATGCATTACATCGGTCGGCATAACGACGCAAGGAGCCGGCAATGGCCAAGACGGCTGAAATCCTCGAAATCCCCGCCACCATCACGGACCGCGGCCAGACGACCGTGCCTGCCGCCATCCGCAAAATGCTCGCCCTCGGCAAACGTGACCAGGTCGTGTTTCGCGGGCTCGCCGACGGCACCGTCGTGATCGCGAAGAAGGACTCGCGCGCCGACGACGGCGATCCGGTGATCGGCACGTTCCTCGCATTCCTGGCCAGCGATATGGCGAACGAGCCGGCCCGGATTCGGCCGGTGCCGAAGTCGCTGGTCACGCGCGCCAAGGGTCTCGTCAAGGGCCTCAAGGTCGATCTCGACGCGGCTCTGCCGGAAGATGATGCGTGAGCGACGATACCTTCGAGGTCAACGGTTGGACAATCTATGCGCATCCGCTGTTTCTCGACCAGCTTGAGGCGATGATCGCGGCGGTCGAGAAGGCGCGTGAAAAGGATCCGAAGGGGTACAAAAAGAAACGCGCCGCAAAGCTCCTCGCGGCGGTCTTGAAGGTGGCGTTCGAGGATATCCCGAGTGACCCGACCCGCGACATCTACCGGCAGGGCGGCACGCTCGGCGACGAGTACAAACACTGGTTCCGCGCAAAATTCCTGCAGCAGTTCCGGCTATTCTTTCGCTACCAGCAATCGGCGGATTCCAAGATCATCGTGCTGGCCTGGGTGAACGATGACTCGACGTTACGCGCTTATGAGAGCGCCAACGACGCCTACGCCGTGTTTCGGAAGATGCTGGATCGCGGGAATCCGCCCGATACGTGGAAGGAGCTTCTCGCCGCCGCATCGAGCGCCGGCGCGAAACGCCGCCTCACGCGTGCGACGCGCGGGGAATAGCCCGCGCAAGCGGCGCATCGATATTGGCTGCATAGCGCTGCGCGTGGCAGCGCGTCGAAGGGAAGAGGGCGGCCTTGCCGCGTGACGATGATCGCACCAACAAAACTCGCTCGGTTCGACGCACGCGTCCGCGCCTTTCTCGCGGAGGAGAAGCCGTGCGGTGGCTGAACGCAACGAAAACGCGAAAAGATGATTATGTTGTTTGGCGCCGCTAGAGGCGGGAAGGATGATTGCCACGTTACGAGAATAGTCCGTCTGGTGGCAGGTATGATCCGGCAGGGAGTCGCGATATGTCTACAATCCAGCTCTCCACTACTGCCAAAGGAAATGGCTATCAGGCAATCGTGACGTTTCCGGATGGCGTTTCTATGAGCTCGGCGGAAACCTATCCGAGTGTGGCCGAGGCAATGGCCGCAGCCGCCATGAAGCTGCTCGACATGCCTGAGCGTTTGGCGGCGCTCGATCGGCCAGAAGCGCCAGTTAACTTGGGCGCGTCCATCCCGTGCTCACGCAGAAACGGCCCCGCCTGATGGCGGGGCCGTTGCCGTAGGCGAGCTCAGTCCCGATTGGGACGGGACCAGATGAGCTGGAGACCTTCCTGCCCTTCCACCTCGATCAGGGTGGCGTAGATGGGAGCCGGGAAGCTCGGGTCGTCCAGCTTGACGGAGAGGTAGTCGCGCTCGGTGTCCTTGGCGGTCTTCTGCCAGGCCGCGCCCAGCTCGACATTGCCGGCAAAGATACGGAAGTGCGGACCCTTGTCGGAAGGGTTCTCGACGCGGACCAGTTTGGCCTTGGCGTTGAGAGCGAGAGTGCGGACGGTGCCGGTGAACCCGTTGCCGTTCGAGGTGAAGGTGCCGATGGTCGCCATTGTCGTGTCCTTTCAGTTTTCGGGCCGCGCCTATCGCGACCTCGATGGCTGGCGACAGACCGGGGGCGCTCGACCCGCACCCCGAAGGGGCCGACACGCAGTAGAGGGCAGCCAGGGCGCGACTTTCTTGTCTTCCGCGAGGAATGACGGCGAAGCCGGCAGGGGAAGAAAGTCGAGACCGGCTGTTGCGGGGATAAGAGCGAGGCGAAGCGCTAGCGACGACGGCCTTCGGTCAGACATGCCAAATCGAGGACGCCATGGGCGAGTTTCAAAAACGGGCCGTGTGACACGACGTCGACCGAGGTGCCCCGACATCGGGCAACGCATTTCGCGGAACGCAAGGACCTCGATCCGCTCCAGGCCTGTGTCGCGATCAACCCTGACAAGACCCGCGCGCGCTGATTCGCAGGCCCGGCTTGGCGCGCCCGACCAATCGAGACCGACTGATGCAACCACGACTGTGCGAGGAGCGACGGGTGGTGCCCGGCAATGAGCCGGCAGATTCAGAGGGAGGGTAGATGGCCGGATCGTCAGGTCACGGTTCGCGGCGGACGCATGCAGGCTGACTGCCCCGCTGACGGGACCGTTGCGCGGTAACAAATGGGCATGGACAACAAAGCAATGGCATTGCAATATTAGTCCGCTGCATTTGACTCCGCTTTATTCAGCGGGTAACTCAGCGGCAACTAAAGGGATGGAGTTCCCTTCTAACCGCCGTTCCTGGCTGATGACTCCTACTTCGCCTTTGTGCAGGTGGGTTATCCATGCCGATTGAACGCCAATACTTTGTTTCTCCGCGATCTCACAAATCACAGACGCTCCGCTGCTTAGGCGCGGGTTCGCACTCATCGCAGCCGTTTGAACGGCGCCTTGTTCCATATCATCCGCAATAGCCGCCAGCTCTAGTCGCGCGACTCGTCGCGGGATTGCTGGCGCGCGCCAAGAGCAATCTCGCGAAACAGTTCGCGGGCGACGTGAGCTTGAACTCATCAAACATGATCAGACGATGGCTGGCGTCCGCCAGACCGAGAGAAAGCATATCATGAAAAACGCTGAAGACGTGCTCAAGGCAATCAAAGACAACGACATCAAATACGTCGATCTCCGCTTCACGGACCCGCGGGGAAAATGGCAGCACGTCACTTTTGACGTGTCGCTGGTGGACGAGGAGATGTTCACGGACGGCACGATGTTCGACGGCTCGTCAATCGCGGGTTGGAAAGCAATCAACGAGTCGGACATGACGCTCATGCCGGATGCCTCGACAGCGGCTACCGATCCATTTTTTGCCGCCTCGACATTGTCTGTTGTATGCGACGTGCTCGAACCGACAACCGGCGAGCCCTATGGCCGAGACCCGCGCGGTATTGCCAAGAAGGCAGAGGCCTATCTCCGAGCAACCGGAATTGGTGATGCGGTGTACGTCGGTCCGGAGGCGGAGTTTTTCGTGTTCGACGACGTGCGATTTGCGGAGGATCCCTACAACACGGGTTTTATCCTGGACGCCGCTGAGCTTCCGATCAACTCGCACAAAGAGTACGAGAAGGGCAATCTCGGGCATCGGATCGCGACGAAGGCAGGTTATTTTCCTGCACCCCCGCAGGACCCGGCACAGGACTTGCGGTCCGAGATGCTTGCCATGATGGCGCAGATGGGTGTCAAGGTTGAAAAGCACCATCATGAGGTCGCGTCGGCGCAACACGAACTCGGGACCAAATTCGGCTCACTGACGACGATGGCCGATCACATGCAGATTCAGAAGTCCTGCGTGCATCAGGTTGCAGAACGATGGGGAAAGACCGCCACTTTCATGCCGAAGCCTGTCTACGGCGACAATGGCAGCGGCATGCATGTTCATCAATCGATCTGGAAGAGCGGCAAACCAGTGTTTGCTGGTTCGCTTTATGCCGATCTGTCGCAGGAATGCCTCTGGTACATAGGCGGCATCATCAAGCATGCCAAAGCGGTGAACGCTTTCACGAATCCAACGACGAACAGCTACAAGCGGTTGGTCCCGGGCTTCGAGGCACCCGTGCTGCTGGCCTATTCGGCGCGAAATCGCTCCGCCTCTTGCCGCATCCCCTATGCTACCAACCCCTAGGCGAAGCGGGTTGAAGTGCGGTTCCCCGACCCAGCGGCGAATCCTTATCTCGGCTTTGCCGCGATGCTCATGGCGGGACTGGATGGAATCGCCAACAGGATCGATCCGGGCCCGGCCATGGACAAGGATCTTTATGATTTGCCGCGACGGGAGTTGCAAAACATTCCGACGGTCAGTGCGTCGCTTCGCGAGGCGCTCTCCCATCTCGATCGAGATCGGACATTCCTGAAGTCCGGTGGAGTTTTCACCGACGATTTCATCAATGCCTATATCGAACTCAAGATGCAGGAAGTCGTGCGCTTCGAAATGACGCCGCATCCTGTCGAATTCGAGATGTACTATTCCAGTTGAGCTTACGTCGCAGAAGCTGGGGTTCAGAGACCGCACATGCCGTCGCATTCGTTTGCGAACAGGTCGAGCTGGCCGCGGTCCGCCTCCGTCGAAAGGTCGGCTTCACCGAGCGGCACGCCCGAGCGATGCAAGTACACTTCGCCACGGATGCCACGCAGCCCGGTGCGGATGGTCCTGTCGACATCGACAGCGTCCGACCAGGCGCCCGGATCTCCGTCACGCATGGCGCGCCACATCGCGTCGCTGTGGAAGGGACATCCGATGCAGGCGCTCTTGGGCGGCAGGGGATAGTCGTGCCGGGAGAGCCACGCCAGGCAATCCTGGCGCGACATTCTCTCTTCGATGAGCGGCCAGCGGTTGAGTCGCCATGTCTCGAAGCTGGGCTTCATTCGGACGGACTCGTCCATGGAGATGCCGATCCATTGCTCGATAACGGGCATGGTGGGCGATCGTTTGCGCGCGAGGCCGGCGAGCTCACGGACTTTTCGCCGGATTGGCGCGATCTTGTATTCGCTTGTGCATTGCCGGCGCATCATGCCGATCGAGGCGCGGCCGCGACGATCAAGCGTGCGTGTGAAGGCGGGGATCGACGCCCAGCGCTGGCCGTGGGCGGCGCTGAGCAGGCTTTCGCGAATATTGCCCGCCGATACGATGTGGACAGGAAAGGGCAGCACGTTCGACGAAGTCAGCCAAGAAAGATGGTCGTAGACGGCGGCCGGCTCCCAGCCGGTGTCAGCGAAGACGGCACAGTCGGGCATCGGACCGATGACACCGTGCGCAGCCATCAACGCGAGCGTGGTGGACTGGACACCGGCTCCGAGGCTCAACACGCAGAGGCTGATCGTGGTTTCCGAAGGCGGAGCGGTCATCCCCTGGCGACGATCGAGATGTGGAATGTTCGTCATGCCGCCGCCCCGATTTCGGCGGCCTTCGGCTGCAAATCGTGAAGGTAGGCGACGGCGCGCTGCGCATGCGCGGCTGCTGCGAAGATGAAGCGCTTCTCATTGGCCAAAACCTCCAACCAGGAGGCGAGGTAGCTCGCGTGATCCGGCCGCGGTTCGAGTTCGGGCACGATTCCGAGATCGGCGCAGAGAAAGCAGCTTCCGAGTTCCGCCACATATCCTCGCGTGCGCGTTCGCTTCGATCCTTGTGGTAGCGGCTAAGGTCGCGGTTGACGCGATGCGCGGGAGCCGTCCAATGGACCTTATGCCGATATCGGCATAAAATCCATTATGCCGCCTTCCGGATTATGCCGCGCCGATGTGCCTTTCCGCGGACAGGTGAGCAGCATCGGCGCCGCATGTCGGCATAATCGGACTGTGCGCTGCCCGACCAATTTGTTTACGACCATCGCAACATTGGCACGCCTCAGGACATCACGTTGCAGGAACTGCGCATCGAAAGCTTCTTTCCGATGGACGAGGAGACGCGTGAAGCGTTCCGTAAGTGGTCCTTAGCAGCAAAACGGACGCGACAGTGACCATCGATTGGCACTGCGAAATCGCTGCTGGGTCATGAGTTTTGCACAGGAATCACGTCGGCTCGCCTCACATGCTCTGCCCAGGTCGTGGGCCCTTACTCCTTCCAATCAACGGAAGGAAGCACCATGCCCTGGAAAGTTAAGAAGCCTACAGCAGCCGACGTCTCGCCAGATTGGCTGCGGCCCTATTGCACGCTATTCCTGCAGAAACTCGCCGATCAGGGCTATGCGCCTGCGACGATGCGAACCTACGCTGGTGCAACAGCTCTGTTCTGTCAGGAGGTCGCCCGCCGAGGTCTCGGCCAAGGCCAGCTTGTCGGCCAGACGCTGTCGAAAGTTCGCGCGGCAGCACTCAAAGGGATATGCCCGAACGAATACAATAAGAAGATATACTGCCTGGAACGCTTCATAGATGCTTTGGTCGAGGCCGGTGTTGCCGAGCGACCTAAGCCTACGAAGAAGGTGCCGACGGCGCTCGAACGCCTGCAAGCGGAGTACGAGGTCTATCTTCGCGAGCAGCGAGGGCTGACCGAGGCGACGATCTACCACTGCGTGCGATTCCTCGATCGCTTCATGACGTTCCGCTTCGGCGAGAAGCTCGGCAACCTCAACGACATCACACCGGCTGACGTCGTGAAGTTCCTGTGCGATATCATGGGTCGGAAGATATCGTACCGGGACAAGACTCCGCCGACGCACTTGCGCAGCCTGTTCCGCTTCCTGTTCTGGAGTGGAAAAACGAAGCGCGATCTGGCGAGCAGCCTTCCGCGCGTGGCGACAGGACGCGCGTCGCACCTGCCGCGATCATTGAAGCCGGAAGAGATTGAGCGGCTAATCGATGCAGTCTGGGCGCCGGTCGCCGTCGGTCGGCGCAACTACGCGATGTTGATGATTCTGGCTCGCCTCGGCCTGCGCGCGCCGGAGGTGATCGCGATCCAACTCGACGATATCGACTGGCGGTCCGGCACGATCCTGATCCGGGGCAAGGGCAAGCGGCACGACCGCATGCCGCTGCCCGAGGACGCCGGCAAGGCCATCGTCGATTACATCCGGAATGGTCGCCGTGGATCGTCGCGCACCTTGTTCGTCTCTCACAAGGTGCCGTATCGGCCCTTCGTCAATGCGCAGATCCTGAATACGGTGCTGCGCGCGGCATTCAAGGAGACCGGGCTCCGGCCGCCGCAGAAATACATTGGCTCGCATCTGCTGCGCCACAGCCTAGCGACTGACATGCTGCGCAAGGGTGCCTCGCTCGACGAGATCGGCGACGTGTTGCGGCATCGCTCACGTGCATCGACGGCCATTTACGCCAAGCACGATATTGAGGGGCTGCGCTCGATCGCGCGCGCCTGGCCGGTCGAGGGAGGTCGGGCATGACGACTCTCTCGCAGCAACTCGCGGACTACCTCGCCGTCCGGCGTAGTCTTGGCTTCGACCTGATCTTCGAAGAACGCGTCTTGCGCGTGTTCACCGCCTTCGCCGATCGCGAGGCCGTCGATCACATCACGGTCGATCTATTCCTGCGCTGGAAGGCCGCGTTCGGCACGGCCAGCAACAACACGTGGGCACATCGGCTGGGCATGGTGCGTGCCTTTGCCAGTTGGCTGAAGGGGTATGACGAACGAACCGAGGTGCCGCCGCCCGGACTTATCCCGGCCAAATGGCATCGGCCACGGCCCTACATTTACTCCGACAAAGAGGTTGCGACAGTGGTTGCACGCGCCGCCAGGCTGCGATCGCGCTATGACCTGCGAGGCTGGACCTACTCGACCCTGTTCGGGCTCATCGCCGTCACTGGGTTGCGCATCAATGAAGCCTTGAAGCTCGACGACGACGACGTCGATCTCGACGCCGGCGTGATCACGGTGAAGCGCGGCAAGAACGGCAAGGCCCGCTTCGTGCCGATCGCGCCAAGCACTGTCAACCGTCTTGCGGCCTACCGCGCCGAACGCACTCGACTTCTCGGGATCACAACGGGGGCGTTCTTCTGCAACGACGATGGCCGGCGGCCGACCGACTGCAGCGCACGCTACAACTTCGCGGTCGTCTCCCAGGAAATGGGACTGCGCGAGGCACAGCGCTTCTGCAAGCACGGGCGTGGACCGCGCATCCACGATCTGCGTCACACGTTCGCCGTCCGCACCATCATGGGCTGGTACCGCAAGGGGCTCGACCCGGATCGGGAGATGCTCAGGCTCAGCACCTATCTCGGCCATGTGAAGCCCGATCACACGTACTGGTACATTGAGGCGGTGCCGGAGTTGCTGCAGCTCGCCTCGAAGCGCGCGGAGCGCTCCCTCGCCGAGAATGCTCCGAGGAAAGGCGGTGCACGATGAAGACGCATCCGCTTCCCACCTATCTGCAACGCTTCTTCACCGAGCGCCTCGGAACTCAGTTGAAGGCGAGCCCGAACACGGTCTCGAGCTACCGAGACACGTTCCGGCTGCTGCTCAAATACGCGGCCGATCAGCTTCGACGGCCGCCGACGGGGCTGCAGGTGGTCGACATCGACGCCGACCTGATTGGCCTGTTCCTGGCTGACATCGAGAGCACGCGCGGCAACTGTGCTCGCAGCCGGAATGCCCGTCTGTCGGCAATCCGGTCGTTCTTCAAGTATGTGGCTGTGAACGAGCCGCAGCTCCTGCACCATTGCCAGCGTGTCCTGGCCATGCCCGCGAAGCGCCACGAGAAGCGCGCGATCGACTATCTGACGCGCGCCGAGATCGAGGCCTTGATCCAAGCACCGGATCTATCGACGTGGCACGGCCGTCGTAATCGGGCGTTGCTGGCGCTCGCGCTCCAGACCGGATTACGCGTCTCGGAGCTGATCAGCCTGTCGTGCGGCGATATCGTGCTCGGCACGAGCGCGCACGTCAGGTGCATGGGCAAAGGGCGCAAGGAGCGGGCAACACCGATCCGCAAGGACAGCGCCAAGGTGCTCCGCGACTGGCTCGCCGAGCGCAGCGGCGCGTCGACCGATCCCGTCTTCGTTAGCAATCGCAATCAGCGGCTGAGCCGTGACGCCGTCGAGCAGATCGTGCGCACGCACGTCATCGTAGCGGCCAGGAAATGCCCGTCACTTAAGAAGAAGCGCGTCACGCCGCACGTGCTTCGCCACAGCGCGGCAATGCAGCTCCTGCAGAACGGCGTCGATCGTACCGTCATCGCGCTCTGGCTTGGCCATGAATCGGTCGAGACCACGCAGATGTACATTCACGCCGACATCCAGCTGAAGGAAAAGGCAATGGCGCGAACACAGCCCGTCAAGGCGCCGCCTGGCCGTTACCGCCCCGACGACAAGCTGCTCGCCTTCCTTGAGGCGCTCTGATTATGCCGACATGCGGCGCCGATGCTGCTCACCTGTCCGCGGAAAGGCACATCGGCGCGGCATAATCCGGAAGGCGGCATAATGGACCGTCTCGTGCGCCCGCACGGCAACGTACGACGCCGCATCGCGAAAGCTCTCGATCGGCGGCATTTGGACATGATCGGTCGATGGTGCGTAGAACGCTTGTGCGCCGCCGTGACGCACCACAGCGCCGGTGTTTGTGAAGAACACATCGGCGGCCGCGTTCCGTTCGACAATAACCGGGGCCGCTGCGGGCCGCGCGTAATACTGTTCCGGCAGTCCATCGATCTGATCGACGCAGAAGACGGTGTAAGCCTTGAGAAACGGGATGTCGCGTTCGACGTCATCGCCATTGCCGTCAGTTTCGGTCCGCGTGAAACGACTGGCATAGACGACGGTAGTGCCCATCTCGCCCTTGCGCACGTGACCACCGAGTTCAGCGGCCTGCCTGAACGTCATCCAGATCGGCGACGCAAAGCCCTTCGCAACCGCCTCGGACCAGAGGAGAATGACGTTCACGCCGCTGTAGGGCTGACCGTTGTGTCGCAACGGCCGCGTGATGCGGCCGGCAGTGTTGGCAACAGCCCATGGCCGCGTCCACGGCCGCACGCCACGCTCGAGATCGCCGATGATGCGATCGGTGATGCGGGCGTAAATGTCCGCACGGGGCTTTTCCTGTTTCCGGTTCATGATACTGACCTCCGTTGGAGGCCGCGCCCATCGCGGCCCCGTCACGAGGTCCGCTGCGCAGGACTGGGAGGTCCGCGCACCCGCATCGGCATGGTCGCGATAGGGGATCGTAGTGAAAGGGCCGCAACGCAGTGGAGGACGGCGGAGCCGTTGCGCGGACAAACCGGCCGGAGCAGGACCTCTACGCGGGACGGGGCCGCGATGGGTGCTACCGACCCGAATTTTCGTTTCATTTGATCTTCGCGGTGCATCGCTTCGACGCGCGACACGCAAAAAGGCCGACCCCGTGAGGGGTCGGCCTGTTGGTGGCGGTGGTCGCGATGGGCGGGGCATTGCCCCGCCCAAGCGGCTAGCCGAGGGCGGCCATTTGGAGTTCAGCGGCCTTGCGACCGACGGTTTCGCCGGCGTGTTCGACCTGGCGTTCGAAGGGCTTCCAGGTCTCGCCGACGACGTGCTTGTAGGCGGCGACAGCGCCTTCGGCGGCCATGCTCAAGGCGTGAGCCTGGAGAGCCATGTCGGCCGCGAACTCGCGCTTGCGTTGCGCGGCACTCTCGAAACCAACGGGGCCGTCGAGATCTTCGTCACGGCTTTCGTTGGCGAGCTTGGCAGTCGCATCGCGCGCTTCGGTGACGGCCCGGGAGTAGAATTGGCCGGCGCCATGGGCCGATCCCACGTAGGAGCCGACGATGCGTTGCAGATGAATCTGCATGGCGCGCTCACTCAAGCCGTCCTTCAGGGCATCGGCGGTTTCGACGATGAGCCGTTCGTGCAGGTCGCGGATGCCGTCGCTGTCGAGGATCGCGAGGCCGAAGCTCTCGGAGATGCGGAGCGCCTGGGCGGAGTCGGGGCAGGCCAGGCGGACCATTTCGAGGGTCGTGCCGCGGCGAAGTGGGATGACGCGGGCAGGGGCGCGAGGGGAACGGGCGGTCTTGGTCATGATGAGATCCTTTCTCGGTTTCGCCTTGGGAAGCGATCGGGCCCTTTGGCCGTCGCTCCCTCGGGTGCGGTCGACCAGAACCGGCTTCAGCGGGCCGCTTCAGGGGGCGGTGGCCGCCAAGGCGAGCATGGGCGGGTTGCGGACGAGCGGGCCTTCAGGCCTGCGAAGGACGCGGCTCCCCATGACGAGACGGCGGCCGCCGATCGCTTGCGACTTGCCCTTGAAGCGGACCGCGGCCGGTTCAGACCGCAGCACAAACCGAGGGGGTGACGGCCAAGGGACAAACCTGCTGCCGAGACCGTGAGAGGTCGTGCCAGACCGACGTCCTCTCGGCCGGCGCCATGGATTCCTCGCACGCGGTTCGCACTCCGACTGGTGCGGCCCTCTGTCTCCTCATCGCCACGCTGCGGAAACGAGCTGGCATGAACGAAACTCGGCGATCGCTTTCTCCTGCCGATCGAGCTTGCGCGTGAGAGCGTCGATCTCGCCGCGACGGGCCAAAGTGAGCTTCGCGACATGCTCCTGAAACAGCCGCTCATCGGCGTTTGTCCAGGTCGATGCGCCACGGCCGTGGCGCCGGCGTTTCGCCCGATCGGTGATCGTCAGACGTTCGGCGCGTGCTGCGATCTGACGCTCGATGATGCCGAGATGGCGCTGCGTCTCGGCTTGCGCGACTTCCATGCGCGGCGGCAGCATGCGCTGTTCGGACGGTTCGGTCATCGCACCGTCCCCGTGGGCCATAGCGGGAAGGCCGACTCGTCCGGCATGTAGTCATCCGGAAGAGTGACTGCCGCGATGGACGATGCGATGTCGTCGCCGGCGATCGCCCAGTCGACAAGCGCCGAGTTGCCGCCGGCATGCTTGCGCATATCCGGCGTCAGGATGCCATTGAGCGCATCGGCGATGGCGCTCTCGGGGCGATGATGGGCCTGCACGAGGAGATTCACGGCGACAAGGTAGGCCTTCATGACTGAATCTCCTTTCTGTCGGCGTCTGCCGGATAGGGTTGCGGCGCATGGATGGAGAGATGCACGGCGCGCTTCCAGGCTTCGGACCCAGTAAAATGCCGTCTAAGGCGGGGATGCCAGACGACGAGGATAGGTGTCGGGCCGTCCTCGTCAGCGGCCGTGCGCCAGCCGAAGGCTTTTGCGATGAGGCGCCAGGGCATGGGTCACCTCCATCCGACAAAGTTGGAACGACCGCCGTAGAGTCGGTGGCGCGCCTCATTGATCACGAAGCCGAATCGGCCGACGTGATATTCGTCGGACGGCACGAGATAGCGCCGCTGCTCGGCCGCGCGGCGATCGCCGCCGAGCGTTGCGACGCATTCCGTCATGCCGCGATGGTGATCGGAGCGGATTGCCGAGATCACGATCCAGTCGGAGACGTGATCTCGCTCGAACGCCTGGCGATCCTTCTCGTGAGATTCGCTTGGCAAGAGCGGGCGGCCATGAATCGCCTCCCACGCGTTGGGATACCAGTCGCGGATGGTTTGATCGGCGCAACGCCGTTCGTACTCCGTGAACAATTCTGGAAGCGCTTGCGCGACGGCCGCCCACGCGCAGTCCTCTTCGTACCAGCCGCCACGCGCGCGAAGGGCCGGGTGGACCTTTGCATTATGCCCGGCATCGAGATGAAAGCCGCCGTGCCCGGCGGTCGAGTGGGAGATGACGCCGTCTGCATAGACGGTCGCGCATTGCGAGGCGCCCCAGGGTGTATGCGCGCCGGACCGGGTTTCGCGGCGCCCGAGGGCGGCGCGCTGGCGCTGGTGTTCGGCATTCTCATGGACGCAGGCGCGGAACGCGGCTTCGTCCGCGAGCTCGCCGCCATGACCGTAGAAATCGCTGCGTGACCATTCTTCCATCGGCCGCGACAGCCGCCAGGCCGAGGCAAGATAATACCGGTCGTTTCTGGCCGGCATCATCGCGAAGGCGTTGTCGCGGACCTTGGCGACGAGAAGACCGTCATGGGTTCGGGTGAACAAAACCCCCGCCGCGGCGGGGGTGGGATTGTTGGCCTGACCGGAGGTTCGAAGCGCGGTCATGCTGCCCTCCCTTCGTCAGAGTCTGCCGCCGTATCGTCATCGATGACCTCGTCGAGCACGGCATTGGAATAGCGATGCGAGGCGAGCCAGGCTTGCGCTGCGGGGCGATCGGCTGCAAGGTGGAGAAGCTCGGCGTGCCCACCAGTGCGATCGAGAACCCGCACCATCCCGGGCGTCGGCCGCTCTACGATGGTGAATGCCAATGGCGAACCCACGGAAAAGGTCTTGAAGATCTTGAGCACCACCACGCCGGCGCTGCCGAAGTCGCCCTGATGCAGCGTGAAACTCGCCGGTGTCGTGTGGTTGCCGATTGTGTGGGACTCGGCTTTGCGGACGAGACGTCCGACATTGTTGTTGTTCTCCCAGGCCGCAAGTTTGTTCTTGAATCGCTGCGGCGGCCGCGGCGTGCCGTCCGAATAGCGGATGAGCGCGCCGATCGGCGCTTGGTCATAGATCGATTGCGCGGACATGATGTCCTCCTGTCGGTGATGGAGAAGCAGAACCGCCGCCAGCTGGGGGCTGGCGGCGGAGATCGTTGGAAAAGGCAGGACAGCCGTTATTCGGCGGCCTCGGCAAAGCCAGCGGGCGTGTCGTCGTCCGCCCCCGTGTCCTCGGCCTGGGCGTCGGACTCGTCCGACGGTCCATCGAGTTCATCGTCCGGATCGGTGTCGCCGGAGAAGCGACCGACCCACGCTGTGACGGTCTCAAGCGGCGGGGCGAACAGCGCGCTCGGATGAACGAACTGGCCATCGGCGAAGTGCTTCACGAGCTCGGCCCTCGTGTCCTTGACCCGAGGGCGGGGCAGGACAGAGGTGCCCGCGCAGGCGCCTTCGAGCGCGGAACGCGAGAGGCAGGACAGAAATTCCTCCGTACCCATGTTCGGCAGGAAGGCGTCCGCGCCGATCGCTTCGCCGGCGATGCGCGCGACGACGCCGCTGTCCGAGCGGTTCTCACGGCACGAAAGGACATCGCTCAGGACGGACCGGGCGACCTGCTGCAGAGTCTCCCGGTCGAAGTCGAGCTTGCCCTCTTGCGAGATGAGCCGAACGACGTGCCGCTCGACCCGTGCATGGCCGTAGGGATTGTCCGATGCACCCGAGGCGATGCTGACGTTCTGACCGGCGAAGGCCAGAACGAGCAGGGCAAGAAGAGTGTCCTCCTCGATCGGCGCACGGCCGAGCGCTTCGTGCAGCGCATCGGTGCGGATGTCGCCGATCATCTCGATGCCCTTGCGCGTCACGTCCGGCCTTGGCTTCGCCACCGCGGCTGCGTCGTCGCCTCCGGCCAGGGCGCCCTTGGTCTTCTTGTCCGGCTTCGGGACCCGATAGGCGACCGTCTCGACCTTGCCGGCACGATCGAGATACATGCCGACGTGGTCGGATTTGCCAGGCTTGCCATAGACGCGCTCAGCCTTCGCCGGCAGTTTTGGCTGGCCCCATTCGTTGACCTCGATGATGGCGCCACGCTTCGGCAGATGACTGGCCATCCATTCGTGCTGGGCGCCGAGAAATGCCTCGACGTCGGTCGTGTAGCGGCTGTCTTCGTTGGCCGGCGCGAACAGATCCTCCTGCCAGACGATGCCGTAGGCCTTGGCCAGATCATCGTCGAAGCTCGCATCGCGCGCGTACATCCGGGTGCGCGTCAAAGCCCGCGCGACGTCATTCCAGGAGACGGTCGGCTGGACCTTCTTGGGCTTATGCTTTTTCCAGACCTCGCCCTGTTCCTCGTCGGTCGCGGCAGCGATGACGCGCAACTGTTGCTCGCTCGGCATATCGCCGCGAGCCATTTGGTCGAGCATCGCCGGCAGGACGTTCGCGAGGAGTCGCAGCTTGCGGACCTGACGCACCGACTGGGCGAGCGCGACGGCGATCGATTCCTCCGTCCAGCCGAGCCCGACCAACCGCTCGATCGAGCGCCACAGATCGACCGGGTTCATGCCCTCGCGCGCGACATT
>ERZ778025.1642-NODE-1642-length-15130-cov-4.609353_pt1 | contig 15130 bp, 10 predicted proteins | sample MGYA00375755_ERZ778025 | MGnify/ENA primary metagenome ERZ778025 (study PRJEB29350, sample SAMN05389825) | bioreactor metagenome | isolation source: Thiocyanate bioreactor | place: South Africa: University of Cape Town | collected 2014-03-17 ... | reverse complement strand
CCATCTTCTGCGCCTGCTGGAGCGCGGCGAACACCGTCTCGCGCTCGGCCACCGCTTCGGCGACGCGCGTCTCCAGCCGCTCGTTGAGCAGGCGCAGCTCTTCCTCGGCGGCGGCGCGGCGCGCCAGCTCGCGCGCCACCGCCTCGAACAGCCGGGCATTGTCCATCGCCAGCGCCGCCTGGCCGGCCAGGCTCACCAGGCTTGCCTCGGCCGCCGCGCTGAACCGGCCGGGCTCGGGATGGCCGTAGAGCAGGCCGCCGATCACGTCGCCTGCCGGGGTGCGCACCGGCACGGCCAGATAGGAGCGCACCGGCAGATGCCCCTCGGGCATGCCCTTGAACGGCGCGTTCCGGCCGTAGCGCGCATCCGCGGTGACGTCGTCGACCCGGATGATGCCCGTGCCGGCAAAGGTCGGCTCGAACAATTTGGTGATCCGCGGCATCGGGAACTTGTCGAACACCGAGCGCGGCGCCCCGGCCAGCGCATAGAGCATGTAGCGCTCGCCCTCGGCCTCGTCGGTCCTGTTGTAGAAGAAGGCGCCGAACTTCGCCCCGATCAGCGCCACGCCCGCATCCACCGCGGTCTGCGCCACGCGCGCGCTGTCGCGCTCGCCCGTGATCGCGGTGCCCGCCTGGTTGACCACTTCCAGCGTGCGCGACTTTTCCTCCAGCGCCTCGCGCGCTTCCCGCTCGCGCGCCGCCATCTGGAAATGCTCGGTCCGGTCGGCACTGGTGCCGAAGATGCCCACCACCTTGCCCGCGGCATCGCGGATCGGCGTCATCGACAGGTCGACATGGATGTCGATCTTCTCGCCGCCGCCGCGCGTGGTCTGCACGTGCAGGCCGGGGCGGAGCACCGGCTCGCCGGCGAGCGCCCGCTCGAAATAGGTGCCCACTTCCTCCCACACGGCCGGCCAGCTCCTGCGATAGGAGCGGCCGAAGATCCGCGCGTTCTCGTCGCGATAGGCGTCGAGAATCCGGTCGTTGTAGAAAAAGAGATAGTCGGGGCCCCAGGTGACGAAGGCGCGTTGCGGCGAAGCGAGCATCAGGTCGATCGCTTGCCTGAGCTCGCGCGGCCAGTCCGCGACCGGACCGAGCTCCGGCACCGCGAAGTCCGGCGCCCGCAGCCTTTCCCCTGTCTCTCCGCCGTGGCTGGGCCAGGCGGCATCGGCTTCAGCCATCCATGCTCCCCATGCGCCCCCGCCCCGGCCGTGGTTTATACATGCTGCGTCCGCCGGGGAAAGACGCGGCGGCGCATGAGGGGCAGAGCTTGGCGGCTCATCATCGGCGCCATATCAGCCGAGCATGCCCAGGGTTCGGCAGGGTTTCCCGAACGAAGGGGACAGTCCGATCCGGGAGGAAGATCGCTTCGCAACCTTCGCCGCCATCGCGCCCGCCACCGTCATCTGCCGGTTTTGCCCAACGAGTCCTGACTCTGGCAAACACGCCTTCCATCGGCGACACAGGTACTACGCCACCGTTCCCAGGCGGCATCATCGATGCCGGCGCGTGCGGCCACGCCCTGAAGATCGGCCCATGTGCGAACATTCCGCGCGGAAAGCAGGCCCCGCAGGAAGGCGCGCATCTTCGCCTCTCCCACCTGTCGCTCCAGGGAGAGCAGGAGCAGCGGGCCGTAATGGTAGCGATAGGTCCCGCCGATGGAGGCACCGTCCGTGATCTTGTCGAGCGCCACGAACGGCTGGGTATGGCCGTTCACCTCCGCCGCGAGACCGGCGATATGCCGTTGGGCGGCGGCCTCGCCACCGAGCGCCCGCAATGCCTTGATCGACAGGAACTCCGCCGTCGATTCCAGCATGAACCAGCAATATGGGCCTGGGGACCGGGCGAGCGTTCCGAAATAATAATGGCCCATCTCATGCGCGATATAGGCGATGCGTCCATCCCGCGCTTGCCCGCCAGCCTGGAGCGTCGCGCCGACACGGCCGACGCTCCCGCTCATGGCGATCGTCGGCCATGTGGCGAAGGCCCATTCCGAACCCTCGCGATCGCGCTTGACCTGGTTGGCCGCCACCATCCGAAGGAATGTCGGCTGATCCGCAACCGGCGCCCCCATATAGTCGCGGTAATAGCTGGCGACCTGTCCCACCGCAGCCGACAGCGCGTCGGCCTGCGCGGGCGCCACCGTCTCGTTCAGGATGGTGACGTTGGCCGTCTTCGTGATCGGTCCCTTGCCGCCGAAGAGCAGAGGCGGGCGGGCAGTGGCGCTGGAAAAGCGCCCATGGTCCCCGATGATCGCCGCACTTCCGTTCATGTAGAGGAAGCGACAGCCCTCGCAGGACACGTCGAGCGCATAGGCCATGGTGCCGGCCCGGGCCTTCGCCTTGTTGTCGAAGGGAAGCGGAAGCCACGCAGATTGCTCCGCGAACCGCGCGCTGTCCCCGTTGAATGCCATCACGCCCTTGAAATCGTCCGGCGCATCATGTGCCGGATAGACCGGATAGGCTCCGACATATTCGACGCAGAGGACGGCGGGCGCAGCGGAGACGGTATAGACACGCGCTTCCCCGTTGATGCCGGGATCATACCATCCGTCGAACGCCACCGCCTTTCCGTCGCCATCCGTCACCCTGGCGACGTTCAGACCGGCGTTGAGCGCGAAGGCGCCCGCAACCTCCGCGGGCCGGTCGGCTATGCAGACACGGCCTTCCACCCGGCCGGTGGCGAGGCTGACGCGCACGGTGCCCGACGTCTTCATCGCCCCGTTGCCGCCGCTTGCCGCTTGTCCCTGAGCGCCGGCAGCTGCCGGCAGCAGTGCAGACAATAGCGCCGCCGATATGACTCCGATCCTGTTACGCACTTGTCCTCCGCCGAGCGAGCATGCCTGCCATACATCGCTAACACACCTCCTGTCGATGCACGAAACGGGTTCGCATGCATCGCCGGGAGCCAGGCGTGCTCCTTGGCGGAGCGGCGTTCTCTATTGGCTCGCCTCTCCATTGGCTCGCCGCGCGGGCACAGCCCGAATAGCGCTTCGCCTGCGGGTCGAGTGAATGTCCGCTATCGAATCTTCCCGGCCTTTGCGCCGCGCCGCCCCAGCCACCCCACCAGCGCATCGGCGGCGGCGCTGACATCGGCCCAGGTCACATCGAAGTCGCGATCCGTCCCGTAATAGGGATCGGCGACGGAGCTGCCCTCGCGCCCCGGCACATAGTCCATCAGCAGCCGGACTTCCGCCGTGCCGTCCGCCGGCGCTAGCGCCGCGAGGTCGCGCAGATTCTGGTCGTCGAGCGCCAGCACATGATCGAAGCGGCGAAAACCCTCCGGCCGCCCCTGCCGTGCCCTGAGATCGGAGATGTCCACCCCGTGCCGCCGCGCCGCCGCCTGTGCGCGGTGATCGGGGGGTGCGCCGACATGCCAGTCGCCGGTCCCCGCCGAATCCACCACCATGTCGAGCCCGGCGCGCTCCGCCGCCGCCCGCAGCGCGCCTTCGGCGAGTGGCGAACGGCAGATATTGCCCAGGCACACGAACAGCACCGACGTCACCTCAGCCTCCCGCCCCGCGCCGCGTCACATCGCGTGGAAGACGCCGCAGGCGATGCGCCCGCCCGAATTGCCCGAGGGATCGGTCTTGTAGTCGTCGGCATTGGCATGGACGACCAGCGCGGCGCCGTCCTCGTCCATCAGCCCCGCATAGGTGCCGCCCGGAAGCACGAAGATCGTGCGGTCGCGGCCGTCCTCGCCCACCGAGAGATTGGGCATGTCGCCGGCATGCGGGCCCATCGGATTGTCCTTGCCATGCTGGTGCGCGGTCGGGTTCCAATGGCCGCCGGCGCTGGCGAAGTCCGGCCCCTCGCACTTGCCCACGGTGTGGACGTGCGTGCCGTGCACCCCCTTGGTCAAGCCGTGCACTTCCACCATCACGCGGATCGACCCGTCGACTTCCTCGGCGATCGCCTTGCCGACATCGGTGCCGTCGGCCATCTTGAGGTCCGCCTGGGCGCGGGCATGGCCGGCCATGTAGCGCGCATCCTTTTGCGGGCTCGCGCAGCCCGCCACCGCCAACAACCCCGCCGCCACCAGCAAACCACGCATCGCCCTGCACTCCGGATAAATGTTCCCGTCACGTAATGGATGGCCGCGCCGCCGGTTCCAAGGGGTCAGCGCAAACATTCTCCGTCCGCCTTGCCGGAGACGCTGCCCACCCCGAGGATGATCTTGGCGCGCCGTTCGAAGGTCAGCGCCTGCCAGCGCCCCGAATTGCCGATCGCGGTGCGGCTGCGCAGGAAGGTGAGGTGGAGCATCTCATATTGCTCCGGATCGATCCGCCGCCCGTCGAGCAGGCAGCCCCAGCGATCGAGGTTCCAGGCCCAGTCCCGCTGCACGCCGTCCTGGTCGATCGAGCGCGACAGGGCGCCGTACCAGGCGAAGATCGCGCCGAGCCGGTCCCAGCGATCGGCTTCGGGCATCGCCGCGAGCTTGCGCCGCAGTCGCGCCAGGTCCTCGTCCAGCGGGAAGCCACCCTGCTGCACCTTCGTGTCCACCGCCCAGCGCACCTTGCGCAGCGTGATCGGCCCATCGGGGAACACGCGCAACAGGTCCTGCCGCACCGCCTCGAGCAGCACCAGATAGGTGTCGAGCTGCACCTGCAGCATCGCGTCGCTCTCGAACAGCGCATTGAATTCGCCCCACAGGACGGGATCGAGCTTCCCGTCCGGCCCGTGCGCCGCCAGGATCTTCTCGCGGCATCGGGGCTTCACCGGCACCGCCAGGCAGGCGTGCGAGAAGATCGTCTTGCCATGGACCGGCATCAGCGCCTTGCGCGCGCGGCGGAAGCCGCCGCGCTGCGCCTGCTTCCACGCCTTGAGCAGGGGTTGCAGGCTCCCCGTCCCGAAATTCCACTGCGCCATGCCGACCGAGACGAGCTGGCTGTCGAAATTGCCCACCGGCATCGCCCAGCAACCCATCGTCTCGGGGATCGAAGTCTCGCGCATCTGTGCGAAGATCGCTGCCCGGTCGAGCCCGATCGCCCCCAGCCGCGCCGCGCTGCCGGCATCGATGACGAGGAAGGGCAGGTCGCCCACTTCGCGACAGGCCGGCCGCTCGGGCGGTGCAGGGGGCACGGGGGGCACGGGCACGGACGGCACGGGCACAGTCTGCGCCGCCGCCGGCACGGGGACCGTGCCGAGCGCCAGCAGCGTCGCGGCGATCCAGGATTTCATGCGGCTCCTCTCGTCTCCTTGCCGCGCTTGTCCCGCGCCGCGCCCGCGCGGGCAAGGGCCGGTTGAGGCCTCGCCAGGCCGAACATGGTTACCCGATTGGACGGTTTCGGCTGATTTTCCTCGGGAATCCGCCATTTCCTGCTACTCAAATTGGCGAAATAGCGCGTCCCCGGGCTAGCTGCCGGCGCCCGCAACGGCGAGTATCGGCGCAGAGCATGTCGATCCGCCTGCCTCCCGATCCCCCGCCGATCCGGCTCATGACCCGCTTGCTCGCCGAGCTGCAGACGACGGTGCTGGCGCGCGCGATCCGCCTGTTCGACGGCGATCTCGACCGGGTGACGATCTTCGCCGTGATCACGCGCGACACCTATCCCTTCGGCACGCGCGAGGGGCTGGCGCCCACCGTTTCCCCCCACTCGCTCGCCATGTCGCTGTCGCGCCCCTACGAGACGGTGCGCCGCCACGTGCACGCGCTGGTCGATGCCGGCTGGTGCGAGCGCGGCGTGGACGGCGTCCATGCCAGCCACGCCGAGCTCCGCGCGCCCGCGCTCGCCGAGTTCCTCACGCTGGTCCATGACGCCGCCGTCCGCTTCGTCGCCGACATGGCGCGCGCCGGGGTGCCGATGCCGGAAGTGGGCACCGTACGCCCCTATCACCACGCCGCCGGCGTCCAGGCCGCGATCGACCTGATGCTCGCGGTGGTCGACACCAATCGGCGCACGCATCGCGACTGGCTCGAGCTGGTGCTGTTCTCGACCATCTATGCGGCCAATTCGCGCCTGCTCAACGCCGATCGCGAGCTTTCCTGGCATTATGCCGATGGCCGCAAGGAACCGCCGCCGGCGCTGCGCCGGCCGGTGCGCACCAGCGCGGTCGCCCGCGCGCTCGGCCTGCCCGAGGCGACGGTGCGCCGCCGCCTCGTCCACCTGCTTGCGGACGGCCGGGTCGAGCGGGTGGGCAAGAAGCTGCTCGTCTCCGAGGCCTGGCTCAACCGCCCCGAATCGATCGCGACCAGCGTCCGGAGCTTCTCCACCGTCCGGCTCCTGCTTGCGCGCCTGGGTGTAAACGGTTTCCCCCTCCACGACCCCGCCCGCGCCTATCTTGCCGGCCGGCCCGCACCGGTGGCGTTCGATTGAACCGGCGCGCGCGGTTCCGCCAAAATGGGCAACGTCCCGCTTGAGGACGGCGCCCCGCATGCCGATAGGCGGGGGCAGATCAAGGGACTTGGGCGGCCGCGGCACCGGTCGCCCCCACGCCGCACGGCGCCCGTGGCAACACGGGGGCCTGGCGGGCTGCCGGCGCCCACCGGCGGTCTCCATCGGTGGGCGCGGGCTTCGGCCCGCGCCCTAACCGGACGGACCGGTCGCGCCGCGCGCGAAGTCCGTCGCAGCCCGATTGCCCCTTCCGGCCGCTCCGGTCCTTGCGCATGGCCCGATGGAGGGATGCATGCGTCTTGTCGTGGCTGCGGCGATACTGGCAACGGGATGGGCGTCACCGGCCCTTGCCCAGGTCCCCGCGACGATCCCCGACCGGCCGCAGACCGGTGCCGCCTATGATCCCTATGGCCGCTGGGAAGTCCGCGCGCCGGAGGACCAGCCGGTCGAGACCACGCGGCTGCTGCGCGTCGAGGACGGGACGCCCTTCTACGAGAAGGGCGACTATGATTCGCCCGCGGTCGAATCGCGCCTGCTGCCGATCATCAAGGGCAGCAACCTGCCCGCCCGGGCCGGCCCGAAGAGCCCCTATCTGCCTGGCACCGACCTGCGCTTCGCCTATCACTATCTCATCGATTTCTGGCGCAGCTGGCCGCAGGCCAAGGTGCGCGGCGCGCCGGGCGAGTCCCGCACCGCGGCCGGTGCCGTGGCGCCGCGGCTCGCGCGCACTTCGGTGTTCGCCGACCCGGGCCTGCCCAAAGCGGCAGTCGACACCCTGTTCGCCCAGGCCGACGCCCTGTACCAGGCAGTGCTGAAGATGCCCGCGCTCCAGCGCGCCCAGGGCATGACGCTGCGCGGATCGGTGTGGATGACGCGCCGCAAGGACGTTGCCGGAGTCGAGGTCTACAGCTTCCGCCTGGTGATCGGCGCACCCGCGCTCCGCATCGGCGCGCCCGGAGCGACGCAGGGCAGCGACGGCCGCTGGCGCACGCCGGAGCAGGGGCACAATGCGGGCATCGCTATCACGTCCAACATCCCGCTGCGCGGCGGCCCGGCCTGGGGCCGCTACCACGGCACGCAAGTGGCGTTCCTGCCCGATTTCGCGGCGCTCGTCGTCGCCGGGGACCGGCCGACCCACGTCTCCGAATTCCGCGGCGGCGGCGGCAAGCAGGTGGAGAACCCCCGCTTCTTCGATCCCGCCCGGCCGAAGACCGACATCCAGATCCTCACCGTCGAGCCCGGGGCCAGCAACCCGGTCGACGCACGCTACGCCCATCAGGGCTCGCTTTCGCCGGACAGCATCCATGGCCGGCTGATCGCCGCCAGCTTCCTGCCGGACTGGCGCGCCCTGGTCGACGGCGTGAACAGCCCCGGAGCACCCCGCGCCCGATGAAGACGCTCGCCCTTTCCGCCGCCCTGCTGCTCCTCGTCCAGGACGGGGGCCTCACCCCGGTGCAGCCGCCCCAGGGGCTGCGCGAGCATCCTGTCCGCACCCCGGTCCCGCCCAATGCGGTGGCGCTGTCCGCCGGCGTCGCCCCGCCTCCGGGATCCGTCGCGCTCGAGCCCAACATGCCGGGCCATCGCCGCTTCCGGCCGCCGCTCTTCCCCGATGCCGGCTGGGACAGCCCGATGGCGGGCGCCACCAAGGACTATGCCGCCTATCTCGGCGTCTATTGGCGCGCGCCCTATCTCGCGCCGGCATCGGCGATGGCCGCCTATCCCGGGCTGGAGGTTCCCGGCTGGACCGCGCCGGGTCCGTACCGGGCCGACATCGCCCGCAGCCAGGCCCGGCCCGACGAGGAGGCGCTGTTCGAGCGCCGCATGGCCTTCCTCGCCGAGCGCGTGATGGCCTCGGCACCGTTCCGCGATCCGCACGGCACCAGCATCGAGCCGGAGCTGCTGGTCGAGGGCTATGGCAAGGAATTCGGCCCCAGGGCCCAGCCGGTCATGCGCGGCGCGATCACGTTCCGGCTCAACGTGATCCAGCCCAATACCGGCAGCAACGAACGCATCGGATCGCGCGTCCGCTCGCATCAGCCGGCCGTGTGGCTCAAGCTGTGGCTGAACCCGTCCTTCGCCAATTGCGAGCTGCCGCACGGGCAGACCGCGCGCGGCGTGCGCTGCCTCCAGTCGAGGGCCCGGCTGGCCTGGCGCGGCGCGAAACCGGCGGTCAGGCCGCTCGCGGCCGGGCTGCTCGGCCTCGATCCGGCGCTCTATGCCACCGGCGCGGGGGCAGCCGCGGACCTGCGGATGATCAAGGTGGAATATGGCGGCGGCACGGCGATGACCAGCGAGCTCGGCCGCGGCCGGCTGCATCCGCACGACCCGCTGGGCCGCGCGATCGGCGCCTGCCTCGCGCTCGACTGGCCGGCCCTGCTCGACCAGGCAGCGGCGATCGGATAGCCCGCGGCCGCCTCCCGGAGCCGCAACCGCGGCGTCGCTCCGAACGCACTCGCCATGCGCCGCCCGCGAAGACGCCGCAATTGGGCTGCAATCCGCGCCGAGCCTGCGCGCCGGAACGCCAGGGAAAACCGGCGGGAAGGAAGGGGGGATGGCCATGCTGGGCAAGCCGATGGCGGGATCGCGCGTCAGGCTGGCGCCGTTCGGGGAGGCGCATGTCGAGCCGCTGCGCGCGGCCTGTGCCGAGGATCCGGATATCTGGGAGATCTATCCGGTGAGCATGGTCGGCACGCATTTCGATCCGTCGCTGCGCTTCCTGCGCGCTGCCGGGCTGGACGATGTTCGCCGTGCTCGACGGGCACGGAAACGAAGGCGCCGCCGGCCGGCTGGTCGGCATGACGAGCTATATCCCGGTGCCGGGGACGGACGACGCGATCGAGATCGGCGCGACCTATATCGTGCCGGGGGTGCGCGGCGGGCCGTTCAACGCGGAGATGAAGCGGCTGATGATCGAGCGCGCCTTTGCCGGGGGCTATGCCGCGATCCAGTTCCGCATCGACCCCCGCAACCCCCGCTCCCGCCGCGCCGTCGAGAAGCTCGGGGCGGAGCTGGTGGAGGTGCGCGCGGCGGACCTTACCACCTGGACCGGATATGTGCGGGATACGGCGGTGTATCGGCTGGAGAAATGAGTGGGTTGGGCGGGGTGCTGGAAGCGGGCGCGCGACGACGATGCCGCCGCAATATGGGATGGACTACCCCCCGAATTCCGAAGACGATCGTTCATTGCAGATATCGAGATGATGTCATGGTGACGAAAGGGCACTCCGCAGATGAATTCAGCTCTAAGGAATGCGATCGCACTCCCGCTGTTAGCAGTGGCCCTTTGTGGAAACGGTCAGAGCGAGCCCGGGAAGCAGCAACCGACGATATATAGCCCAAAGGAATTGCAAGAAGACTATTCGGTTCTCAGAGCAGCCTTGGAGAATATGTATCCGAGCCTATATCGCTTCACCGACCGATCGATCATGAACAAGCTTCTAGACGACGGCTTCAGGTCATTGGACAAGCCCGAAACGGAGATCGAGTTCTATAAGCTCATCGCCACCATTTGCGCGAGAGTCCATGATGAGCACCTGATACCCAAACCGTCGGAGGGCTATTATCTCTCGCTAAAAGACACCCGCCATCACTTCCCTCTTTCCCTGAAGATCATCGATCGAAGGATATACGTTCTAACGGCCGCACAATCGGCCGGAACAATCCCCGTTGGATCTGAAATCATCTCTATAAACGGAAAATCGGCGGAAGAACTTCTCGGCATCCTACTTCCTACCATTCCTTCGGATTACAGCATGACCGAAGAGGAAAATCTCTTCGATCTTAATTATCCGATCTTCGTGGAAAACACTGAATCTTATACGATAGAGTTCATAGATAGATCCGATCGATCCAAGATAAATGTAGCGACTATTTCCGGAATGGATGATCCCGACTACAAGAGATACTTCTATGGCAGAACAAAACTCGTCGCCCCGTTGGATTTCCGATACGTCAAGGGCGATATCGCATATCTACGCATATCGTCATTCCTAAGATGGCATAGAAATCGCTTCAAGCAAGACTTCTACGCACTGTATGACAGCATATTTAAAGAACTCAAAGAGAAACGCATCGATAACTTGATATTGGATTTACGTAACAATGAAGGCGGCGACGAAACCGGAGAGAAACTGCTGACCTATCTATTGGACAGGCCGTATCAGCATTTTGCATCCGCTGAGTTTAAGTTCGTGGGGCAGCCGCCGATGACCGCCCATCTGCAAAATGGCAACGACGTGTCTGTCGATGGCTCGTCAGTCTATCCGACGGATACCGGGATGTACGCGCTGAAGAAGACCTCCATGCCCCTGCTGAATGAGCAGCAGCCAGATGCGAATCATTTCAGAGGAAAGCTCTATGTTCTCATTAACGGCGCGACAGGTTCGATGGCATCGGTGGTTGCCGATTTTCTGAAGGGCAATCGCAAGGGGACATTCATAGGAGAAGAGAGTGGGGGCACGATGGAGGGCAACACGTCCCATCGCATCGCCAGACTTGTCCTCCCTCATTCCAAAATAAGGGTGGCCATCCCCTTGATGAAGACAGTGAATGCCGTTGCCTTCACAAAGGGACGGGGCGTTGATCCGGACTATCGAGTAAGCCCAAGGATCGACGATCTCGTGAATGGCGTCGATACTGAGCTCATGTTCGCCGTCGATTTGATCAAATCAAAGAAATGAATGGGAAAGGAAAGGCGCAGCCATGGCGTTATCTCGCCCGTGATGCGCTGATCCCATGCATCCGCGCGCACCGGGAAGATGCGCGACACCGCTTTCGAGATGACGCCGGATGCCCTGCGAGACCGCATTGCGCGCCAATGCCGATCCGCGCGGGAACCGGCGTCGTCCGCATGGGCGGCCATTTGCGATCCGCGTGCAAAGCGGCCCATCCGCTCCCCGCCCGAACCGGGGCCGGAGATTCCAGCCACCCCCCCCCCAACCCCCCCCCTCCCCCCCCCCCCCCCCCGTGCTAGCGGCACCCGCGAATCTTCGCATTCGCAGCACGCCGGTGCGCCCGCGCGGCCCTATAAGGGAGCCACGTCCCCCGAGCGCCCGGCCGGACAAAAGAAAGGACCCCGCGCCTCATGACCGCGATCGGCAACGATACCCTCGGCACCCGCGACACGCTCAGCGTCGGCACCGCCAGCTACGACTATTTCTCGCTGCCCAAGGCCGCGAAGAAGCTCGGCGACATCAGCCGCCTGCCCTTCTCGATGAAGGTGCTGCTCGAGAACATGCTGCGCTTCGAGGACGGCACCACCGTCACCCGCGAGGACGCCCAGGCGATCGTCGACTGGCAGAAGGACGCGCGCTCGAACCGCGAGATCCAGTATCGCCCGGCCCGCGTGCTGATGCAGGACTTCACCGGCGTGCCGTGCGTGGTCGACCTGGCGGCGATGCGCGACGCGATCACCAAGCTCGGCGGCGATGCCCAGAAGATCAATCCGCAGGTCCCCGTCCACCTCGTCATCGATCACTCGGTGATGGTCGACGAGTTCGGCACGCCCAAGGCGTTCGCGGACAATGTCGCTCTCGAATATGAGCGCAACGCCGAGCGCTACGAGTTCCTGAAATGGGGCTCCAAGGCGCTGAACAACTTCTCGGTGGTGCCGCCGGGCACCGGCATCTGCCACCAGGTGAACCTCGAATATATCGCCCAGTCGATCTGGTCGTCGAAGAATGCCGACGGTGCAACGATCGCCTATCCGGACACGCTGGTCGGCACCGACAGCCACACGACGATGGTCAACGGCTTGGGTGTCCTTGGTTGGGGCGTGGGCGGCATCGAGGCCGAGGCGGCAATGCTCGGCCAGCCGGTATCGATGCTCATCCCCGAAGTGGTCGGCTTCAAGCTGACCGGCAAGCTCGGCGAAGGCATCACCGCGACCGACCTGGTGCTCACCGTCACCCAGATGCTGCGCGCCAAGGGCGTCGTCGGCCGCTTCGTCGAATTCTATGGCCCCGGCCTGCACGCGATGACGCTGGCGGACCGCGCGACGATCGCCAACATGGCGCCCGAATATGGCGCGACCTGCGGCTTCTTCCCGATCGACGACAAGACGCTCGACTATATGCGCCTGACCGGCCGTCCGGACGAGACCGTCGCGCTGGTCGAGGCCTATGCCAAGGCCCAGGGCATGTGGCACGACGTCGACAGCGTCGAGCCGATCTTCACCGACACGCTGGAACTCGACATGAGCAGCGTGCGCCCGAGCCTCGCCGGCCCGAAGCGCCCGCAGGACCGCGTCAGCCTCGACAGCGTCGACGAAGTGTTCAACGGCGACCTGACCAAGGTGTACAAGAAGGACCATGCCGCGCGCGTGCCGGTCGAGGGCAAGGACCACGACATCGGCGACGGCGACGTGGTGATCGCGGCGATCACCTCCTGCACGAACACGTCGAATCCGTCCGTTCTGATCGCGGCCGGCCTCGTCGCCCGCAAGGCGCGCGAGAAGGGCCTGACCCGCAAGCCCTGGGTCAAGACCAGCCTCGCGCCGGGCTCGCAGGTGGTGACCGACTATCTGAACAAGACCGGTTTGAGCGAGGATCTCGACGCGATCGGCTTCAACCTGGTCGGCTATGGCTGCACCACCTGCATCGGCAATTCGGGCCCGCTGGCGGAGCCGATCTCGGCGGCGATCAACGGCAACGACATCGTCGCCGCCTCGGTCCTGTCGGGTAACCGCAACTTCGAGGGTCGCGTCTCGCCGGACGTGCGCGCGAACTTCCTCGCCTCGCCGCCGCTGGTGGTGGCCTATGCCCTCAAGGGCACGGTGACCGAGGACATGTACGAGACGCCAATCGGCCAGGGCTCGGACGGCGCGGACGTGTTCCTGAAGGACATCTGGCCGACGAACGAAGAGGTCGCGGGGCTGATCACCGCGAACATCGACGATGCGATGTTCCGCTCGCGCTACGCCAATGTCTATGCCGGCGACGATCACTGGCGGAAGATCAGCGTCGAGGGCTCGGACACCTATGGCTGGCCCGCCGGCTCGACCTACATCCACAACCCGCCCTATTTCGCGGGCATGACGATGACCCCCGCGCCGGTCACCGACATCCTCGAGGCCAAGCCCCTCGCCATCCTCGGCGATTCGATCACCACCGACCACATCTCGCCGGCCGGCTCGATCAAGGCGGACAGCCCGGCAGGCACGTTCCTGCAGGAGCATCAGGTTTCGAAGAAGGACTTCAACAGCTACGGCGCGCGCCGCGGCAATGACGAAGTCATGGTGCGGGGTACGTTCGCGAACATCCGCATCAAGAACGAGATGGTGCCCGGCATCGAGGGCGGCATGACCCGCTATGGCGGCCAGGTAATGCCGATCTACGACGCCGCGATGCGCCACAAGGCCGACGGCACGCCGCTCGTGATCGTCGCGGGCAAGGAATATGGCACCGGCTCCTCGCGCGATTGGGCGGCCAAGGGCACCAACCTGCTCGGCGTCCGCGCCGTGATCACCGAAAGCTTCGAGCGCATCCACCGCTCGAACCTGGTCGGCATGGGCATCCTGCCGCTCCAGTTCGCCGAAGGCGTGACTCGCGAGACGCTGAAGCTCAAGGGCGGCGACACCTTCACGATTCGAAACGTTGCGAGCCTCCGCCCGCGCCAGGACGTCGAAGTCGAGCTCACCCGCGAGGACGGCTCGAAGGAAACCTTCCTCACCCGTTGCCGGATCGATACCGTCAACGAGCTGGAATATTTCCTCAACGGCGGAATCCTGCAGTACGTGCTGCGCAAGCTCGCCGCCTGATCCGGCACGACAGGAAATATCGGGGGAGGGCGGCGACGCCCTCCCCCTTTTTGCGCCTGGACCGGGCGCTTGGAGGTTCGGGGCGCCGGCGCATGCCGGGCGGGCCGAAACGGCGGCGACACGTTACCCCCATTTCGGATGTGTTGCATTTCAGAAACACACAATGAAGAAACAGAGCAGCAACAATCTCTGGTGCTTTACACAAATCAGACACTCTCTAAATCCTCGCCACAACTTCGCCAACAGGCCCCAGGGGTGGGGGTGGCGAGGAATCGGGGGATTCCACCGACTGCCCTTGGGGCAGGACCAGGGAGAGTGAGGAAAATAATGCAGAAGACTCAGATCACACGCCTGCGCACCGGAGCGGCTCTGTCCGCCCTTGTGCTCGCGAGCTCGCTTTTTGCGGCGCCCGCGCTTGCGCAGGACGCGCCGGCCAGCACCGGCGCCACCGCCCCGCAGCAGGATGCTCCGTCCGGCGACGGCGACATCGTGGTCACCGGCACCATCTTCCGCCAGTCGGATACCCACACCGCATTGCCGGTGACGGTCATCACTGCCGAGAATCTGGAGCGCGCCGGCATCACCAACGTGACCGACGCGATCCGCTCGGCCTCGGCCGACGGCGCCGGCTCGATCGGTAACGGCTTCACCAGCGGCTTCTCGGCCGGCGGCGCCGCCGTGTCGCTGCGCAACCTCGGCGTGTCGTCCACCCTGGTGCTGGTCGACGGCCTCCGCTCGACGAACTTCCCGCTGAGCGACGACGGCCACAATTCCTATGTCGACCTCAACAGCATCCCGATGGTCAATGTCCAGCAGGTGCAGGTCCTCAAGGACGGCGCCTCGTCGCTGTACGGCGCGGACGCGATCGGCGGCGTGGTCAACATCATCACCCGCAAGCACATGACCGGCCTCGAGGCCGGCGTCGAAGGCGGCGCGACCCAGAAGGGCGACGGCGCGAAGTACCGCGCGAAGCTCCTCTTCGGCTATGGCGACTATGACACGCAGGGCTTCAACGTCTATATCGGCGGCGACTATGAATAT
>ERZ778025.1624-NODE-1624-length-15380-cov-3.755367_pt1 | contig 15380 bp, 12 predicted proteins | sample MGYA00375755_ERZ778025 | MGnify/ENA primary metagenome ERZ778025 (study PRJEB29350, sample SAMN05389825) | bioreactor metagenome | isolation source: Thiocyanate bioreactor | place: South Africa: University of Cape Town | collected 2014-03-17 ... | reverse complement strand
CTGGGGAATACCGTAGATGGACGAGGCGCCCTGCTCCTCCTTGGTGCCGAACCACCTCGGCTCGTCGGAGGCCTTCGCCGCGATGACGAAGGTGCTGAATACGATCCCCGCTGCTGCGATCCGCATTTGCACTTCCAATCCTCCGTCTCGCGTCCCCGCGCGCCCAAAAAACAGATAGTGGAAACGATCGTAGGCCATTACGTGACTCAGCAAATTCGTTTACTGATGGAGTCGTGAATGGTCCCGTTTGCTGATCCCTGGAGGGAACTGAAATGGCAGTGAAAGCGAAGGGCGAGAGCACCAGCAGCAAGGCGGCCGCCGCGGCGGCCAAGGTTCTGAAAGACCCCAAAGCGAGCAAGGACGCCAAGACGGCGGCAGCCTCGACGCTGACGCAAAGCAAGAGCAGCGAAGTCACGAGTGCCAAAGCCGCGAGCGCAGCAGCGAAGGTTCTGAAGGACCCGAAGGCGAGCAAAGAGGCCAAGACGGCGGCAGCGTCGGCACTGACGCAACGCCCCGGCAAGAAGAAATGACACACGCCCTCCTGGGCGATGACGAGAGAGAGGCCGCCGGGATGCTCGGCGGCTTTTCGTTTTGCACCGCGTCACGGGGAAACGATCGACAGTATTGCACCCGCAGCAGGCCGTTCGACCTTGAATGCACGCCAGTGGATTGCGATGTTTGATCAAGACCAGATACTATGTCAGCATTGCTGACCAATGCGTCGCCTGTTCGTGGGCGATGCGTACGAATTCACCCGCTGGCGCCGCGTCGCGCTGGCAGGACGAGGCCGCTGCCCGAGAGGTGATCTCCGATGGTCAAGAGCAGCCCCACGCTCGATGACAAATTCGATCTGAATGATACCCATCAGCTTCTGACGGGCGCGCAGGCGATCGTCCGCCTCGTCATGATGCAGCAGGTCCGCGACAAGCAGGCGGGGCTCAATACGGGTGGCTATGTGAGTGGCTACCGCGGCTCGCCCATTGCCGGCCTCGAAGGCGCCATGCTGCGCACGCGCAAGCTGCTCGCCAAGCACAACGTGGTCTTCAATGCGGGCCTGAACGAGGACATTGCCGCGACCGCCATCTGGGGCACCCAGCAGGCCGAGATGCGCGGCGACGGCAAGTACGACGGCGTATTCGGCATCTGGTACGGCAAGGGCCCCGGCGTCGATCGCACGGGCGACGTCTTCCGCCACGCCAATCATGCGGGCACGTCCAAGAACGGCGGCGTGCTGGCGCTCCTCGGCGATGACCACACCTGCGAAAGCTCGACCTCGGCGCACCAGTCCGAGTTCGCGATGCTCGATGCGATGATCCCGGTGCTCAATCCGGCGGGCGTGCAGGAGATCCTCGACTACGGCCTCCTCGGCATCGCGCTCTCGCGCTTCGCCGGCGTCTGGGTCGGCATCAAGTGCGTCAAGGACAACATCGAGTCGACCGCGACCGTGGACGGCCGCCTCGATCGCGTGCAGGTGAAGATCCCCGACGACTTCGTGATGCCGCCGGGCGGCCTCAATATCCGCGTCGGCGACCAGGCCCTCGACAAGGAAGCCCGCCTCCACGACTACAAGCGCACCGCGATCCTCGCCTTCGCTCGCGCCAACAAGCTCGACCGCATCGTCACCAGCGGCGGCCCCGATCCCAAGATCGGCATCATCACGACCGGCAAGAGCTACCTCGATGTCCGCGCGGCCATGGAGGAGCTCGGCATCGACGAGATCAAGGCCAATCAGCTCGGCCTGCGCCTCTACAAGGTAGGTATGCCCTGGCCGCTCGAGGCCGAGGGCGTGAAGAAATTCGCCGAAGGCCTCGATCTCATTCTCGTCGTCGAGGAGAAGCGCTCGCTCATCGAGACGCAGGTCAAGGAGCAGCTCTACGACCTGCCGAACCGCCCGCGCGTGCTCGGCAAGAAGGACGAGAACGAGCAGTGGCTCTTCCCGGCCAAGGGCGCGCTGGAGCCGACCGAGATCGCGCTCGCGCTCGGCGAGCGCATGATCCGCGGCGGCCGGTGCGACGAGGGCATTCGCGCGCGCGTCGACGAGCTGAAGAAGATCCGCGGCAACAAGGCGCTGAGCGCCGAGGCCGCGACCCGCATTCCCTACTTCTGCCCGGGCTGCCCGCACAACTCGTCGACCGTCGTACCGGAAGGCTCGCGCGCCTATGCCGGCATCGGCTGCCACTACATGGCGCAGTGGATGGACCGGAAGACCGAAGGCTGGACCCATATGGGCGGGGAGGGCGCGAACTGGGTCGGCGAGGCGCCGTTCTCGAAACGCAAGCACGTCTTCCAGAACCTCGGCGACGGCACGTACATGCACTCGGGCAGCCTCGCGATCCGCGCGGCCGTCGCGACGAACACCAACATCACCTACAAGATCCTCTACAACGATGCGGTTGCCATGACCGGCGGCCAGTCGCTCGAAAGCGGTACGACGGTCGGGCGCATCGCGGCGCAGGTGCTTGCCGAGGGCGTGAAGAAGCTCGTCGTCGTCACGGACGAGCCGCACAAGTATCCGTCCGGCTTCCTGCCCGCCGGTACGCCCGTCTTCCATCGTCGCGATCTCATGAAGGTGCAGAAGGGCCTCGCTCAGATCGAGGGCGTCACGGCGCTCATCTACGACCAGACCTGCGCGGCCGAGAAGCGGCGCCGCCGCAAGCGCGGCGCGTTCCCTGATCCGGTCAAGCGGGCCTTCATCAATCCGGCCGTCTGTGAAGGTTGCGGTGACTGCGGCGTGAAGTCGAACTGCGTCGCGATCGTGCCGCACGAGACCGAGCTCGGCACCAAGCGCGCCATCGATCAGTCGACCTGCAACAAGGATTTCTCCTGCATCAACGGCTTCTGCCCGAGCTTCGTGACCGTGCATGGCGCGGTGCCACGGAAGCCCAAGGGTGCAGCCGGCGATGGTGGCCTCGCGACCATGCTTGCGAGCCTGCCCGAGCCCAAGCAGCCTGACCTCGACAAGCCCTACACGATCATCGTCACCGGCGTTGGCGGCACGGGCGTCGTGACCATTTCGGCGGTGCTCGGCCAGGCGGCGCACCTCGACGGCAAGGGTTTCGGCTCGATCGACATGACGGGCCTCGCGCAGAAGGGTGGCGCCGTTGCCTGCCACATCCGCGTGGCGAAGTCGGCCGATGACATCCACGCGATCCGCATCGGCACGGCAGCGAGCGACCTCGTCATTGGCTGCGATCTGGTCGTGACGGCTTCGAACAAGGTGCTCGAGACCATCCGGCCGGATCACACGGCCGTTGTTGCTTCGACGTACGAGATGCCGGTCGCGGACTTCACGCGCAACCCCGATCTCAAGGTCCCCGGCGCCGCGCTGCTGCGCGCGATCGAGGAGCGCGTTCGCAAGGGCGACCTCCACAAGCTCGATGCGCACGAGCTGGCGGTGAGGCTCTTTGCGGATTCGATTGCCTCCAACATGTTCATGCTCGGCTATGCCTACCAGCTCGGTAAGGTGCCGGTCAGCGCCGAGGCCATCGAGAAGGCCATCGAGCTCAATGGTGCGGCGATCGAGATGAACCGCTCGGCCTTCCGTTTCGGCCGGCTCGCCGCACACGACATGAAGGCCATCGAGCGCATCGTGAAGCCGCGGACGGCCAAGACGGCGCCGACGCTCGCCGATATCACGGCGACGCGCGTCACGTACCTCACCGATTACCAGGACGCAGCGTACGCGAAGCGCTTCAGCGACATGGTCGATCGGATCGCCAAGCTCGAAGCGGAGAAGCTGCCGGGATCGACCGCCCTCGCCGAGGCGGTGGCCTGGGGCTACTACAAGCTGCTCTCCTACAAGGACGAGTACGAGGTCGGGCGGCTGCAGTCCGACGGCCGGCTCGAGCAGGCGATCAAGGACGCCTTCGACGGCAACCACAAGCTCGAGTTCCACCTCGCGCCACCGGCCTTCGCGTGGTTCTTTCGGGACAAGGTCACCGGACACCCGAGGAAGATCAGCCTCGGCGCGTGGATGATGCCGGTCTTCCGCCTGCTCGCGAAGGGCAAGAAGCTGCGCGGCACGCGCTGGGATCTCTTCGGCATGACGGCTGAGCGTAAGCTCGAGCGGCAGATGATCCTCGACTACGAGGCCGTGCTCGGCGAGATCGAGCGGCGCCTCTCCAAGGAGACGCACGCGACCGCCATTGCCCTCGCGCGGCTCCCTGAGGAGATCCGCGGTTTCGGCCACGTCAAGCTCGCCAACTACGAGAAGGCCAAGCGCAAGGAGGCGTCTCTGCTCGCCATGCTGCGCGATCCCAAGCCCGCGCGTGTTGCGGCCGAGTAGGGAAAGGCATTCCAATATTTCAGGCGTGGCCGCTTCACCATTGTCGCGCGGCGTGCCAAAAGCATGGGGACTTTCTCCACATAGAGGGACCTCCATGCTCAAGATCTACGGGCTCTACCGCTCGCGCGCGACGCGCAATATCTGGCTCTGCGACGAGCTTGGCGTGCCGTACGAGCTCGTGCCGGTCATCCAGGCCAATCGTCTGGGGACCCCGGGTGCGGCAGGCATCTCGCTCAATACGAAGTCGCCCGAGTTTCTCAAGCTCAACCCGAACGGCCACATCCCGTCCATCGACGATGGCGGGCTGGTCCTGCACGAATCGCTCGGCATCAACCTGTACCTCGCGAAGAAGCATGGCGGGCCCCTCGCGCCGGCCAGCCTGGCCGAGGACGGCCAGATGACAACATGGACGGCCTGGGCGCTCACAGAGATCGAGCCTCAGAGCATCCAGGTCCTCTATCACCGCGTCGCCAAGCCCGTGGCGGAGCGCGACCCCAAGATCGCCGATGCCGCCGTCGAGGCGCTCAAGGCGCCCTTCGCGGTGCTCGACAAGGCGCTGGCGGCAACCGGATATGTCGTCGGCGGACGCTTCACCGTCGCCGACATCAATCTCGCCGAGTGCGTGCGCTATGCCATGGCCGCGCCCGAGCTGTTCGAGGCCAATCCCAACGTCAAGGCCTGGCTCGCCAAGGTGCAGGCACGTCCGGCCTTCAAGGCGATGATGGCCAAGCGCGAGCTGGAGCCGGCGTAATCGGGTCCAGGCTCTTCTCGGCGCTTGACGATCGTGCCGGGCGGCGGCATTCGATGCCGGACGTCGGCGGACAGAGGAGGATGGCGGTGAGCGGAACCACGAGCGGACCACGCTACAAGCGCATTCTCCTCAAGCTGTCCGGCGAGGCCCTCATGGGCAAAGGCGGCTACGGCATCGACATCGGCGTCTGCCAGGCGCTTGCCGCCGACATCAAGCAGGCGGTGGATACGGGCGTCGAGGTCGCTGTCGTGATCGGCGGGGGCAACATCTTCCGCGGTCTCGCAGGTGCGGCGAAAGGCATGGACCGGGCCGCCGCCGACTACATGGGCATGCTGGCGACGGTCATGAACGCGCTCGCCTTCCAGAATGCGCTCGAGCAGGCCGAGGTGGATGCGCGCGTTATGTCGGCAATCCCGATGCCGACCGTGTGCGAATCCTACGTGCGCAGCAAGGCGCTCCATCATCTCCAGGAGGGCCGGGTGGTGATCTTCGCGGCCGGCACCGGCAATCCGTTCTTCACGACCGACACGACGGCCGCGCTGCGTGCCATCGAGACGGAATGCGAGGTCCTGGCCAAGGCCACCCAGGTGGACGGGGTCTATTCGGCGGATCCGAAGAAGGATCCGAGCGCGAAACGCTACGACCGGCTGAGCTACGACGAGGTCCTGACGCGCAATCTCAAGGTCATGGACGGCGCCGCCATTGCCCTTGCCCGCGACAACGATCTTCCGGTAATTGTGTTCTCGATCGAGGAAAGCGGTAATCTCCTAAAAATGTTGAGAGGCGAGGCCCGCTCGACCCTCGTCACGACATCGCCGTGAGGCGGAGGCGTCGCGTCGGCATTAGCTGGCGCGTTGGACTGGCAGCAGGCGCTGCGTCCCCCGCACGAACGCAACGGTGGCCCGCGCCATGGCCGGCGCTCGATTAACGCGTTTCCGAGCCCGTCGGCCGCATGTGTACGGGCAGCGCAGCAGTCTTGGAGGCTGAAACAATGACAGCGGCGAGCTTCGATATGAACGATCTCGAGCGCCGCATGCGCGGCGTGATCGAGAGCCTGAAGCGGGAGTTCGGCGGCCTTCGGACCGGCCGCGCCTCGGCGAACCTTCTCGATCCCGTGGTGGTCACGGTCTACGGCGCGAAGATGCCCCTCAACCAGGTCGCGACCGTATCCGTTTCCGACGCGCGCACGATCTCCGTCCAGGTCTGGGACAAGAGCCAGGTCGGCGCCGTCGACAAGGCCATCCGCGAGGCGAACCTCGGCCTCAATCCGATCGTCGACGGCACGCTCCTCCGCCTCCCGGTACCGGCCCTCAATGCCGAGCGGCGCCAGGAGCTGGTGAAGCTCGGCCACAAGTATGCCGAGCACGCCCGCGTCGGCGTGCGCAACGTGCGCCGTGACGGCATGGATGTCCTCAAGAAGCTCGAGAAGGATCACAAGATCAGCGAGGACGAGCAGCGCAAGAGTTCGACGAAAGTACAGGAGCTGACCGATCGTCTGATCAAGGACATCGATCAAATGCTTGCGGCTAAGGAAGTCGAGATTAAGCAGGTTTGACGGACCTTGCGGCCGCCAAAAGCCGGCTGCCCTATGACCGAATTCCCAAGACCCTGGCCGCGGGGCCGCCATGATCATGCCAAGGCGCGAGATCAACATCCTTGACCGCGGACTACAGGTTCGCGCACAAACCGCTTTTACCCGATCGGCAAGCGTGTCACGCCGACGGGGCACCAATACAATATGGGGGCGCAATAAAGGCCAGTGAGCCAGCGCAGCCAACAGCTTGGCCTAGTCGGCAGCGGCCCGGCGCTGCCGCGTCACGTCGCCATCATCATGGATGGCAACGGGCGCTGGGCCAATAGGCGTGGCCTGCCGCGCAGGCTCGGGCACCGGATGGGCGTCGAGGCCGTCAAGCGCACGGTCAGGGCTGCCATCGAGCTGAAGATCCCCTATCTCACCCTGTTCAGCTTCTCATCGGAAAACTGGGCGCGGCCGGCGAGCGAGATCGATGACCTGATGGGGCTCCTGAAGCGCTTCATCAGGAGCGACCTCCAGGAGCTGCATCAGGCGGGCGTCGCCATCCGCGTGATCGGGGAGCGCGGCCGCGTCGATTCTGAGCTACTGTCGCTCATTGACGAGGCTCAGGCGCTGACTCGCAATAATCAGGCGCTGACACTGGTGATCGCCTTCAACTATGGTGCGAGGGCCGAGATCGCGGCCGCCGCGCGGCGCCTTGCAGAGCGCGCCCGGTGCGGCGAGATCGATCCCGCGGCGATCACGGAGACCACGCTGGCGCAGGAGCTCCATACGTCCGGCGTTCCCGACCCCGATCTGCTGATCCGCACGAGCGGCGAGCAGCGACTCTCGAATTTCCTGCTTTGGCAGGCGGCCTATGCGGAGCTTGTGTTCATGGACGTGAAGTGGCCTGATTTCGGGCGTGAGCAGCTCCTCGAGGCCGTCTCGATCTTCCAGGCGCGTGACCGGCGCTACGGGGGGCTGGCGAAGGAGGTGCTCGGCTCATGATCGAGAACACCAAGACGCCGCCGGATTCCCAGAGGATGCCGGCGTGACAGACGGCGGGACGCCCAGGGCTCCAGCCCCCATGCGGGATCTCGGTCAGCGCATTGCCTCTGCGGCGGCGTTGGCTTTCGTCGTGCTTGCGGCCTTGTGGGTGGGCGGGCTGACGTTCGCGACCATGGTCGGCGCGATCGGCGTCGTCGTCGCTTGGGAGTGGGGCCGGATCGTCCGCCAGGCGGGCGTCGATGCGATCATGATCATCCAGGCCATCGCGGTCGCGGCCGGTGTCCTGCTCGCGGCTAAAGGCCTCGCTGGGCTCGGCTTCATCGCAGTGGTGGTCGCAGCGATCATCTCGGCCCTGCTGGCGTTCGGAGAGCGTGGGCATATGGCGGCTCTCGGTGCGCTCTACGCAGGGCTTCCGGCGGTTGCTCTGGTCTGGCTGAACCGCGGAGACGCAGCGGGCTTCCTGGCAGTGCTCTTTCTGCTGCTGACGGTTTGGGCCACGGATACAGGCGCTTACTTCGCAGGGCGCCTGATCGGCGGACACAGGCTGATGCCGAGCGTATCGCCGAACAAGACCTGGAGCGGTCTCGCGGGCGGCATCGTCGCGGGCGGTCTCGTCGGGCTTGTTTTCGCCCTCGCACGGCCGGAGCTATCCGCCCGGCACATGATCATTGCGGGGGCGCTGCTTGCCGTCGTGTCGCAGGCGGGTGATTTGCTGGAATCCGCGCTGAAACGCGAGTATGGGGTGAAGGACGCGAGCGCACTGATCCCCGGCCATGGCGGCTTCATGGACCGCATTGATGGTCTCGCGGCAGCCGTGATCGCCGCCGCCATCTTCGCCATTGCGGTCGATATCCAGGCGCCGGCGCGCGCGCTACTCGGATTGAATTGAGCGCTATGCAAGAGGTATCGGTCATTGCCCCGGGAGCGGCACCCCTGGCGTTCGGGCGCGAGGGGCGGCCACGCCGCATCAGCATTCTCGGCGCGACCGGGTCGGTCGGCACCAGCACGCTCGATCTGATCGCCCGCCATGGCGATGCCTTCGAGATCGACGTCCTCACGGCCCAGACGAATGTGGCGGCTCTTGCGGAGCTGGCGCTGAGGCACCGCGCGCGAATGGCGGTCGTCGGAAGCGAGCTCGGCTATGCGGAGCTGAAAGCGCGGCTTGCCGGCAGCGGGACCGAGGTTGCGGCCGGCCCGGTGGCACTCATCGAGGCGGCGTCGCGCCCTGTCGATTGCGTCATGGCTGCGATCGTCGGCGCGGCTGGCCTCAGGCCGACTTTCGCGGCAGCCCGCGCCGCCCGGCGCGTGGCGCTTGCCAACAAGGAATGCCTGGTCTCGGCGGGCACCGTTTTCATGTCCGCAATCAAGGAGGCCGGTGCCGAGCTGCTGCCGGTCGATTCGGAGCATTCCGCCGTCCACCAGTCCATCGCGGACACGGATCCCCGATTTATCGAGCGGATTGTGCTGACGGGCTCGGGAGGGCCGTTCCGCACGTGGAGCGCCGAGCAGATGGCTGCCGCCACGCCCGAGCAGGCGGCGCGCCACCCGAACTTCTCGATGGGCCGCAAGATCACCGTCGACTCGGCGACGCTCATGAACAAGTGCCTCGAGCTGATCGAGGCCTTTCACCTCTTCCCGGTTGCCGTCGACCAGCTTTCTGTCGTCGTGCACCCGCAACAGATCGTGCATGGCTTCGTGGAGTTCACCGACGGCTCGGTGATTGCCCAGATGGGTACGCCCGACATGCGCACGCCGATCGCCTCGAGCCTCGCGTGGCCGGCGCGTATGTCGGCGCCCGCGACCCGGCTCGACCTCGTCAGGCTCGGGTCCCTGACCTTCGAGGCGCCGGATGAGCAGCGCTTTCCGGCCCTTGGCCTCGCCCGGCGCACGCTGGAGCTCGGCGGGACCGCCGGCGCCATCCTCAATGCCGCTAACGAGGTCGCCGTTGACGCATTTCTGGAGCGCCAGATCCCGTTCCCGGCCATTGCCGCACTCGCAGGCGCCGCTCTCGAGGAGGGCGTGCGGACGGGACGGGTGTGTGAGCCCGCCTGCCTCGATGATGTCATCGCAGCGGACGAAGAAGGCCGCGCGCTGGCACGCGGCTTGCTACGACGGTATAGTTAGCTCAAAGTTAACCCGGCCGAGGCGGCGAAACCCTCTGCCGGCCGTCCCTATGAGCCCGGCATGGGCTTGATCCAGAAAGAATATTGGGAGCATCACCCTTGGACATGATTTGGAGTTTCCTGTCCGTCCTGCTGCCGTTCCTCTTTGTTCTGACGGTTGTCGTTTTCGTCCACGAGTTGGGGCACTTCCTGGTGGCCCGTTGGTGCGGCGTGAAAGTGCAGGCGTTTTCAATTGGCTTCGGTCGCGAGATCTGGGGCTTCAACGACCGGTATGGAACCCGCTGGCGCCTCGCCTGGATTCCCCTCGGCGGCTACGTGAAGTTCGTCGATGACGAGAACGGGGCCAGCGTGCCATCCCGTGACGCCCTCCAGCGCATGAGCGCGGACGAGCGTCAGGGCGCCTTCCAATCCAAATCGCTCGGCCAGCGTGCCGCGATCGTGGCTGCAGGGCCGATTGCCAACTTCTTGCTTGCGATCACGATTTTCGCCGGCATCTTTGCAATCGTCGGTGTGCAGATTACGCTCGCGAAGATCGACGAGGTTATTGCCGACGGGCCAGCGGCGCGGGCCGGATTCCAGCCCGGCGATATCATCGTCGCCATCGACGGGCGCCGCATCCAGAGCTTCCAGGAAATGCAGCGCATCGTCTCGACGAGCGCGGACCAGGCGCTCAAGTTCGACGTCGAGCGCGGTGGGCTGCGTCTGACGCTGACGGCGACCCCCGACCGGCGCGAGCACGAGGACCGCTTCGGCAACAAGATTCGGATCGGCGTGATCGGGATCCGCCGGACGACTCAGGCGCAGGACATGGAGTTCCAGCGTCACGGCGTGCTCGAGTCGATCGTTCTGGGTGTCCGGGAGACTCAGTTCGTCATCAGCAGGACGCTCGGCTACCTCAAGGACGTCGTCCTCGGTCGTGAGGCGGCCGATCAGCTCGGCGGGCCCATCCGGATCGCCGAAGTCTCCGGCCAGGTTGCCAGCAACGGTTTCATCCCATTGCTGAATCTGACTGCCATCCTGTCGGTCAGCATCGGCCTGCTCAACCTCTTCCCGATCCCGCTTTTGGACGGTGGCCACCTGTTATTCTACCTGATGGAAGCGATTCGCCGTAAGCCGCTGAGCGAGCGTACGCAGGAGATCGGATTCAGGATCGGACTGAGCTTGGTGCTTATGCTGATGATTTACGCGACGTTCAACGATCTTCCGATCGTGCGGAAATGGATCGGCCTGGGGTGAATTCGGGGCGGTGCTGTATTCTTGCCACTTCCCTGACCGAGGGTGAATCGTTAATTAAGTTCAGTCGAGTGTCGGCGTTTCATGGTCATGCAACCACGGAGCGCCGAGCGCGCCGGTGGGGACCGGCCGACGTGGACGCCTGAGAGGAGGCCACGGACGCGAACAGGCGCAGGACTGAAGCCGGCCTGCGCCGATCATGGGGGAACGGCAAGAAAAGGCAGACGTTAAGAATGCCGATGTTCCGGAAGTTGGGGATTGGGGGATCTTCGATAGCGCTGCTAATGGCGCTTCTTGCTCCCCTCGCGATGACAAGTGCGGGGGGGCTCGGGCTCTTTGCCATCGAGGCTCAGGCGCAAGATCTTCGCGTGCGTGAAATCCAGGTCGCCGGTAACCGGCGGGTGGAACCCGAGACAGTCAGATCATATCTGCGGTTCTCGGTCGGCGACGCCTACAACGAAGGGCGCGTCAATCAATCCATTACTGCCCTGTTTGCGACCGGGCTGTTCTCGGATGTGCGCATCGAGCGCAATGGCGGCGCAGTTGTCGTCACCGTCGTCGAGAACCCGGTAATCAATCAGATCGCCTTCGAGGGCAACAGGCAGGTCGAGAAGGCGACGCTCGAAACCGAGGTGCAGCTCAAGCCGCGCTCGGTCTTCACGCGTGCCAAGGTGCAGGCCGACGTCCAGCGCATCCTCGACGTCTATCGTCGCCAGGGTCGCTTCGCCGCGACCGTCGAGCCGAAGATCATCGAGCTCGATCATGGCCGCGTGAACCTCGTCTTCGAAATCAACGAGGGCGGCGCGACCAAGGTCAAGAGCATCCAGTTCGTCGGCAACCGCGCGTTCTCGGACACGCAGCTCCGCGACATCGTCACGACGACTCAGGAGAGCTGGTTCGACTTCCTCAAGGGGACGGCGTTCTACGATCCTGACCGCCTCAACCTCGATCGCGAGCTGCTGCGCCAGTACTACCTGAAGAACGGTCATGCCGACGTGCGCATCGTCGCCGCCGACGTGCACCTCGATCGCGATGGATCCGGCTTCTTCATCACGTACGTGATCGAAGAGGGCGAGCCCTACGTGTTCGGCGACATCCGCATCGAGAGCAAGCTCCCGGGCGTCGATACGTCGGACCTGTCGGGCTACATCATCACGAAGCGCGGTGGCCTCTTCAACGCTGGCGAGATCGACAAGTCGGTCGAGGCATTGACGCTCGTCCTGACCGAGCGCGGCTCGACGTTTGCCCGGGTTCGCCCGCGTGCTGATCGCGACGCCGTTGGCCGCGTGATCGCGCTCACCTACGTCATCGACGAAGGCCCGCGGGTTTACGTCGAGCGCATCAACGTCATCGGCAACCTGCGCACACGCGACTACGTGATCCGTCGCGAGTTCCGCCTGGCCGAAGGCGACGCCTACAACCCGCTCCTCGTCGAGTCGGCCAAGAAGCGCCTGCAGAACATGGGTCTCTTCAAAGCCGTTGACATCAAGCGGCGGCCGGGCTCTGCCGAGGACCGCGTCGTTCTTGACGTGAACGTCACGGAGCAGCCGACGGGCGAGATCTCCTTCGGCGCCGGCTATTCATCGCAGGAAGGCATCATCGGCGACATCGGCTTTACCGAGCGCAACTTCATGGGCAAGGGCCAGTTCCTGCGCCTGAAGCTCGGCGGCTCGCTCGAGCGTATGCAGATAGATTTGAGCTTCACCGAGCCGCGGTTCCTGGACCGCAATCTCTCGGCGGGCTTCGACCTCTTCTATCGCATCGTGCAGAAGTACGATTACCAGCCCTACGAGCATACGCGGGCGGGTGGCACCGTGCGTCTGGGCGCGCCGCTCAGCGAGTATCTCTGGGTGAACACGTCCTACACGCTGAGCTACGACAAGATGTCGGACATCAGCGAAGACGCGTCGCGGGCCATCCGTATGGCGGCCAACGATCAGACGTCCTTCGACTACTGGACGTCGGCCGTGGGCACGTCATTCACGTATGATCGCCGCAATCACCCCAAGACTCCGACGGCCGGCTACTATCTGATGGGCGGCGTTGACTTCGCGGGTCTCGGCGGCGACGTGCAGTACGCACGCTTCCAAGGCGAGGCGCGGTACTACTACCCGATCACGGAGCGCATCACGTTCGTCGGCCGACTGGCTGGTGGTCACGTCATGGGCTGGGGTGGCGAAGAGGTTCGTCTGCTCGATCAGTTCTACAAGGGTGGCGAGACGATCCGTGGCTTCAATCGCCTCGGTATCGGTGCCCGAGACTTGACGACCGACGACAGCCTTGGTGGCCACACCTACTACGTGGGCACCGCCGAGGTCCGCTTCCCGATCCCGTTCGTCCCGGATGAACTTGGTATCTCGGGCGCGGCCTTCGTGGACGCCGGTTCGCTCTTCGGTATCTCGAACAGCGTCAAGGCTCTGAATGGTCAGCTTGAGGTTCCCGGCGATCCGAGCAAGGGCGTCGTGAATATCAAGGACGGTGGTGGCTTGCGCGTCTCGGCTGGCTTCGGCCTCATCTGGAACTCGCCGCTCGGTCCGCTCCGTGGCGACTTCGGCTGGGCGCTCATGAAGGAGAGCTACGACAAGGAGCAGCTCTTCCGCTTCGGTGCCAGCACCCGCTTCTGATCCAGGCGCCTTGCGCTTATAACGCACCTACAGCAACGCGTGCCTTCCCGGCACGCGTTTGCTATATGGGGGCCGGCGATCCTCCGGCTCTCGGGCCGGTGCCTCAAGTCACAACCGCTTCTGAAGGTGCCCCGGAGATGGAGCATCCAGGTTTTTTCGAACGTGCCGGACCGTTCACAGCGGCCGAGCTCGCGGAACGCATCGGCGCGACGCTTCGCCCCGGCGATGACGGCGCCTGCGCGCTCTCCGACCTGCGCCCGCTCGGCGAGGCCGGCCCAGCGCACCTCACGTTCGTGGACAATCGCAAGTATCTTGAACAGTTGACCACGACCCGCGCTGCGGCCTGCATCATGGCCCCGGCCTTTGCCGATCGCCTGCCGGCTGGCGTTGTCGCGCTGCTCATGGCGGCGCCCTATCGCGGATTCGCGCTCGCTCTGCAGGCCTTCTACCCGACCTCGCTGAAGCCCAAGACGGCAGGCTGCGATGCCCGCGAGGAGGGGGGCTCGGCGATCCATCCCACGGCGCGCATCGAGCCCGGCGCCATCATCGAGCCGGGCGCGGTGGTCGGCCGCGAAGCCTGGATCGGCACGGGGACGACGGTGGCTGCCGGGGCCCTGATCGGGTATCGGGTTACCGTCGGTCGCGATTGCTTCATCGGACCGGGGGTGGCACTGACCCATGCCCTCGTTGGAGACCGGGTGATCCTTCATGCCGGCGTCCGCATCGGCCAGGACGGCTTCGGCTTCGCCATGGGGGCCGGCGGACACCTGAAAGTCCCCCAGATCGGTCGCGTCATCATCCAGGATGACGTTGAAATCGGGGCCAATTCCTGTGTCGACCGCGGCGCTCTTAAGGATACCGTCATCGGTGAAGGCACAAAAATTGATAATCTGGTTCAGATCGGGCACAACGTCGTCATCGGACGTCGATGCGTGATCGTTGCCCAGACCGGATTGGCGGGGTCCTCCGTGCTCGAGGACTTCGTAGTCATGGGCGGACAGTCGGGCGTCGCCGGCCATCTGAAGGTGGGTGCAGGCGCGCAGATCGCGGGTGCCTCGCACATCACGGAGAACGTGCCGCCGCGGGCGCGGATGATAGGCACGCCGGCCCTCCCGATCCGCGAATGGACGCGTGAGCGGGTGGTGCTGCGTCGCCTCGCCAGGGGGCGGGCGGCCGATGCAGCGCCGGAGGGCGGCGAAGATGCCTGACGGGCAAGGCGCCGCGCAGGCTATAATTTGAGAACGTGGTGAGTGGCCATGCAAGAGACGATCGACACCGGGAAGAAGGTTCTGGGCTCCGCCGATATCGGGCGGGTGATGAAGCTTTTGCCGCACCGCTATCCGTTCCTGCTGATCGATCGCCTGCAGGACATGGACGGCGACGATAGCTGCGTCGGCATCAAGAACGTCACGATCAACGAGCCGTTCTTCCAGGGGCACTTTCCCCAGTTCCCCGTCATGCCCGGGGTGCTGATCATCGAGGGGCTCGCGCAGACCGCGGGCGCACTTTGCGTCGCGAGCCTCGGCGAGGACTACAATCCGCAGGTCGTCTATTTCATGGGGATCGACAAGGCCAAGTTCCGTCGGCCGGTGGTGCCCGGTGATCAACTCCACTATCATGTCCGCAAGCTCCGCAGCCGTGGCCGCGTTTGGCGGTTCTACGGTGAGGCGCGTGTCAATGGTCAAGTCGTGGCGGAGGCGGAAGTCAGCGCGATGATCGCAGACTCGGCCGAAGCGCGCGCCTTCGCGGCTCAGAAGAATGCCTGAAGCGGGAATTCACCCGACTGCAATCGTCTCCAGCGAAGCCGACGTGGCGCCTGGCGTCGAGATCGGACCGTTCACGG
>ERZ778025.1616-NODE-1616-length-15438-cov-4.515504_pt1 | contig 15438 bp, 16 predicted proteins | sample MGYA00375755_ERZ778025 | MGnify/ENA primary metagenome ERZ778025 (study PRJEB29350, sample SAMN05389825) | bioreactor metagenome | isolation source: Thiocyanate bioreactor | place: South Africa: University of Cape Town | collected 2014-03-17 ... | reverse complement strand
ATTCGAGGCTGGTTGCGGCTACCACCGTCTCTATGAATGCCTGCGATCGCGCATGAGCGACGGAAAGCAACTCCGAGGCCGGTGTCGCTCAGCGCCGTTCCGCTGCGGGTGGAAAAGAGCCTGCTGTCGCGGCCGGCGGAATAATGGTTGCCAGACCTCGCCATGAACGTCCGTATTATACCCGTCAGGCTGACGCTGAGGGGAACGATGCGGCTCTTGAAGAACTTCGTTCCCCGAACGTGTATCAGCGATTGCGGCAGATCGACATCCGCGATTTTGAGACGCATCGCTTCTCCGCGCCGCAACCCGGCTCCGTACAGCAGCAACAGGAATGTGCGCAGCGTATCGGCGTCGATTCCAGATTGTGGATTTGCAGTCGCGGCCGGGATCGCCGCGAGAAGCCGCTTAAGCTCCGATTCCGAATAGATGTAGGGGACGTAGGCCGAGTAAACCCGCTTGCGCGGGCGCTTCGGCATCGGAGACGTGCGCAGGTAATGGCGGGTGACAGCAAAAAGAAACAGATAAGACAACGCACGATACTTCTTGCTTCTCGTCTCGTAGCCCGTTCCGTCCCGGTCCACGAAGCGCAGGATCATCTCGGGTCGAACGTCCTGGATCGCTATGTCCCCGATCGATCTTCCAAATGCAGCCAGGGTGGTTGCCTCGTGCCGGTAGCGCTTGCCGAGCGAACGTTGGTGCGCGATGTAGTTGGAGATGACCGCTTCCAAGCTCATAGCAGCGCCCCCAGGTCGAACTCAGCCACCTGGCGCAGTCCGCGCAAATCGATCTTGGTGTAGATGCGCGTGGTATCCATGCTGCGGTGGCCGAGATGGTCGGCGATCTGCTTCAGCGTGAATCCGGCATCCAGCAGTTGGCCTGCACAGGCGTGCCTCAGGCAATGCGCGCCGCGCCTGTCAAGTTGCACGCCCAGCCTGGTCAATCGCGTTCTCACCATCGCGGTGACGCTGTGACCTGACAGCGGTCGGATTGGAGCCTGGATCGTCAGGAACAAGGCGCGGTGCTGGCTTGCTGGCCGTGCCCGACGAAGATAGCACAGGATTGCTTCACCAGCCGGCACGGACATCGGATAGCTTTGAGCGCGGCGCATCTTCGGCCGAGAGACGTGGATCGTCTCGGTTGCCCAGTCCAGATCGTCCAGGGTTAGCCGCGCAACTTCCCCACGGCGCAGGCCGTAGTGGATCAGCAGCAACAGGATCGCATGATCCCTGATGCTGACCGGGTCGTCGGCGGTCGTGTCTTCGAGAAGCCGGTTGACCTCCTCGACGCTCGGCGCGCGGGGAACGTCTTCAAGGGCATACAGGAACGGCAGACCAACGCCGTGCGGCAGATCGGATCGGCACCATCCTTGATGCGCTGCGTAGCGAAGAAAGCCGCGCAGCCTACAGCCGAGTCTATATAGGGATTGTCGGCGCCACCCGCGACGAGCCTGCCCCTCCAGAAACGCATCAATATGCGCGATGGTGACCGCCCGGAGCGACCGCATCTCAAATGGTAATGACGCAAAGAACCATCGCATCGACTCGTCAGCGGACGTGATCGTTACCGACGACAGACCCTGTGCGTCACGCATGTACTCTTTGTAGGCGGCCAGTTCCGTAGCGAACCGTGTTGGCTGCTTCGACGCCTCCACCAACGCACCCATGCTGCGCAGCCAGGGCTTTGCACCCTCGATGATGAGCTTGATGGTATGCGGCGACGGTGCGCATCCTGCGGGCTTCGACGGGATGATCCGCCTCAGTTCATCTCTCAGTTGCTCAAGCGTCACCCGCCCTCCGTTGCGGTCAATGATCTCCGCAACGATCAGCAATGCCCACGCAATGCGCTGCATCGTCGCCGGCGAATAGCCGTCTGCATTGGCCTTCTTGAGATGTTGCTCGCGCGATACCGCGTAGGGGCCTGTTCGATAGCGGGCGATGACATCAGGCGACTGGAAAAGTTCTTCGTACATGATCGATCTCCATCACGATGATTGGACCGATCGACCGTACAAAATATGTGGCGTGGAAAGCCCGCCGATGCGCGCTAAAGGCCCTCTATATCCCCGGTGCGCCACATATCCCCGCTCGCCACATAAATGGTCTTACGTGGCCGGCCACATAACAACATGAACGGCAGCGCGTAAATCGCCAACGTGTAGGCGAGGACGCACATCATGCCGATCAGCATGATGGTGACGACGATCAGTGCGATCATGCGCGCCTCCCTGCTCGATGATGGCGATCCGGCGCGCGACGACGCGCCGGATCGCAGTTTCAGGCGACGATCATCCCGGCGCGGCGAGCGTTCGCGGCGTAGGTGCTGAGCCGGTGTTCTGCCTTGAAATGGAGGTCGCGTTCCACGGGCAGGCCGAGCTTGCCGCGCACGTCCTCGATCTCGGACAGCATCGCATAGCCAAGTTCGGGACAGCCCATGCCAAGGTCACACAGCCCGAACAGGCGAACGTCATCGCCTTCGGGATAGGCTTCGGTGATGAGCCACGTCGCTCCTGCGTCGGGCGTGAACAGCTTCACGACCGGGAAGGGATCGAAGCCGTCGCGTTCCTCGCTGGTGCGGCCGTTCTCGACCAGCTTGGCCAGAACGTCGTCCGGGATCAGGGCTTCTGTACGGGGAAAGCGCGGTGTCATGACACGCTCTCCCTTTCGGGTTCGCTGCTCCGGTGACGCACCCGGAAGGCGGCGATGGCTCCGGCCTGCCGCGCCAGCTTGCGGGACAGCGCCTCGATCTCGCCGCGCCGCTCAAAGCGCAGCGCCGCAACGTTGGCCTGAAAGTCCCGTTCGTCGGCGCGGCTCCAGGTGGCGGAGGTCCGGCCGAACTGGCGAGCCTTGACGCGGCTGCTCGTCGTCATGCGCTCGGCGCGCGCTTCAATCTGCCGTTCGATGACGGCAAGGTGGCGCGCCGTCTCGGCGTGCGCCGCCTCCATACGGGCCAGCATCGCCCGCTGATCTACAAAGGTCTTCATGGTCCTGTGTCCTGCTGTCGTGCGGTCGAGGTCTCCGGCCGCGCCAATCAGGCGCGGCCGGAAAATCCTCGGGCGGTGTCGGGAAATTGGCCGGAGCCGCGCGAGGCGGCCCCGGCCGTGGCGGCTCACTCGGCGGCTTCGGGGAAGCCTTCGCCTCCCTCGGGCGCGGCGATGTCCTCGACAGGGCCGCTCTCCGTTTCCGCAACCGGCGTGGTGCGCATCAGCGGCGGAAGCCATCCGGTCCCGGCAAGAAGCTGCTCGGCGGCTTCCGCCATCGGCTGCTTCTTCATGGAGGCGAGACGATCCGCCGCCTCGTCGCTGACGGCCTCCCGCACGGCGTCGAGAATGAGCGCCTTGGTGACGCGGCCAAGATAGGTCCGCACCGTGGGCGTCCAGTGCGCGGTCATGTCGAGCGTGAGCGCGCTCGCCAGCTTGTCCGCCGTCTCAAGAACGCGCGGCTTGCGCTCCCAAGGCAGTTTCACCGCGTTGACGGTCTGCGAGGCGCAATGCGCGAACAGCGCCATGACGCTCGCATGGTCCAGCCCGGCAATGAAGCCCCACAGGTGCGCCACGTCACGCGGCATGTCCGTAGCCCATCCGGCGTGACGATCCGCCAGCGCCTTCGCCGCCGCCGTGTCCTCGATGCCGTCCGCATGCCCGCCAAGGCTGGCGCTGATAGGACGGATTTCAAGGCAATGGGCATCAACGCCGCGATAGAAGGTCTGCGCGGCGAGCGCATGGGTGACAGCGATCAACGCCATGTCCGGCTGCTCGCCAAGAGCGAGCCGCAGGCCAAGGGTGCGATGCGCGGTCAGGTCGCGGACAAGGATGTCCGACAGCGGCTTGCCGTCTTCCTCCGTGTCCTCGTCCTCTGCGTCTGGCTCGGCAACATCGTCGCCGTCCTCGACAACCTCGCCATCGGCATTGACGCGCACGCCGTCGATGACGGTTTCGCCATCGCTGGCTTCCTCCGCTTCCGGCTTCTCGTCCTCGGGGCGGACAAACCCGCGCTCGATGCGTGCGCCGCCGTCATGGTCCAGCACGACAAACACGCCGCTGCGCGTGATGTCGTCGAGGTCGTAGGCATGGCGCTTGGCGTCGATGTGCTCGATCTCGGCTTCAAGCTCCCCGAAACGCTGATCCACATCGTCGGGAAGCTCGTCCGCGCCCTCATACTCCGACGACAGGCGGTCATATTCCTCCTGTGCGGCGGCGTAGTCGGCTGCATCCTCGGCAGACAACTCCACCGGATGCGGATAGACACGGCGCATGCCGTGCGCATGGGGGAAGTCGATATGCGCTTCCCACCACTTCCATCCCTCGTCTCCCCGGACGCGGAACGCAATGCCTTCCAGCTTCTCCATGACAAGCCGGTCGAGCAATGCGGCATCTTCATAGAACCCGCCGCGATCCTCCGTGAACAGATCGCGGATGATATTGCCGCCCGCCTCGATATAGGCTTCCGCACCGATGAAGATCGCGCGCCGATCCGTCGCCGGGACGTTCGCCTTGGTCAGATCGCGCCGAATTTGCGCGGGATCGCGGTTAAAGGACAGGTTCGCAAAAACCTGCTCCTGCCGTGCATGGTCCTCGGTGATCGCGAAAGCCATCAACTGGTCCAGCGTCAAACCGCCGTCACGATAGACCTGCATCAGCTTGGAGCTGACAGCGCCAAGCCGAAGCCGCTGCTTCACCACATGCGCGGTGACGCCGAAGCGGGCCGCGATTTCCTCGGCTCCCCATCCGCGATTTTCGGCAAGCTCGCGGAAGCGCTCATACTCGTCGGCGGGATGAAGGTTCTCGCGCGTTACGTTCTCGTCAAGGCTGATTTCGGCCGCGTCGTTCACCGTGTCGATGAGGCAGCGGATCGGTTCGGTCTTCCTGATCTCCTTGCGCTTCACGCGGAGCAACTGCGCCAACCTGCGGCCTTCGCCAACGGCCACGAGATAGAAGCCGGTCGGCTGTCCTTCCGCGTCGCGCTCCGGCTCCACCACAAGGTTTTGCAGGATGCCCTTCGCGGCGATGCTTGCCGCCTTCCCCTCGATAGACGCCTCGCTATGCGGGGTCTTTCGCGCATTCTTCGGATGCTTCTTGAGTTTGTTGAGCGGAATGAAAACCGTCTCGCCGCTTGCTGCGACCGACGCGGTTTCCGCGCCGGTCTCAACCGCCGCAACCGTTCCCGCTTCTCCGACGCTGCGAACGTCCACGTCCGCCGCTTCCACAACCGTCGCAACCGGGACGGCCTTCGTCTTTTTCGATGTCCTAGCCATTGTTCCAATCCTTTCTCTGTTCATGCCGGAGGCATGGCCCCCGCCATGCCTCCCGGGGGCGCGTGAGCGCTCGGCAGAGAGGGGGGCAGCTATCGGCGAGCGTGGCCGGGCTGCGCGACAAGCGAGGTGGATTGGAAGGATCGGTAGAATGACATGATGCGCCGCCTTGCGCGTGCGCGGCCCTGCCATTGCGCAGGCGGTAGTCGCGGGGCAGAGAGGGGGGGGGCTATCGGCGAGCATGGCCGGGCTGCGCGACAAGCGAGGTGGATTGGACGGATTGGGCGCGTGAAAACGATGCGCCGCCTTGCGCGTGCGCGGCCCTGCCATCGCACAGGCGGTAGTCGCGGGGGAGAGATGGCCGAGACCATCTCTCCCCGGCTACGATCGGCAAGGCGTCAGCCGCAGCCGATCACGACAAAGCGAGCGCAGCTCTCCGTAATTTCTGCCTCACTGGGGATGGTGCGGGACGCCGAGGGCCGTTGAAATAATGCTCGCTCTCGGAGCGTCCGTATGCTATTGTCATACGAACACGAAAGAGAGCCATCATGTCCAATCTCGCCCCTGTGAGTGTGCGGGTATCCCAGAAAGAGCGTGAGCTGCTTGAGGCCGCCGCGGATCAATCCCGCACCAATCTGAGTGACTTCATCCGCCGCAAGGCGGTGGAAGCGGCCGAGATCGAGCTTCTTCAGCAGAATCGCGTGACCATTCCGGCCGCAAAGTGGAAGCAATTCGAGGCGTGGGTAAACAGCCCGGCCAAGGAGATTCCGGCACTGAAGAAGCTCTCGAAGAGCCGCCCGGTATGGCAGGACTGACGCCACCGCGCCAGCTTGAGGAAAGCGACGACTGCGCGACTTTCGATTGCGGCCGCGAGGCGATGAATCAATGGTTTCGTCGGCACGCCTGGCGCAACCAGCAGATCGACGTGTCGCGAAGCACGGTGATCTGTGATGCTGAAACCGGCAGGATCGCCGGCTATGTCACCCTCAGCGTGGGACATATCGAGCGCGAGTATCTGCCGAAGGCATCGCAACGGAATCGGCCAGAGAACATTCCGATTTTCCTGCTCGGCCAGCTTGCGGTCGACACGCGGTTTCAGGGCATGGGGATCGGACGGTCGCTCATGTTCTATGCGCTGAAAACCGCCGTCGGCGTGGCGAGGGAAATTGGCTGCTACGGCGTGTTGACGCATCCGCTCGACGATGATGTGCGCCGCTTTTATCAGGAGTTCGGTTTCGAGGACTTACCCCACGATCCGCGGCGAAGCATGATTGTCAGGATCAAGGATCTCGTGCGCAGTGGTTTCGCTGAAGATTGACGGGCCGCGAAGGGCAAGTAATTTTACGAAGGAGCCGCAATGCCCTCCCGCACAAACAGCAATCGCGATCGCTGAAATACGACGCCAGGCGATCTTCTACGCCACCGCCCCGTGATCTCCGCGCGATTTCGCATTCACTTCGGCCGATTTCCGCTCGATTCTGCCGCTCGTTCGGAACGAGGGTCAGTGTGGAATCGTGAATACAGCGTTCATGTTGATGGCGATGTATGCAGGTCGCCCCATCATTTCCGCCGATGATGTCGCAAAGGACTTCTTTGGCCTGACGACGGATAAATTCATGCGCAAGGTGTCAGCGGGCGTTATTGCTCTGCCCCTTGTCCGCATGGAAACATCACAGAAATGCGCCAAGGGCGTCCACATCCACGACCTTGCAGCTTTTCTCGACGAGCGGCGGGCGGCGGCGCAAAAGGAGTGCCAGCAGCTCCAAGGCCGCGGTGGACGCGACTGATCGTTACATCCTTCCGACCCCAGCGGTTGTGTCGGTGCCTGGTCGCCATTGACGACATGACCAGCAATATCAGCGCCGGGGCATCCAACGCTCATTCCTTCCAGCCGGCGAAGGGGTCGCGACCTCGTGATGGTCGGCTTCGATCGGCTGAGCCCATGAAGTCGTCCGCCACCTGATCTCTGTCGTAGAGCTGGAAGAGACCTTCCCAGGAATCCGGTTTGGGCGAGAGGATGACGTCGCCGGTTTTGGGATCACGGCGCACGAACACCTCGCTTCCCTCAAAGTGAAACTCCGCCGGGAGCATGATGCTCTGCCAGCGGCCAATGCTGACAATCTTCGCGGTCTTGGACGTGATGGCACCTCGCTGTCTTTGACACCTGTCATGCTCCTCCACGAGCATGGGTTCTCTAGCTCCGTACAGCCGTGAACCGCATGACGGAGTGTCAGTCGGCCCGAACGAAATCGGAAAAAAATCCACGCAAAATTTTTTGGTCCTTGGTCCACGCGCTTTCGGCTACCGACCTGTTTTTATTTCTATTTCCGGTGCCAGTTTGTCCAATCCATCATCGGGGCAATAGAGAATTTCATATTGATATCAATCACTTATTCACCGATTTTAGACACCTACGGGATTGGACCGACTGAGATTTCCGATTTTTATGTACTTGAAATTCCCGGACTTTTCGAGCGGCCTCCCCGATTTGCGTCAATTTCCGTAAGAGATCTGATGACGCTCAACACCGCCTTCCTGCTTATGGCCCAATATAATGGGAAGGTCATTATCATCCCGCTCGCGGACGTGTGCCGGCATTATTTCTCCATCTCACACCGACATTCATGCTGAGGAAAATAAGCGCAGGAGAAATTGCAATTCCACTAGTCCGAATTGAGAGCAGTCAAAGGAGTGCTAAAGGCATCCACCTTCAAGATTTGGCGGACTACCTCGACGCGCGTGTAAAAGCGGCCAAGAGAGAATGTGATCAGTTAAACAGTTGAGCCCGAACTCGCCTCATACGCTTCCAAGGAAGGCATCTCCTAGGTCATTCCCGCAGGCGTCCTCGAATCCGCCGCTTGGCCTTTGCAAGATAGCAGCCCAAAACTACTGATCGGCCAACTCCCATATACGGGATATCTTCGACGCATCCAAAAAGCACAAATCTGCTGGCGTTACATCGTTAAGGTCCAGCAAATTAAATCTATGTTGCACCACATGGCGTAGATTGATCACCGCCTCGCGATAGCTTCTGCTGAGCACAGAAGGCCCGCGGGGAAGTGGGACGGTCCCAATGATGATGTCTTGCTCCAGAATATCCTTCAGGCGCCGCTCCTCCGTCTGACCATCTACATCGAATTTGATCAAACGCAGTGTGAGCATAAGAGCGTCTTCATCCCAATTTGGCGCACCGAATATCATTTCGTGGAGATCGAGCATCGCATCCCCTGATTCAGAGACGATGGGAAAAATACTTTCGAAAAGCAGCCTAATGCTTTCAAGGCGAATGCACTGTGAGGAAGCATGCGCGAATGAATTTTCAGCCAGAATGAAGCCGCGCGGCGCCTTCGCTGAAATACGCTTCTGATATGGGGAAATAAACAACGTGGCCAGGCTTCCGTCGTTCGGGTGCTTCACCTCATATATGTCGATGGGGTGCGGCGAGATGGATGATTGCGTCGAGCCGAGGCGCTCATAAGCGACCTTCGACCCGTCAGCGGCTCTCAAGCGACCAAGATAAGCGGTGCTTCCGAAAACTGTCCTGCATGGAATCGGGTTGGTGGCCGTCAGGCCGTAGTCACCTGTGCTGTTTGGCATCTCGTCTGCATCGACGCCAGCCTCGCACATGGCGCTCATTGCGTCGAAGAGTTCTTTCTGCTGTTGAAACGCTGGTGAGGACTGTAACACCCCCAGCACCGAACGTGGCTTTCGGCGAAGAAAATCAAATAGCCCCATCTTGGCGCCTCGTGCGGTTAGGTGTCTTTCACGAACCAGACAGTCTTCTCTTGCAGCTTATTCTCGATGCGGCAGCCCAAAGTCTTCGCGAAATTGTAGCAAGCCTCTCGGGCTCGCTCGTCTGGTTCACCAGGCGGAAGCAATTCGGCATAAACATCATGATGGATGCCGGGCATCTTCCCAGACGGTAGCTTCTCTAACGTTCTCCTCAGATCATCTAAAGTCACAAGCGTCCCCTCGCTCGCTATCCCTATCTCCAGCCGTTTAAGTGCAGCTTTCGATACAACTCGCGTGTCAAAGCCACTCGCAAGCCTTTGATACCTCACGCGCTTTTTTCCAGTCTGCAATTTCCATCATCGGGGCCACGGAGAATCTATGAATTAACATGCTGATTTTGCTGCACTTCGCCGGGCAGACAGCGCCAAGCCGCCCGCGATCCGGACGGTACACCTAAAGCATTTTCCTTTCTTTTCAACCGCCCGGGACGGATGCATTATGCGTCCCGCTGCAGACGCAACTGGTCAGGGCACGCGTCGGCCGCCAGCGGCGGCATCGCGTCGGCCAGCACGCCGGCGGAATAAGCAAGGATCAGCACCACCGCGAGCAGGATTGCGGGCTCCACATATGAACGCGCCATCATCGCAACGCGCTGCAGCCAGGTCGGCGTTGGAAACCGGTGAAGCCGTCCTTCGGGCGTGATGAGATCGAACGTCCGAACAGCGCGGGATGGCCGGGGTGCTTTCATCGGCATCATTGGACTCTCTCCTTGCCCAATCAATCCGGTCCGATTCAAAAGATCGGCACCCAATTCAATCATCGTATCGGCAGCGGGTCGCGGGCCATATCGACGCACGATCCGCGCTGTCGATGGAACTCTTCATGTTTGCGTCTGCCATTCACGCAGGTTCTGGATAATGCCGAGCGCAATTTCACGCTCGCCCATGATGACAAGATCGGCGCCGAGACTTTTCAGGTGATCGACCTCCGCGTCGGAATGCGCGCGCGCGATGATGCGAATGGCCGGATTGGCGGCGCGGGCCTGCTGTACGATCTGTCCGGCCTCGAAAGCTTCAGGGATGGCAATGAGCAGAAAACGCGCACCCGCGGGATTGGCAGCCTTCAGGACATCCGCGCGCGCGGCATTGCCCGCGACGACTTCAACGTCCCGTTCGCGAAGCTTCGCCAGCAGGGCTTCGGCGTCCTCGACGACAAGAAATGGCTGAGCGCTCGCGGCCAGCGCATCGGCGATGATGCTGCCGACACGGCCATAACCGATCAGGATCGTATGCCCGGTCAGTTGGGTCGGCTCCGGCTTCGAGGGCGGCTCGGCCTTCGCCGCCGTCTTCATATCGGGCTCATCGGACTCCGGTGTCATATCCTTGCCGGGCTTCGGCGGGAAAAGTCGCGGAGCCAGCCAGTCGACAGCCGCGAAGGTCAGCGGATTGAGCATGATCGAGAGGATCGCGCCGCCGAGGATCAGGTCGCGCCCCGCCGTCGGCAGCAGATTCAGTTTCACGCCGAGTTCGGCCAGAATGAAGGAGAATTCGCCGATCTGCGCAAGGCTCGCTGAAATCGTCAGCGCGGTGCCCGACGGATGGCCGAACGCCCGCACGATCAGGAACGCTGCCACCGATTTTCCGACGATGATGATGAACAGCGTGGCTAGCAACGGCCAAGGCTCGCGAACCAGACTGGTCGGATCGAACAGCATGCCTACCGAGACGAAAAACAGCACAGCGAAAGCATCGCGCAGCGGCAGCGACTCCTGCGCCGCGCGCTGGCTGAGCTGGCTTTCACTGAGGATCATGCCGGCGAAGAAAGCGCCCAGCGCCAGCGACACGCCGAACAGCTTGGCCGCGCCATAGGCCACCACCAGCGCAATCGTCAGCACGCCGAGCCGGAACAGCTCACGCGAGCCGGTATGCGCGATGTAGTGCAGCATCCAGGGAATGACGCGGCGGCCGACGACTAGCATGAGACCGACGAACAGGCCGACCTTCACCACCGTCAGCGCCAGCACGCCGCCAAGCCCGAGCCCGAACCGCGCAGCCAGCGGATCCGACATCATCGTGCCGTCGCTGGTGCCGAGAACGCTCGCCAGCGCGGGAAGCAGCACGAGCGCAAGCACACAGGCCAAATCCTCGACGATCAGCCAGCCGACCGCGATGCGTCCCCGCTCCGTCTCCATCAGCCGGCGCTCCTGCATCGCGCGGAGCAAGACCACGGTGCTGGCCACCGACAGCGCAAGCCCGAATACGAGCCCCGCGCCGACGCTCCATCCCATCAGCAGCGCAAGGCCAAGCCCCATCAGGGTCGCGACCGTGATCTGGACCACCGCGCCCGGCAGCGCGATCGCACGCACCGACAACAGATCCTTGAGCGAGAAGTGAAGTCCCACGCCGAACATCAGCAGGATGACGCCGATTTCCGCGAGTTCGGTCGCCAGCCCCTGATCCGCGACATAACCGGGCGTGAACGGCCCCGCCGCCACGCCTGCCAGCAGGTAGCCGACCAGTGGCGGAAGGCGAAAGCGCTGGGCGATGGCGCCAAACAGAAAGGCCAGTCCAAGGCCAGCAACAATCGTCGCAATCAGAGGCGTGTCATGAGGCATCGAGAATCCTTCAAGCTGAGTTCCCGCATTTTGCCATGTCCATCCCACCACTCACTGCGACCAAGTGAGGCGGCACACGATTTTGTGTCTGCGAACGAGATCGGACCCGTAGGCGACCGTCACCAAATTGACAAAGCGGTCATCGTCAGGACAATTGGAACGCTCAATTTGCCGCATATTGCCCACTGATCAGGCAGACGGATCGCCAATGCCCCATCAACGCCTGAGTGCCCTGGACGGCCTGCGCGGCGTCGCCATCCTGCTGGTGATGGGGTTTCATTATTTCTATCATCTTGAATCGTTTTATTACAAATCGACGCTCTATCCGTATGGCGAGACGTTCAGCAACACCGTCATTTTCAAATACGGATATCTGGGCGTCGAGCTGTTCTTCATCATCTCCGGCTTTGTCATCGCAATGACACTGGAGTCCTCGAAATCGCTGATCGATTTCGCGATCCGCCGCTTTGTGCGCATCTGGCCCGCACTGATTGTTTCCGCGGTTCTCACGTTCTTTCTGCTGAACTGGTCCGACGCGCCGTTCGCCCTCACCCGCCGCCAGTTCTGGCCGAACTTCATTCCGTCACTGACCCTGACGCCGGTCGCGATGTGGTCCGGACTGTTTCCCAAAGTGGATTTCGTCACCGGCGTGTACTGGTCGCTCGTGGTCGAGATCCGGTTCTACATGATCGCGCTCATCCTTTACTGGATGTTCGCGCGGCAGAACTTCGCGCGCAATCTCGTGATCTTCACCGTACTGACCTATATCGTTCGCGCGCTGCTCCGACGCTGGCTGCCGGGCTACAACGGTGTCTATGACGGCTTCTTCGTGCCGGATTACATGCCGTGGTTCGCTGCGGGCGCGGTGTTCTACGAACTGTACAAGGAGCGCCTGACAAGGAGCGCGGCATTGGTCATGCTTGCAATCAGCTATGCCATGATCGCGCGGATCAGCATCAACTACACCGTGATCGGCCGCGATCCTTTCGTATCCAGCGGCTTCGCGCTGCTGTTCCTGATCCTGTTCTGGTTTCTGGCGACGAAGCCGGCATCGATGCGGATTTTCGAAATCCGTCCGCTGGTCTGGATCGGCGAATGCAGCTACTCGATCTATCTCTACCACTATGCCGTGGGCATGATCCTGATCTCGCAGATTTCGAAGACCATCGGCCTTGGACCGCAGCTTGCGTTGGTCGCCGCGGTCTATCTGGTGATCTTCGCAATCGGGCGGATATCTTACGCCGCCGTGGAGAATCCGGCGCGCCGCTGGCTGACCAAACTGTTCATCGGCCCGCCGCAGAAGACCGCGGCGGCGGCATCGCCTGCAGCCTAGCGATCAACTACTTGCCGGTGAACGTCGCGGCGCGCTTGGCGAGAAACGCGCTCACCCCTTCCGCAAAATCCTTCGTCCCGATGCACGCATCAAAACTCGCGGCTTCGGCTGCAAGCTGGTCGTGCAGAGAATTGTCCAGCGAGCCGCGCAGCAGCGCCTTGGCCCTGCCAAACGCGAAGGTCGGTCCCTCGGCAAGGCGCCGCGCGAGTTTGTCGGTTTCCGCCACGAGGTCCGCGGCGGGCACGACGCGATTGACGAGGCCGAGCCGCAGCGCTTCCGGCGCATCGTAGACGTCCGACAGCAGCGCGATCTCCATCGCCTTGCGCAGGCCGACCAAACGCGGCAGCGACCACGATCCCGATCCATCCGGGCTGGTGCCGAGCTTGGCATAGGCCAGCGTGAAGATCGCGTTATCGGCGGCGATGGCCAGATCGGTGGACAGCGCGATGCTCATGCCCGCGCCCGCAACGGCGCCATGCAGGCTGGCGATGACCGGCTGCGCCAGCCCGGCCAGAATTTCGAGGCCTTCGTGCAGCGGCTCCATGATGGGCGGCACGCGCTTGCGGACTTCGTCCGCCGGTCCCTGGAACGCGGAGATATCTCCACCGGCCATGAAAGCCCGTCCCTCACCCGCGATGACAATGACGCGGTTCGATGCATCCGCGGCCACGCTCTTGCAGGCGGCGAGAAACGCATTCGCGGCCTCAACGCTCAGCGCATTGAGAACCTTGGGACGGTTGAACACGATGCGCGCGATAGGCCCATCGACTTTCAGAAGAACCGGCTGATCTGACACTGAACGCCTCCCGATTTTGTTTGATCAATCGGTAAGGCGGAAATCTGGAAGCGTCAACGCACCGCCAGCCGCAGGAAACTCATGACGCAGCCGAGCGCGGCGAAACCCGCGCCGAGCGCCAGTGCCCATGTCGCGCCTTCGTGCCCGGCAAGACCGAAGCAGAGAGCCGCCAGTGCCGCCCCTAACGTCTGGCCCGTCAGCCGCGCGGTCGCGACAATGCCGCTGGCGCCGCCACTGCGCCCTGCCGGTGCGCTGGTCATGATCGCTTTCATGTTGGGCGTCTGGAAGAAACCGAACCCGCAGCCGCAGATCGCCATCCGCCAGACAATGTCGGCAACGCCTGGCGATGCGGGCAGCGTCGCCAGCAGGGCCATGCCGGCGCTGAGAATGAGAAGCCCGAGGCCACCGAGCAGGCCCGCCGGATGACGGTCCGACAACCGACCCGCGATCGGCGCCATGATGGCGACCACCACGGACCATGGCGTCATGAAGATCCCGGTCTCAACCTGGGTGCGATGAAGCACGTCCTCGAAGTAGAACGGCAGCGACACGAAGGCCAATCCCTGCACCGCGAACGAACAGACCGCGGTGGCGACAGACAGCGAGAAGATCGGCCTGCGAAACAGATCGATCGGCAGCATCGGCGCGGGGTGACCGGCCTGACGGCGCAGCAGCAGTGCGCCGAAGATCACAGCACCAACCAGTTCCGCAATTACGACACGGGCTGTGGTGCCGTGCGCGGCGCTGCCGATTCCGAGGATGAAAAGGCAGAGGCTGATAGCGGTCAACAATGCGCCGGGAATATCGAAGGTATGGGTGGCGCGCGGTGTCTGTGGCAGGGTCCTCATACCGATCAGCAGCGCGGCGAGACCGAACGGAATGTTGATCGCGAACAGCCATGGCCATGTTGCGACCGACAGAATGCCCGATGCGAGCGCAGGACCAAGCGTGAAAGCGGTGGCAACAACGAGCGCGTTGTTGCCGAACCCGCGTCCATGCATCCGTGACGGATAGACAAACCGCACCAGCGCGGTGTTAACGCTCATCAGGCCAGCGGCGCCCAATCCCTGCAGTCCGCGCGCGACCAGCAGAGACGGCAGCGACCACGCCAGCGCACAGGCGAGCGAGGCCACCGTGAACAGCAACAGACCCCACAGATAGACGCGCTGATGGCCGACGATCTCGCCGAGGGCGGCCAGAGGCAAAATCGTCGCCACCATGGCGATCTGGTAGACGTTCACCACCCAGATGACATCGGCGGGGGTTGTGTGCAGATCGACTGCAATGGCCGGAAGCGCGATATTCGCGATGGCGACATCGAGCGCCGACATGGCCAGCGCCGTGAAGATCGCAAGAACTGCCCACCGCCTGCGCTCGGGCGGAAGACCATCGGTGATGGGCGCAGAGGTCGAAGACGTAGCGTCCATCGGGTGGCGCATCCTGAAAACGAAGCCGGAAAATCGTACCGCTGATATAAACGGGAAGTGGCGCGCCCTGCACTGCCCTTGCTGCATGCTGCGTATGCGCAGCGCTCCCTTCCGGCCGGCTAGGGAGACCCCATCGAGTCCTCGCCGAGATAGCGCATGCGCGCTTCGCTCCACGCCTCTTTCCCGATGGCGTCGAGGATCGCAATCGACAGCGGCTTGCGCAGCTTGCTGTCCGGCGGCAGCGCAAAGGCGTAGTTCTGCGTCTCGATGGACATATCGAGCAGCTTGA
>ERZ778025.1610-NODE-1610-length-15471-cov-238.447587_pt1 | contig 15471 bp, 18 predicted proteins | sample MGYA00375755_ERZ778025 | MGnify/ENA primary metagenome ERZ778025 (study PRJEB29350, sample SAMN05389825) | bioreactor metagenome | isolation source: Thiocyanate bioreactor | place: South Africa: University of Cape Town | collected 2014-03-17 ... | reverse complement strand
CTCACTTTGGATTTACGCCACCACCTTCAGGCTCATGTGTCATTGGACAAGGCTGTCACTTGACAACCTCTCCAGTCATCCCCATACTGGAGATCACTGACGGCCCGTCCCTCTCACCCGAAGAAGGAAGTTGAGGAAGCTCTCAGGCATGCCGAAGGGCAGGGCTGGCGCATTGAAGTCGGCGGCAGCCACGCGTGGGGACGGATTTATTGCCCGTATAACGATGAGGAATGCCGCTGCGGCGAGTTCTGCATCACCAGCGTGTGGAGCACACCGAAGAACCCCGGCAACCATGCTCGCGCCTTGCGGCGCGTCGTGGACAACTGCACCACGCACCGCAAGCAGCACGAGGCTGAAGATGGTGCCAAGGAGTAGCGCGATGGAATACACCTTCACCCTGAACTACCAGCTTGCCGACGATGACGGCGACCCGGAGGCACTGGTCGAGCGTCTGGGCGAAGCCGGCTGCGACGATGCCTTGGTCGGCATCGGGCAGCCGGGGCGCCTGGCGCTGGAGTTCACGCGCGAGGCGACCGATGCGGATGACGCGGTGCGTAGTGCGCTGGCCCATGTGCGCCGTGCCGCGCCGTCGGCCAAGCTGATCGAGGTGGCGCCGGATTTGGTCGGCCTGACCGACGTGGCCGATATCGTGGGCGTGTCTCGGCAGAATATGCGCAAGCTGATGCTGGCCCATCCGGGCAGCTTCCCGGTGCCGGTGCATGAGGGCAGTGCGTCGATCTGGCATCTGGCGGACGTGCTGGCTTGGTTGCAGGCCAAGGGCAGTTGTGCGCTGGCCAAGGACGTGCTGGAGGTGGCGCGAGTGGCTTTGCAGGTCAACGTGGCGAAGGAGGGGCGGCGGCTGCCGCGCTCGGCGTCCAAGGAACTGCAAGCCCTGGTCGGATGAGGAACGTCGCCGGCCTCATTTCTTGTTGCCGCCGAAGTAATACTGACCCACTGCGCCGAAGTAAAAGTGACCCACCTGGGTGAGGATGACGGCCTTTTCGGTGCCGTCGATGTTGACCCAGGAGAGTGCAGTGGAGATACGAGTGATGGCCCGAAGGGGCGAGGCGGTCAGATCGATCGCGAAGCAGCTTGGCTGTTCGCGCAACACGGTGCGCCGATACCTGCGTGACGATGCGGCGCGTCGTTATGGGCCGCGCGAGCCGCGTGCCTGCAAGCTCGACGACTACAAGAGCTATTTGCGCGAGCGCGTCGAGCAGGCGCGCCCACGCTGGATTCCGGCGACGGTGTTGCTGCGCGAGATCAGCGAGCGCGGCTATGGCGGCGGCATCAGCCAGCTCAAGGCGTTCCTTGCGCCGCTCAAGCGCAGCGAGCCCGAACCCGTGGTCCGCTTCGAGACACCGCCGGGCCAGCAGATGCAGGCCGACTTCACGCATGTGCGACGTGGTCGCGATCCCTTGATCGCGCTGGTGGCCACGATGGGCTACAGCCGCGCTACCTTCGTCAAGTTCACGTCCGGCGAGGACGCGAGGACGCTGTGTGGTGGGCTGCGCGAAGCCTTCGACTACTTCGGCGGCGTGCCCGCGCACGTGCTGTTCGACAACACCAAGGCGGTCGTCATCGAGCGCGACGCTTACGGTCCCGGACTGCACCGCTGTGGAACGACGAGATGAAGGCGCTGGCCGAAGCCTGCGGCTTCACGCCGCGCCTGTGCCGGCCGTACCGGGCCAAGACCAAGGGCAAAGTCGAGCGCTTCAACGCGTACTTGAAGGGCAGCTTCGTCGTGCCGCTGGCAGCGACCTTCGGGGCCAGCGGCCCGCGCCTGAGTGTGGAGCTGGCCAACGTGCATGTGCGGCGCTGGCTCGACGAGATCGCCAACCGCCGCGTGCACGGCACCACCAAGGCGGTGCCGATGGTGCGCCTGGCCGATGAGCGCGCGGTCATGCTGCCAGCGCCGGCGCTCAGGTCGCCGCCGTTCGTCCCGCAACGCGTGGCAATGCCGGTGGAGAGCTTGCAGCACCCGCTGGCCGTCTACGACGAGCTACTCGAGGTGTTCGCATGACGACGCTGCAGACCGAGCGCATCAACGCGCTGTGCGAGCAGTTGAAGCTGACGCGCCTGGGCACCGAGTGGCCGGCGCTGGAGCAAGACGCCGCCCGCAACGAAGCCAGCTTCGCCGACTTTCTGGAGCGCGTGCTCGCCAGCGAGATCGTCGCCCGCGACGAGCGCAGGACGACGACGCTGATGCGCCTGGCAACGATGCCGTCGACCAAGACGCTGGAGCAGTTCGACTGGAGCCACGCCGGCGGCGCCCCCAAGGCGCAGATCCAGGAGCTCGCCCACCTGGCGTTCGTGCCACGCGCCGAGAACGTCGTGCTGCTCGGGCCCAGCGGCGTGGGCAAGACCCACATCGCCCTGGCGCTCGGCCACCGGGCGGTGATGGCCGCACACAAGGTGCGCTTCATCAGCGCGGCCGACTTGATGCTGCAGCTCGCCGCGGTCAAGGCGCAGGGACGGCTGAAGGAGTACTTCAACCGCGCCGTCATCGGCCCGAAGCTGTTGATCGTCGACGAGATCGGATACCTGCCCTTCGGGCGCGAGGAGGCGACTCTGTTCTTCAACGTCGTGGCCAAGCGCTACGAGCGCGGCAGCATGGTGCTCACGAGCAATCTGCCGTTCACTCAGTGGGCGGGTGCCTTCGCCGACGATCAGACCATGACGGCGGCGATGCTCGACCGCTTGCTGCACCACGCGCACATCGTGCAGATCACCGGGGAGAGCTACCGGCTGAAGGACAAACGAAGGGCCGGGCAGGCAACCAAGAGGGCATCGGCGCTGACATGATCAGCGCCGCGTTGTTCAGCCGCTACGGGCTACGCCCTTCGCGTCCGAGCAGCGCCGATAACGGCCCCAGGTGGGTCCGAATTACTTCGGCGATCAGCAGCAAAGTGGGTCAGTTTTAAGTCGGCGTTGACAATTTCTCGCTCGAACCCGCCCGGACAGGGCGGGTTTTTCGTAGGTGGACATCCGGCTTCGAGGTGCCGCTGCGAGGCGCTTGCTTTCGTTCTTCGACCCACGCTTCTACTTCGGCCAAGTCCCACACCACGCATCGCGGCGTCAGATTGAAGCGGCGTGGAAACTCGCCGTGGCGCTCCATTTCGTAGATCGTCGTTTCGGCCAAGGGGACTATCTGCCGCAGTTCCTGGCGGCGAATGGTGCGTCGGAAGGGGAGGGCGCTGCGCTTCGGAAATTGCGGCAGTGCCTCGTAGGCCTCCGTTCCCGGCAAGGGGAGAGACCGGCCGATGTCGTTGTCGATGCCGGCCGCGTTGGTCGTTTGCGATAGATGTTCCACCTCGGACTCCATGAGCACGCTGCATAGAGACATGGTGAAGTTCAGCAGCTATCGGGACAACTTGCTAGGGCGAGCTGGGGAACACTCAAGCGGATGTAGAGGTTCGCGCGGAGCGTTTCGTCTCCAGCTATCCGAGCAATGCTCGTAGGTTGTCACGAATAAGGCTGGCCATGTCGTTTGCAGGTAGCCGATGCAAACAGCCCAGTTCCTCGACGACGCTTACTACATCCGTCGGCTGCGAGGGCCTGTCGCCAGTGCGAGTGAAGGGACCATCGGTTTCCGTCAGCATCCGATCCAAGGGGATAGCCTGCACCATCGGTGCGTGCCTCTCATTGCCCAGCATTGCCGCGTTGATCGAGAAGTAGCAGCCCAATTCCAACGCACGCTTCGCCTCGCTCTTTGTTCCCGTGAACCAGTGGAGAACGATTTTCCCGCGCTCGGGCGGTAGATGTGCTTCGACAAGATCGAGTACCGCCTTGGCCGACCTGATGCTGTGAACCGTAATGATCTTGTCACCGGCCTGCGCGCAACGCTGCAACACGTGTTGGAACACACGCTTTTGCGCATCGAGCGATTTGAAGAACCGGGGGCCGGCGTCCAACCCGACTTCGCCGACATAGCGCGTCTCCGCAAGGTGTTGATCCCATAGCTCGATCTCGTTCTCGCGTTCTGCGACCAACTGCGGATGCAGTCCCAGAGCCGCTCGAACATGCTTTGTGCGCTGCGCGAGTTCGTGATTGCGAGGCCAGGCGCGAGGTGTCGTCGTCACCGCCAGCGTGAACACGCCAGAGGCCTCCGCGTCCTGGACTGCCGCAGCATGGTTCGGGTAGAGATCAAGATGGCAGTGGAAGTCCACGAGGCCCGCTGTGGCAATCATGTACTCACCCTCGTCAACTCGGTCTCGCTTCGGCACCGTCGATGAGCCGTGCAACCTCATCGAGGCCGCGCCGGTAGACATCGGCGAGTTGGTCTAGGTGTGCGGCTTCGTCGACAAGCGAGCCGGGCTTGTGGATTAAGAGGTTCGCAAGCTGCGGCTTACCTTTCAAGCGCTCGATCGCGTACTGAAACGACCGAACCTGTATCCCGGTCGCTTGGCGCGTGTCCAACGGCTGCGCATGAAGGTCTGGAACGGTATACGTCGTCGGGTCGTTCCCGGCCCCCCATGCTGCCGTCAAGGCTGCGCGACGGATCAGACATGGCAGGCAATAGCCGCATTGCTCAATACCATGTCCTAGCCATCGGGCCTTGGCGGGGGACGAGCACGACAACGAATCCGTCGCCAGCTTCTTCAAGAGGTCCGGGTTGCGACAGGCTGCGGCCATTTCTCCCTTCGTCTTGTCCCAGTACGGATTCCGAATCTCGCCATCTATGTCGAGTGCGATGAGCAGGTCGTTCCACCTCGCCATGTAATACGGGTGTGTGGTGCGGGTGCTGTTTGATCCCAACCGCAGGGGGTCCAAAGGCACATTCAGCGCGATCAGTCCGTTCTCGGGAACACGCAGGACAAAACGGCGCCCAAGCCCTGTGCCCGCGAACACCCCGAGCGCGAAGAACAGGAATGACCTGCCGCGCGTGCTGTCCTCCGAACCAACGTCTGCCACGAGACCTTTCTTGAAGGTCATGCCGACCCGCAAACGCTCGAAAGATGACTGGATGTAATGCTTCTTCAAACCTGCAAACAGCTTGCCTTGAGCATCGCTCGTCGCCCCTTCCCCGAAGTGGCTCACCAGCAATGGCGTCGCGCCATCCTCCAGTAGGTCGATAGCACCAATAAGGCTGTCCAGTCCTCCCGAGAATAGGCTGACGGAATCAAAGGGAGGCGCGATCAGACTTGGAGGAGCCACTTGGGTGATCGTCGTGAACCGATCTGGACGTGCCCTGAAGCCGATCGTCCAGCGATCTCCCGTCAAGAAGTCCAGAGACCTCTTGAGCGTCGGCGTTGCTGCTCCCCAGCGAGTCGGATCGCTGACCGGCACGACCAGCCGTATCTCGCGCGTCCACGAATCCTGCGACTGCTCGGTGCGAGAGATGCGTGTGTCGGCTGCATGGACATGGGCGGCCAGTACCAGCAGGTCGATGCCGATTTCCGAAGGAAATACGCCGATCTTCTTCAGACTCGTCAGCGCGCCACTGATACCGTGATCCAAGGATTTCTCGCCGGCGACGAGCTGCAGGTAGGTCGTCTGTTCATCAGCGCCCGCTGTCACATCTAAGCGGTCATCCGGGCCAAAACGACCCACCAGGAGTTGTCGCTTCATTCATTGGCCTCCGCCTCGCCGAGGGTCTGCAAGATCGCAAATGCGGACTCATACACCGCGTCCACGAAGCCTTGAACCCGCTCGGGGGTGAGATTGGGTGTCTCCGCCCGTGCTCGCGTGAGCGCATCGCTCACTCCACCTCGGATGAAGTCGCGCAACTGCTGCTCGACCCGATGTGCTGCCTGTGCATCTGTCGGCATGGTCACGGCCTTGGTGCCGATGTCATTGCAGATGCGCGCCTCGATGGCATGGGTGGCATATAGCTCGAAAACCGTCTGCATCTGATCCGGGGTGAATGTGGCCAAGTCGGTGAGACCCTCGCTCGCCAATTCAACAATGGTTTCGATGTAAGCCTCGCGGGCGATGCCTTCATCGACCGTTCCCGCGCCTGGGCAGATGTAGTCGGCCAAGCCGACGAAAATCTCAGTGATCGGGCGACCTGCCAACGATTCTAGATCCAGGGCACGCAACGCTTCGCGCACACCCCGCGTTTGCGCATCGGCCAAGAAGCCGAGGAGCCGCGCGCCGGCACCCCGAGAGGCGCCCATGCGCTGGGCAGCCTGGCGTGAACCCCCGGCGGACGTTGAGATGTACTTTGAGACCGCACGGCCCAGGTTGGCTCGATCGCTGCCACCAGAGCCAGCGAATCGCGTGAAGCTGTTGCGAGCGCCAGAGAAGCGCTGCGGGTCCGCTGTCCTGGGAATAGGTGGGCGGTTTGGCGGCACCGGCGGTGCGGCGCCGTCCGCGGGCGGCTGGCCATCCGGTCCTGCACCATTGCCCGGAGCAGCAGGGGCGCCACCGCCATCGATGTCACCCAGCCATGATGGAACAAGTGGTGTCCCGCCACCTGGCCCGCCGTAAGCTGTCGAGGTTCCCATTAGCGGCCTCCCTTCAGATCTTTGAGCGCCGCTTCGGCGCTGGCCTTGAGACCGGGGTTGTTGGTGACTTTGCTCCAGTCTCCCAGCAGCTTCGTCAGGCGAGTGGCGCATTCGGTGTCTTTGATGACGCCTTGCCAGCCGCTGACAACCCAAGGCCCGCATTTGCTACTTGGCAACACCTCCAGGAAATCCAGCAACCGGCTCTGGAGGCTGGGCTGCGCCCTCACGAGGACGGCGAGACCATCGACGCCCGCCGGTTTGGTGTCGAAAACACCCGTGCCCATGATCTTGCTGCGCATGGCCTCGTACACCTTCTCGGCTTCAGGCTGCACGAGTTGCTTCAACTCGACTTCGTAGCCTTGGACGGTCATCTTGCCGCCGAACAGCTTCTCGACCACACCAGCCAAGTGACCCAACACCGACACCGGGCCGAAGTAGTCCTTCTTGTCCTTTGTCACGAACAAGTAGGGGCGCAGATCGAGTCCAGATAGCTTCGGCAAGAGGCGCGCCCAGTCGCACACCGTCTCCGACGATTTCCATTCGATCAATACAGCGTTATCGGGTGCAGGTGTGGGCTCTGCGGATTTCTGACCTTTTAACTCGCCATCTTTAGCGTCAGTCGCCGCAAGGTTCTTCTCCAATGCTTCGAGGTCTTCGCACAGTCCTTGCGGATGGATCGCTGCAACGAACGCGATCTGCTCGAACAACCGTGGGATGAAGCGTTCCGCGAGCATGAGCTTTGCGAGCACGGGTAGCTTGATGTCGTCGCCGAAACCGCGCGCGGTCGCAGTGCGTTCGCGCAGCAACAGCGTATTGAGAAAGCGCTTGATCTGGCGCGGGTTGCCCTTTGTGCCGCTCGCCAGAATGGGACCGATCTGGTCGCTGAGTGCAAGAGCATTGTTCGCCTTCTCGGCTTGCTTGCCGAGCGCCGTCTTGATCGTCGCGGCATCCAGACCGCCGCTGGTCCAAGGCCGTTTCAGCTTCTCCCGCGCCACGGCGATCAGCTTCCCGTAGTCCGCGTCGTTCTCGCCGACTTCGGCGCCGGCCAGCAACAACGCCACGTAGATTCGCGTCTCGGCTTCTCCCAGGGCCGGGATGCGAAACGGAACCTGGATGAGCTTTTCGAGGTAGTTGCGGGCGTAGTCTCGCGGCCCGGTGCTGTCAGGCAGGTCGGGAAAGTGCTTACGCACCGCATATTCGATCATTGCCTCGTCTGCCGCAACGACGAACGCTGTCTGCGCAGTGAAAACAAACAACCGGATCGCTTCGAGTGTTTCAATGGCTGTGTCAGGCAGGCAGCGGTCAAGATCGTCGATCAGGACAACGAGCTGCTTGATGCCAGCATCTTTCAGAAGCTGGTCGAACGCCTTGCGGAAAGCCTCCACTTCCTCTGGCACGTTCTTGGACTCGCCCGGCTTGAGCACGGCCTTCGCCTGGTCGATGGCCGCCGAAATGTTTTCCTTCGTTACGAACTTGGCAGGGTCTGTCACCAGCGCTTCGAGCGAGCCGACAATGGCTCCGATTTGCTCCGGTGTCGGAATGCCAGTGAATGCGGTCAGGGCCAAGCCGCCGGATCGCTTGGCGACCTTCAGCCAGTCGATGCGACGGAAGACGTCCTTGATGGCTACTGCCGCTTTTTTCAGCGCCGGACGTTTCTCGATCAAGCCTGTGACGATCCCCTCGATCAAGGCGATCTTCGCGTCCTCGAAGCCCTGGAAACGCCATCCATTGAACTTGAGGCACAGAACATCGTCTTGGTCTGCGAAGCCGGCCTCGATCATTTCGAGCACGCTGGATTTCCCCGCCCCCCAGTCGCCATGCACTCCGATCGTCACTGGGTGGTCGGGCTTCGCACGAAGCAGCCCGATAATCGTGGTGGCAATGGCTTCGTTATTCAGCAGATCAACTTTGGTTTCGTTATCGGTCAGGATCACTTGTCTCCTCCCTCTCTATTAGGAGTGGGGCAGGGCTGAACCTGCCTCTTTGAGGGCTAATAGTCGCCTCTTCAGTGGTGCCGCATCGCCGGGATGAAATCTTTCCAGATGCAGAACTTGTCCCATTGCCTGGGCGTATGGGCCACGCTCAAACGAAAGCGCCTCGCCTTGCGCGATGCGTCGTTCAACGGCATGGACGACTGCACGAATCTTGTTGCGCGTGGCTTTGTCCAAGCCAGGCTTGTTGTTCACTGCGAGCTTCGTGACGGCCATGCGGCTGCCCGATGTGGCAATTTCATGCTTGGCTCGTTTGGCCTTATAGCCATGCTTGAGCAGCATGCCGTACACCTGCCGCACTACGTTCGTTTTTGCCTCGTTGGTCAGGAACGTTTTAGACGACACGGCGATGTCATCGACATAGCGAGAGTAAACAAGACCTTGGGCTGCGAACTTGCCGAACAACTCGGGCTCATCCCACCAGAACACGAGGTTGGCAAGGAATGAACTGGTTATCGCCCCTTGGGGCAGTTCGCCATGCCGGGTCGTCAGTTGTGTCAGGCATCGCGCCACGTCCTCGCTGAAGCCGAAGAAGCCGCGCCAGATGCTGAACACGCGGTCTGCCGACGTGGAAGGGAAAAAACCGCTGATGTCCTCGTTGATGACGATCCGTGCGCGGGCATGGAGCGAGGCGTTGACCTTGTAATCGCAGCCTTTGATACTCCCCGTCAAATAGGCCGGGTAGTTCACGTGGTCGAGGATCTGACTCTTGATCCTTCGATGAACTTCCTTCAATGGCTCCCGTGCATCGTAAGTATTACGGATGCTGCCGTCCGGTTTGGTGATGGACTTTGCGACTCGGTAAAGGTCGTTAGCACGCTCGGCCAATGTCGGGAGGTCGCCGACAGACATTCCCAGCGCAACATGCAGGGCTTGCAGCGTGCCCATGCGGCGCTGGCTATAGGAGGGGGCGTTGGTCGCTGACTGGCTCATTGAGCAGTTCCAGTGCCGTGCGCGCAAGGTCTCCTTGCAGCGACTTGTCGATGCCCGTCAGATCATCCCCTTCAGCGCCGAGAAAAAAGATGATGCCCACGGGCATATGCAACGCATGGGCGATTTTGGTCATGGTGGAAAGCGTCGGATCACGCTTATTGTTTTCCAGCATGGAAAGATAGGAAACCGAGCATTCAGCCTGTCGCGCCAGATCAGCCTGGGAGATGCCCCGCCGAGTGCGGCATAGCTTGATGGCTTGTCCAACGTTCATGATCGACTCCGGTAATCAAATATTGGGCTTGCTGCGTCTTGGCCCACTTCCATCACTTCATCCAGTCAGTGAGATTGCTCACTGCGCGGATGACGATGTCAGTGATGCGCAGAGTCCGATCCAGGAGTTTCCCGTGATCGTGCTCCCGCTTCTCAGAGCTTTCAGACATATCGCGCAGTTGCCACAACACGTCATCCAGTTCAGCCAGAGCGCCAGCATCGAGTTGGCTGTAATGTGCATCGCGCAGCTTTTGGAGCGTTGCGATGCTGTTCTTCAAAGTTTCAAATTTCATGGATTGCTCCTTCTAAACCCGGCACAACGCCGAAGCCCCGTAACAAGGCGATTGGCCGAAAGGAGCCAACTCGATGCGCAAGCCCAACACCAGTCGTCGCGGTGATGAAGCCCCGTCCGAGCATCTATCCGATTGCGCTTTGTGATTAGCAGATTGCATCTGGCTAACCGTGGTGCGCGGGACGATGCGAGGGCGAACCTTCGCGGCGGACCGATCGTTACCGGCCTGCCTCACCTCAAAATCTCCAACACTGGATGAAGGAGCGGCCTGAATCACTTCAGGCAATGCACTGACCTTTCGCTTTTACGGTAAGAGCAACACTTCAAAGAACGTGTACCTAGGCGATTCGCCTAGCCGAGGGCATTACAGCACAAGTCTGCGCGTAATGTCAATAAAATTTCACTGATGGTGAATTTATAGGTGTGATAGTGGCATCTCCGGCCAAGAAGCATGGCCGGTCGCGCTGTCGTGCTGCGCATCGAGCCGCCTGCGGCGTCTCGCCCCATCGGGCTTCCATCGTTCCCTCGCTCCGCTCGGCTGACGCCTCCGGCCCGACTTCATTCGGGCCTGCGCGCTCCGCTTGCCGAAAACCGGGGAGCGTGGAGGCGCGAGGGATGCGGTCTTGCTGTTCCCTTCATCGTGCCACGGCGTGCTCGCCGTCAATGACTGCGCGCCACTGGCGCTTGCGGCCTGGCGGCCGTCTTCGATCTTTGACTGCTTGCGCTGCGCCGTGCCCCGGAAGGGTCGGGCAATTCCGCCCGGCAACCTTTCAGGAGTTCACCATGAACAACGCACTCATCACCGACGAGCAGCGCATCGTGCTGCTGACCAACGGCCGCGAATCCTTGGAGAACCCGGACTTCGATCCGGCCCCCGTGGTCAAGCTGTTCACGCCGGACGCCGGCGCGACCTGGCTACTGACCGAGATTGATCCCGATGACCACGACCACGCCTTTGGTCTTTGCGACCTGGGCTTGGGGGCGCCGGAAATCGGCTGGGTCAGCCTGGGCGAACTGGCGACGGTGCGCGGCGGGCTGGGCCTGCCGATTGAGCGCGACCTGTCTTTCCGCGCCGAGAAGCGGTTGAGCGCCTATGCGCGCGATGCGCGCTTGGCCGGGCGGATCGCTGTCTGACCTGGCCGTGGGAGCGCCGCGCGCTCCTTGTGCTTTCTCGACCATCGAAGGAGATCAATGCCATGAGCAGCCATCACGACCACATCATCGAAATCACAGCACAGCACGATGCGCTCAAGCCGTTCGCGCCGGAGAACGGCCAGCCCTTGCGCTTCAAGATCGGCGACGCGGTGATCTTCACCAACGAGTACGGCGCACAGTTCCGGCGCCGCGTCACCGGGTTCTACCGGCCCACCGGACTTTCGGGCATGTACGCCCGCGGTGCGCGCTACTTGCTGGACTCGTCATCGCCTTGGATGCCGGTTGCGGAATCCAGCCTGCGTCCTGACGACGCGGCGTGATGCCTACGCGCCCCTGACGGGGCGCTGCGCGCTGCGCTTGCCTCCAGGGGAAAGCCCTGCGGGCTATCCCCGCCGCGCAGGCTTGGCGCCCCTGAACACCACCGGATCGGCCAGACAGCCGCCGCATCAGGCCCACGATGCCTTGCGTGTGCTCGTCCTGATCTTGTTGCTTCTTCGGCGTTGAAGTCCGGGCGTCCCCGGCCACCTGGGAGATGGCCGGTCGCGCTGTCGTGCGCGTAGCGCATCGAGCCGCCTGCGGCGTCTCGCCCCTGTCGGGCTTCCATCGTCCCCTCGCTCCGCTCGGCTGACGCCTCCGGCCCGGATTCCTCGATCCGGGCCTGCGCGCTTCGCTTGCCGTGCGGTCGGCGTGTGGGAAGGCCGTTGCCATGTCCAGCCGTCTCCCCTGACTTCATCACCTTGTCCGCGACTGTAGCCCGCGCCCGTGTGCCGTCAAGGCGCGCAGGGCCGTGTCCTCGCTGCGCTGCGGGCCGCACCAACCCTGCGCTTGCCTCCTTGACGGCACCCGTTCGCGCGCTCCTGACCGTCGCGGGCGATGAACTCAGGAAAGACGGTGGCAACAGGGCCAACCGGGTTCCTCGTGCCGACCGCACCGAACAGCCGAAAGGCTGGGCTTCCGAATCTAGGAATCCGGTGTGCGGTGTGAACAGCAAACCTTTTTTTCTTTGTCAGGAGAAATGCTATGCAACTCGCATCCCGCTTCGCTTCCCGTTCCCCGGTGCTGCGTTCGGAACGTCCCTTGTCCGATGACCAAATCCGGGCCGTGGCCCCGTCCATCTTCGCGGACGCCCCGCACGAAAGCCGCTCCGAGCGGTACAGCTACATCCCCACCGCTACCGTGCTGCAAGAACTGCGGGGGGAAGGCTTCGAGCCTTTCATGGTGACGCAAACCCGCGTGCGCCACGACGACCGCCGCGACTACACCAAGCACATGATCCGGCTGCGCCACGCCAGCCAGATCAACGGCCGCGAGGCCAACGAAATCATCCTGCTGAACTCCCATGACGGCACTAGCAGCTATCAGATGCTCGCCGGAATGTTCCGGTTCGTATGCAGCAATGGCCTTGTCTGCGGCGACACCGTGGCGGACGTGCGCGTACCCCACAAGGGCGACGTAGCCGGGCACGTCATCGAAGGCGCTTACGAAGTCTTGCACGGCTTCGACCGGGCGCAGGAATCCCGCGATGCCATGCGCGCCATCACGCTCGACGCCGGGGAATCGGAAGTGTTCGCCCGCGCTGCGCTGGCGTTGAAGTACGACGAGGACAAGCCCGCGCCCATCACGGAATCGCAAATCCTGATGCCGCGCCGCCATGACGACGACCGCCGCGACCTGTGGAGCGTGTTCAACCGCACGCAGGAGAACTTGACCAAAGGCGGCCTGTCCGCCCGCGCCGCGAATGGCCGCCGCCAGACCACTCGGCCAGTGCAGGGCATCGACCAAAGCGTGCGCCTGAATCGCGCCCTGTGGCTGCTGGCCGATGGCCTGCGCCAGTTGAAAGCCTGAATCCCCACGCGGCAGGGGCAGGCAGCAGCCCTTGCCGCTTCTCTCGCTGCTGCATCCCTAACCGCAAGGAGTTATCACCATGAACGCCGTACTCAAAACCGAAGCCGTCGCCATCGAAGCCGCCGCACCGCTGGAAATGGCCGACCCGTCCAAGAACCTGATTCTGGTTCCGCTCTCGCAGTTGCTGCCGCGCCGCTCCAAGCGCAACGCCCGCAAGATGCCGCGCCTGTCCATCCCCGAACTGGCCGCGAGCATTGCCCGCATCGGCCTGCTGCAAAACCTGATCGTCATCCTTTCCGCAGATGGCGAGGCTTACGAGGTGGTGGCAGGCGACCGCCGACTGACCGCCTTGAAGCTGCTGGCGAAGAAGAAGCGCATCCCCGCCGACTACGAAGTGCCGTGCCTGCTGGTGCCCGATGCTTCGGCCCGTACCGTCAGCCTCGCGGAAAACCTGATGCGCGAGCAGATGCACCCCGCCGACCAGTTCGAGGCGTTCGCCGCGCTGGTCAAGGAAGGCCGGCCCATCGAGGACATTGCCGCCGACTTCGGCGTGTCCCCGCTGGTGGTGCAGCGCCGCTTGAAGCTCGCCCACATCGCGCCGCGCCTGATGGCCGACTACCGCGCCGGAACCGTCACGCTGGAACAGTTGATGGCCTTGACCATCACCGACGACCACGCCGCGCAGGAAGCCGCGTTCTATGGTGCGCCGGAATGGCAGCGCAGCCCGTCCAAGCTGCGCGAGCGCCTGACCGAACGCGAAATCGACGCCTCGCACGCGCTGGTGCGCTTCGTCGGGCTGGACACCTACCGGCAGGCAGGCGGCGGCGTCCGCCGCGACCTGTTCGCAGAAGGCGATGCCGGAACCTACCTCACCGATACCGCAGTGCTGGAAACGCTGGTGCGCGACAAGCTGGCAACGCTGGCCGAGGACGTGCGCGCCGAGGGGTGGGCATGGGTGGAGGCCGTGCCGCATCTGGCCTACGAGGAACGGCAGGCGTTCCAGAACGCCCCGCGCCATCGCCGCGAGCCGACCACCCGCGAGGCCCGCCGCATCGCCTCGCTGGAAACCCGCCTCGAAAAGATCGACGCCGAACTGGAAGAAGCCTGCGACGCCGAGGACAAGGCCAAGGCCGAGAAGCTGGAACAGCGGCGCGATCAGGTGGTCGGGGAACTGCAAGACGCGGAGGATGCCTTGCAGGGCTATGCCCCCGAGGTGCGCGAGGTGGCCGGTGCCATCGTCACCATCGACCGCAACGGCGAGGCCGTCATTCATCGCGGCCTGCTGCGCGAAGCCGAGGCCAAGGCGCTGCGCACGCTGGAAAAGCTGCGGCGCGGTTTCGGCAGTGCCGAAGGCGAAGCCGCCAACGACGAGCACGAGGACGCCGACGACGCGCCCAAGGCCGCGAGCCTGTCCGACCGGCTGGCGCAGCGGTTGAGCGCCCACCGCACGGCGGCGCTGCAAATCGAAGTTGCACGGCATCCGCATGTCGCGCTGGCCGCGCTGGTGCATGGCATGGTGCAGACCGTCTTGCAGCCCGACGCCTACGGCGATGGCCTGCCGCTGGGCGTGCGCCTCACGGCGCAAGACCGACTGGAAGGCATGGCCCCGGACTGGCCGGAATCGCCCGCTGCCGTGGCGCTGCGCGAACTGCAACAGGTGGCCGGTGAAGCCTTGCCGGAGGACAGCGCCGAACTGTTCGCCGCGCTGCTGGCGAAGTCGCAAGACGAACTGGTGCGGCTGCTGGCCGTGTGCGTGGCTTCCACGGTGGACGTGGTGACGCCCCGCGCCACGGCGCACCAGCCCGGCGAGGAACTGGCGCAGGCCGTGGGCCTCGACATGGCCGCATGGTGGAAGCCGACCGCAGAAGGCTACTTCAAGCACGTTTCCAAGGCCGTGATTCTGGATGCCGTGGGCGCGTTTGCACCGGAATCCGTCACCCGGCTGGCGAAGCTCAAGAAGGCCGACATTGCCAGCGAGGCCGAGCGGCTGGCCGATGGCACGGGCTGGATGCCCGCCATCTTCAAGGCCGCAGGCCCGCAGAATGCCGCGCAGGAGGCAGGCCCGGAGCAGGACGCCCCGGAGGATGCCGAGGCAATGGCGGATGAACCAGCCGAGGCGCTGGCCGCTTGACCCGCGCCGAAGGCAAGCGCCCCGGCCTCGACCGGGGCGCTTCGCTGCAAGGAGAAGCCCCCATGACCCGCACCACCACCAGCCGCCCGCGCATGGCGGCGATCTACGCCCCCGGCACGGTGCGCGCCCGCCGCTGGCACGGCGACGGCGACGTGCGCGGCTACCGCCCGCCCTTGGGCTGGTCGGCTTGCGCTGACCTCACCGACATTCATCCCATCACGGGCCACGCCTTGCCGCGTGCCGTGTGGTGGCTCATCGAGACGAAGAAATAACCGCGTTCAGCACCGCGCCCAGGCCGTTCCGACCTGGGCGCGGTGGACGCAAAATCCGGGCGCGGCAGTGGCCGCGCCCGGTGTTCCAAGCCCGCAACCGAATCGGAACGCCGCCGCCATCACGGCAGTTCAG
>ERZ778025.1583-NODE-1583-length-15693-cov-6.530055_pt1 | contig 15693 bp, 10 predicted proteins | sample MGYA00375755_ERZ778025 | MGnify/ENA primary metagenome ERZ778025 (study PRJEB29350, sample SAMN05389825) | bioreactor metagenome | isolation source: Thiocyanate bioreactor | place: South Africa: University of Cape Town | collected 2014-03-17 ... | reverse complement strand
GGTTGTCGAACTTGCTCTTGGTCACCGAGTCGTTCACGTTGATGGCGCGGAACATCAGGCTGCCCTTGGCGGCCATTTCGTTCAGGCGCAGCACGCCGGTGGTGGTTTCTTCGGTCACGCCAATGATGTGGGCGCTCTTACGGCTGTACCAGGTCGGGTCCACAGCCAGCTTGGCCTTGATGGCGTTGAACAGGCAGGTTTCTTCTTCGCTGGTGGGGTTGGCGATCAGCGAAGCATCCTTTTCGGCGCGCTTGCCCAGGTGCATGAGCAGCGTGGCGTCGCCGCCATCGTCCAGGATCATGTTGGGGCCTTCACCTTCGATACCTGCGGCACCGAAGTCAAAGATGCGGTGGGTGTAGTCCCAGTATTCGGCCAGGGTTTCGCCCTTGATGGCGAACACGGGCGTGCCAGCGGCGGCAATCGCGGCGGCAGCATGGTCTTGTGTGGAGAAGATGTTGCACGAGGCCCAGCGCACTTGCGCACCCAGTGCCTGCAGGGTCTCGATCAGCACCGCCGTCTGGATGGTCATGTGCAGCGAGCCGGTGATGCGTGCGCCCTTGAGTGGCTGAGCCTTCGCGAATTCTTCGCGGATGGCCATGAGGCCGGGCATCTCGGTTTCGGCGATGCGGATCTCTTTGCGGCCCCATTCGGCCAGGCCGATGTCGGCAATGATGCAGTCGGTGTTGACCGGGGCGTTGACGCGTGCGTTCATGATGGTGTGCTCCAAAGCATGTTTGAAAAGCCACTGCGCGAAGGGGATGGTCGATACGCCTCACCGCACGCGAAGTGGATGAGCGTCGTTGCTAGATGACTCCGAGCCTCACGCCCCGCCTGTGCTGGGGACGCTGCAACGCTCCTCGGATCGGCGGATTATAAAAGCAAGTGCATTCCTGGCGCCATGCCCAAGGGGAGAATCCATCCCGGGCCTTGCACGGAACAGTAAAATCCCGCGACTGCCGCCCCTGCGCCCCCTGCAGGCCCCGGCCCGAAGATTTCTTGCGCAGGGCGCTCTGCCCCGCACCCATCCCATTCAGGAACCCCTGTGTCCTACGCCCCAGAAACCCGGCGCCGCCGCACCTTTGCCATCATTTCCCACCCCGACGCCGGTAAAACGACGCTGACGGAAAAGCTGCTGCTGTTCTCGGGCGCCATCCAGATCGCCGGTGCCGTGAAAGGCCGCAAGGCCAACCGTCACGCCACCTCCGACTGGATGGAAATCGAAAAGCAGCGCGGCATCTCGGTGGCCTCGTCGGTCATGCAGATGCTGTACCGCGATCATGTGATCAACCTGCTCGACACCCCCGGCCACAAGGACTTCTCGGAAGACACTTACCGCGTGCTCACCGCTGTGGACTCGGCGCTGATGGTGATCGACGCCGCCAACGGTGTGGAGGCGCAGACGCGCCGCCTGATCGAGGTCTGCCGTCAGCGTGATACCCCCATCATCACCTTCGTGAACAAGATGGACCGGGAAGTGCGCGACCCGCTGGACATCATGGACGAAGTCGAGCGCGAGCTGGGCATGCCCTGCTGCCCCATGACCTGGCCCGTGGGCCAGGGCAAGAGCTTTGGCGGCATCATCAACCTGCGCACCAAAACCATGACGGTGTTCGAGTCCGGCAGCGAACGCCGCCCGCAGGATTTCGAGTCCATCCCCCTGACCGATGTGGACACCCTGCGAGCACGCTTCGGCGCAGAGTTCGACGCCGCCATGGACAGCATGGAGCTGGCCACCGGCGCATCGCCCGAGTGGAACCACGAGGCCTTCCTGGCCGGCAAGCTGACCCCCGTGTTCTTTGGCTCCGGCGTGAACAACTTCGGGGTTATGGAAGTGCTGGACGCCCTGGTGGACATGGCCCCGCCCCCCGGCCCGCGCGTGAGCACGCTCGAAGTGAACAAGCAGCCCGTGGTCAAGACCATCCAGCCCGAGGACGAAGGCTTTTCGGGCGTGGTGTTCAAGGTGCAGGCCAACATGGACGCCAACCACCGCGACCGCATCGCTTTTGTACGCGTGGCCAGCGGCAAGTACACGCCGGGCATGAAGCTCAAGGTGCAACGCACCGGCAAGGAGCTGCGGCCCACCTCGGTCGTGACCTTCATGTCCCAGCGCCGCGAGGCGGTCGAAGAAGCCTACGCGGGCGACATCATCGGCTTTACCACCCACGGCGGCGTGCAGCTGGGCGACACCATCACCGACGGCGCCAACCTGCAGTTCACCGGCCTGCCGTTCTTCGCACCCGAGATGTTCATGACCGTGGTGCTCAAGAACCCGCTGCGCACCAAGCAGCTCCAGCAGGGCCTGGCCCAGCTGGGCGAAGAAGGCGCTATCCAGGTCTTCAAACCCGACGCTGGCGGCAACATGCTGCTGGGCGCTGTCGGCCAGTTGCAGTTTGAAGTGGTGCAGCACCGCCTGAAGGCAGAGTACGACGCCGATGTGCGGCTGGAAGGCTGCCAGTACACCGGGGCCCGCTGGATCACGGCGGACAACGCGGCCGACCTGCGCGCCTTTACCGATGCCTACCCGCTGCGCCTGGCGCACGATGCGGCGGACACGCTGGCGTATCTGTGCACGTCGCCCTACGACGTGCGGCTGGCGCAGGAGCGGTTTCCCAAGATCCACTTCCATCCGCTGCGGGAGCATGCGGGGTTGGCACTGCAGGCAGCAAACTGAGCGAACACGCAAACGCCATGACTACACAGCCTCTCGCGCAGGACACCCATCTGGGTAACAACCTCGACGCCATCCGCATCGTCGCGGCCACTACGGTGCTGTTCACACACCACTACGCACTCACCGGCCAGAAGGAGCCTTCGTTCTTCGGCACCCACAGCTTTGGCGGTTTGGCCGTTACGGTCTTCTTTATCATCAGCGGCTATCTGGTCAACGCCAGTTGGCAGAGAGACCCCCATCTGTTGCGCTTTGCGCTGCGACGGGTTCTGCGCATTTTGCCAGCGCTAGCGGTAGTGCTGGTGCTGACAGCCTATGGTCTGGGCACGCTGGTCACGAAGTTGCCCGCCATGGAATACGTGACCCACCGAGCCACGGCCGACTACCTGCAAGGGATATGGATGAAAATTCATTTTGTCCTCCCAGGTGTGTTTGAGGGCAATCCCTACCGTCACATCGTTAACGGCTCGCTGTGGACGATTCCCATTGAGGTGCGCTGCTACATCGTTCTGGGTCTGATGGGAGTGCTGGGACTGCTCAAGTACCGCCCCGTTCTCCTGCTGAGCGTGATGTTTTACATGGTGTGGTTTCTGGCCCGCAGCAATGCCGATGTGACTGGAGCTGTCAACTACACGCGAGAACTGGGCGCCTTCTTTTTGGCAGGCGCTGCGCTGTACACATTGGAGCCATACTGGCGCCGCCGGCCTGCAACCTGGGCCGCCGTCATCGCCGTGGCCTTCGCCATTGCCTGGGCGGTTGACTGGCGGCATACCGCTTTGCTGATAGGCTTGCCATTTCTGATCGTGTTTGTTGGCACAAATTCCACGCCCGTCATACGGCACGCAGGACGCTGGGGGGATCCATCCTATGGGATTTATCTCTATGCTTTTCCTATCCAGCAGGCTGTCATTCATTACGCTTGGCCACAAGCTGGATTCACCGGCACGTTAGGCCTCGCCTTGGTGCTGACGGTGGCTGCTGCATATGCCAGTTGGCACTGCATCGAAAAGCCGGCGCTGGCGTTCAAGCCACACAAATCTGACAACCCATTGTTACGTACCGAAACCTACTCCATGGCATTCCAGCGAATTCTTGCCCGCCCTGGCGCCGTAACAATGGTCACCGTACTGCTACTGGCATGCGGTGCGCTCCTGCGATTCCATCATCTAGGGGATTTCAGCTTTTGGGACGATGAGCTGTTTTCCGTCAGCAACGTCGTGCGCGCAGGACCTTGGAACGGCCCGCTATTACCCGAACGAAGCATGGCCCAACTGGAGATTTCCGACAGTTTCTGGACATGGAAACTGGCGGATCCACACCCACCGCTTTACGAAATGCTCTTGGTCCCCTGGATTGCGCTGTGGGGAATGTCCGAATTCGCCATACGCAGTCTCAGTGCAGCTTTCGGCATCCTGACGATGCTGTCAGCGCTGGCATTGCCGCGCAGCATCACACCACCAACCCGCCTTGTCTACTTGATGCTGCTGGCAACGTCGGGCTGCTTGCTGATCTACAGTCAGGAAGCGCGCAACTATGCACTGAGCGCTTGCCTGTGCGCCTGGATGCTGGTGTGCCTGCTGCGGGATATGGAGTACGCCCCCGAGCGGCTGAAGGAAGGCCGTGTCTCCATCGTGCTGCTGATCCTTGGCGGCATGCTGGCCTTCACGCACTACTACGGCCTCGTGTTCGCCTGCAGCATCGCGTTCTACCTGCTGACGCAGGTGCGCAGCGTTGCCAGCTTCGTGCGCCTGTCGTGGCGCTGGTTGGCTGCGCTGGCAGCCACGTTCGTCTACATCGGTCTGGGTTGGGTGGGCATTCTGACCAAGCTGAATGCAGCACCACCCGAGCCGCTGTCATTTGCCATGTCATTCAAGCGCAACGTCCTCGGACTGTTACGCGATTTTTACCCTGCAGCCGTCGGCACTACTGCATTCTGGGTATTTATGCTGCTAGGACTGATCGGGGTTTTCGCCTACCTCCACAAACGCCCGTCCCCAAGTCTCCGCACTGCCATTCTGATGCTTGCGGGTGTGCTGCTGTTGTTTTTTGTGGTGCAGGTCATTGGCACGCGACGCGCAGAGTTCATCCATGAGCGCTACATGATCTTCATGGTGCCTGGATGCCTGCTGCTGGTTGCACTTTTCACGCAGTTGCCCGGATGGCCCAAAGTGGCTGCGGGGCTGCTGGTGATCGCACTGGTACCGGCAGGATTGCGGGTATGGCAGCAATCACCCAGGCCCATGGGCTACGGGGATTGGCGCGGTGGAGCTGCCCTGGTTTCCCACCTTTACCGTCCAGGCGACGTGATTCTGGTGCCCATGGATCAGCCTGTGATGATGGCCTACTTCCAGCATTACCTGAAAGACCATATCCCTATGGCTGAGCTGGAACGCAACATGGTAGGCGGACGACCAATTGCAACGCTCGTAGAGCAGGTGCGTCAGCGTGAGCGCCGTCCAAACCGCATCATCATCTTCAGCCATTATGCATTCAGAAACTCAGCGAACGCGGTACTGCATCAGTTGCAAACGGAACTCCATTGCAAGCCTGGTCCTCTTCAATCGGCCCAGACCCTTCACGTGATTGAAGTCACTTGCAATGAAAGCACAGCCGTTACGCAGTAAAGATGCTTTTTACGCGGCTCATCGCGACTACCGCACAACATTCAACGCTATGAAAAAGCTCATCTCCATCGTGGTGCCTGCCTACAACGAGGAGCAGGTGCTTCCGCTGTTTCATGTACGCATTGACCAAGTCATCACCTCTCTGGATTGCTATGACTGGGAGATCGTGTTCGTCAACGACGGCAGCAAAGACGGCACGCAGCGCCTGATCGAAGAATTGCAAACGCGCGATCCGCGCATCTCCAGCGTCAACCTGTCGCGCAACTTCGGCAAGGAAGCCGCCATGACCGCGGGTTTGGAGCATGCGCGCGGCGACGCCGTGGTCGTGATTGATGCAGACCTCCAGGATCCACCCGAACTGATAGAGCAGTTTTTACAAGCATGGGAGGATGGTTTTGACATCGCCTATGCAGTTCGCACCCATCGCGATGGAGAAACTTGGCTGAAAAAAGCAACCGCCGCGCGCTTTTACCGGGTGATGGGCAAGGTGTCGAACGTTCAAATACCAGCAGACACTGGGGACTACCGCCTGATGAGCCGCCGCACAGTCGATGCCCTGCTGAAGTTACGTGAACACCATCGCTTTATGAAAGGGCTGTTCGCCTGGGTGGGATTTCCCTCCAAAGCCATCGAATATCGGCGGTACCCGCGCGCGGCCGGGATCACCAAGTTCAACTATTGGAAACTGTGGAACTTCGCGCTGGAGGGAATTACCTCCTTCACGATAGCGCCTCTCAAAGTGGCAACCTATCTAGGGATTCTGATCTCGATGTTCGCCTTCTTCGCGGGCACATGGATCACTCTCAAGACGCTGCTGCGCGGGGATCCTGTACCAGGCTACCCCACACTTATCGTCACCATGCTATTCCTCGGCGGTGTCCAGTTGCTGTTCATCGGCATTCTGGGAGAGTATCTAGGCCGCATTTACAACGAAACCAAGAATCGGCCTCTGTATCTGGTGCAGCAATACCGTCCGGCCACATCAGCGACGGTCGCCGAGCGCGTTCAGCACCAGCAGCTTGAGCACAATCGTACGCAATGACCAAGGCTCATCCACTTTCCTTGCGCCAATTAGGATGTTTTGCAGCTGCTGGCACACTGGGTTTCATTGTGGATGCCAGCTTGCTGTACGCAACAGCTGGCTTGCTTGGTTGGTACGGAGCTCGCGCGCTCTCATTTGTTGGGGCGGCCACAACCACATGGCTGATCAACCGCCGATGGACATTTCGCCCCCCCCCGAAAACGTCGGCCCCAACAAACTCTCGCGCGACTGACACACCATTGCTGCATGAGTATCTGCGATACCTTTCATCCATGCTGGGAGGCGCTGCGCTCAACTATGGCACTTACGTAGCCGTATTACACTACGCCAGCGACACCGCCTTCCACTATGCGCCGATATTGGGCGTGGCTGCAGGTTCCATCATAGGTCTGTTTGCCAACTTTCTGGTGGCTCGGTATTGGGTGTTTCGACACAGGCCATGACCACGGTTCAGCGTTGCGTAGCATGAGACCTTGCTGTGCGAATGTGTCCTCAAAATACCCAGTTTTTTTCTCCATTGCACCGTTGTGCTATTTCCTCCTTTTCGGGGTGAAAAGTAAAAGCGTCCTTCATGAAAGCCATCTCGTGAATCCTCTTGACCAGTGGCCACATCGTGCAAGACTACGCATCACAGGTGTATTGACAGACGTCGACGATACCCTCACCACCGACGGCACCATCACGGCTGAGGCCCTGGATGCCATTGCTGCCCTGCAATCGGAGGGGCTGCCAGTCATTCCGGTGACCGGGCGGCCCGTGGGCTGGAGCGAGCCGTTCGCTGCCACGTGGCCGGTCGACGCCATCGTGGCGGAGAACGGGGCGGTCGCGCTACTGCCTTGTGGGGGAGATGAGAATCCCATCGGACTCCAGCGCGATACAGATAAGCGTGAGCATCTATCCAAACTGTATCAACAGGATGCAAACACCCGCGCTGCCAACTTCGCCCGCATGCAACAGGTACTAGCCCAGATTGAGCGAGAAGTCCCCGGCGCCCGCCGCGCAACCGATTCATCCGGCCGCGAAACCGACATCGCCATCGACCACAGCGAGTTCACCCAACTGCCCCAGGAAGCTATCGACCACGCAGTGTGCATCATGCGCGCCGCCGGGATGAACGCCACCGTGAGCAGCATCCACATCAACGGCTGGTTTGGCACGCACAACAAACTGGAAGGCGCGCGCTGGATCGTGCGCGAGCTGTTTGGGCGCGACCTGGATGCCGAGATAGACCGTTGGGTGTATGTGGGCGACTCCACCAACGACCAACTCATGTTCCAGCATTTCCCGCACAGCGTGGGAGTGGCAAACATTGCACGCTTTGTGCCGCAACTCGCGCACCTGCCGCGTTACGTAACGCATGGCGAACGCGGGGCCGGATTTGCGGAGGTGGCACGAGCCATCCTGTCAGAACGCGAGCGCGGCTAGGCGCACGATGACTCCAGTTGCCAGACCTCGGCCTTTAGAAAAGCCTCCTGGAGCCTGACAAGCAGGCGTCAGAAGCTACATATTTCATAGCAACCGCTCGCTGGGCTCAGCGCACGGGGGCTTGGCACTGCGGCTTCACGGGAGGCCTACTCGCCCGTTTGGGGCGGCTTGCCGGCGCCGCGTGGTTTGCTGCGAGCGCGGGCTGGCTTTTCCTTGGCCGGAGCGGATGCAGCAATCGGAGCCTTTGCCGATTTGCCAGCACCGGCACTGGCATCGGTATCGCTGTCGGCCTGCGCCGAACCGCCCGCTTCGTCAGCCTTGCGCCCACTGCTCTTGCGTGGTGTGGACGCAGCGCGGCGGCTGCGGGGCGCGGGGGTGAGGGAATCGGTTTCATCACTCTCAGCCCCTGCCAGTGGCGCCGCAGACACCTGCAATGGCGGCACCATCTCCTCATTCTGGGGGGTATCGCCCGCCGCAGTTACGCGGTCGCCATTTGTCTCAGCCTCCACGGACGCTGGCACCTGCTGGCGAAAGTAGCTGCGTGCGGGGCGCTCTGGCAGCGCTTCGTCACGCACTCCAGAAGTCGGCAACCCGGCACGGTTTTCTGCGGGCGTCTCGTGGTGCACTTCTGGCGGCATTTCCACTGACGGCGCCGGAGCATCGGCCCGGCGTCCACGCGAACGCCCGCCCCGCACGCCGCTATCGCCGCTGGTGGCAGATGCGTCCGGCATCGAGGCGACCGCATGAAAGTCGTGGCGGAAGTAACCCCCTCCGTTCTGCCGCTCGGCAGGCGGGTCCACTCGGACTGCGGGCTCCGCTCCCGAGGCCGAAGCGCCATGGCTGCGGAACACATACGCGCCAGATTTCTCATCCCGCCCAAACTCCAGCAGACCCCGCCCCTGCGCTTCTTCGAGCAGGTTGCCAAAGGTGCGAAAGCCGTAGCGGCCTTCGCTGAAATCGGGCTTGCGGCGTTTGATGGCCTCCTTGAGCACGGAGGCCCAGATCTTGCCGGTGTCGCCGCGCTCGGAGAGCAGGGCCTCGAAGGTTTCGGCCGCCAATTCCACGCCCTGGGTGCGGCGCGCTTCCTGGGTCTCCTTGCGGCTGCGCTCCTCTTCAGGGCTGCGGCGTGGAGCGGGTGGATTGCTGGTGCCAGGGCTCTGGCGGCGGGCCTGGGCGCGCTGGTTTTCGCGCACCAGGTCGTCGTAGAAGATGAATTCGTCGCAGTTGGCGATCAAGAGGTCGGACGTGGACTGCTTCACGCCCACGCCGATCACCTGCTTGTTGTTCTCGCGCAGCTTGGACACCAGCGGCGAGAAGTCCGAGTCACCGCTGATGATGACGAAGGTGTTGACGTGCGACTTGGTGTAGCAAAGGTCCAGCGCGTCCACCACCAGGCGGATGTCAGCCGAATTTTTGCCCGACTGGCGCACATGCGGGATTTCGATCAGCTCGAAGTTCGCCTCGTGCATGGTGGCCTTGAAGCCCTTATAGCGCTCCCAGTCGCAATAGGCCTTCTTGACCACGATGGAACCCTTGAGCAGCAGGCGCTCCAGGATGGGCTTGATGTCGAATTTTTCGTACTGCGCATCGCGCACGCCCAGGGCGACGTTTTCAAAGTCGCAGAACAGGGCCATGCTGATGCTGTCGGAGGGGGATGCCATATCGTGTGTGAGTTCCGTTCAATGTTGCGGATCATCACACGGAACGCATTGCCCCCTCCGAAGGGCGTGGCCTCAGGTCGGTTTGGCCAAGCCCAGTTTCTCTACCAGCGCCTTCTCGCGGGTGAAGGTGTCCTGCGCAAACTTCCTGTACGCCGAGGTACTCATGTACATCGGCACCATGTCGTAGCGGGCGAGGGCCGTCTTGTAGCTGTCCTGCTCCATGGCCTGCTTGAAGGCGTCGTGCAGGCGCTTGACCACCGCATCGGGCGTGCCCTTGGGCGCGCCGATGCCAAAGGGCGAGTTCTGCACCAGGTTCAACCCAAGCTCCTTGAGCGTGGGCGCATCGGGGAACTTGGCCAGGCGCTTGTCGCCCCAGGTGTTGAGCACGCGCAGCTTGCCGGCCTCGACCTGTGGCGCAAAGCCGGTGGAGTCGGCTGCTGCCATGATCTGCCCGCCGAGGATGGACTGCATGAGGTCGGCGCTGCCCTTGTAGGGCACGTGCAGCAGCTCGATGCCCAGCTGCTGCGCGATGAGTTCCATGGTGAGGTGCGGGCTGGTCATGGTGCCGGTGGAGCCGTAGCTCAGCTTGCCCGGGTTGGCCTTGGCCCAGGCCACGAAGTGGGTCCAGGTCTTGAGTGGCGAGTCGGCGGGCACCACCAGGCCAAATGCGTAGCCGGTGACGTTGAGCACATAGCTGATGTCCTTGACCGGGTCCCAGTTGATCTTGGTGGTGTAGGGCAGGCGGAACACGCCCAGCGGAATCTGAGCCACCGTGTAGCCGTCGGCTGGAGAAGTTTGCAGCTGCTGTGCGGGCAATGTGCCGCCGGCACCGGGCTTGTTCTCCACGATCACGGGCTGGCCCAGGATCTTGCTGGCGTTGTCGGCCAGCGAACGCATGGTGATGTCGGTGGGGCCACCGGCAGGGAAGGCGATGATCAGCTTGATGGGCTTGTTGGGAAAGCTCTGGGCCTGTGCCAGGAATGCGGGGGCGGCCAGGCTGGCGGCTCCCCATTGGATGATCTGGCGACGTTGCATGGCGGGGCTCCTGAAAAGCAAAAACAAGGACGTCGCCATTGGACTGCAGGCCGCGCCGCGAGGGTATGCGGAAACCCCCTAGCCCATGTCGCCAAGGCGCCAGCGCTCAGCCCTTGCGCTGGTACACCGCCGGGACTGCATCACGCCTTGTAGGTGGACAGCAGGATGCTGGTCTCGGTGTTGGCAATGCCGGGCGTGAGCCGGATGCGGCCAAGCGCGGCGTCAAACGCCTCCAGGCTCTCGGCGCGCACCTCGGCCACGATGTCCCAGCGGCCGTTGGTGGTGTGCAGTGTGCCCACGGTGGGCTCGCCACGCAGCGCGCGGATCACGGCGGGGGCGGCGTTGCCCTCCACCGCAATGCTCATCCAGGCGCGGATGCGCTGGGGTTCCGAATCGGGCCGCAGGCGCACGGTGTAGCCGGTGATGACGCCGCTCTCTTCCATTTTGTGCAGGCGGTTTTGCACCGTACCGCGCGACACGCGCAGCTTTTGCGCCAGCGTGGCGACCGGGGTGCGGGCGTCGGCGCGCAGGATGCTGATGATTTCGCGGTCGGTGTCGTCGAGCTTGGTCATGGTGGGCGGGGCAACTGGCAGATCGGCAATTTTCTGCGCATTCTGGTGGCTTGGGTGCCAGGTCCCCCATGCCCGTGAAGCACGCCGTCGTGCCCTGCCAAGCTTTGCACCCAGCGGCGTGCGACCGGTCTGCGCCAGCGCATCACAGGCCCATTGGGCATAAAAATGTCTGGTAGCGCTAGTACATAGCGCCCTAACAGCTATCAAATCAGGAGTGCATCCTGTCATTGCCCCGGCGGCAACACCTGCGCGTCCAGCCGCGCATCGCAGCCAATGCCCGACGCAATCCAACGCCGGGCCAGCGCCGACATCGCACGCACCGCCCACGGGTGCGTCATGCCCGTCACCGCCGCCGGGTCGGCCACCATGCCGCACCAGTAGCGCTGGTCGGCATCGCTCCAGCGAAGGGCCGAACAGGCGCCCCGGCGACGGCGCGAGACCAGCACGCCCAGAGGGCAAGGCTCAGCCAGGCAGCACAGACCGCAGCCGTTGCAGGGCGCACCTTCGGCCGGCTTGGGCGGTGCTTCAGGGTGCAGCCACACCACGGTGGGCGGGCCAGGGGGTTGTGTGGGCATGGGTTGCGGATGGCGTAGAGCGCAACGGCAACACCGTACACGCTTTGGCCCATTGTGCCGCCAGCTTCAATGTCCCGGTCCCGCGATGACGCCCGCCCCCCGCGGCTGGCCCCTCACCCAATGCCCCAAAAAAAAGCCCCTGCTGCGAGGGCAGCAGGGGCTGAACCGGCCGAAGGACCGGGGAGGGAGACAAGCAATGAGATCGAATGAGATCGGTAGAACGCGCGGTGCGCGCTGGGCTTAGCAGCCCGCAGGGCGGTTGGGGCGCATCGGCACGATGCCGCTCACGCGCAGCGTGGCGCCCGATCCGTCAGAGGCCGTCAGCGTCTTGCCGGTGAAGCGCACCTGGTCGCTCTCGCGCACCACAGCGGTGTCGGCGGGTTCGCCGCTGCCGTATTCCTTGCCGTCAAAGGTCAGGAACACCTGGTGCAGGCTGGTGGCATCCGGGCGGTAACGGATATCGCCGAACGCGGTGGCGGACGAGCCCACCTTGTTGGCACCATCAAAGCGGAAGGTACACAACTCGGGCACCGAGCCGATGGGGTTCTTCTTGTCCACATCGGTGAGGTTGAGTGCGCCGTTGCCGTAGACGCCATTCAGGCCGTCAACGGTGGCGTTGCTCACCGTGAGCACGCCGGGTTCGTTGCTGGGGGATGGGTCGTCGTCGTTGCCGCCACCGCAGGCCACCAGCAGCACAGAGGTGGCCGCAAGCGCGGTACAGGTCTTGAGAAAATGGAGCGTTTTCATGGCGGTGTGTCCTGGGATGTGGATGGAAGGTGGGGAACCGATCCCCTGCAGCCCATCGTAGGAAAACCACCCCAGGCGCCACGTGCGCCATGTTCCGCGCTGTGCGTAGGACAGAGGCCGACGGGGCTGTGCGCCCCTAGCCCCACAGACCCCTGCCCTCGGCGCCTCAGCGCGCCAGCACCGGCGCCAGCGCCTTGCCCGTGTGCGTGCCCGCAGCCACCACATCTTCGGGCGTGGCAGCGGCCACGATGCGCCCGCCCGCGTTGCCACCTTCCGGCCCCAGGTCCAGGATCCAGTCGGCCTCGGCGATCACATCCAGGTCGTGCTCGATCACGATCACGCTGTGACCGCCATCGACCAGGCGGTGCAGCACGCGGATGAGCTTGTCCACATCGGCCATGTGCAGGCCCACGGTGGGTTCGTCCAGCACATACAGCGTGTGCGGCACCTTCTGGCCCCGGCGGCCCACCTCGTCGCGCACCTTGGTCAGCTCGGTCACGAGCTTGATGCGCTGCGCTTCACCGCCGCTGAGCGTGGGCGAGGGCTGGCCCAGCGTGAGGTAGCCCAGGCCCACGTCTTTGAGCAGTTGCAAAGGGTGCGCGATGCTGGGCATGGTGGCGAAGAAGTCCACTGCCTCGTCCACCTCCATCTGCAGCACGTCGCCAATGCTCTTGCCACGCCAGGTCACAGCCAGCGTTTCGGGGTTAAAGCGCGCGCCGTGGCAGGTTTCGCAGGGCACCTTCACATCGGGCAAAAAGCTCATCTCGATGGTGCGCACGCCCGCGCCTTCGCAGCTGGGGCAGCGGCCTTCGCCGGTGTTGAAGCTGAAGCGCCCGGCCGCGTAGCCACGCGCCTTGGCCTCCAGCGTTTCGGCAAACAGCTTGCGGATGGTGTCCCAAAAGCCGATGTAGGTGGCGGGGCAACTGCGCGGGGTCTTGCCGATGGGCGTCTGGTCCACTTCGAGCACACGGTCGATACTCTCGAAGCCTGACAGCCCTGTGCAACCGACCAGCGGCGGCGCCTTGCCCGCGTCCATCGCGTCGCGCCCGGCCTTGGTGCTGCGCTGCTGCACCCAGGCCTGCACATTGGCCAGCAGCACATCGCGCGCCAGGGTGGACTTGCCCGAGCCGCTCACGCCGGTGACGGCCACCAGCCGGTGCAACGGCACGGTGGCCGTCACGTTCTGCAGGTTGTGCAGCTGCGCGCCGTGCACGGTAAGCCAGCGCATGGCAGCGCGTTCCTTCGCTTCGGTGAGCGCATCGGCGGCCAGCGCGGCGGCCTGGGCGGCACGCTTCTTCACGGCGGCACTTTGGCGGCCGGTGGGCGCTGCGGCTTCGGCCTGGGCGAAGGCGGCCGTGGCTTCGGCGCTCACCTCACCCGCCACCATGCTGCGGCGCAGTTGCAGCGGGTGCTTCATGGCGTGCAGCAGGTAACGGCCGGTTTGTGAATCTTCGGCGGCCGTGAGGTCGCTCACCGAACCCTGCGCCACCAGCCGCCCGCCGCGTTTGCCCGCGCTCGGGCCGATGTCGATGATGTGGTCAGCGCGGCGGATGGTGTCTTCGTCGTGCTCCACCACCACCAGCGTGTTGCCCTTGTCGCCCAGCTTGTGCAGGGCGTTGAGCAAGATCTGGTTGTCGCGCGCATGCAGGCCGATGGTGGGCTCATCCAGCACGTAGCACACGCCCTGCAGGTTGCTGCCCAGCTGGGCAGCCAGGCGGATGCGCTGCGCCTCGCCCCCGCTGAGCGTGGGCGCGCCCCGGTCCAGCGTGAGGTAGCCCAGGCCCACTTCTTCCAAAAACTCCAGGCGGCTCTGGATCTCGGGGACCAGGTCGCGGGCGATGTCGGCCTCGCGCTGGGTCATGCCGCCTTCGATGCGCAGGGTCTCCACCCAGCGGCGCACGTCCGTGACGGACAGCGCGGCAATGTCGGTGATGCCCACGCCCGCAAACCGCACAGCGCGGGCCGTGGCGTTCAGGCGCGTGCCGCTGCAGGTCGGGCAGGCCGTGTCAGCAAGGTCTTCCACCTCAGGCTCGGCAAAGGTCTGCTCGCGACCCTTTTCCTTGTCGTCCTGCACCGAGTCGTCAAACACCTTGCGCTGGTCTTTGGTGAGCTTGACGCCGGTGCCCACGCAGTCGGGGCACCAGCCGTGTTTGCTGTTGTAGGAGAACAGGCGCGGGTCCAGCTCGGCATAGCTCGTCGCGCACACGGGGCAGGCGCGTTTGGTGGAGAACGCCTGCAGCGTTCCAATGCCCGCCGTGGGCTGACCGCCCTCCATGGCTTCGCGCAGGCCTGCAATGCCACTGAGTACATGCACCACGCCCTTGCCGTGCGTGAGTGCGTCGGCCAGCGCGGTGCGCAGCGCCGCCTCGTTCTCCGGCGACACATCCAGGCTGGCCACGGGCAGCTCGATGGTGTGTTCCTTGAAGCGGTCGATGCGCGGGAAGTTGGTGGTGGGCAGGAAGTTGCCGTCCACCCGCAGGTGCGTGTAGCCACGCGGGCGGGCCCAGTCGGCCAGCTCGGTGTACACACCCTTGCGGTTCATCACCAGCGGCGCGAGCAGGCCGATGTGCTGGCCACGGAACTGGGTGAGCAATTGCGCGGCAATGCTCTCTGGCGTTTGTGGCTGCACGGCGGCGCCGTCTTTCACGCAATGCTGCGTGCCCAGCTTGACGTACAGCAGGCGCAAGAAGTGCCACACCTCGGTGGTCGTGCCCACGGTGGACTTGCGCCCGCCGCGCGACAGGCGCTGCTCAATAGCCACTGTGGGCGGAATGCCGTACACCGCATCCACCTCGGGCCGACCGGCGGGCTGCACGATGCTGCGGGCATAGGCGTTGAGCGATTCGAGGTAGCGGCGCTGGCCTTCGTTGAACAGAATGTCGAACGCGAGCGTGGACTTGCCCGAGCCGCTCACGCCCGTCACCACGTTGAACTTGCCGCGCGGGATGTCCACGCTCAGGTTCTTGAGGTTGTGTTCCTTGGCGTTGACGATTTCAATGGCATTTTTGGCCGCAGGCGGTTGATGAATATGCGCAAGGCGCTCTGATTTTCGCAGCACAGCGGCTTTTTCGTGGACCGAGTGGCCACCCACGCCCAGCGCCAGCTCGTAGTCGCGCAGGGCCTGCCCGGTGTGTGATGTAGCGTGGGCTCGCACGTCTTCGGGCGTGCCTTCGGCCACGATCAGGCCGCCCGCATCTCCGCCTTCGGGGCCGAGGTCGATGAGCCAGTCGCTGGCGCGGATCACGTCCAGGTTGTGCTCGATGACGATGAGCGAGTGCCCTGCATCGATGAGCTTGCGCAGCGCGCGCATGAGCTTGGCGATGTCGTCGAAGTGCAGGCCGGTG
>ERZ778025.1573-NODE-1573-length-15785-cov-3.821869_pt1 | contig 15785 bp, 12 predicted proteins | sample MGYA00375755_ERZ778025 | MGnify/ENA primary metagenome ERZ778025 (study PRJEB29350, sample SAMN05389825) | bioreactor metagenome | isolation source: Thiocyanate bioreactor | place: South Africa: University of Cape Town | collected 2014-03-17 ... | reverse complement strand
GCCGGCACCCGGGGCGATCGTGCAGTACTCCAATGGCATCGTGGATTTCATCCACGAGAACTGCATTGGCTGCGGCTATTGCATCAAAGGCTGCCCCTTCAACATCCCGCGCATCTCGCGCGTCGACAACACGGCCTACAAGTGTACGCTCTGTTCCGATCGCATTGCCGTAGGCCAGGGGCCTGCGTGCCAGAAAGCGTGTCCGACCCAGGCCATCGTATTCGGCACCAAGGACGAGATGAAGGCCTGGGCCGATCTCCGCATAAAGGACTTGAAGTCGCGCGGCTTCGACAAAGCCGGCCTCTATGACCCGCCGGGCGTCAGCGGCACGCACGTCATGTATGTGCTGCATCACGCAGACCAGCCGCATATCTATGCCGGGCTGCCGGACAACCCGCGCATCAGCCCGCTCGTGAGGGCATGGAAGGGCGCCGGCAAGTACGCAGGCCTGGGGCTGATCGCGCTTTCCGTCGTCGCCGGCGTGATCCATCACCTCGTGCAGGGCCCGAACCGGGTGACCCAGCATGACGAGGAGGAAGCCGAGCGTCTCGCTGGAGACAAGCCATGACGGACCGCACGCACGACGATATTCCCGAAGCCCACGTCCGTGTCCCTCGCTACTCGGGATCAGCGCGCGTCAATCACTGGATCGTGGCGATCAGCTTCATTCTGCTAGGCCTCAGTGGTCTCGCGCTGTTTCATCCGAGCCTGTTCGGTCTGACGGTGTTGTTCGGCGGCGGACAGAACGCGCGCTGGCTGCATCCCTGGCTCGGCATCGTGCTCGTGATCGCCTTCTTCGGCCTGTTCGTGCGTTTCGTGTCGCAGAACCTGCCTGAGCGGACGGACATCACCTGGCTCGCGCGCCTGCGCTATGCCCTCAGTGCAGGCGGCGAGGACTATCTCCCGGAGGTCGGCAAGTACAATGCCGGGCAGAAGTTCGTCTTCTGGTCTCAGACGTTGCTCATTCTCGTCCTGCTCGGCTCGGGCCTCTGCCTCTGGCAGCAGGGACAGGACTATCTCGAGCGCACGCTCGGCATCCACGTCTCGATCGAGACCATGCGGTGGGCCGCGGTCATTCATGCGACCGCCGCCGTACTGACGATCATCGTCTTCGTCATTCACGTCTACTCGGCCATCTGGGTCCGCGGCACAATCGATGCCATGACCAGCGGCACCGTCACCGGAGGCTGGGGCTGGCGGCACCATCGGCGCTGGCTCCGCAGGAAAGTGCGCGAGGGCGATGTCGACGTCGAGCATTCCAGGGGTGCTTCCGACTCCTGACCTGCTGGCGCCGCCCCCATCGGGCGCACCCCACCGCGGCACCCTCAGCCACTCAGCCAGTCCCCGAGCTGCCTGGAAAGCGAACATTATTGCCTGAATTGTACGGCTTTCGGACGTGCGGCTGCCTGTGCCATAATTTCAGGCAGCGGGCCGGGCAGCGACGTGCGCTGTGAGCGAACCGCGGGCACTGAGCAGCAGCACGGGAGACGTCCAATGAGACGACTGATGGGGGTTCTGGCAATCGGCGTTGTCGCCGCCTTGATGGGCAGCACGGCAGCCAAGGCCGACCAACTCGCCGAGATCAAGAAGAAGGGGACTCTCATCGTCGGCGTGAAGACCGACTATCCGCCCTGGGGCATGCGTGACGCCAGCGGCAACATCGTCGGCATGGAGCCGGATATGGCCGCCGACGTGGCGAAGCGGCTCGGCGTCAAGCTGGAGCTGGTCTCGGTCGTCTCCTCGAACCGGATGCAGTTCCTGCAGCAGGGCAAGATCGACCTCATGATCGCGACCATGAGCGACACCCCGGAGCGCCGCAAGGTCGTCGGCATCGTGGATCCGGTCTACTATGCCTCGGGCGTCGCGATCCTCGCGAACAAGAAGGCCAACATCAAGGGCGCGGGCGACCTCAAGGGCAAGCCGGTCTGCGCACTGCAGGGCGCGTTCTACAACAACGAGCTGCAGTCGAAGTACACCGGCACCGATCTCGTGGCCTTCAAAGGCATTCCTGAAGCGGAGCAGGCGCTCCTCGACGGCCGCTGCGTCGGCTTCGTCTATGACGATGTCGTGCTGGTCTGGAAGAAGGCTCAGGACAAGAAGTGGGAAGCCTTCGACGTCGTCGCCCTCCCGGAGTGGAAGCCGGTGCCGTGGGGCCTCGCGGTCAAAACCGAGGAGCTGAGCGGCCCGTGGGGCAAGTTCATGGCTGAGGCGACGAAGGATTGGCTGAAATCGGGCACGTTGCTCGCGCTCGAGAAGAAATGGGTCGGCAGCAATACCCAATGGCTGATCGACGCAAGCGCGGCAGCCAAGAAGTAAACGACGAGAACTGGGGCGGTGCATGAAGGTGCGCCGCCCCAGCTTGCTTCGCCCCGACATACCCCTTCATCCGCGAGCATTTAATGGAAGGTCTTTGGGACTTCCTGCGCAGCCTGCATGACGCGTACGGCATCAATCTCGTCCACTTCTACGACACGTTTGAGCGCGGCCGGATGCTTCGCGGCATGTGGACGTCGATCAAGCTTGCGGCTGTTTGCATTGTCCTGAGCGTGCTCATCGGCATCCTCGGCGCGTGGCTGCAGGGCAGCCGCTTCAAGGTCCTCAAGGCGGTCGTCCAGGGCTACATCCAGTTCTTCCGCAACACGCCGCCGCTCGTACAGATGTACTTCTTCTACTTCGCGCTCGGGCCGCAGATGCCGCGCGTCGTCAACGAGTACGGGATCTCCCAGCCCATGCTCGGCAGTTTCGAGTGGGCGGTCATCTCGCTCTCATTCTTTGCCGGCGCCTTCAATATCGAGATCTTCCGATCCGGCGTCGAAGCCGTGCAGCGCTCCACCGTGGAGGCGGCAGAATCGCTCGGCTTCAACCGCTGGCAGATCTATCGCTATGTGGTGCTGCCGCTGGCCGTGCGCGTGTGCCTGCCGGCGCTCAACAACAATCTCGTCAACCTGATCAAGACGACGACGCAGGCCTATGCGATCGCCGTGCCTGAGACGCTCTTCGTCGCGAGCCAGATCTGGTCGGACCGCATCAACGTCTTCGAGATGATGGTGACGCTGCTCACGTTCTACCTCCTGCTGGTCGGCATCTTCGTGTGGCTCATGACGCGGCTCGAGCGATCGCTGCGCGTTCCCGGGTTCGGCCAATGACAGCAACCCGAAACCACGTATCCGTGACAAGCGAGGGCGTTGCGCCGGCTCGCGGTGAAAGCGGCTATATGGCGGCCGCGTTCACGCCCAAGATGCTCGCGGGCGCCTTCGGCCTCGTGGCTGTCGTCGTGCTCGCAGGCGAGGCCTGGGCGCAGCTCAATTCCGGCGCCGGACAGGCCGGCATCATGACCACGCTCTGGAAATGGACGCCACTCATCCTCTTCGGGCCCAAGGGCGAATTCGGCGGCTTCGTGCTCAACATCGTGGTGAGCTTTCTCGCCATGGCCATCGGCACGATCAGCGGCCTTGTTCTCGGTCTCGGCCTGATCTCGAAGTTCGGCCCCGTGCGCTCCGTGGCTTGGGCCATCACGCAGTTCTTCCGCAACTCGCCATGGCTCGTCCTCCTGTTCTTCGTGATGCTGCTGACGCCATTCCAGATCCGCATTCTCGGGCTTTCCATCCCGCTCCCTGCCTGGCTCAAGGCGACGGTCGGGCTCGCCCTGCCGATCATGGCGAACATCGCCGAGATCGTGCGCGGCGCCGTGAACTCGATCCCGACCGGTCAGTGGGAATCGGCTGAGAGCCTTGCCTTCTCGCGCCTGCAGACGCTCTGGCGCATCATCCTGCCGCAGTGCGTGAAGCGCATGATCCCGCCATGGATGAACTGGTACGCCATCCTCACCATGGCGACGCCGCTGATCTCCATTGTCGGGGTCAACGACGCCATGACGCTCACGCAGGACGCACTCGCCTCCGAGCAGCGCACCGACCTGCTGATGCCGATGTACGCTTTGCTGCTGCTGTTCTTCTTCGTCTACTGCTATCCGATCGCGCGCTGGACCATACGGCTCGAGCGCAAGTACGCCGTCCGCATCTGAGGTGAGCGCGATGACAAATGCCTGGACGCCGGATCAGCCCATCGTCAGCATCAAGGACGTGCACAAGTCATTCGGCCCCATCGAGGTGCTGAAGGGCGTGAGCTTCAATGTGCGCAAGGGCGAGGTCGTGTGCATCATCGGCCCGTCCGGTTCCGGGAAGTCGACGCTGCTCCGGTGCATCAATGCCCTCGTGCCGATCGAAAAGGGCTCGATCACGGTCGAGGGTCAGGAAGTGCACGACGCCGCGCTCGACAAGCTCGAGCTGCGCAAGAAGGTCGGGATGGTCTTCCAGTCCTACAACCTCTTTCCGCACAAGACGGCGCTCGAGAACGTCATGATGGCGCCGATCCACGTGCTGAAGCGCCCGCGCGAGGAGGTCGAGGCGCAGGCGCGCCGGCTCATCAAGAAAGTGCGCCTCGAGGGCAAGGAGGATGCCTATCCCGGCGAGCTGTCGGGCGGACAGCAGCAGCGCGTCGCGATCGCGCGATCGCTCGCCATGAACCCGGATATCATGCTGTTCGACGAAGTGACCGCCGCACTCGACCCGGAAACCGTCAAGGAAGTTCTCGTGACGATCCGCGAGCTCGCCGAAGAAGGCATGACGTGCATGCTGGTCACCCATGAAATGGGCTTCGCGCGCGAAGTTGGGGATCACATCTACTTCACGGATCGCGGTATCATTGTCGAGCACGGGCCGCCGGCGACGTTCTTCAGCAATGCCAGCGATCCCCGAACGCGCGCCTTCCTGAGCCAGATCCTCTGACATCGGGCGGCAGCAGGTACATTGCGGGCGAAGCTCGCCAACGCAGGAGATGAGCCATGGCGCACGCGACAGCTTCCGAGGAGAAGGCGCTCTGGGAGCGCGCGAACCGCCATCTCGTGCGCTATGGTCACTACTTCCAGCCGGTGATCATCGACAAGGCGCAGGGCGCCTTCATGACGGCGACCGATGGGCGGCGCATTCTCGACTTCGCCTCGGGGCAGATGAGCACCATCCTCGGGCACAGCCATCCCGAGATCACGGCGGTGATCCGGGAGCAGGCCGGCGAGCTCGTTCACCTCTACAGCCAGCTTCTCTCGCGTCCGGTGATCGACCTCGCCGAGAAGCTCGCGGAGCTTGCGCCGGGCAAACTCGGAAGCGTGCTGCTGCTCTCGACGGGCGGCGAATCCAACGAGGCCGCGCTGCGCATGGCCAAGACGGCGACGGGCCGCTACGAGGTTCTCGCACTCTCGCGCTCGTGGCACGGTGTGACGGGCGGGGCCTCGTCGGCCACGTTCTCGAGCAGCCGGCAAGGGTACGGTCCCGCGCTGCCCGGCTCCTTCGCGCTGCCGGCGCCGACGCCATATCGTCCGGTGTTCATGAAGGGCGATACCTACGACTGGGAAGCTGAGCTCGACTACGGTTTCGAGCTGTTCGACCGCCAGTCCACGGGTAGTCCGGCTGCCTTGATCCTCGAATCGATCCTTTCGAGCGGCGGCGTGATCGTACCACCCAAGGGCTATCTGAAGGCTGCCGCGGAGCGCGCAAGAAGACGCGGAATGCTGGTCATCGTCGATGAGGCCCAGACCGGGCTCGGGCGTACGGGCCGCCTCTTCGATTGCGAGTACGACGATCTCGTCCCGGACTTCGTGACGCTCTCGAAAACGCTCGGCGCCGGTCTCGCTCTCTCGGCGGTAATCACGACGCCCGAGATCGAGCAGCAGTGCTTCGACAAGAAGTTCCACTTCTATACGACGCACGCATCCGACCCGCTGCCGGCGGCGGTCGGCCTCAAGGTCATCGAGATCATCCTGCGGGACCGGCTCGCGGATCGTGCGCGCGTCGCCGGCGAGCGGCTCAAGGCCGGCTTCGAGAGCCTGATGCAGCGCTACGAGGCGATCGGCGATGTGCGTGGGCGCGGGCTTCTCATGGGCGTGGAGCTGGTCAAGGACCGGCGCACGAAGGCACCCGATCCGGAGCTCGCCATGCGGATCATGGGCCGCTGCCTCGAGCTTGGTCTCTCGACGAGCGTGGTGCGCGGCGGCTGGGGCATCTTCCGCATTGCCCCGCCGATCACGATCACCGACGAGGAAATCGATCTCGGTCTCTCGATCTTCGCGGACGCGTTCAAATCGTGCACCTGATGCGCCCGCCCGACAGGGCTCGCGCCGTCAGGTATTGCGCAGGCCACTGCTACCGAAGCCCGGCAGGCGGTTGATGAAGATCACGACCGTGAAGGTGAGCACGAGCATCGACAGGCCGAGGATGGCGATGGCGCCGAGATCGCCGCTTTCCTTGAGATCGAAGATCAGCACCGACACCACCTTCGTCTCCGACGTGAACAGCATGATCGCCGCCGACAGCTCTCTGACGGTGGACACGAAGATGAAGCACCATGTGGCCAGAACGCTGGTGCGCAGGAGCGGCGCCGTGACATCGCGCAGGGAGCGCAGCCGCGTCGCCCCGAGGATCCGGCTCGCGTCCTCGAGCTCGGGGTGCACGGCGCGGAATGCGGATTGGAGTTGCTGGTACGCCGCCGGCAGCTCGATGGTGATGTAGGCGATCAAGAGCACCCAAAGCGTGCCATAGAGCACGAACGGCGGCCGCGTGTAGGCAAGGAAGAGCCCGACACCGAGCACGATACCGGGGATGGCGATCGGCGCCGTCGCGAGAAAGCCGAGCACACGATAACCCGTGATGGCCTTACGCGCGGTCGCGTAGCTGATGACCAGCGCCAGAACCGTGCCGATCGTCGCCGCAGCCGCACCGAGAATGAACGTGTTCTTCAGCGCGAGCTGCGTCGTCGACAGCTCGAAGAACGTGAAATGGAAGTTCTTCATGGTGAAGGTCGCCGACGTCACGAGGTTCGTCGCGATCGGCGAGAACGCCGCGTTCAGCAGCGCGAAATAGGGCAGGAACACGGGCAGCATCAGCACGATGACGACGAACGCCATGGCCGGCACGACGAACCAGCCGAGTCGGATGAGCCGCGGTTCACCCGACTTGCCACCGACAATGGAATAGCCTTTGCGGCCGAGGATCATCTGCTGGCCGCGCAGCAGCATGACGGTCAGGAACAGCAGCGGCAGCGACGCGGCGGCCGCGAGCTCCGGCTTGGGCGGATACTGGAACAGGCTCCAGATCTTGGTCGTCATGGTGTGGAAGCCGGCTGGCAGCGCGAGGATCGCGGGCGAGCCGAACAGGATCATGGCCTGGAGAAACGCAACGAGCGCGCCCGCGAGCAATGCCGGCAGCACGAGCGGGATCGTCACGCGGCGCGCCGTCGTCCATGTGCCTGCGCCGAGGATGGAAGACGCGTCCTCCAGGTCGCCGGGAATGCGATCGAGCGCGTTCGCGACCAGAACGAACACATAGGGAAACGTGTAGCAAGCGATGACGAAGATCAGCCCGGGCATCGAATAGATGTTGAACAGATAGGCGTCCATCTCCGCGCCGGTGAGAAAGCGATACAGCTTGTTCAGCAGCCCGCTGTTGGGTGCGGCGAGGATTTCCCAGGCGATCGCACCGAGGAAAGGCGGCGTCACGAACGACGCCGTGACCAAGGCGCGGATCATCTTGGTCATAGGCATGTCCGTGCGCGCGACGAGCCAACCCATAGGGGCCGCGACCAGGCAGCAGGCAACGCTGGAGCTGATTGCGACGATCATCGTCGTGATCAGTGGCTCGACGAGATCGGGATCGCTGAAAAGCGTGCGGAACTGCGCGAGCGTGAACACACGCTCCTTCGTCGCCGGGTCGACCTCGCTGAGGCTGTACATGACCAGCCACGAGATCGGCAGGAGGATCAGGACGCAGAGCAGCGCTGCAAAGGTCAGCAGCACAGGGACCGAGAAATCGACCTTGAAGGTTCTACGGCCTTCTTTTTGCGCAGGCAGTGCGAGGGTCATGATTTCGTGGATCCGCTGGAAGCTTTATGGAGGCGCGAAATTGCAGCGCGGACGCCGTGTGCGTCCGCGCATGGGGCTTGTCTCGTCCTAGACCTTGAACAGCGCCGAGTAGCGCTTCTTGATTTCCTCGGCGCCCTTCTCGATGGCCTCGGCGTCCTCTTTCATCAGCTTGATGTCGGCGAGCTTGCGCACGCCCGGCTTCTCGACGGTCTGGGCATGCGGTGAGTATTGGCGCGCGAAGTCGACGATGATCTGCTGGCCCTCGCGGGAGTGCATCCAGTTCTGGAAGAGCCGGCCGGCATTGGGATTGGGCGCGCTCTTGAACACGACACTCGGGCTCGTCGCGACGGGCGTACCCTCCTCCGGGTAGATGATGTCGACCGGATCGCCCTTTTCCTTGTACTGGATGATCAGATAGCCGGCGCCATCGACCATGATGGCGCGTTCGCCGAGCGCGATCTTCTTCGGCGTGTCGGTCGCCGACTGCACCTGCATGATCCGCTGCTTGGCAAGCTTCTCGAAATACTCCCAGCCGAGATCACGTGCCGTCTGGTAGGTCGAGTTCATAATGGTGCCGCTGTAGGCCGGATGTGCCTTCACCATCTTGCCGGCCCATTTGGGATCGAGGAGATCCGCAAAGCTCTTCGGCGCCTCCTCGGCCTTCACCAGATTGGTGTTGTAGCCGAGCGGAGAGACCAGCACGCGCGTGACGATCTGGAAGCCCTCGGGATCGTAGTATTGCTTGGGATAGTGCTTCACCACCTCTTCCGGCAGGTAGGGCGCGAGCAAGCCGTCGCGCTTCCAATGGATGACATGCGCGTGGTCGGACGTGTTCGCGAGGTCGACGGCGTAGATCTTGCTCGAGAACTCCTGCGCAATGCGCGTGAACACGCGCTCGGCACCGGAACGCTCGACCCGCGCCGAAATGCCGGGAAAGCGCTGCTCGAACTCGCGGCCCAAGCGTTGCGCCAGGGTCAAGTCCATGGCCGTATAGAAGACGACCTTGCCTTCCTTCTTGGCAGCTTCGATCAGCTCGGGCGTGATGGCCGCCGCAGCCGGCGCCTGCGCACGGGCAGGCTGCGCGAACAGTGCGCCGCTCATCCCGGCCGCAGCCAGCGCCGTCGTCCCCTTGAGGACGTCGCGGCGCGCAAACTTCTTCTCCGTCATGGTCGTGTCCTCACACCTTGAACAGTTGCGTGTAGCGCTTCTTGATCTCGTCGCCCTGCTTCTCGACGCCGGCCGGATCTTCCTTCATCAGCTTGATGTCCTTGAGCGGCTTGTGGCCGGCCTTTTCCTTGACCTGAGGATGCAGCGAGCGCAGGCCGCCGAAGTCGACGATGAGCTGCTGGCACTCGAGGCTGAAGCAGAATGACTGGAAGAGCCGCGCCGCGTTCGGGTTGGGTGCCGCCTTGAACACGGCATTCGGGCCGATCACCAGCGGCGTCCCCTCGGACGCGTAGATCGGCGCGATCGGTTGGCCCTGCTCCATCATCTGGAACACGATGTACTCGCTGCCGTCGGCCATGACGGCGCGCTCGCCGAGACCGAGCTTCTTCGGCGGATCCGTCGCCGACTGCACCTGCATGATCCGTTGCTTGGCGAGCTTCTCGAAGTACTCCCAGCCGAGGTCGCGAGAGATCTGGAATGTCGCAGTCATGATCGTGCCGCTGTAGGAGGGGTGCGCCTTGACGATCTTGCCGGCCCATTTCGGATCGAGCAGGTCGGCGAAACTCTTCGGCGCCTCCTCGGCCTTCACCAGATTGGTGTTGTAGGCCATGACGCTCAGCGTGGCGCGGAAGCTCGCGAACGTGCCGTCCGCGTCGCGATGCTCCGCTGCATAGTGCTTCGCCACGTCCTCGGGCATATACGGCGCGAGCAGGCCATCGCGCTTCCACACGATCATGTGCGCCGCATCCGAGGAGTTCACCACGTCGACCGCGTGGATCTTGCTGCTGTACTCCTGGCCGATGCGCTGAAACACCCGCTCGGCCCCCGAGCGCTCGACGCGGACGGAAATGCCGGGATACTTGGCTTCGAAAGCCTTGCCGATGCGCTGCGCCATCGGCAGGTCGATCGATGTGTAGTAGACGACCTTGCCTTCTTTCTTCGCCGCCTGGATGAGCTCCTCGGTCACCGCCGAGGCCGGCGGCGCCTGAGCATGGAGTGGCGTCGCTGCGACGGCTGCCGCCAGAGCACCCGCGCCTTTGAGGACGTCACGTCTGTCGAGTATGCGTGCCATCGTTGTTTCCTCTCCAAAGTGGTCGATGCCGCTTTGCGGTTCATCCGATCGTCGCGTGCGACCTGTCTCCAGCCTGGTTGCGCGCAACTATGCGCTCAGCGCCCTGCAGCTCTCGTGCGGCAAATGAAGCCATACATTCGAGCCGGCCGCGACGGCATCGCTGGCCGGCGTGACCACGCGAAGCTGCGTGCCGTCGGCAACCTCGACCAGGTAGTCGCGGCTGGATCCGAGGAAGACCTGCCGGACCACCGTCGCCGGCACGACATTCTCCTTCTCGGCCGGCTCCTTGGCCATCAGCCGGATGCTGTGCTGGCGGATCGAGACCGCCGTATCGCCACTTCTCTGCGCAGTGGTATTGCTGACCCGCAGCGGTACGCCCGAGAAATCGACCCGCCCCTCCGCCAGCGTCTTGCCGCGGACAACGTTGCTCATGCCGATGAACCGGGCGACGAACTCCGAGTTCGGGCGGTCGTAAATGTCCTCCGGCGAGCCGGCCTGCTCGATCTTGCCGCCGTTCATGACGCAGATCACGTCGGCGGTCGTCATGGCTTCGGACTGATCGTGGGTCACATAAATTGTGGTGTAGCGATACTCATCGTGAAGGCGCCGGATCTCGAAGCGCATTTCCTCGCGCAGGTTGGCGTCGAGGTTGGACAGCGGCTCGTCGAGAAGCAGCGTCTCCGGCTCCACGATAAGCGCCCGCGCCAGCGCCACGCGCTGTTGCTGCCCACCGGAAAGCTCGCCGGGATAGCGGCTGGCCAGCGGCGCCAGCCGCGTGGTCGCGAGGATCGCTTCGAGCTTCCGCTTTGTCGTCGCCGTATCGATCTTCCGCAGCTTGAGCCCATAGGTGATGTTCTCCGCGACCGTCATGTGCGGCCAGAGCGCATAGCTCTGGAAAATCATCGACATGTTACGGCGCTCCGGCGGCAACGTGCGCTGCGGGCTCGACACCTGCTGGTCGCCGACGCGGATTTCGCCCGCGGTCGGCTCGACGAAGCCGGCAATGAGCCGCAGTGTCGTCGTCTTGCCGCAGCCCGAGGGGCCGAGCAGGCAGACCAGACTGCCGTGGGCGATGGTCAACGAGATATCGTCGACAACAGCATTCGATCCGTAACGCTTGGTCAGATCTCGCAATTCGACCGACGCCACCGTGTCCCCCCCTCATCGTGCCGCGGCAGGCCCGGCGCACTCAGCGCACCGGAGGATCCCATATCGCGTTCTTTCGTTTCCTGGGCTGTGCCTGACAGGCCCTGGCCACAGCCATCGTCATCGCTCTGATCTTGATGCGTGCGTCCACCGGCTCATCGGCATCCGGGGCCCATCAGCAACGAGATCGCGCACGTCGTCAAGAGAGACGAGAACATACCGATTAGTTATTGGAGCCCAGGATGTTACGGCGGGGTGAACGCTGGGCTCGCGTCCTCGCGGCACCTGCCCCATTCGCGGGACACCTCGGCGGGTCGAACAATCGCTAAATGACGCCGCGGACGAGCATCAAGAGACGCCACACTGCAATTGGGGGTGTGTCCTGATGGCTTCCTGGCTCGCCGAGCGCGAAGATCATTCCATTGCTGATCCATCGGCGACAGGTCGGGCCACCTGACTGGCAGCACCTACAGGCCGATGCTCAATCCAATTTCGATCCAATGAAGTCGTATCCCGACTGCGGAGCAGCAACAGGCGCACGCGCAACACTCCTCAGACAGACGGCGGCAATCCGGCTGCCCGCACTCCTCGCGGATCTGGCATCGAAACTCGGAGGAGAACCAATGAAAATCCTTAGCTCAGCCCTCATTGCGGCCGCCCTGGTGACGGTAGCAATACCATCCACGCCGGTCGTCCATCAGCGCCCACCTACGTCAGATCTCACGACCACCACGCAGGCCCCGCTCGTGACCGCTCAGGCCCGGCCGGGAGATTGCTGCAATGACGACTTCCGGCAGGCATTGCCTCGTTCGGGAAGCCTGCCCAGCTCCACATTCGCCGAGCCATAGCCGACACTATGCGGCGACGAGGCCGGTCTCCGGTCGGGGAATCGAACTTGGTTCCCGCGGAGACCGGCTTCTCATCAGGAGTGAGCAAATCGCCGAGCACGGCAAGACGAGGCGCCGCGCTGTTCGCTAGGCGCGCAGCGATACTCCCGCGCCCCGCTGTTTGACGCCGATAGCCCCCGTTGTTACCGTCCCGGCGGTGATATCGGGCAGAGAACGGCTCTTAATGTCAGATCCCGTCTCAATTGCTTTCGTCGACGATCACCCGCCCCTCCTCGAAGCTCAAGCCGGACGTCTTGGTCATAGATCTGCGCAGGCAGCGCGATCCATTGCGCCGGCATTCGCCACGAAAAATCATTTCCGCTGCTCGCGGTGAGGACCTGCCGGGCGGCGGGAGCTGATTGCGTGCGACAGAGTTTGCGGCTCATCGTAGCCCCCGGAAGGACACGAGGAGACAGCGAGACAATCAGAACGCAGATATATCACGAGGTGTCATCATGAGCCCCGACCTCATCCTCCACAACGGCCAGATCACCACGCTCGACCGCGCCAACCCATCCGCGACAGCGCTCGCGATCAAGGACGGAAAATTCTCGGCCGTCGGCAGCGACAAGGAGGTGGTGCCGCTCGCAGGGCCTGCGACCAAGCTCGTAGATCTTGCCGGCCGCCGCGTCATGCCCGGCCTCTGCGACAACCACACGCACGTCGTGCGCGGCGGCCTCAACTTCAACATGGAGCTGCGCTGGGACGGCGTGCGCTCGCTCGCCGATGCCATGAGCATACTGAAGCGGCAGGTGGCCGTCACGCCGCCACCGCAATGGGTGCGCGTCGTCGGTGGCTTCAGCGAGCAGCAGTTCGCCGAAAAGCGCCTGCCGACCATCGATGAGCTCAACGCCGCCGCACCCGACACGCCCGTCTTCCTGCTCCATCTCTATGATCGCGCGATCCTCAATGGGGCCGCACTGCGCGTCGTCGGCTACACCAAGGATACGCCGAACCCGCCCGGCGGCGAGATCGTGCGCGATGCCAACGGCAACCCGACGGGCCTTCTGCTCGCCAAGCCCAATGCCACCATCCTCTATGCGACACTCGCGAAGGGGCCGAAGCTGCCGTTCGACTATCAGGTGAACTCGACGCGCCACTTCATGCGCGAGCTCAATCGCCTTGGCATCACGAGCGTCATCGATGCGGGCGGTGGCTTCCAGAACTATCCCGAGGACTACGCCGTCATCCAGAAGCTCGCCGACGACGGCCACATGACCGTGCGGCTCGCCTACAATCTCTTCACGCAGAAACCCAAGCAGGAGAAGGACGACTTCCTCAACTGGACGCGCACCTCCAAGTACAAGCAGGGCGACGACTACTTCCGCCACAACGGCGCCGGCGAGATGCTCGTCTTCTCCGCTGCCGACTTCGAGGACTTCCGCCAGCCGCGCCCAGACATGCCGCCGGAGATGGAGGGCGAGCTCGAGGCTGTCGTGCGCATTCTCGCCGAGAATCGCTGGCCCTGGCGCCTGCACGCGACGTACGACGAGACGATCTCGCGTGCGCTCGATGTCTTTGAGAAGGTCAATCGCGACATCCCGCTCGCCGGTCTCAACTGGTTTTTCGACCATGCCGAGACGATCTCCGAGCGCTCGATCGACCGCGTGGCGGCGCTCGGCGGCGGCATCGCCGTGCAGCACCGCATGACCTATCAGGGCGAGTACTTCGTCGAGCGCTATGGCGCACGCGCGGCAGAAGCGACGCCGCCCATTGCGCGGATGCTCGAGAAGGGCATCAAGGTCTCGGCCGGCACCGACGCGACGCGCGTCGCCTCCTACAATCCCTGGGTTTCGCTCGCGTGGCTGGTGACCGGCCGCACGGTCGGTGGCCTGCGCATGTATCCGCAGCACAACTGCCTCGACCGCGAGACGGCACTGCGCATGTGGACCGAGAAGGTGACATGGTTCTCCAATGAGGAAGGCAAGAAGGGCCGCATCGCGGTCGGCCAGCTCGCCGACCTCACAGTGCCGGATCGCGACTACTTCAAGTGCCCGGAGCTGGAGATCGCCGATATCACGGCGGACCTGACGATCGTCGGCGGCAAGATCGTCTATGGCGCCAACGCCTTCGCCAAACTCGATGACGGCGGCCCGCCACCGGCGATGCCGGACTGGTCTCCTGTGCGCGCCTTCGGCGGCTACGGTGCCTGGGCTGATGCCGCCAGCGGCCAGAATGTCGAGCGGCGCGCGGCGGCGAGTTGCGGATGCGCCCACGCCTGCTCAGTGCACGGGCACGACCATGCGACGGCCTGGTCGAGCAACCTGCCCGTCGGCGACCTCAAGAGCTTCTGGGGCGCCCTCGGCTGCGCCTGCTGGGCCGTGTGAAGCGGGTGCGGAGAGAACTTCTGCGGCAGCCTGATCGCTCACATCGCGCTAGCGGATGCGAGGCCGCGCGGCGATCAGGTGCTGCACGATCGGTGGCTTTCCCCCTTTGTGGAACTTGTGCAGCCGCTCCTGCAGATCCCGGTCGTCGGCCGTCACGCGGTGGTGCTGACGCTGATGCTCGAGCCACGACGAGACAAGGAACGTCTCGATCATGCGGCCGGGCACGGCGGCGTCCTCGAAGATGTCCCAGTCATAGGCGCCATCGCGAAGACGCTCCAATCTCAGCTCGCCGATGGCTGCGAGGAAGGCCTCGCGATCCTGAGCTGCGACGTCGTACTCGATCACGATCAGCACGGGACCGCGATCGAGCTCGACCTCGCCGACCACCATCGGATCGGCCCAGTGCATGGAGGGCGTCAGGTCGGCATCGGCGCCGGTCTGCAGCTTCCAGCGCGCCAGGAGCGGAATGAAGATCAGCGCGCCGACGGCGGCGAACATGTGCGCGGCAGGAAGGCCCGTGGTGTTGGCGACCTTACCCCAGAGCGCGCTGCCAATCGTCATCGCGCCGAACTGCACGATGGCGAAGACGGCGAGGCCGCGTCCCTTCACCCAGCCGGGCAGGGCCACCTGTGCCGAGACGTTCAGCGGCGCGAGAACGGCGATCCAGGAAAAGCCTGCAACAAGTGCCGCAGCGAGGCCTACCTCCGCCGAGCGCGCAATTCCGAAGAGCGTGAGCGCGACCGCCGTGCCGACCGTGGCAGCAGCGACGAGCATGTCGGGGCCGAGGAGCGTCTTCAGGCGCGGAAGCAGGAAGGCGCCGCCGACAGCCCCTATGCCGATCGTGCCGAGCAGAAGGCCGTAGAGCTGCGGCCCGGTCGCGATCTGGTCGCGCGCGACGAGCGGCAACAAGGCCCAATAGGCACTCGCGAAGACGAAGAAGCCGGCCGCACGGATCAGCGTCGCCGTGAGGTGACGATTGTTGCGCACATGACGCCAGCCAATGCCGAGCGCCGAGCGAAAGCGCTCCGGCGGCATGCCGCCCGCTGCGTCCGAGGTCGGACGCCACCATGCGAGCACGCCGATCACACCGAGCGTGCTGATGGCATTGAGCCAGAAGGGCGCTGCCAGGCCCCACAGACCGATGACGATGCCTGCGAGCGCGGGGCCAATGGCACGGCTGATATTGATGCCGACGCTGTTGAGTGAAATAGCCGCCTGCAGGTCATTGCGCGGGACGAGCGAGGGCACGATCGCCTGCCACGCAGGGGCAATGA
>ERZ778025.1560-NODE-1560-length-15910-cov-4.226742_pt1 | contig 15910 bp, 15 predicted proteins | sample MGYA00375755_ERZ778025 | MGnify/ENA primary metagenome ERZ778025 (study PRJEB29350, sample SAMN05389825) | bioreactor metagenome | isolation source: Thiocyanate bioreactor | place: South Africa: University of Cape Town | collected 2014-03-17 ... | reverse complement strand
CATCCACTCAATGTTTGGCCTGTGAGCGGCGATCCATTCGAGCCCTGACAGGATACCGGCGAGCGGTCCGGCGAAGCCCGCGACGGTATCGGCGATCACCGGCAGCTCGGAAGCGGCAAAGCGCGCGGGATCGCCGTTCGCGTTCAGGATCAGGCCGTCGCATTGAGGGGCGAGGCGCTCGATCACGCGCTCCAGAATAGGACGTCCGCCGACGCTCCGCATCGGCTTGTCGCCGCCGCCCATACGCTGCGCAAGCCCGCCCGCGAGCAGGAGACCGAATGTCGCAGGATAGGAACTGACCGTCATATCTGATCGCAGGCAAGAGGTTGTATGGCCGAACAATTCGGTCGCGCGAAGCATTCTATATGATATTGCACAACTGACATAATTACCCGGACATGCCGGGCCGGAGAACGGAATGAAGGTAATCGGACTGGCGGGATGGAGCGGCGCGGGGAAGACCACGTTGCTGACTCGCCTCATTCCTTATCTCGTGGCGGCAGGCAAACGGGTTTCGACCATCAAGCACGCGCATCATAATTTCGATGTCGATACGCCGGGGAAGGATTCCTGGGAGCATCGGCAAGCGGGAGCATTCGAGGTGCTGGTGTCGTCCGGCCGCCGCTGGGCCCTGATGCATGAACTGCGCGAGGAGGCTGAGCCGTCGATGTGGGATCTGCTGGCCAAACTCTCGGCGGTCGATCTCGTGATCGTCGAAGGCTTCAAGTCCGGCCATCATCCGAAGATCGAGGTATTTCGTGCCGCCAACGGAAAAAGCCTGCTGCATCCGGGTGACCCGGACATTGCCGGGCTTGCCACCGATACGGAAATCGAGACGCGGCTGCCGTCCGCGCATCTTAACGATATTCCCGCCATCGCAGCCATGGTGCAGCGGCTGGCAATTGATGTCGCCAGCCCGACGGCGCGCGAAACGGTGAGCGGTTGATGATGGAGAAGCTTGATCTCATCGGCCTGAAGTGTCCGCTGCCCGTCATCAGGACGCGCAAGGCGCTGCGATCCATGACGCCGGGACAACGGATCGAGGTCCATTGCACCGATCCGCTTTCGGTCATCGATATTCCCAATCTCATTCGCGAGACCGGCGATTATGTGGAGATTGCCGAGCGGACCGACGCGCGCATCGTGTTCGTCGTCGAAAAATCCGGTGCGGCGGCTGAATAAAGCCCTCGTTCTCAGACGTTGCCGGCGGCGGATGCGGGAGCACCCACCACTTCGCCATCTTCCTTGACGAAAGAGGTGACCGGATTGTCCAGCAGCTCCAGCACTTGTTCCGACGGTCGGCACATGCGGGTGCCTTTCGGCGTTTCCACAATGGGGCGATTGATCAGGATCGGATGCGCGACCATCGCATCCAGCAACTGATCCTCGGTGAGGGACGGATCGGAGAGGCCCAACTCGGCGTAAGGCGTGCCCTTTTCGCGCAGGAGCGCGCGCACCGGCATGTCCATGGCGCGGGCGAGATCGTGCAGCCTCGCGCGATCCGGCGGCGTTTTCAGATATTCGATGACGACGGGCTCTTCGCCGCTCTGCCGGATCATGGCGAGCGTGTTGCGCGAAGTGCCGCAGGCGGGATTGTGATAGATCGTGACGGTCATGCCGAGGAATCCGGAAGCGCAAGGCCAAAGGTGGAAGATAGATCGGCAACCTGTTCGGGAGTGAGCGTGCGGGGATTCATGCCACGCATCATCAGATAGAGTTTTGCCGTCTCTTCCAGCTCTTCCATCGCAAACACGGCAGCTTCAATGGTATCGCCGGAGACCACCGGCCCGTGATTGGACAGCAGCACGCAGGAATACTGACCCGCGAGGCCACGGATGGCATCCGCGACTGCGGCATCGCCGGGCCGGTAATAGGGGACGAGCGCCGTCGCACCGCAGCGCATCACATAGTAAGGTGTCAATGGCGGCAGCGCGGCGCGGGGATTGATCTCCGGCAGCATCGACAGGGCAACGCAATGGGCGCAATGCAGATGCACGATTGCCCGCGCGCTACGCCTGGTTTCGTAAAGTGCGGCGTGGAGCGGGATTTCCTTGGTCGGTGGATCGCCCGACTTGAGGTTGCCGGAGGCATCCAGCTTCGAAATCTGCGCCGGATCGAGAAAGCCCAGCGAGGCATTGGTCGGCGTGACCAGCCAGCCGCCGCTGTCGAGGCGAACGCTGATATTTCCGGACGAGCCCGGCGTCAGGCCGCGCTCGAACAATGAGCGCCCAAACAGGCAAATCTGCTCGCGAAGCCTGGATTCGATCATTCGGTTATCCTTTTCGCACCGCTTTTCCCATGGTTTCGGCGACGGCTCAAACGTCATTTTGGGCATGCGGCGAGGCATGCTAACACACAGTCAATTGTCCGCCGTCCAATGCGCGGGCACATGACAAAAACGGGGAAATGCATGCCTGCCGGACGTATAGGAGTGATTGGTCTCGGGTCGATGGGATTCGGGATGGCGCTCTCGCTCAAACGGGCGGGATTCGATGTGGCGGGCTGTGACGTGTCCGCCGAGACGGTCGCCAAGTGGGTGGCAGAGGGCGGGCGGGGTGCGGCGAGCCCGGCGGAAGCGGCCAGGGATGCGGACGCGGTCGTCAGCGTTGTGGTCAACGCGGCACAGACGGAGACGATCCTGTTCGGCGAGAACGGTGTTGCCGAAACCCTGCCGAAGGATTCCGTTTTCATTTCATCCGCCACCATGGACCCTGACATCGCACGGCGTCTGTGCAAGCAGCTTGAGGCCACCGGCCGGCACTATCTCGACGCGCCGATCAGTGGCGGCGCCCAGCGCGCGGCACAGGGTGAGTTGACGGTGCTTGCGTCCGGCAGCAAGGCGGCGTTCGCCAAAGCGAGGCCCGCGCTCGATGCCATGGCGGCCAAGCTCTATGAACTGGGCGACGAGGCCGGGCAGGGCGCGGCATTCAAGATGATCAATCAGCTTCTGGCCGGTGTGCATATCGCCGCCGCCAGCGAAGCGATCGCTTTTGCGGCGAAGCAGGGCCTCGACATCAGGAAAGTCTACGAGGTGATTACCGCGTCTGCAGGCAATTCGTGGATGTTCGAGAACCGCGTGCCGCATGTGCTGGATGGCGATTACACCCCGCGCAGCGCGGTTGATATTTTCGTGAAAGATCTCGGCATCATTCAGGACATGGCGCGGACCGCGAAATTTCCGGTGCCGGTCTCCGCGGCTGCATTGCAGATGTTTTTGATGACATCGGCCGCGGGCATGGGACGCGACGACGACGCGTCAGTCGCCCGGATATATGCACAGGTCACCGGCACCAGGCTGCCGGGCCAATAAATTTTCAGCAAACAACAAGAAACAGGACAGGTCCGATGCCTCGCTTTGCTGCAAATCTCAGCATGATGTTCAATGAAGTGCCGTTCCTCGATCGCTTCGACGCGGCAGCGAAGGCAGGCTTCACGGCGGTGGAGTTTCTGTTTCCGTATGATTTTCCGGCGAAAGAGGTCGGCGAGCGGCTTCATCGCGCCGGTCTGACACAGGCGCTGTTCAATCTGTATCCCGGTGACTGGAACAAGGGCGAACGCGGCTTTGCCGCGTTGCCGGATCGCTTTGCCGATGTGCAGGCCAGTGTGACGCAGGCACTGCCTTATGCAAAAGCGACCGGCGTCAAACGCCTGCATCTGATGGCGGGGATCGCCAACCGCAGGGATCCGAAGGCTGTTGAATCATTTCGTCGTGGCGTGGCATGGACCGCCGAGGCGCTGGGCAAGGAAGGCCTCGATCTTGTCATCGAGCCGATCAATCCGCGCGATGTGCCGGGCTATTTTCTCAACGATTTCGATTTCGCGGCCGGCGTCATTGATGATCTGAAATTGCCGAACCTAAAACTGCAGTTCGACATTTATCACCGGCAGATCGTCCACGGCGACGTGACCGTGGCGCTGCGCAAAATGATGCCGATGATCGGCCATATCCAGATCGCCAGCGTGCCGTCTCGCAACGAGCCTGCGGGCGAGGAGCTGAACTATCCGTTCCTGTTCGATGAACTGGACCGGCTGGGTTATGACGGCTTTGTCGGCTGCGAGTACCGGCCGAAGGGCAATACGGTCGATGGTCTCGGCTGGTTCGCACCTTATGCCGCAAAAGCAGGAGTACGCGCGTGAAGCTGGCGCTCGGCTGCATTGCGGACGACTACACCGGCGCGTCCGATCTTGCCAACATGCTCACCCGCTGCGGGCTGCGCACCGTGCAGACCATCGGCGTGCCGGCTGACGCGCTCAAACTTCCCGACGTGGATGCGGTGGTGGTGTCGCTCAAGAGCCGCTCCATTGAAGCTTCGAAGGCTGTAGCGCGCTCGCGCGAGGCGGATAAATGGCTGCGGGCACGCGGCGCGTCGCACGTGCTGTTTAAGATCTGCTCGACATTCGATTCCACCGACGCTGGAAATATCGGCCCCGTGATGGATGCGTTGCGCGCCGACTCGGGTGACGGCATCGTGCTGGTTACGCCGGCGTTCCCCGGAACAGGCCGCACGGTTTATCAGGGCAATCTGTTTGTCGGCAGCGTGCCGCTGAACGAAAGTCCGCTGAAGGACCATCCGCTTAATCCGATGCACGATTCCAATCTGATGCGTGTCCTGGCGCGGCAGAGCAAAGCGAACGTCGGATTGGTCGATCTCGCCACCGTTGCGAAAGGCGCGGATGCAATTCGTGCACGTCTTGCTGAGCTTGCGCGGCAGGGCATCGGCGCGGCCGTGATCGACTCGGTGTTCGATCCCGAGCTTGAAACCATCGGCCGGGTTGCACTCGACCAAGGTTTGTCAGTCGGCGCATCCGGCATGGGGCTTGGCCTTGCACGCGGGCTTGTTGCGTCAGGCCGCGTGAAAGCCGCGTCAACCGGAAGCGATCAGGCCACCATCGACGGGCCGGTCGCCTGTCTCGCAGGAAGCTGTTCGCAGGCGACGCTGGGGCAGATCGCGCAGGCGGAAAAATCCATGCCGGTGCTGCATCTCGATGCGGAGAAGGTTGTCTCCGGCGGAGGTGAAGCAGAGCGCGCGCTCGGCTGGGCGCGCGAGCACCTTGCCAAGGGACCCGTATTGATTGCGAGCAGTTCGACGCCCGAGCAGGTGTCGGCACTTCAGGCGAGGCACGGCCGCGACGCCGCAGGGCGCGCCATCGAGCAGACAATGGCGGCGATCAGCGAAGGGCTTGTCGCGGCGGGCGTGCGCCGTCTGGTGGTGGCGGGCGGTGAGACATCGGGTGCGGTGGTCGATCGTCTCGGTATTCCGGCATTTCTGGTCGGCCCGGAGATCGCTGCAGGCGTGCCGGTGCTTCGCTGCGTCGGCTGGGACAAGGGTGATGCCGTACTTGCATTGAAGTCCGGCAATTTCGGCGGCCCGGATTTCTTCAACGACGCCATCCGCCTGATGCCATGAGAGTGTAAGGGTAAATCAGCCCTTGTGGCTGCCGTCGGCGCAGAACGATGCTCGGATATTGCAATCCGACGGACTACGCCCTTCGTTGCGGCAGCGGGCGGAGGCTCCGTCAATGGCCTGTCCGAGGGTTGGGCCTTCTGCGGTAAATGCGCCCCAGTAGCGCGTCCGCTTGATGCGCGCCGTATAGAACGACATTGCGCCGCATTTGGTGGTGGAGGCGACCTTGCAGTCGCGGCCGCCGTTGTTCACGCAGAGCGCAAGCGCACGGGCTTCCGCCTCGTCGCGCGTCGCCTTTTGCCAGACTGCTCCCCACGCGCCGCGCGCTGCAAAGCCGATGGCGGCCCATTGCTCGGCGGGAGCTGCGGCCATCTTCTGCTTGAGCGAGTCGAGACGTATCTTCGCTAGCGGCGCGAAGGTGCCGCTCGGAAACTTCTCGAGGTAAGCCGATATCTCGGCGGGATTGCGCGAATCCTTCACCGAGTTCCAGAAGGTGATTTCGGCGCTGATCTCGGATTGGGCATGCGCCGGCGGAGAATGCAGAAGCAGAGCCGCTGCAACCGTCAGCGCGCAACCAATCTTCCGAAACATTCCAAGCCCCGTTCGCTTTTGCGCGAAGAGTAAGAGCCTCGTTCGGGGTTGTCGAGCGGACGCCATACGGTTTGCGTGGAAAACACGGCAAGGCCTGCTGCAAATATCAGGCGCCCACTCTGATCCTCAACGCTTCGCCTTCTTGGCCTTCTTTTTCTTGGCAGCCTTCTTGGCTGCCTTTTTCTTCTTGGGAGGGACCTTCTTTCCTTCCTTGCGCGCTTCCGAAAGACCGATGGCGATCGCCTGTTTGCGGCTCGTCACCTTCTTGCCGGACCGTCCACTTTTCAGCGTGCCTTTCTTGCGCTTGTGCATTGCACGCTTGACCTTCTTGGCCGATCCCTTGGAATATTTTCGCGCCATGACGCTCTCCGCTGACCGTGATCGAATGCGGATTAACTGTTCGGAATATCGATATGTTCCGCGAGTGGATCGCGGTGGCGCTCGCTATCCGCCATTTGCGGCGGTGACGATCCAGATCGAGCCGCCGAGGGGGACCGTGTCGCCCTTGAGGTGATCCTTCAGCATGTCCCGAATCGATTGCGTTGCGGCGGCGATCTTGTCCGGTGGCTGTCCTTCAAGTGCGCGACTGGTGGGACCGATCGTGAGGACGGACTCAAGAGCCGCATCAAGCCCACGGCCGGTCGCGATGTCGAGCGCCAGATCGACGCGCTCCATCTCGATGCGCGCAAATCCGGCCTCGGACAGGATTCGGTGTACGCGCTCTTCGCTGGCGAATGCGAAGGGGCCGGGATCTTCGGGTTTCATTTCGGGGAGCTTCGGGACATGCTTGTAGGCCTGCTGCAGGCCGAGCATCATCCATGGATTATCGCGCGGCGTTCGCCAGCAGGCAAAGACCAGCCGTCCGTTCGGCCGCAGCGCCTTGCGCATATTGGCGAAGGAGATCGCGGGAGTGGCGAAGAACATGACTCCGAACCGCGAGAACAGGAGGTCGGTGCTGGCCGGTCGAAAAGGATGGACGGTTGCATCGGCCAGGATGAAGTCGATGGACGCGCCGCCTGGAGCCAGCTCGCGAGCCCGGTTCAGCATCGGCTCGGAGATGTCGATACCCGTCACATGCCCGTCCGGACCAACACGTTTCGCCAGATCGAAAGTCGTCGCCCCGCAGCCGCAGCCGACGTCAACGGCGGTTTCGCCTGCCTTCGGTGCCGCGCGATTGATCAGCACCGCGGAGACGGGCCCCAGCACGAGGTCCTGCAATTGCTGGCGGTCGGTCCAGTGATGGCCACCGGGACCGTTCCAATAGGCGATCTGATCGGCATTGCGGTCGTCAACGGCAGAAAGAGACATGGCACCTCCGGCATTCGCGGTGCGGCGGATCGAACAATCGTCGCGCGGGAAGTCTAGCATCCCATTGAAGACGAGCCTCAAATTTCTGAATTTTTTGGGCCCGCTTACGGAACCGGCCGATCATATCGGCGTTCTATTTCGTTAAGGCAGGCTCTCACTTGGTCGGAATCCCGGCCCACCGCGCCCAAAAGACCAGAAATGCTCGATACCAATCGCTCGATGGCGCCGGACTTTCTCGCCGGTGGTGGCGAAATAGGTGCCTTGATGCGTGCCCACGATTGGTCGGGTACTTCGCTCGGTCTTCCGGAAGGGTGGCCTCAAAGCCTGCGGACGTCGATCCGTATTCTGCTCAATACCAACCATCCCATGTTCATCTGGTGGGGACCGGATCTCATCCAGTTCTACAATGACGGATATCGCCGGACCATGGGCCCGGAACGGCATCCGAGCGCGCTGGGTCAGCGTGGCCGCGAATGCTGGAAAGAGATCTGGCACATCATCGGGCCGCAGATCGATCAGGTTATGAGCGGCGGCGGAGCGACCTGGCATGAAAACCAGCTCGTGCCGATTACGCGCCACGGCAAGCTGGAGCAGGTCTATTGGACTTACGGCTTCAGTCCCATCGACGATGGAGACCGGATCGGAGGTGTTCTGGTCATCTGCCGCGATGTGACAGATGACTACATGGCATCGGTTGCCTTGCGCGAGCGGGAAAGCGAACTCGCGCGCGTTCAGCAGATTGGCAAAATCGGCGGCCTCGAGGTGGATTTGCGGGGAGGTTTTCGCAATCGCCGCTCGCCGGAATATCTGGCCATCCATGGCCTGTCCCCCGAGGCCGCCAACGAAACCCATGAAGACTGGGTTCGCCGTATCCATCCCGAGGATCGCGACGCCACCGACAAGCAGTTTCGTGACGCCGTCGACAATGGCGTCCGCGACTATACGGCGCGTTACCGGATTATCCGGCCCAATGACGGGCAGGTGCGCTGGATTTCGGTGAAGTCCGTCATCGAGCGGGACCAAGACGGCAAAGCGATAAGGCTGGTCGGGGCGCACACCGACATCACCGAACAGATTATGGCCGAACGGGCGCTTCGTCAGAGCGAGGAGGAATTCCGGACGCTGGCGGACGCCTTGCCGCATCACGTCTGGACGGCACGTCCCAATGGCCGGCTTAGTTGGCTCAACCCGCGTGTCTACGAATACAGCGGCGCGACGATCGAGGAATTGAATCGCGATGGCTGGCATCGGATGGTTCATCCGGAAGATATTCAAGTCGCCGTCGCCGCGTGGAAGCATGCGCTGAGAACGGGAGACCCTTACGAAGTCGAGTTTCGCCTGCGGCGGGCGGACGGGGAGTTTCGGTGGTTTCTGACGCGTGGCTTGCCGGCACGCGATGAGAGCGGCAAGATCATCCGCTGGATCGGCACGAATACAGACGTCCACGATCAGAAGACCACCGAAGCCGAACTGGCGGAACTGAATAAAACACTGGCTGCGCGAGTCCGGGAAAAGACACGTGAGCGCGACCGCATCTGGAACGTGTCGCAGGATTTGCTCGTCGTCGCCGATATGGACGGAACCTGGCTAAGTCTTAATCCGGCATGGTCCGCGACGCTCGGCTGGTCCAGACAGGATATGCTCAACAAGACGTCGCAATGGCTCGAACATCCGGACGACCGCGACAAAACGAATGTTGAACTTGAAAGCCTCGCACGGGGACGTCCCACGATCAGATTTGAAAATCGCTTGCGCCACAAGGACGGCTCTTATCGCTGGCTGTCGTGGACCGCCGTTCCCGACGATGGAAAAATCTATGCGGTTGCCCGCGACATGACCGCCGAGAAGGCGGCCGCTGCACTTCTCAAGTCCACCGAAGAGGCCTTGCGGCAGTCGCAGAAGATGGAAGCTGTGGGACAATTGACCGGCGGCATCGCGCACGATTTCAACAATCTGCTGATGGCGATCATGGGCTCGCTTGAGCTGATGAAGCTGCGTCTGGCGAAGGGGCGCACCGAAAATATCGATCGCTACATCGAGGCGGCGACGACATCCGCAAATCGCGCGGCGGCACTGACGCATCGGCTGCTCGCATTCGCACGGCGGCAACCGCTGAGCCCAAGGCCGATCGACGTCAATCATCTGGTCGGCACGCTCGAGGACCTTCTCCGCAGGACGATCGGCGAAGTGATCGACCTAAAGATCGAGGCGGCCAACGACTTGTGGGGTACGTTGTGTGATCCGAACCAACTCGAGAGCGCGCTGCTCAATCTGGCGATCAATGCACGCGATGCGATGCCGGACGGCGGGCGCCTGACGATCAGAACGTTGAATACAAAACTGGATGGAGTCCTGCCAAGCAATCCGGCGCTGTCGCCTGGCGATTATATCTGCATCGACGTGAAGGACACCGGGATCGGAATGACGGACGAAGTGGCCGCGCGTGCGTTCGATCCGTTCTTCACCACCAAGCCGATCGGGCAGGGAACGGGTCTTGGTCTGTCGATGATCTACGGCTTCGCCCGGCAGTCGAATGGTCACGTCCTGATTGACAGCAAACTGGGCGAGGGCACATCGGTCAGGATTTATCTGCCGCGTTACAACAGCGATATCCTCGCAGAGCCTGCGGTGCAGGAGCCAGTTACTCCGCATCGCGCGGCGGGTGAATCGGTTCTGGTCGTGGAAGACGAGCCTGTGGTGCGGAGTGTTATCACCGAAATACTGATGAACGAGGGATATCGAATCATGGAGGCGGGCGACGCGCCGTCCGGACTGCAGATATTGAATCAAGATTCTCGGGTCGATCTATTGATCACCGATATCGGCCTGCCGGGAATGAACGGCCGCGAGTTCGCGGATCAGGCTCGGAACATCAGGCCCGATCTCAAGATTCTGTTCGTTACGGGCTACGCCCAGAGCGCGGCCAAGGCGAAAGGGTTTCTGAAACCAGGGATGGACCTCATCACCAAGCCCTTCGACAACGCAAAGTTCTCCGAACGTGTCCGCGCGATGGTGTCGCGCTAACGGCGTATTACCAGGCGCGGAACAGAACGCTGGCGTTGACGCCGCCGAAGCCAAATCCGTTCGACAGCACATGCTCGATGGCCATCGGACGCGCCGCGCCGCGCACGAGATCGACGCCTTCAGCCGCCGCGTCCGGATGATCGAGATTGAGCGTCGCCGGCGCGATCTGATCGCGCAGTGCGAGCACCGAATAGATCGCTTCGATCCCGCCGGCCGCACCGAGCAGATGTCCGGTGGCGGATTTAGTCGAAGTTACCGCGATTTTTCCCTCGGTCCCGAACACCGCCTTGATCGCTGAGAGTTCGCCGTTGTCTCCGACAGGCGTCGAGGTCGCATGGGCGTTCAGATGCTGAACTTCAAGCGGCGAAATGCCGGCCTGACGCAGCGCGATTTCGATGGCGCGCCGCGCACCTGAGCCGTCCTCCGGGCCTGCCGTCATGTGATAGGCGTCGGATGTCGTGCCATAGCCGACGAGTTCGGCAATCGGCGTCGCGCCGCGGCTGAGCGCGTGATCAAGCGTTTCGATCACAAGGATTCCTGCGCCTTCACCCATCACGAAGCCATCGCGATCCCTGTCGAAAGGCCGCGAGGCGCGCTGCGGCTGGTCGTTGAATCCGGTCGAGAGCGCGCGGGCTGCCGCGAAGCCGCCGAGGCTGACGCGGTCGATGCAGGCTTCCGCGCCGCCACAAACGGCCACATCCGCTTCACCGGACAGAAGGAGGCGCGCGCCATCGCCGATGGCCTGTACACCTGCGGCGCATGCGGTCACCGGAGCGCCGAGCGTGCCCTTGAATCCATGTTTGATCGACACTTGGCCTGCTGCAAGATTGACGAGGAACGCCGGGACGGTGAACGGCGAGAGGCGGCGCACGCCGCGCTCATCGGTGGTACGGACCGCATCGACGATGGCCGGGAAACCGCCGACGCCCGACGCGATGATCGTCGCCGTGCGTTCGCGGGCCCGTTCGTCGTCCGGCTTCCATTCCGCCTGCGCAAGCGCTTCATCCGCCGCCGCCATGGCGAACTGGATGAAGCGATCCATCTTTTTCTGGTCCTTTTTCGGAATCGCGCGATCCGGATCGAAACCGGCTTCGGGATCGTCCACGATGTCGGGCACGATGCCGCATGCCTTCACCGGCAGGTCGGCCGCGACATTGTCGGAGAGAGCGCGGATGCCCGATTGTCCGGCCAGCAGCCGGGACCAGTTGGCCTCGACGCCGACGCCGAGCGGGGAAACCGCGCCCATTCCAGTGACGACAATGCGCCGTATGGAGCTGTTCCTCTTCACGATCTCACCACAGGTTGCACAGGAACCACGCAGCCCATTTGTCGGAGCCGCTGTTGATGTCACCGGCGGATGTTCCGCCGGCGCACTCGCCAGTTGGCGCGTCGTCAGTTCAGCTTGCGTTCGATCGCGATGGCAGTGGCTTCGCCGCCGCCGATGCAGAGAGAGGCGATGCCGCGCTTGACGTTGTTGTTTTCCATCGCGTGCAGCAGCGTCACGATCAGCCGTGCGCCGGTCGCGCCGATCGGATGGCCGAGCGCGCAAGCACCGCCGTTGACGTTGAGCTTGTCTCGGGGAATGCCGAGATCGCGGGCTGCCGCCATCGGCACCACCGCGAAGGCCTCGTTGATCTCGAACAGGTCGACATCGCCGACGCTCCAGCCGACCTTGTCGAGTAGCTTGCGGATCGCCGGGATTGGCGCGGTTGTGAACCAGTCCGGCGCCTGACTATGTGTCGAATGGCCCTTGATCTCGGCAAGGATCGGCAGGCCTTCCTTTTCGGCGATCGAGCGGCGGGTGAGCACGAGGGCCGCAGCACCGTCCGCGTTCGCGGAGGAGGCCGCAGGCGTGATGGTGCCGTTCGCGCGGAACGCGGGCTTGAGATTCGGAATTTTCGCGGGATCGACCTTCAGCGGATGTTCGTCGTTCTCGACCATGCGGACGCCCGCCTTCTCCTTCACGGAGATCGGCGCGATTTCCTTTTTGAACGCGCCGTTCTGAACCGCGTTGCGGGCGCGGGTCAGCGTTTCAACCGCATAGTCGTCCTGATCCTTGCGCGTGAACTGATAGGTCTCGGCGCAGGTCTCGCCGAAATCGCCCATCGAGCGGCCTGTCTCGTAAGCGTCTTCGAGGCCATCCATCAGCATGTGATCGATGATGCGGTCATGACCGATGCGATAACCACCGCGTGCCTTCTGAAGCAGATAGGGGGCGTTGGTCATGCTCTCCATGCCGCCGGAGACGACGATATCGGCGGAGCCCGCGTTGATGATGTCATGGGCCAGCATGGTGGCCTTCATGCCGGAGCCGCACACTTTGTTGACGGTGGTTGCGCCGGCCGCATCCGGCAGCTTCGCGCCGCGCGCGGCCTGGCGGGCGGGTGCCTGTCCTTGCCCGGCGGGAAGGACGCAGCCCATGATCACTTCGTCGATCCGTTCCGGCGACAGCTGCGCGCGGTCGAGCGCCGCGCTGATCGCGTGCGAGCCAAGATTGTGCGCGCTGAACGAGGACAGTTCGCCCTGGAAGCGGCCGAGGGGAGTGCGGACTGCGGATACGATGACGACTGGATCGGATGACGACATGCAACTCTCCCGGTGCGATCATGGCGGGCAGCCATGTTAGATGACGGTTATCATATGAAGGGGCGCGGAAATTGCAATCCGCGCCCGGACAATAAAAGCATGAATCGGATTCCGACAAGCACGGCGATGTTTGAAACGGCTTAAATGTCGAAACTGCCTCCGTTACTGACGGTTGCATGAGTTATTTTGATGCGGCGAATGACTTATTTTCGTCTGTCGAGAAATGCCTGCATGTGTCGTTGCGGTTCGCCGGTCAGGAAAGATTGCCCGAACACGCCGATGCTGAGATTGACGGATTCGGTCAGCGGAAGTTCCTCCCATTGGCGAAGCAGCGCTTTCTGGTTGCGCATGGCCTCGGGGGCGCAATCCGCGACTCCGCGTGCGACCACTTCGATTGCCTGATCGAGGTCGGAGTCAGGCACAACCTGATCGACCAGTCCCCAGTTCAGCGCGGTCGGCGCATCGATGGTCGCAGCCATCAGGATCAGCCAGCGCGCGCGGCCCCAGCCGATCAACCGCGGCAACAGCGCCGCGTGGATCACCGAAGGAATGCCGACCTTGACCTCCGGCATGGCGAACTTCGCATCTTCGGACGCGATGCGCAGGTCACAGGCAGCGGCGAATTCCAACCCGCCGCCGAGACACCAGCCGCGCAGCCGGGCGATCACCGGGGCGGGGAATTGCCGCGCGGCTTCACACAGATCGCGCAGCGTGGTGATGAACTTTTCCGCGGACGCCTGATCCAGCGTCGCCATCTCCTTGATGTCGGCGCCGCCGATCATGCTTTTCTCGCCGCTGCCGCGCACCACCAGCGCCCGGATGTCGCGGTCTTGCGCCAGTAGCTCCAGACCCTCGCGGACGCCGTTCATGACGGCGGAATTCATGATGTTCAGTGAACCGGCATTGGTGATGGTCAGTTGTGCAATGCCGGTCGCGGTCCGTGTGACGGAGCAATAGTCGTTGATCGCTTGCATCGTGTTGACGTCCGGGTGTTTGCGTTGCGAAGAAGCGGCCCATGCTGCGTGATCAATGCATGTGCGTCAAATGCCGTGCATGGCAGCTATTTTCGATGCTTTCGGCACGTTTCGTCAGGCGAAATGTGTTATTATATGATCCGGGACATCTGATGAGGCCGCGATGCGTTATTCCAAGGATCATAAGGCCGAAACTCACGAGCGGATCGTGAAGAGCGCATCCGTGCGCCTTCGCGAGGGGGGCGTGGCGAGCATCGGCGTGGCCGACCTGATGAAGGAGGCGGGGCTGACGCATGGCGGATTCTATGCGCATTTTGCCTCGCGAGACGCACTGATCGATGAGGCGTTCGTGCATGCCATGGACATTGCCGTAAGGCGATGGCGCAAACGCGCAGATAACGCGCCGAAGGGCAAGGCGCTGGCCGCCATCGTTACCGGCTATCTGACCGCGCAGCATCGCGATGATGTCGGCAACGGCTGCGCCTTGCCCGCGCTCGGCGCGGAGGTATCGCGCACGAGTCCGAAGACGCGCAAGGCTATCGCGGCCAGAATCGAGCAGATGGTCGACACCATCGCGGAAACCATGCCGGCACAGACCCCCAAGGCGGCGCGCCGCGAGGCGATGGGTGCGCTGGCGACCATGATGGGCACGCTGATCCTGGCGCGCATGGCCGGAACCGGCGAGTTCTCCGATGAAGTCCTCACCGCCGGACGGCAATTCGTTCTGAATGCCGAAGCCACCGCAAAGGTGCGCCCGAAGAAGTCCAAAGCCGCAACCGGCCCGGCCTGAGCCAAGGGTGTTGCCGGATTGTTCTTTGCGTAGCATGCCACGGTGGTGTGCGCCAAACCCCGTTCCAATGCCTGCCGTAGCGGTGCTACCATCTTCTAAACACAAGCTTTTGGAGGATACGCATGCGCACGATCGGTCATTTTATTGGCGGCAAGCAGGTCAAGGGTACGTCGGGCCGCTTTGCGGACGTCTATCAGCCGATGACCGGGGACGTGCAGGCCAAGGTGGCGCTGGCCTCGAAGGCTGAGGTTCGTGCCGCGGTCGAGAATGCTAAGGCGGCGCAGCCGGCCTGGGGCGCGACCAATCCGCAGCGCCGTGTTCGCGTGCTGATGAAGTTCTTGGAACTGCTGGCCAAGGAAAATGACTCGCTGGCCGAATTGCTGGCGCGTGAGCATGGCAAAACGATTCCGGACGCCAAGGGCGATATCTTCCGCGGCGTCGAAGTCGTGGAATACGCGATCGGCATCCCCGAACTGATGAAGGGCGGCTACACCGAGGGCGCGGGCCCCGGCATCGACAGTTATTCGATGCGTCAGCCGCTTGGTGTCGTGACGGGCATTACCCCGTTCAATTTCCCCGCGATGATCCCGATGTGGAAGTTCGCGCCCGCCATCGCCTGCGGCAATGCCTTCATTCTCAAGCCTTCGGAGCGCGATCCGGGCGTGCCGATGCGGCTTGCGGAATTGATGCTCGAAGCTGGCCTGCCGCCGGGCATTCTCAACGTGGTCAACGGCGACAAGGAAGCCGTGGACGCGCTTCTCGACGACCGCGATATTTCGGCCGTTGGCTTCGTGGGCTCCTCTGACATTGCGCAATACATCTACTCGCGTGCGGCCGAAACCGGAAAGCGCGCCCAGTGCTTCGGCGGCGCCAAGAACCACATGATCATCATGCCGGACGCCGATCTCGATCAGTCGGTGGATGCCTTGATCGGCGCGGGCTACGGCGCAGCCGGCGAACGTTGCATGGCCGTGTCGGTAGCCGTTCCGGTCGGCAAGACCACTGCTGACCGGCTGATGGAAAAGCTGATTCCGCGCGTGGAAAGCCTGAAGATCGGCCCGTCCACCGACGAAAGCGCCGACTTCGGACCGCTTGTCACCAAGGCGGCGCTGGAGCGCGTCAAGAATTACGTCGATATCGGCGTGAAGGAAGGCGCGAAACTGGCTGTCGATGGCCGCGGCTTCAAGATGCAGGGCTACGAGAACGGCTTCTACATGGGCGGCTGTCTGTTC
>ERZ778025.1549-NODE-1549-length-15977-cov-4.722648_pt1 | contig 15977 bp, 14 predicted proteins | sample MGYA00375755_ERZ778025 | MGnify/ENA primary metagenome ERZ778025 (study PRJEB29350, sample SAMN05389825) | bioreactor metagenome | isolation source: Thiocyanate bioreactor | place: South Africa: University of Cape Town | collected 2014-03-17 ... | reverse complement strand
TTGGTGCCGTGAAAGCGCTTGAGATCTTCGGGCGTGGCGCGCACCGGCGAGAAGCGGAAGATGTTGTCGGTCATCTCGAGATAGTTGCGCGAATCCGTCGCCGCGACCATCAGTCCGGGCACCACCAGCGCGTCGGGAAAAATCTCGCGGATGGTCCGGTTCACGGCGCGATAGTTCGCGGTATCGGTCGATGTCACCGGCGGCGGATTGGTGTTGCCGGGAAGCGGCGTCACCTTGATGCGCTCATCCGCGATCACCGATTTCACCCGCGCGATCACGCTGTCTTCCGTCTCGCCCGGCAGCAGTCGGAAATTCACGATCGCGTCGGCGTGGCCGGGCAGCACGTTCTCCGCGTTGCCCGCGTTGAAGATGGTCAGCGCCGTGGTGGTGCGGATGGTGGCAGCGGTCTGCGAGGAGGCCTCCATTTGCATCCTCACCAAGGGTTCGAGCAGCCACAGGTTGGAAAGCGCGACACGCATGCCGAAGCCGGTCTCCGGTGCGGCCGTCTCCAGCGTCTCGCGCATCACGCCCCCGATGTGCGCCGGAAATGGATTGTTTTCGAGCCGCGCCAGCGCTGCGCTCAGCTTGCCGATGGCGGTGTCGCGCGGCGGAAGCGAGGAATGGCCCGGCGTCGCCGTGGCGGACAGATTGAGCGTGACATAGCCTTTCTCTGCCACGCCGATCAGCGCCACCGGCTTGTCGATGCCCTTGAGAACGCCTTCGGTGATCAGCAGGCCTTCGTCGAACGCGTAGTCGAACCGCACACCGCGCGACTGCAGCAGTTTCGAGATCGCGGCGGCGCCGCGCTTGCCGGAGACTTCCTCGTCGTGCCCGAAGGCGAGATAGACCGTGCGCTTCGGGCGGAAGTTTTCCTTCGCTAGTTGCTCGACGGCTTCGAGAATCGAGAACAGGTTGCCCTTGTCGTCCCACGAGCCGCGGCCCCAGATGAAGCCGTCCTTCACCGCGCCGCTGAACGGCGGCACCTGCCAGTCGCCGTCGGTGCCCGGCGCGATCGGCACCACGTCCTGATGGGCAAGCAGCGCGACCGGCGGAGCCTTCGGGTCGCTGCCTTCCCATGTGTAAAGCAGGCTGTATTTGGCGACGATTTCGCGTTTGGCGGCGGCGTGGAATGCGGGAAAGTCTTTCGCGATCAGGTCATGCAGCGCGAGAAAGGCATCGGCGCTCTGCTCGGCGTCGGTGGCGCTGGCGATGGTCTGCAGTTTCACGGCCGCGCCGAGCCGCCGCGCGGCCGTATCCTTGTCGATGGTCACGGGCGCGAGCGGCGTCACCGCGATCTGCTGCGAGGGCATGCGGAACGCGTTCGCGATCAGGACCGCGGCGAGAACGATCACCGCCGCGATCAGGATCAGGATGATGTTGCGAAGAAGCCTGAGCGGGCGGCGCATCGGTCAATCCCTTTGAAGGCTGACCGCGGCCGCGCCGCGGCAGGTGCTACTTTTTCTTCGCGCGCTCGATCCCATCGACGATCAGCTTGCGCGCTTCCTCGGCGTCGCCCCAGCGCAGCACCTTCACCCACTTCTTGGGCTCGAGGTCCTTGTAGTGCTCGAAGAAATGCTGGATCTGCTGCAGCGTGATGTCGGGCAGGTCGCTGTAGTTCTGCACCTTGTCGTAGCGCTGGGTCAGCTTGGACGTCGGCACCGCGATGATCTTCTCGTCGCCGCCGGCTTCGTCTTCCATGAACAGCACGCCGACCGGGCGCACCGCGATCACTGCGCCCGGCGCGATGGCGCGGGTGTTGGCCACCAGCACGTCGCAGGGATCGCCGTCGTCGGACAGGGTGTGCGGGATGAAGCCGTAATTCCCCGGATAGCGCATCGCGGTGTAGAGGAAGCGGTCCACCACCAGCGTGCCGGCGTCCTTGTCCATCTCGTACTTGATCGGCTCGCCGCCGACCGGCACTTCGATGATGACGTTCACCTCTTGGGGTGGATTCTTTCCGATAGAAATCGCGTCGATGCGCATTGAGAGGCCTTGTGGTTGTTCGGGTCTAGCGCGCTGGTTAGCGAATCGCAGGCGGGGCTGGAAGCCCGAAAACCTCGGCCAAAAGGATAATTAAGGCCGGATCGGCCCGAACACACCGGCGGCGGTTACGCCGTCCAGGCGAATGCGACCTTGTCGAGCGACTTCGGCCCGAATCGCTCCGAGGAGCGCGCCACCATGCGGCCGCCGAGGGTGCGGTAGAACTCGACCGCCGGCTCGTTGTCCGAGAGCGCCCAGATCACCATGCTGCGCAGGCCGCTCTGGATCAGGTCCCGCTTGGCGGCGGCGAACAGGCGGCTGCCGAAGCCGAGGCCCTGGAATTCCGGGCGCAGATACAATTCGTAGATTTCGCCTTCGAAATGCAGGCTGCGGGCGCGGTTGCGGCCGTAATTGGCATAACCGGCAACCTTGTCGCCAAACGACAGCACGCTGACGCGGCTGCCCTTGCGGATCGCTGAATCCCACCATTGCGGACCGCGGCGATTGATCAGCTTCTCGAGTTCGGCCCCCGGGATGATTCCCTGATAGGCGGAGCGCCATGCCTCGTCATGCGTCGCGGCGACTGCGGACGCATCGGATGCCTTGGCTGGCCGGACTTCGATAAGGGTTGTGCTCATGACGTAATCAAAGCAAGTCGGCGGGCTGCCTTCAAGGTCCATCGTTAATTATCGGTTAATATGTGGACTTTTTGCATCACGGGGGTGACAGGCTGTGCCGAAAGAGGACAGCGCTCGCCGGGAAGCGCTTGGCTTCGCGCTGCGGCACGGGCAATGATCCCCCCATATGAGGGGAATCACATCGTTCACATCCGCGGCCGTGACGCTGGTTATGGCTCTCGCGGTAGGCCTGTCGCAGGCGGGGCCCGTATGGGGCGAGCCGCGGCTGGGGCCGCAGGGCGCGGAAGGCGCGCCGAACCGGCGTCAGGACTGGCTGGTGCCGACGCAGGACCAGATCACACCTTCGCGAGCGGTGCTGTTTCGCCCCCCAGGTAAGGGTCCGTTCCGCATCGCGGTGATCGCTCACGCCTCGACCCAGAACCGGCTGGCGCGTGCGCAGATGCCGCAGCCCGAGTATCCGGCGCTAGCTTCGGCGCTGGTGGCGAAGGGTTTTGCAGTGCTCATTCCGCAGCGGCTCGGCCATGGCAAGACCGGCGGGCCGTACCTTGAAGATCAGGAAGGCTGCGACAACGCCGAATATGCGATGTCGGCGCGCACCACGGCCGAAGAAATCATGACCGCGCTGACCTTCATCCGCGCGCAATCCTTCGCGCGCAAGGATGCGTCCGTTGTTGTCGGTCATTCAGCGGGCGGATGGGGCGCGCTGGCGCTGACCGACCGCAGCCCGAAAGATATTTCTGTGATCGTTGTGTTTGCGCCGGGCCGCGGCGGCCGCAAGGACGATCGCGCGAACAGCATCTGCGCGCCGGACAAACTCATCGCCGCCACGAGGGAGTTCGGCGAAGACGCGCGCGTGCCGGTGACATGGCTCGTGGCGGAGAACGACTCATATTTCCCGCCGGAATTTTCAAAGCAGATGGCCGATGCGTTCGTCGAGGGAAGCGAAGGCAAGATCGATTTTCAGATCTTGCCGCCGTTCGGCAAGGAAGGCCACTGGCTTGCGGAGGCTGGGGATGAGGGGATGCTAGGTGCGCTGATCGCGGATACGGCGGGGCAGGGCGCGCAGACCGTCCGAGGTACGACGGGTAAGAGGTGATCATCGACGCGAGGGATCGGTCGTATATATACTGGTCTGCGGATTAAATTGACCGAAGCCGTTCTGATTGGCTGTTCATGGCAAAAGCAGTTTTTACTACCAAGGTGACGCCGAGCTACGACGACCTGCCAGAGGTCCGGTATCATTTTCCAAAAACGTATCTCAACTACGCTCGGCAAACGGTCGGCGATTATGTTGTGTATTATGAGCCACGGCGATCAAGTGCGGATCTTTCGAGCGGCGGGGGTAGGCAGTCATATTTTGGCGTTGCTCGGGTCGAATCAATCATCGAGGATGAGCAACAGCCGGATCACTACTACGCAATCGTGGGTGATTATCTAGATTTTGATAGGCCGGTGCCCTTTGCTGAAGGTGCGCTTTATTACGAAAGTGCATTGCGGAAGGAGGATGGCAGCACCAATAAAGGCGCCTTTGGTCGTGCCGTACGTCTCGTTCCAGATGATGAATTTGATCTGATTCTGAAAGCTGGATTTGCCCCCGTTTTAACGGAGCAAACTTTCCCTGCAGAAAATGCTACGCAAGGTTTCTCGGAGCCGTCGCAGCTATTTGTCAGGCCAGTGGTTGAGATGACAGTCTCTCGTCCATTTCGCGAGAGGTCGTTTATGCATAATGTCCGTGCAGCATATGCAAATCGGTGTGCGATTACCGGGTTACGGTTGATAAATGGCGGCGGCCGACCCGAAGTTCAAGCGGCTCACATTCAGCCAGTTGCATCAAATGGTCCCGATTCTGTACGGAATGGCTTGGCGCTATCCGGCACGGTTCACTGGATGTTTGATCGAGGGCTTATCTCGATTGACGATGACTATCACATTCTCGTCGCGAACAATCATGTTCCGGATGATGCGCTGCGTCTGATAAACCAGAACCGAATGCTGAATCTTCCAACGGATCAAACTTTTCATCCGAATACGCATTTTTTGAAGTTTCACCGAGATAATATTTTCAAAGGAACCTAGCACTTCATCTCGAGTCAAGGGCGTGCTTCGCTCCGAACCATTCCACAAATTCTCTAGGTGGATCGTTGACTTTCCAATGATAGGCGAGTCGCTCATCGTCGATTCCCGCATCGGCGATGGTTATGCAGTAAGTATCTTGTAAGTAGCAATCAACAGCATTGCGCCATGTCTTGAAAGAGGCTGAGGCTGATCTACTTGTGTTCACAAAAATCCATCCTCTAGAAAGCTATGTTAACGCACGGCGGAATTATAGGGCGTCAAGCACTAACTACTCCCCCCACTACCTCCCTCGCCGCCCGCACGCCGCTTTGCTGTGCGCCGTGCGCGGTGGTGAAGAAATCCGGCGAGGTCGCTTCACCCGCGAAAAAGATGCGGCCGTTCACCGGCGCGGCGAGCACGGCGCGTTTGTCGGCGTGTCCCGGCAGCGCATGCGAGTAAGCCCCGCGCGCGAACGGATCGCGCGACCAGTGAGACTCGCCGAGCGGCGTCAGCTTCCCGCGAAAATCATTGCCGAGCAGGCTCACGATTTCATCGATCGCCGCCGCCGCCATCGCGCCGTCGCCTGCGTTTTCCAGTTCGCGCGCGTAACGTCCGCCGAAAAAGCCTTCGATGCAGTTCCGTCCGAACGGGCGCAGATGATAGGTGCCCATGGCGGTGCGCATGGTGGGCGCGCGCAGATTGCCGTCCTTGGGCAGATCGTGATCGCTATCGAGCGCCAGCATGACCTTGTCGTCGGCGCCGAGCGGAAGGTTTGTTGCGGCATCGACCTTGTCCGGCAACGCGGGCGAGAAGCGGATCGCTTCGGCGGCGACCAGATCGGTCGGCACGCAGACAATCACCTTGTCCGCGGTCAGCGTGCCGCGCGAGGTCTCGATCCGGATGCGCGGACCGGAATGATCGATCAGTGTCACGTTGCAGTTCAGCGCGACGTTGCAGGGCGCGCCATAGGCTGCGACCAGCGCGCCATAGCCGCGCGGCAGCCGCCAGTTGATCTCGGTGTCTTCGTAGTTCTCGAAATCCTGCACCGAGACCTGATCGAGTTCGCAGCCGTTGATATAGGTCGAGATCGCATCGATCATCGGATTCCAGCGGTTGCCGGGTTCGAGATAGTCGGACGCGACGCTGTCCTGCGCGGCCTTCGCTGCGGCTTCGGTGCGCGTGAAGAACGCATCCAGCGCGGCAAAAAATTCGTCGCGGTCGGCCTGCGGGAAAATCTCCTTGTAACTGCGCTGCCGCCACGGCGGCATCGCGCGGTCGACGGCGAAGCCGAGTTGTTCGGCGATGGCGACGAACGGATTCTGGTCGGCGGAATGCAGCCAGCCGCAGCCGAGATCGAACGGAATGTTGTCGCCGACGATCATCGTGTGCGCCCGTCCGCCGATCCGGTCGCGTGCTTCCAGCACGATGGATGACAGGTTCGCGCCTTCCAGCGTGCGCGCGGCGGCAAGGCCCGCAGCGCCGGCGCCGATGATCGCGACATCGATATAAGAGGGAAGGGACATGTAAAGCCAGTTCCGGAAACAGGGCGAGGCCGACTATATAGGTCGTCATTGCGAGGAGCGACAGCGACGAAGCAACCCGGCTTCTTTCTGTGGCTCTGGATTGCTCCGCGGAGTTTATCATCGGGCGGCGCGTGCGCCGACCCGTTGGCTCGCAACGACGCGAACGTGAGTTATGGCTGAAACAGAAATGCCCGGCACAAGGCCGGGCATTTGAAACTGTCTTATGAGAAAGCCATCAGCTCGCCAGCGCTTCCTTGCTTTTTTCGGCGCGCTTGCGGTCGTTCGGGTCGAGGTGATGCTTGCGCAGGCGGATCGACTTCGGCGTGATTTCCACCAGCTCGTCGTCCTCGATGTAGGACAGCGCCTTTTCCAGCGTCATCTTGATCGGAGGCGTCAGGCGCACCGCTTCGTCCTTCGAGGTGGTGCGGATGTTGGTGAGCTGCTTGCCCTTGAGCACGTTGATCTCAAGATCGTTCTCGCGGGTATGCTCGCCGACGATCATGCCGCGATAGACGCGCCAGCCGGGCTCGATCATCATCGGGCCGCGGTCTTCCAGCTTCCACATCGCATAAGCCACCGCTTCGCCCTGATCGTTGGAGATCAGCACGCCGTTGCGGCGGCCCTGGATGTCGCCCTTATAGGCGGCATAGCCGTGGAACAGGCGGTTCATGATCGCGGTGCCGCGGGTGTCGGTGAGCAGTTCGCTCTGGTAACCGATCAGGCCGCGGGTCGGCGCGTAGAATACGAGGCGCAGACGATTGCCGCCGGAGGGGCGCATCTCGATCATCTCGGCCTTGCGCTCGCTCATCTTCTGCACGACCACGCCGGAGAATTCCTCGTCCACGTCGACGACGACTTCCTCGATCGGCTCCTGCAACTGGCCATTCTCGTCCTTCTCCAGAACGACGCGTGGACGCGACACGGCGAGTTCAAAGCCCTCGCGGCGCATGGTTTCGATCAGGATCGCAAGCTGCAATTCGCCGCGGCCCGACACTTCCATCGAATCCTTGTCGGCGGCTTCGACCACGCGCAGCGCGACGTTGCCTTCGGCTTCGCGCAGCAGACGGTCGCGAATGAGGCGGCTGGTCACCTTGTCGCCTTCGGTGCCGGCGAGCGGCGAGTTGTTGACCATGAAGGTCATCGACACGGTCGGCGGATCGATCGGCTGCGCCTGCATCGGCGCTTCGACGGTCGGATCGCAGAAGGTGTCGGCGACGGTGCCCTTGGTCAGGCCCGCGATGGCGACGATGTCACCCGCTTCGGCGAGTTCGAGCGGCACGCGCTCGAGGCCGCGGAAGGCGAGGATCTTGGAGATACGTCCGTTCTCGACCAGCTTGCCGTCGCGCGACAGCACCTTCACCGCCTGGTTCGGCTTCACGCTGCCGGAGGCGATGCGGCCGGTGATGATGCGGCCGAGATAGGGGTTGGCTTCGATGATGGTGCCGAGCAGGCGGAACGGGCCTTCCTCGACCTGCGGCGGCGCGACATGTTTCAGAACAAGTTCGAACAGCGGGGTCATGCCCTTGTCGTTCTCTTCAGGGCTGTTGCCCATCCAGCCGTTCTTGCCGGAGCCGTAGAGGATCGGGAAGTCGAGCTGCTCGTCGGTGGCATCGAGCGCGGCGAACAGGTCGAACACCTCGTTGACCACTTCGTTGATGCGCGCGTCGGGACGATCCACCTTGTTGATCGCGACGATCGGCTTGAGGCCGAGCTTGAGCGCCTTGCCGACCACGAACTTGGTCTGCGGCATCGGGCCTTCGGCGGCGTCCACGAGAACGATCACGCCGTCGACCATCGAGAGGATGCGCTCGACTTCGCCGCCGAAGTCGGCGTGGCCGGGGGTGTCGACGATGTTGATCTGCGTGTCGCCCCACTGCACCGAGGTGCACTTGGCGAGAATGGTGATGCCGCGCTCTTTTTCCAGATCGTTGGAATCCATCGCGCGTTCCTGAACGCGCTGGTTGTCGCGGTAGGTGCCGGACTGCTGCAGCAGCTTGTCGACGAGCGTGGTCTTGCCGTGGTCGACGTGGGCGATGATGGCGATGTTTCGCAGTTTCATTGGTTCAATGTCTTCCAGCTATCGAGTGCAGCGTCTTCGCGTTGGTGTCTTTGCGACGGGAGAGTGGAGGACGGTCTCGTCCGTGCGGGGCTTGCGGGCCCAAAAAACGCGGTGCCCGGTCCATCAGAACCGGGCACGCTTCACTCATTGCGGCGCAATATAGTCGGGAATTCCCGAAAAACAATGCGATTCTGAGGGCGCCGAGGGCCTATTTCGGCGCTCCCGAGGCTGATTTGGAGGCATCGTCATCGACCGGATAGACGCCCCGCAGCACTTCCTCGAAATGGGTTTTCACGGCCTCGTTGCACAGGCACGACCGGGCCGCCATGGCCTCATGATTCTTGATCAGGATGGCGCCGCGCCGGGTCTCCAGGATGCCCTCGGCCTTGAAAATCTGGATGACACGGCTGGCATAGCTGCGGCCCACGCCGAGCATGGTGGAGAGCTGTTCGTGGGTGAGGGGAACGAGATCGTCGCCGGTCCGCTCCTGCGCCGACAGAATCCATTTGGCGGTGCGCTGCTCGATGGAGTGGATCGCATTGCAGGCCGTGGACTGAAACATCTGCGCCATCATGCAGTCGGCATAACGGGCGAACAGGTAGCGCAGCGTCGGCGACTGGGCCTTGGCCGCGTCGAGCTTGGCGACCCGCAGCCGCACGAACGGCCCGCCGACCTTTATGGTGATGCGCGTGTAGGCCGGCAGAAATCCCTGACTGACAATGCCGCCGACTGCTCCCTCGCGGCCCACCAGAATGGTTTCGACATCGCGGCCATCCTCATTCGCCACGAGAAACGAAACGAGGCTCGGCCCGCAGGGAAAGTGCACGGTCTCGACGTCGTCTCCGGGATTGTACAGCAGATCATCGGGCGTCGCCGTTGAAGACTCCAGGAACGGTTCGATCAATGCGTAGTCGCACTCGTTCAGGCGCCGCAGCAGATTATTGAATGGGCGGCCGTCATTGGCGGCCCGCATCGCTTGTCGTGTCATGGCTCCCTCGTGATCGGGCCAGAATGTAGCGCAAATTTCGTTGGTTTTTATGTGCAAAAGTGCACAGACGCCGAGGGTGCTTTTGTGGTCGGTTCCACGCGGGAACCAGCGGGTCGCATTCGCGGCATCCGGTGTCCCTGCGGGCCTTTGCTCAACGGTTTCGGGACAATTCGCATGACAACCATCGACGCTGGCCAGCCGGCGGCTCAGAGCCCTGCCGATCTTCCCGGCGACGTTCTCATCGTGGAGGACGACCCGCTGATCGCGCTCGATCTCAGCGAGACCATCATGTCTTTCGGGGTGGCCTCGGTGCGGACAGCGGGCACCGTGGCGGGAGCCTTGCAGCAAATCGACGAGCGGAAGCCGGATTTCGTGCTGCTGGACCTCAGGCTGGGCGGCGAGAAGAGTTTCGCCGTTGCGCAGCGCCTCAAGACGTTGATGATCCCGTTCGCTTTCACGACCGGCTATGTCGGCACCGGCGGCGTGCCAGCGGCCTTCGCGGATGTTGCCGTGCTGATCAAACCCTACGTGCTCGACAATCTGCGGATAGCGCTGCAGTCGTGGCATCCTTGCGGTCGCGCAGGGTCACCGTGAGTTCGCCGGTCTTGCCGTCGATTTTGACATGGCCGAAGAACTGCATGCCCTCCAGTGGTGACAGGTTCTGCCGGTCGGCGCCCGGCGCCTTCACGAACCGGACCTCGGGGCCGAAGGTGTTGTCCATCGCGCCCGGTCCGAAGCTGCCGGCATGGAACGGGCCGGAGACAAATTCCCAGAACGGCTCGAAATCCTGGAACTGGGCTTTGTCGGGGTTGTAGTAGTTCGCCGCCGTGTAATGCACGTCGGCGGTCAGCCACACCGTGTTGCGGATTCCGGCGGCCTTGATGAAGCGCAAGAGGTCGGCGATCTCGAGTTCGCGCCCGCGCGCCGGGCCGTCGCCCTGCGCGAAAGCTTCGGAGCCTTTCTTCGCGACGGCATCGTCATAGACGATGATCGACAGCGGCATGTCGGAGGCGATCACCTTCCACAGCGCTTTCGATCTTGCCAGTTCGCGCTTCAGCCATGCGAGTTGATCCGGGCCGATGAAGTAAGCGCCCGGTCCGTATTCGGCCTGCAGGTTCTCGCCGTTCGGGCCGCGATAGCTGCGCTCGTCCAGCATGAACACGTCCACCAGCGGACCGTAGTTGATGGTGCGGTAGATGCGGCCCGGCTCTGTGATGCTCTCGCGCATCGGATACATTTCGTGGAACGCCTTGGCGGCGCGCGCGGCCAGCAAAGTGACGTTGCGTTCCTTGTACGCGGCGGGCAGCTCTTTCGACAGCGACCAGTTGTTGGTCACCTCATGGTCGTCCCACTGTACAAAGATCGGAATCTCGGCGTTGAAGGCGCGCAGATGTTCGTCGAGGAGATTGTATTTGTGCGCGGCGCGATATTCGTCGAGCGTCTCGGCGACTTTCGCTTTCTCCGGAATGGTGACGTTCTTCCACACCTTGCCGTCGGGAAGTTTGACCTCGGAGGGAATGATGCCGTCGGCGTAGATAGTGTCGCCGTTATGCAGCAGGAAATCCGGGTTGTGTCCGCGCATCGCCTTGAAGGTGAACATGCCGCCGTCATCGGGATTGATGCCGAAGCCCTGTCCCGCGACATCGCCGCCCCACACGAACGTCACGTCGCGGCGCGAGGCCGGCGCGGTGCGGAAGCGGCCCACGACGGGATCGCCGACGATGTTGATGTGGGAGAGATCGCGGAAGCGCGCGCGATAGAAGATGGTCTGATCGGACGGCAGATCCTCGATCAGCATCTTCGCGGTGAAATCGTTTTCCGGCAGCGCGGTGATCGGCGGCAGCGCGCGGGCATCCTTGAATGATTCCGTGGTCGCGACTTCGACCATCAGCTGCGACGGCCGGTCCGCGCGCGCCCACACCACACCGCTGTCGGTGTTGACGTCGCCGGACTGCACGCCGTGGCTGACCATTGGCCGGTCGGCGGCGCGGCTCACATAGGGCAGGGCGATGCCGCTTGCGGTGGTGAAGGTGCCTGCGGCGGCGGTGGTCAGAAAGCGGCGACGCGAGAGGCGAAGGGTCACGATGATCTCCGTAAGCTGGGTAGCGACGAAGGTCGCCTGCCTTGCTTCGGTATGATGCAACCCTTCGCTGAAGGTTGTGTGACGTGGGGGCGCGATGTGCGCAGTGCGCGTTGAAAATGATGATCCGTGGTTATGCGCAGACACTTTTCCTCTCCCCAAGGGGAGAGGGAGCCGGTCGCATCCCTTGAGAGGAGATGTGAGAAGCGATTCTGTCAGGCGACGTGGCGTGATGAAAGCGCCGGATGTCCGCCGGTTTCCAGCAGATACGATTTCCGGTCGGCCACCGCATTGTGAAACTGTTCGAGCGCGATGCTGAAAGCGGTGAGCGATCCTTCCTCGATCGCGCCGTCCTCGAAACAGTGCAGCGTTTCGCGCATGATCTCGTCGGCCTCCGCTTGCATGGCGTCGAGTTCATCGATCGAGGTGGACTTGCGTGAGGCGGTCAGCATTTCCAGCAGCCGTTCGCGCAGGTTGGAATTGGTCACGCGCTCGTCGCGCCGCCAGTAGCTTGCGAACCACGCGCCGGCCGAACCCAGCGCGGAGAGCCCCATCAGGCTGCCCCAGATGTAATCGCTGTATCTGTCGAGGAAGCTCTTCTCTTCGCCGTCGACATAAGCGGCGGCGCCGGGATGCGCGGGGATCGCGGCGTCCTTGTCGGTGTCGGGTGTTTCCAGCTTCGCGGTCTGCGGGAATTCGTTCTGCACGGTCTGGCGCACCGAGAACAGTTCGCGTGTCAGCGCTCCGGCAACGGTCTCCGACAGCGATTTGCGTGCGACGATATGGTGGGCGAAGGTGATGGTGTCGATCTTGTCGTCGGGCCGCACCGGCTTGGCGCCGAAGGTGCCTGCGGGAATCTCGCCGGAATCGTAAACCGGATATTTCTGCGCGACGGCGTCGGCGGTATCGAGCGTCAGGAACGTGGCTTCCTTGCCGTCACGCGTGGTGGCGTTGATCGCGTCGGCCGTGATCTTGCTGTTGAGCGGGCCGACCGCGAGGAAGGCATCGAGCTTTTCGTGCTTGACCGCTTCGGCGAAGCCGGTGGTGGTGAACTGCACGACCTGCACGCTCTCCGGCTTCACGCCCGACTGGGTCAGGATGACATTGAGCAGGCGGACATTGGCCTGGGTGCGGCCGATCACGCCGATGCGCTTGCCGCCGAGCTGTTCGATCTTGGTGACGCCGCCCTTTTTCTTACCGGTGTTGATGGCCCACAGCACGGCGAAATTCTTGCGGATGCTGGCGATGGCCTGCGCGTCCTTCGGCAGTTCGACGTCGCCGCGCACCACGGCGAGATCGGTGGTTCCGGCGTCGAGGCTCGCCGCGCTCGCGCTGGTGCCTTCGGTGACGATGGGACGAAGCCGCACATATTTGCGTTCGCGCGCGAAGGTCTGCGCGATCGACTGGATGACTTTCACGTCGTCGCTGTTGGGAGGCCCGACCGCGATGCGCAGATGAACGGGGCGGTTGACGTAATAGACCCCGCCCACCACTGCGGCGACGCCCGCGAGCACGGCTGCGATCGCCACGAGAGCGGCCTTCATCTTGTGCCGGCGCGGCTGGGCAGCGGAAGGCTTGGTGCCGTCGCCGGCCGCAGATCTGGAAAACATGTCGCTGAAGCTCATGGTTCACCGCGTGCTCTCGGCTCATCATAGCAGACGGGCCGTCCGTTTGCAGGCCTCATATCGGCCATGGTTACCGGCGGATCGTCACGCTGCCGGCCGCATTTGTATGTGAGGCTGTTGGCCGGGTGCTGTAAAGTTCAGGTGAATGAACGTCAGGAGGCGAGCATGGTGGCGGGAATTGTCGAACGGCTTTCGCTGGAGGCGCGACGCGCGGCGCTGGAGAAACTGCACGGCTGGTCCGAGGTTCCGGGCCGGGAGGCGATTGCGCGGACGTTCATCTTCAAGGACTTCAACGAGGCCTTCGGTTTCATGACCCGCGCCGCGATGGTGGCCGAAAAGAGCGACCATCACCCGGAATGGCGCAACGTCTACAAGACGGTGGAGGTGGTGCTCTCCACCCATGACGCCGGGGGCGTCACCGGCCGCGACATCGCGCTGGCGGAAGCGATGAACCGGATCGCGGGATGAGATCGCCGCGGGCGAGCCGTCGCAGCGGCGGCTTGTGACGGGCGCGGCGGTTCCTAAATAAAGCCTGCGGCCCGCACGTGCGGCCGCTCGGAGGGAACCGACCATGGCGTCCGACCGGACGGCGCATTTTGAACAGGCCGAAAAACTCGCGAAGGACCCCGAGCGGGTGCGTCGGCGTTTCTGGCGCAAGCTCAAGAGCCTCGCGGTCAAGCTGCCGTTCGCGGAGGACCTGCTCGCGGCGTATTACTGCGCGTTCGACCGCAACACGCCGCGCCATGTGCAGGCGGCGCTGCTGGGCGCGATCGCCTATTTCATCCTGCCGTTCGACTTCCTGCCCGACATGCTGCCGGTGCTCGGCTTCACCGACGACGCGGCGGTGCTCGCCACCGCGATCCGCATGGTGTCGAGCCACATCACGCCCGAGCACCGCGACGCCGCGCGCAAGGCGATGGCGCGCGGGCTGGGTGAGACAGATAGTCAGGTCTAGCCCGTCATTGCGAGAAGCTTTTAGCGCGCCTTCCACGCGCTATGGCGACGAAGCAATCCAACTTTCTTTTCCAAGCGTGGATTGCTTCGCTTCGCTCGCAATGACGACGTGACTCACGTCACGGATGCAAGATCACCTTGCCCATCGCCTTGCGCGCGGCAAGGACCTTGAGCGCGTCGGCGGTCTTCTCCAGCGGGAAGGTGCTGTCGACATGCGATGAGATCTTGCCTTCCGCCGCCCAGCGCATGAGTTTCTCCAGCGCCGCCCTGCCTGCCGCCGGATCTCGCTTCCCGTGCGCACCCCAGAACACGCCACGGATGTCGCAGCCCTTGAGCAGCGCGAGGTTGAGCGGAATCTTCGGAATCTCGCCTGCGGCGAAGCCGATCACGAGGAATCGGCCTTTCCATCCGAGCGAGCGCACGCCGATTTCGGCGTAGGAGCCGCCGACCGGATCGAACACGATGTCGATGCCCTTGTCGCCGCCGGCCTTCTTCAGCGCCTCCTTCAAATCTTCCTTGGCGTAGTTGATGGTCAGGTCCGCGCCGTGCTGTTTCGCGAATTCAAGTTTCTCATCGCTGGAGGCGCAGGCGATCACTTTCAGCCCGAGCACCTTGCCGAGTTCGCAGGCGGCAAGGCCGACGCCGCCCGCCGCGCCGAACACCGCGAGCGTTTCGCCGGGCTTCGGATCGGCGCGGTCTTCCAGCGCATGCAGCGCGGTGCCGTAGATCACGATCACGCCTGCGGCGCGGTCGAAATCGAGATTATCGGGAATCTTCATGCATGAACTTGCAGGCAGCGCGATCTTCTCGCGCGCGCCGTTATATCCGCAGGAGGCGGCAACGCGATCGCCGGGTTTGAGATCGTTGACGCCCGGGCCGACGCTTTCGATCACGCCGGCAATCTCGGCAGCGGGCGAAAACGGAAACGGCGGCTTGATCTGATATTTGCCCTGGATCATCAGCAGATCGAAGAAATTCAGCGCTGCCGCCTTGATGGCGATCACCACTTCGCCGGGACCCGCGACCGGATCGGGAATGTCGCTCAGCACGAGATCGTCGGGGCCGCAATATTGCGAGCAGAGAATGGCTTTCATCGGAACACCTGACCGTTCAATAAAACAGGTGCGCTTTTTGCCGGATTTAATGCATCTGGACAATCAGCTTGCAGGGCCGAACTATGTTTGAAAAAGTAAGCCGTGCAACGCGGTGATCGCGCGGCTGCGACGATGCGCTGCGGCGGGGGTTAACCTTCCAACAAGCGGTTTGCGGTCTATTGCGCATCCGGTCGGAATGACGGGCCATCTTCCAGTCACAATATTGAAGGAACCAGTTCCGGTGATGTCCTTGCAGCGAACCTTGATCTTGGCCGTGGCGGCCCTGCCGGTTTTCGGCTTTGCCGTTTCTGCGTCCGCGCAGAGCAAATCCACCCCAAAGGCCGCGCCGAAAGCTGCACCCGCCAAATCGAATGCCAAGTCTTCGGCCAAGTCTGCCGCGAAAGGTGCGCCCGCGAAACCGGCGCCAGCCGTCGCCGGCAATGCCGAGCCCTCGCTGATCGGACAATTCGGCACATGGGGCGCCTATACCGCGACCCCGAACGGCAAGAAGGTCTGCTTCGCGCTGGCCAAGCCCGGCTCCTCGAAGACCAATCCGCCGAATCGGCCGCGCGACGCGTCCTATGCCTTCATCTCGACCCGCCCCGGCGAGAAGGTCACCAACGAAGTCTCGATCATGATCGGCTACCCCCTGAAGCCCGGCTCCGAGGGTTCGGTGGAGGTCGGCGGCGCCCGCTATGCGATGTACACCCAGGGCGACGGGCTCTGGATCAAGAACGCCGCCGAGGAAGACCGGCTGGTGGAGGCGCTGCGCAAGGGCGCGGATGCGGTGGTCAAGGGCGTCTCGGCCAAGGGCACCGAGACCATCGACACTTTCCCGCTGAAGGGCCTGTCCCAGGCGCTGGACAAGCTGGCCCAGGAATGCCGCCGTTAAAGACGGTCGCAATTGTCCGGTATTGCCTCTATATAGCGGGTTACGGGGCCTGAGGTTCCGTTTGCGGCCCTGTGCGGCTGCCCTTTTCC
>ERZ778025.1541-NODE-1541-length-16051-cov-3.321393_pt1 | contig 16051 bp, 14 predicted proteins | sample MGYA00375755_ERZ778025 | MGnify/ENA primary metagenome ERZ778025 (study PRJEB29350, sample SAMN05389825) | bioreactor metagenome | isolation source: Thiocyanate bioreactor | place: South Africa: University of Cape Town | collected 2014-03-17 ... | reverse complement strand
CCGCCTGCGGCAACCTGCCGGCCGGCGCGCCGGTGCCGGGCCTCGATGCCGGCAAGCGCGGCAATCTTGCGAGCTACAAGTTGGGACTGGTTTACAAACCCGCCGCCAACGGCAGCGTGTACGCCAACTTCGCGACGGGCAGCGAGCCGCCCGGCGGCAACACCCTCGCGTTCAGTTCGTCGGCCAGCAATACCGACAACCCGGCCTTCGATCCCCAGAAGGCGCGCACGGTCGAAGTCGGCACGAAGTGGAACGTGTTCGGCGGCCAGCTGCGGCTGACCGCGGCGTTGTTCCGCAGCATCGTCGGCAACCTCGTCGCGCAGGATCCCGTGGACCTGCAGTACTACCAGATCGGCCACGAACGCGTGCAGGGCATCGAGCTGGGCGCCGTTGGTCAGATCACGCGGCATTGGGCCGTCAGCGCCGGCTACACCTTGACGGACACGCACGCCGACGGCGGCATCGTCAGCAGCGCCACCACGCCTTCGGCGCCCGCCACCGATGGTTCCGGCACGCTGGCCTACACGCCGAAGAGCGCATTCACCGCATGGTCCACCTGGCAACTCCCGCACCACATCGTGATCAGCGGGGGGGCACGCTACTCGGGCGAAATGCAACGCGGGCACGATGGCGCCATCGGCACGCCGGCCTTCACCGAGGCGTATTGGGTGTTCGATGCGATGGCAAGCTACGGCATCAACCGCCACGTGTCCCTGCAGCTCAACGTCTACAATTTGTTCGACAGGAATTACGTGGCTGCGATCAACAAGAGCGGCTACCGCTACACGCCCGGCACGCCGCGCTCGGCACTGCTGACCCTCAACGTTCGTTATTAGGCGATCATGCTGCTGCACATCGAACAGGTGCTGGACGCCGCAGCGATCGCGCGCATGCGCGCGAAGCTGGATGGCGCGGAGTGGATCGACGGCCGCGAAACCGTCGGCCCGCAGGGTGCGCTGGCCAAGCGCAACCAGCAGTTGGCGGACACATCGCCCCTGCGTGCGGAACTGGGCCGCGAAGTGCTGGCCGCGTGCGCGCGCCATCCGGAATTCCACGCAGCGACCCTGCCGGTGAAAATCCTGCCTCCGCGATTCAACCGTTACGCAAACGGCGGATGCTACGGCGCACACATCGATGGCGCGGTGATGGCGCTCGCTGATGGCAGCCAGTTGCGCAGCGACATCGCCTGCACGGTGTTCCTTGCCGATCCCGAAAGTTACGACGGCGGCGAATTGATCGTCGACGACACCTACGGCGAACACGAGGTCAAGCTGCCTGCCGGTGATGCCGTCGTTTATCCCGCATCGAGCCTGCACCGCGTCGAACCCGTGACGCGCGGCGCGCGCGTCGCGTCCTTCTTCTGGATCCAGAGCCTGGTCCGCGACGAGGCGCGGCGTCGCACCTTGCTGCAGCTCGACACCGCCATCCGCCAACTCACCGCAGGCGGCGCCGATGCGCCTGCGGTCAAGCAACTCACCGGCGTCTACCACAACCTGCTGCGACAGTGGTCGGAGACGTAGGTTGAGCTGACGCCGGCTTCATCGGCGGAACCTCAGCATCGGACCGCGCCCCGTTGGGCTTCTCCTGGCATGGCCCGGATCAGCCCAACCTGCAACGGGGACTTGAGGCCGAGACGCGATCGACAGGTTCGCCTCTCGGCAACAGGTACCGCGACGCGCGATAATGCGCAACTTTCCCGACTGCGAACCGCCAATGGACTTCATCCCCGGCCAGCGCTGGGTTTCCGAAGCAGAACCGGAACTCGGCCTCGGCACGATCCTGCGCGTCGATGACCGCGCGATCCAGGTGTTGTTCGCGAAATCCGGCGTGTTGCGCAACTACGCCTCGCACGGTGCGCCGCTCGCGCGCGCGGCATTCCGGGTCGGCCAGCGCATCGCCGGCCGCGGGATCACGTTCGTGGTCGAGCGCATCGACCTGCGTGACGGCCTGCTGGTGTATTCCGGCGAAAAACGCGAACTGGCCGAGGGCCAACTGGACGACGAACAATCACTGTCGCAAGCCGATGCGCGGCTGATTTCAACGCGCATCGACAAACCCCACCAGTACGAATTGCGCAAGCAGGCGTTGCTCGCGCACGCAGCCGCCCGGCAATCGGACGCGTGGGGCATCCTGTCCGCACGCGTCGACCTCTTGCCGCACCAGCTCGGGGTGGTCGCCGCGTGCATGGAGCGCGAACACCCACGCGTGTTGCTGGCCGACGAAGCGGGACTCGGCAAGACCATCGAGGCCGGCATGCTGGTTACCCGCATGCTCGCCACGGGCCGCGCTTCACGCGTGCTGATCCTGCTGCCCGAGGCCCTGCTGATGCAGTGGTTCGTGGAACTGCGCCGGCGTTTCCAGCTCGCCTTCGCGATCCTCGACGAGGAACGCTGCACGGCCATCGCCACGGCCGATCCCGGTCGCAATCCCTTCGAAGACGAGCAACTCGTGATCGCATCCCTCGCCTGGCTGGCGCACGCACCGGAACGTCGCGCACAGGCGCTCGCGGCCGGTTGGGACATGCTGGTGGTGGACGAGGCGCACCACCTCGAATGGACCCCGGATGCAGCCAGCGCCGAATACCTCACCGTCGAGGCGCTGGCCGCCGCGACGCCGAGCGTGGTACTGCTCACCGCGACGCCCGAACAACTCGGACGACGGGCGCACTTCGCGCGCCTGCGCCTGCTCGATCCAGCGCGTTTCGACGACCTCGACCGCTATCTTGCGGAAGCCGACGACTATGCAAGGCTGTCGCCGCTGGCCACGCGCATCGCGGCGGGTGAACCCTTGTCGGCCGTCGAACGTGCGACGCTGCACGACCGCTATCCGCACGACGAAGCCCTGCTTGCGCTGGTTGCCGACTACCCGGATGGCGCGGATGCGCTGCTGTCCGCATTGGTCGACCGCCACGGCGCCGGGCGCATCATGTTCCGCAATCGCCGCGACACGGTCGGCGGGTTTGCCGGGCGGCTGCTGGAGCTGGCGGACGATGCCGACGCGCTCGAACCACCCGCGCGCCAGGACCTGCTCGCGGAATTCGATGCGGACGTGCACGCCGGCAACACCGCCCAGCGCGCGATCGACTACTCGCGCGATCCGCGCGTCGCATGGCTGGTGCGCCTGCTCGAGGCGCACCGGGACGACAAGTTCCTGCTGATCGCGACGACCCGCGGCAAGGTCGAGGCGATCGAGGCGGCGCTGCGAACCCGCAGCGGCGCGGCCGTCGCGTGCTTCCACGAAGACATGACCTTGCTGCAGCGCGACCGCGCGGCGGCATGGTTTGCGCAAGCCGCGGGCGCGCGCGTCCTGCTGTGCTCGGAAATCGGCTCCGAGGGTCGCAACTTCCAGTTCGCGCACCGGCTGGTGATGTGGGACTTGCCGCTCGATCCGGACCTGGTCGAACAACGCATCGGCCGGCTCGACCGGATCGGACAGCGCCACGCGGTGACCCTGCACGTGCCGTCGCTGCCAGGTACCGCCCAGGAAGCGCTGGCCCGCTGGCACGCCGACGGCACGCGGGTCCTGCGCGAATGCCCTGCGGACGGGCGCGAACTGCTGCGGCGGTTCGGCGACGATGTCGTCCGGATAGCCCGGACCCATGCCGAAAGCGGTGATCCCGCGGACCCGGAGCTGGATGACGTGGTCGCGGCGACGGCCGATGCGCACGCCGGGCTTTCGCGCGCCGTCCGCGAAGGACGCGACCGCCTGCTGGAACTGGCCACCCGGCACGCCGGCGGCAAGGCCCTGCTGGAGACGATGCGCGCCGCAGACCGCGGCGAAGCAACCCACGCACTGGTACAGGAATGCTTCGAGCCCTTCGGCATCCACGTCGACGACCTTGGTGACGGCAGCCTGTTGCTCGATCCCGAATTCCTTTCCACCGACGCCCTGCCCGGCTTCAACGATGGCCCGCGTCGCGCAACCTTTGACCGCGGGCTCGCCCTTGCGCGCGAAGAACTCGACCTGTTGCGGATGGACCACCCGCTGGCCATGGGCGCGATCGACCTGCTGCTCGCGGGCGAATTCGGCAACGCATCGTTCCTGGTCGATCCTGCACTGCCGGCCCGCAGCGTGCTGCTGGAAGCCGTATACGTGGTGGAATGCGTTGCCGACGAGAGCCTCGACGTTGCGCGTTTCCTGCCGCCGACGCCGTTCGAGGTGCGCGTCGATTCCCGGCTCGCGTCGCGCGAGTACGCGCCCTCCCCGCAGGCGCTGGCGCGCGAACGTTCGCTCGACATATCCCGTTACCGCCGCCACCTCGCGCAGCTGGTGCCGCCGATGCTGGAGAAGACGGATGTCCTGGCCGTCGAACGCACGCGGGATGTCATCGGCACGGCGCTGGCGGAGGCGCGCGGCGCGCTCGATGCGCGCGTGCAGCGGCTGCGCGCGTTGGCCGAACTGCGTGCCTCCGTGCCCGACGACGAAATCGCGCACGCCGAAATGCTTCGCGCGCAGGTGATCGCCGCATTGTCCGCCGCACGCCCGCGGCTGGACGCGGTGCGGATGGTCGTCAGCCCGGACTTCCTGACGTTGCGCTGATCAGGGCCGGCGCGCCAACTCCGGATTTTCCTTGGTCACCGGCATCAGGTCCGTCTTCGACACACCGAACCACAGCAGCAATGGGCTGGCGAAGAAGATCGACGACAGCGTGCCGACCAGGATGCCGATCAGCATGGTGATCGCGAAACCGTGCACGGCGGTACCGCCGAACAGCCACAGCGACGCCATGGTGATCGCAGTGAACACCGAGGTGATGATGGTGCGCGAGAGGGTGTTGTTGATCGCGCGGTTGAGGATCTGCGGCGTCTCGGCCTTGCGGGTCAGCCGGAACAGCTCGCGCACGCGGTCGAACACCACCACCTTGTCGTTGATCGAATAGCCGATCACCGCGAGCACCGATGCCAGCACCGTCATGTCGAACTCGCGCTGCACCAGCGCAATGATGCCGACCGTGATCACGGTGTCGTGGATTTCGCTGACCACCGCCGCGAATGCAAACCGTTTCTCGAAGCGCATCCACAGGTAGAACATGATGCCGATGATCACCACGATCGCGGCATAGATGCCGCTGGTCTTCAGCTCCTGCCCGACTTCCGGGCCCACGAAATCGGGCGGCTGGGCGAGTTTCACGCCGGGGTTGCCGGCTTGGAGCGCTGCCAGCACCCGCTTGGAAACCTCCCCCGCGACCTGGTCGGGGCTTTCCTTGTTGTCGGTGGCCTTGGGCGGCTGCAACCGAATGGAAATGTCGCGGGTACCGCCCATGCTCTGCACCACGGCATGTTCGAACCCGGCCTTTTCCAGCGCACCGCGCACGTCGCCCACGTCGACCGGTTGTTCGTAATTCACCTCGATCAGGATGCCGCCGGTGAAGTCGAGCCCGTAGTTCAATCCCTTCACGGTGATGGCCCACACCGACACGATCAGCAGGATCGCCGAAATGACGATGCTGACCTTGCGCATGCCGAGGAAGTCGATATTCAGGTCGTGGTGGAAGATTTCCATGGATGTTCGTCGTGTCTCGATGGAGGTTCGCTGCCGAAGCGGCAGCGTCAAACCCACAACGTCTTGAGTTTCTTGCGGCGGCCGTGGATCAGCGCGGTGATCGCATGGGTCATGGTCACCGAGGTGAACAGCGAGGTCGAAATGCCGATGAACAGCGTGACGCCGAAGCCCTTGATCGCGCCGGAACCGACCGTGATCAGGCCCAGCGCCGCCAGCAAATGGGTGACGTTGGCGTCGAGGATCACGTGCCACGCCTTCTCGTAACCGGCGCGGATCGAAGCCAGCGGCGTCGACCCGTTGCGCAGTTCCTCGCGGATGCGCTCGCAGATCAGCACGTTGGCATCGATCGACATGCCCAAGGTCAGCACGATGCCGGCGATGCCCGGCATGGTCAGCGTCACCCCGACCGCCGACATGATCGCGACCAGGATCAGCAGGTTGAACACCAGCGCGATGTCGGCAACGAGGCCGAACAGGCGGTAGTAGATCGCGGCCGCGACCAATACCAGCGCGAGTCCCAGGATCACCGCGCGTTCGCCCTTCTTGATGTTGTCCTGGCCGAGGCTGGGGCCGATCACGCTCTGCTGCACGATGTCCATGGGCGCGGCGAGCGAACCGGAACGCAGCATCAGCGACAAGGTCTGCGCTTCCTGCTGGGTCAGGCCGGTGGTCTGGAATTTCTTGCCGAACACGCCCTGGATCACCGCGTTGTTCAGCACCGTCTCGGTGGTCTTGGAACTGTGGACTTCCTTGCCGTCCACGATCTTCACCACCGGGGTGCGCTCGATGTAGACCACCCCCATGCGCTTGCCGACGTTCTGGGTGGTGAAGTCCAGCATCTTGCGGGCGCCGGTGGAATTGAGCGTGACGTTGACGTTGGGCAAGCCGGTCTGCTGGTCGTAGCCGGACGAGGCGTCCACCAATTCGTCGCCGCTCACGATCACGCGCTTCTTCAGCACCACCGGCTGGCCGTCCTTGGTGAAATACAGGCGATCGTCCGGCGGCACGTTGCCGGTGCGCGCGGCTTCCTGCGGATTCACGCTCTCGTCATTGGCGTGGTATTCCAGCGATGCCACCGCACCCAGCACGCGCTTGGCCTCGGCGGTGTCCTGCACACCCGGCAGTTCCACCACGATGCGGGTCTGCCCCTGCTGCTGGATCAGCGGCTCCGACACGCCCAGCGCATTGACGCGGTTGCGCAAGGTCGTGACGTTCTGGGTGATGGTGGATTGCGCCAGCTTGTCCAGCACGTCCGGCTTGATCGCGGCATGCAGCGCATAGCCGCCGCCCGGCGTGCGGCTGGTGGTGATGTTGAGGTCGGTGTTGTCGCCGGATACCGCGTCCAGCGCCTTGTCGCGATCGGCGGAAGTCTTGAATACCGCCTGTACGCCATCGCCGCTCAGCGACACCACGTCATACGGCACCTGCTTCTGGCGCAGGGTCGAGCGGATGTCGTCGAGGTAACGCTGTTGCTGCTTCTGCAACACCGCGTCCTGGTCCACCGCCATCAGGAAGTGCACGCCGCCCTGCAGGTCGAGGCCCAACGGCATCGCGTGGGCACCGATCGCCTGCAGCCACTGCGGCACCGTGGTCGCAAGGTTCAACGCCACCGTGTAGTCGTCGCCGAGCGCCACGCGCAGGGCATCCGAACCACGCAACTGCACTTCGGTGTTGGCGAAGCGCACCAGCATGCGATCCTTCTCGATCGAGATGTCCTGGAACGGAATGCTGGCCTTGTCGAGGTCGCCCGCGACCTGCTTTTGCAGCGCCTGGTCGACCTTGGCTTCGCGGTTAGCCACGATCTGCACGGCAGGCTGGGGGCGGAACGCGTTGGGCGCGGCATACACGATGCCGAGCACCATCACGATGCCGACCAGCCAGTATTTCCAGCGGGGAAAGTCGCTCATGGTTCAGAGGAAGTGGCTTGCGCAGGACGCGGAACGAGGCACGCCGGCAGCGTGCTCAGGATGACTTGAGGGTGCCTTTCGGCAGCACGTTGGAAACGGTGCCCTTCTGCACCCGGATGCGCACGTTGTCGGCGACCTCGAGGGTGAGGAAATGCTCACCGATGTCCTCGACCCGGCCGAGGATGCCGGCGGCGACCACCTCATCGCCCTTGGCGAGTTCGGCGATCATCTTGCGCTGCTCCTTGGCGCGCTTCTGCTGCGGACGGATCAGCAGGAAATAAAAAACGACGAACAGCAGGATGATGAACCCGAACGAGAACATCGGATTCGGCTCGGCCGCCGCAGCGGGCGCCGCGGCAGCGGCGATGAACGATGACAGCATGTGGGACTCTCGGTTGTGGGGCGACAGCGGAAGGCATGTCTGCCCAAAAGACGGGGGATTATGCCATGGCCGGCCGTCGCGCGCATGCGCTTTCCACGACTGGCCCGCAGCCGGCTGACTGGCATTGGACAGCCTGCGATAATCCGAGTTTCCGGAAATCGCGCGAGGCCCACGTGATGCAGCACCTGACCGTGATCACCACCGGCGGCACCATCGACAAGGTGTACTTCGACGCCAAGTCCGATTACCAGATCGGCGCGCCGCAGATCGGCGAGATCCTCGCCCAGCTCGGCGTCGCGTTCGAGTTCGACGTGGTGCCGGTGCTGCGCAAGGACAGCCTCGACATGACCGATGCCGATCGTGCGGCGATCCGCGCCGAGGTCGAGCGGCAAGCGCACCGGCACATCCTGATCACCCACGGTACCGACAGCATGGTCGACACCGCGCGTGCGCTGGCCGGTATCCCGGGCAAGACCATCGTGCTGACCGGCGCGCTGAACCCGGCGCGTTTCCAGGGTTCGGACGCGGTGTTCAACATCGGTTGCGCGGTGGGCGCGGTGCAGACCCTCGGCGACGGCGTGTGGATCGCGATGAACGGACGGGTCTGGGACCCGGCGCACGTGCGCAAGAACCGCGCGGCCAACCGCTTCGAGGGCGCGACCTGACATCCCCGGGCAACGGCTGCCGTGAAAAGTCGGGCCACGGAACTCCCGGCCGTGGATGACGGCTCGCATGCCTGTTCCGGCGTATCCGCCCGCGAACACATTGGCCCCGCAGGCAGTCGGGACAGCGGCGATCAGGGATGGTCGCAAAAGCTAGCGGGCGCGTCCCATTAGGTGGGTTTGCCGGCTGCGCAGTACCCAGGCGAGCAGCGCCAGCACCAGCAGCACCGGCGTGGCCCAATACAGCGCCACCAGGATCCCGCGCCACGGACCTTGCGAACGGCTGAACAACAGGCTGTCCGCCACCGCCGGCATCGCGGTCACGGCGGGATACGCATCATGGAAGGCCATGTCCGCGACATGCTGCCCCGCCGTCGTGCCGACGTGCTGCGCCAGCGGAACCCCGACCACGATGTAGCTGTGCAGCAGCGGCGCGTTCGCCCGTGCCGCCGACGCCAACGCCGGTCCGACATCCGGCTCCAGTGCCAGCGATCCGTATACCCACGCGTCGAACGCGAGGCACAACGCGAACAGTGCGAACAACACCGTGTACTTGCGCCAATGCATCGCCCCGCCCTCCGTGCGGCGCAGCATGGCAAAACGGCACTCGTGCAGTCAACGGGCGGCTACATCATCCCGGTCTGCAGCCTGGCTTCGTCCGACATCATCGTCTGGTTCCACGGCGGGTCGAACACCAGGTCGATCTGGGTTTCGGTGACGGTCGGGATCATCTCCAGCTTGGTACGCGCGTCTTCGACCATGATGTCGCCCATGCCGCAACCGGGCGCGGTCAAGGTGAGCTTGACGTAAACCTTGCGGTTGCCGGCGTCGAGGGGCTCCATGCTGAGATCGTAGACCAGCCCGAGATCCACGACGGTGATCGGGATCTCCGGGTCGAACACCGTGCGCAACTGTTCCCACACTACCCGTTCGATATCCTCGTCGTTGGCATTTTCCGGCACCGCGAGCGGTTCGGGCGGCGGCTTGCCCAGCGCATCCGCATCCTTGCCGTCCACGCGGAACAGGCTGCCTTCGACGTACACCGTAAAACTGCCGCCCATCGACTGCGTGATGTAGCCGGTCTGTCCGGCCGGCAGGTTGACGACGTCGCCGTAAGGCACGTGTACCGCGTGGCAGTTGCGTTGCAAGGTGAAGGGTTCGCTGCTGGCACTGAATCCTGGCATGGCATCTTCGCGGGTGGTGGCGGCTGTGCACGCCTGTCCGCGCGCACCCGACAGGATAGCAAGTCGCCATTCCTTGCCTCATTGATGGAGGTCAGGACCCGTTCCGGCAAGTCCTCCTTGCGCACACAACGTCCGCAGGAAAAGCCGCCGCCGGCTTGCGGCGGTCGAACAGTTTCGCCAGAAAGTGCTGCGCCGCCGTATCCAGCGGCGCAGCATTGAAGAACAAAGTGAGCGACGCCTACGGCACGATCCGCAGCACTTCTCCGCCCCCCGTCGAAACGCCATGGTTCGTCACGTAGATCACGCCCCCCGGCGCCACCACCAGCGATGTCGGGCGATCCAGTCCGCCGGCGACCACGCTGCGACTGCCGTCTTTGGCAACGCGAATGATCTCGCCCGGCCCGCCGAAAAACACCGGTCCGGTGGCGTGTTGCAGCACATACAGGGTGCCGTCGCGGGCGAAATCGAAATCGATGATGGTCTTGAATCCGCTCGCAAAAATCGTCGGGGCGGAACCCGGTTGCACCCGATAGATGCGCGCCGCGCCGTCGGCGAAGGGTGCGCCCGTCAGTTCACTGACATAGAAGGCCCGATCGGGACCGCGCACCACGGCCGTCGGCACTGCATCGGTCGAATCGCCCATTCCGCGCGCCCTGAATATCGCCACCGTCTTGACGCTGCCGTCCCAACGCGCCTCGAGCAAGTCATTGGCGCCCGCATCGGCGATGTAACTTTGGCCCGGCGAGAGGACGAGCAGGCCATACGGATTGCTGTTCAGTTCCCCGCCGGTGGGATTTTCGGCCGCCTCGTGCGCGGCGAGGTCGGCCACGAGCTGCCAGCTGTGCCACTTGTAGAACGGCTGGATCCTGAGGAGGGTGCCGAACTCCGCCCCGGGCGGACCGAACTGGCTGCGCAATGCCGGGTCGTCGCCCCATCCGATGACCACGAAGGCATTGCCGAACCAGTCGAATCCGATGTCGTGCGGACCCGTCACCTCGGCAAATGCGGGATCCGAGTAGGACGGCAGGCCTTCCAGTACGCGTTCCTGGCGGCCGAACCAGAGGCGGGTCACCGCACCGCTCGGTCCATAGCAACGCGGCAGGCCGCGCATCGTCACGCACGGACCCGCGCCACCGCTGCCCGCTTCGGCCACGTACAACGCCCCCCAGGGACTGAGCGCCAGGCCGCGGGGGTTGTACAAGCCGCTCATGACCGTTCTGACGGAAAGCGGCGCAGCCATCGCCGCCTGCATGCAAAACGCCAGCGCACACGCAGCGATCATCTTGAAATACTTCATGGCACCCTCCTGATGGTCGGAGAGGGACCGACGCGGGCAGGCAACTGCCCCGCTTCGGGCGCCCCCCAAAATGCGGCGGCGGGATACCGCTCGCGGTGCCAGAGTGCTCCCGTACGGTTCTATAATCCTGCAAAATCCGCTGAAGAAAGCTGAGACTTTCTGAAACGGGACACGGATGAATGCACGGGGCGCCTCGTACAGCTTCGAAGGCTATCGGATCGATGCCACGAGCCGTGACTTGCACGCGCCCGATGGGACCTTGATTCCCCTGACGGCCAAGGCGTTCGACGTACTCCTGCACCTGCTCGAACACCGCGACCGCATCGTGGGCAAGGACGAATTGCTGGCCGCGGTGTGGCCACGGCGCATCGTCGAAGACAACAACCTGACCCAGGCGATCTCGGCACTTCGCCACGCCCTGGGCGCAGGTGCGGGCGACCATCGTTTCATCGTGACCGTGCCGGGGCGCGGCTATCGATTCGTGGCTGCGTTGGAAGAAGACGCCGGCATGCAGCCAACCCTGGACCTGGCGCCGACGCGGTCGCCGCGCGACAGCCGTTTTTCCAACGATGGCACGCGTGTTTTCGGACGCGGTTTCCGCTGGGGCGTGCTCGCCGCCCTCGCGCTCGTCGTCGGCGTGATCGTGCTCACCGCGCTGGAATTGCACGGACCGGGAACAGTGCAGCAGGCGTCCGACGCGAACCGCGAGCCCACGCTGGCGGTCCTGCCGTTCCGGTCGATCGATGCGGTCGCCTCGGCCGATGCCGACCCGATGCTCGGGCTGGGCATGGCGGACACGCTGATTGCCAGGCTCAGCCATGTCACGACCCTGCGGGTCCTGTCTTTGGGGTCGGTCCAGGTTTATGCCGGCAAACCCACCGATCCCGTGCGCGATGGGGCGACGCTCGGCGCCAACCTGGTGGTCGACGGCTCGACCCAAGGCCACGCCGGGTCGATTCGCATCAACGCGCGCCTGCTGTCGTTGCCCGACGGACGCACCCTGTGGGCCGGCACCTTCGACACGACGCCAGAGCGGGTGTTCGTGGCGCAGGACGCGCTGGCCGAAGCGGTCTCGGCGGCGTTGTCCCGCAAGTACGCAGCCCAGGGCTACCGCAGCCCATGCGATGGCGGGGACGTCCTGGCTTATCGTGCGGAACTGCGCGGACGCTATCTTTACAACCGTCCCGATCCACAGCGTCTGGTGCAGGCGCTGGCCGCCTTCGACGAAGCGACGCGACGCGACCCGGCCTGTGCGAACGCGTGGGCCGGCATCGCCATGATCCGCCGCGCGCAGGTGATCATTGCCGACCACGACCCGCGCGTGGAGATACCCCTTTCGTATGCTGCGGTCGAGCGTGCGCTCGCGGTCGATCCGCAATCGGCGCGCGCGTATGTCGCCAAGGGCCTCAACCAGTTCTGGTACGACTGGGATTGGTCGGCCGCGGAGGCTTCCCTGCGCCATGCGCTCGCGCTGGATCCCAACCTTCCCGACGCCAATTCCGCCATGGCGCATCTGCTCGACAACCTCGGACGCCACCGCGAAGCGATCAGGTACGCGCGCGCGGCCGCTGCGCTCGACCCGATGGCGCCCGGGATCAACGCCATGGCGGCCAGGTTCGTCGACGACGCGGGTTATGCCGCGGAAGCCAGGCAACGGCTGGACGATGTGCTGAAGCTGGAACCGGATTTCTGGCTGGCCTTGTTGTTTCACGGCGAGACGGCATTCGCGCACGGCGACCATGCCACCGGCATACGGGAACTCGAGCGCGCATCGGAACTCTCCGGCCGCAACAGCCAGACCCTGTCGCGGTTGGCGGTGGCCTACGTGCGATCCGGACGACGCGACGATGCCTTGCGCATCCTCGATGAACTCGAAACGCGCAGCCGCACAAGCTACGTGCCCGCGACCACGCTCGCGATGATCCAGACGGCGCTCGGGAACCGCGACCTTGCGCTCGACATGCTGGAGCGCGCTTACGCGCAGCACGACATCGGCATGGCTTTCCTCGGATTGTGGTTTCCATCCCTGCAGGGAGATCCGCGCTACGACGCACTGATGAAACGGATGCGGCTACCCGAGGGCAATACATCCTCCGTCGCGGCGCGACAAACCGCGGCCGGACTGCAACCACCCACCACCGGCCGCTGAACAGGCCTGTCGGGTCCCGCATTCGTGGTGCAGTCCACACAAGCGGTACAGCGATAACGGGATCGGGTGGCAGGGCCGCTCCAACACGCGTCGCGGGGTTATCATCCACCGACACGATTGCCCGACCGAGCACGCTTGGACGACTCTACCCGCCCCATGACTGCCGTCCATTCCGTGCGCCGACCGGGCGCAATCGTTGCAGGCGTGCTCAGTGCCTTGACGACGGGCTTCGTATGGCTGACGTGCACGCTCGCTGCCGGCGCGACCGCGGCATTCGCGGCACTGGTGATGGGCATCCGTCCATGCTGGACGATCCTGGTGCTGGCATTGCCGCTGACGCTGGTGTTGAAGATGTGCGGTTGCCTGCAAGCACGCTGGGCAGCCGCGGTCGCGGCACTTGCGATATTGCTGGCGGGTTTCTACGCGGCCTGCCTGGTGTCGGTGGCGCGCATCGCGGCGGCAACCGGGTTTCCGTTCGGCGAGGCGTTCCGCACCGGCGGCGTCGGCTTGACGTTGCAGGTCACGATGCTCGGCCTGGATGCGCTTGCCGTGCTGGTCTACGCCGCGGCAGCGGTCGTGGCGGCTGCGTTCGGCACCTGGCTGGCATCTTCTTCGTGCGATCGTCCATGATCGCTGCAATGCCGGGCCGTCATACAGGGATAGACAATTTGCATCATGGAGCACCAGAACGGCCATCCATGGCCTGACTTCTCACAACAGCCGCTCTGATCAAACATCCAGTGTCTTCAATCCCGCGACCAGTTCGCCCGCTGCGGCCTGCCCGTCGCCGTACAGCATGCGCGTGTTGTCGGCGTAGAACAGCGCATTCTCGATGCCGGCGAAGCCCTTGCCGCGCCCGCGCTTGATCACGATCACGTTCTTCGCGTTGGCGACGTCGAGGATCGGCATGCCGTAGATCGGCGAGCTCTTGTCGGTGCGCGCGACCGGGTTCACCACGTCGTTGGCGCCGATCACCAACGCCACGTCGGTATTCGGGAACTCCGGGTTGATGTCGTCCATGTCCGCGATCAGGTCGTACGGCACGCCGGCTTCGCCACCGGATGGATGGCGAACTTGACCTTGACGCCACGCGCGATCAGCAGCTTCGCGAACTCCCAGATCTTGTGCTGCGCCTGCGCCACCGCCATGCCGTAACCCGGCACGATCGCGACGCGCTCGGCATAGGCCATCATCACCGCGGCATCGTTGGCGTCGATCGGTTTCAGCGCGCCGGCGATTTCCTGGCTCTCGCCAGCGCCGCCGCCTCCGCCGAAATTGCCGAACAGCACATTGCCCAGCGAACGGTTCATGGCTTTCGCCATCAACTGCGTCAACAGCGTACCGGCGGCACCGACCACCATGCCGGCGATGATCATGGCCTCGTTCTGCAACACGAAGCCTTCGAACGCCACCGCGAGGCCGGTGAAGGCGTTGTACATCGAAATCACCACCGGCATGTCGGCGCCGCCGATCGGCAGCGTCATCGCGATGCCGAACACCAGCGACAACACGACGAACCCGACCAGCAAGCCCCATGCGAACGCGTGGCCTTCGATACCGGCGGCCAACGCGAGCGCGCCGCACACCACCGCGGCGGCGAAGATCGCCAGATTCACCCAGCGCTGCAGCGGAAACACGAAACGCCGATCCATCCAGCCCTGCAGTTTCGCGAACGCGATCAGGGAACCCGTGAACGACACCGCGCCGATCAGCACGCCGAGGAAGGCCAGCACCAGTTCCACCGGGCTCAGGTGCACCGCCACGTTCACCCACGCCTCGGGCTGGATCGGTGATGTATCCGGAACCAGCATCAACGCGGCATTGAACTTGATCAGCTCCACGGCGCCGATCGCCGCCGCCGCGCCGCCGCCCATGCCGTTGAACAGCGCCACCATCTGCGGCATCGCGGTCATCGGCACGCGCCGGCCGACGATCCACGACAACACCACGCCGACCACGATCGCGCCGATCATCAGGGGCAGGTTGTGCATGCCGGGCAGGAAGAACGTCGCGACGATCGCGGCGGCCATGCCGATGCCGGCCCAGATGATTCCGTTCCGCGCGGTGCGCGGCGAACTCATCCGTTTCAGGCCCCAGATGAAGAGTACGGCCGCGATGAAATAGATGGCCTCGACGACGGTGGGCATCCACGCAGGCAGGACCATCACTTCTTCTCCCCTGCGGCCGGCTTGGACGTCTTGAACATTTCCAGCATTCGTTCGGTCACCACGTAGCCGCCCGCGACATTGCCCGCAGCGAGCAATACCGCGATCACGCCGATCGTGATTTCGACCGGCGTTTCCGCATGACCCAGCGCCACCATCGCGCCTACCAGCACGATGCCGTGCACGAAGTTGGAGCCCGACATCAGCGGCGTGTGCAAGATGACTGGCACCCGACTGATGATCTCGTAGCCGGTGAATGCCGCCAACATGAAGATGTACAGTGCAAGAAAACCGGTAATCATGTTTCCCTCCTGCAGGCCCGGGCCATCATAACGGCATGTGTGGCCCGCATGCGGCGGTCAACCCCATTCCGGCTGACGCGTTATCGAGGCAGGTACGGATGCGCGAGACCACGGATGCCGAAACGATTCCCACGCACGGAACCGCGATGAACGCCGCCGTGGCACTCGAACTGGCGTCGCCGGTGCTGGATGCCGCGCGACCGGTCGCGGCCACCATCGAGGCCTTCCTCGCCTCGGTCGAACGGCGCGCTTGGCGCGTCGCGGAAATCGCGCTGCGCGATCCGGACGAGGCGCTGGACGCAGTGCAGGACGCGATGCTGCGGCTGGTGAAACATTATTCCGGCAAGCCGGCCGAGGAATGGCCGCCCTTGTTCTGGGGCATCCTGCGCCGGCGCATCACGGACCTGCAACGCCGGCGCACGGTCCGCAACCGGATCATGGTCTGGACGGGCCGCATGGTCACGGACGATGACGAGGAACTGCCGGCGTGGGAAGCGCCGG
>ERZ778025.1540-NODE-1540-length-16075-cov-4.815231_pt1 | contig 16075 bp, 11 predicted proteins | sample MGYA00375755_ERZ778025 | MGnify/ENA primary metagenome ERZ778025 (study PRJEB29350, sample SAMN05389825) | bioreactor metagenome | isolation source: Thiocyanate bioreactor | place: South Africa: University of Cape Town | collected 2014-03-17 ... | reverse complement strand
GGCGTCCAGCAGCGCCACCCAGTCCTTGGTGGTGCTGCTGGTCAGCGGCAGGTAGCGCAGGGCGTCGGTGGGCAGGTGCGCCGCGTGCTGGACGCCTTCGTCGCCCGGCCGGCGGTGCAGCGGGGTTTGCAAGTGCCGGGGGTGTGAGGGGTGGGGCGCCCGGTCACAGGCGAAGTCACCCGTTGTTTACTATTAATACCGTAGCTGCTCGCGCTCGCCAGGCAAGCGGTAACCCCGATTTTTCATACAGCTCACTGGGTGGTTCACGGCCGGCGCTGCCGCTCACCACCCATCCAGCGGCAGAAACGCGCGCGGCTGACCCGATGCACGCTCCACGATCACCACCCAGTCGGCCGGGTCGGCCTTTTGCGCGTCCAGCGGCAGGTAGCCGGCGCTGTCGTCGGTCAGGCTGTGCTTCTGCAGCGCCTGCTCGATGCTTGCCTCAGCCTGCGGGTGCTTGGACTTGAGCGCGGCCATCGGCTTCAGCTCCGCCAGCAGGGCGGCCCGCTGCGACTCATAGGGCACCCAGCGCTCCATGATGCTTTGCCGATAGTTGGGATCGGTGGCCTCCGCCAGCTTCGCGCCGACCAGGCGCGGACCGCCGTAGCCGAAAGCGCGGAACTCAGGCCGGGCTTCGGCCAATCGAGTTGGATCAATATCCCTCAGTGTGACCACACGAAAGCGATTGCCCTCGTACGCCAGATAGGCAGGCCGAGCCTGAGCGATGCCATGCAACACGTAGGCCAGCGATGCAATCTGAATCGCCGTGATCAGAATGGCATCGATCCACAGCTTGAATCTGGACTTCGAACCATCAAACAACACCAGCGTCAGGAGCGGCCCGCAAATGAGGCTGACAGCGCAGAGGAAAAGAAACAAATTTCCGCCGCCCGACGTCTTGTAGTAGGGATAAGGAAACCAGATCTTGAATATCAAATAAGCCGCAATGGCGATCAGCACCAAAACGCCCGCAAGATGAATCGAGGCTACGCGGGACGCAGCTTTGATCCGTTTCATCATCACAGCTGCCCCTTGAGCATCCCGATCAATATCGGCGTGGTATCCATGGTGACCGCATTTCCTTTCGGGGTTGCATATTCCAGATAGAGATTCTTGTCGGTCGAAATGAAAAACTGCATTCGAGGGTCGAACCGCTGAATCAACGCATCCACCTGCGCAGGCCCTGCAACCAGCGTGTTGGGCAGCTCCGGCAGCTTGAGCGCCGAGATCGTGTGGCTGCCCATCAACTTGCCCAGCGCCGCTTCATTGCTGGCGGCCCCGCCGCTGTTCGAAGCCACCACAATACCTTGCCCGCCGCTCACATAAACCCAGACATTCTTGAACACCGACCGCACCGATCCCAGGATATACAAAAAATCCATCGGCCGCATGTGGTGCAACTGCACCCACTGCTGCAATACACCCTGATCGCCAAGGCGCCGGTTGGCCAGTTCATAGAATTCCCGGTTGTACAAATTCGCCGCCCCAGCAAACCAGATGCTGCTGATCTCCAGACTGATCAGATCGTACTGCCTGCTTTGTGTCAGCAGGTAGTTGCGACCGTCGGTGTAATGCATTTTTACCGATGGGTGATCGGAAATATGCGCGTTGATGTTGGCGAAATACTTGTCGGCCATCGTCACGATGTCACGCGAGAGCTCAACCACATCCAGCGTTGAATAGCCCTGGTCTTGCAGCACACGCGCCGTCATGCCCGTGCCGTAGCCGATCACCAGCGCCTTGTCGCGCTGGGTCGTGTGCATCAGCGGGATCAAGGCAATGGATTCCTGGGCCACCATCTCGCCGCCTTCGGCGTTGTTGCCCTGGAACTTGCCGTTGGTCAGCAGCGTCAGGTGCGACTCGCCCGATTGAGTCACCGTCGTCAGGCCACCCTCCACGCTTTCGGCGTGATCCATCACCTCGCCCCACTGCTGGGGGTAGAAGTAGACATTGCCACCCTGCGACAGGCTGTTGAAGTTCCATTGCGCCGGGAACAGCGCCAGCGCCACCGCCATGGCGCCCACCGGCGACCAGCGCCAGGCCAGCACCCGGCGCTGGGCCGGCGCGCTGCCGGCCCACGCCATCATTGCCGCCAGCAGCACCGCCACGACGGCCAGGCCAAACAACACGTTGCGCGAGCCATAAACCGGCAGCCACCAGAAGCCCGCCAGCAGCACGCCGCCGATATTGCCCAGGGTATTGATGGCACTGGCCAGCCCCACGCCGCGCGCGGCCGCGCCGTTGAAGCGCACGGCTGCCAGCCAGTCGGCAGCCACTCCCATGGCCGCCGGGTAGCTCATGCCGACGAAGAAGGCCGGCGGCATCATCGCTACGGCGCACACCAGCGCCCGGATCAGCTCGCGGGTTGCAAAGTCAAGGTGGATGCCCTGACGCTGCACGTAGGCAAAGCTGCCCATGTAGTCCGCCAGACCGTCCCAGACAAAAGCCGTCACCAGGATGCTCATGGCAATGCCACACTGCGCCCAGGTCACCAGGCTCACCCGGTCCATGCGGCGCATCAGGCGCTCGCCCACACCCGAGCCCAGGGCCAGGCCGGCCAGGAAGGTCGCCAGCATCAGGCCGAAGGCGTACACGCTGTTGCCGGCCACCACGGCCAGCAGGTGCATGAACACCACCTCCAGCGCCAGCGTCACCACCCCGCCGATGCCCAGCACCGCGAGTGCGCCCAGCCCCTGGCGTGCGCTCGGCACCGGCATCGCCGCTTCGGCCGGCGCGCCGCCGGCAGGCGCGGGCGCCACCACGGCCGGTTCGCCTTCGCGCTTGATCCGGTCGATGACGTACAGCGCCACCATCAGGCTGATGACCGCCGCCAGGTAGGTGGCGCCATCGCGACCTACCGCCGGCAGCAGCGCGTAGCCGCCAAACAGCGCCCCCACTGCGGCGCCCAGCACGTTGGCGCCGTACAGCGGGGCAATGGCCCGCCCCGTGGGAATGCCCATGGCACGCAGGCACTGGAACACCAGCGGCAGCGTCGCCCCCATCAGCACCGTCGGCACGCCCAGAACCACCGCTCCCAGCCCCATGCGCAAGGCCGTCAGCCAGCCCGCGTCCGGCGGGCTGTCGGTGGCCAGCATGACGTACAGCGCCTGGATACCCGAGAACAGCAGGGGCGTCACCGCAGCATACAGGCCGATCGCCGCCTCGAACCACGCATACAGCACTAGCGGCCGGCGGCTGCGCTCCGCCAGCATGCCGCCCCACCAGGCCCCCAGCGCCATGCCACCCATGTAGGTCATCAGCACCGTGTTGGCGGCCAGCGCCGTGCCGCCGAAGGTGACGCCCAGCGCCTTCGCGTACACCACCTCATACACCAGCCCGGCCAGCCCCGAGAAGAAGAAGATGCCCACCAACCAGCCGCGCCCACGCAACTCGGCCGGCAGCAGGCCAGCCGGCACGAAGGCCGCGGGCGCCCATGGCGATGCCGCCTGCCGCAGCAGGGCTTCGTCGGTATCGGCCTCGCGCCAGACACCGCGCACGTGCAGCCCCACCAGCACCAGGCCGACGGCCACGCTCCACACCGAAAACACCTGCACGAAGCCCAGGTGGTCCTGCAACCACACGGGCGCGAAGCGCAGCAAAGCCATCCAGAGCACAAAACTCGCCCCGGCCGCCCACTGCAACGCGTGGGCCCAGCGCGGCGCCTGGCGCCAGCGCGGCGGCTGCATCAACCACAGCCCCAGCGCCGCCGCAAACGGCAGGGCGACAACCAAATCAATCAGATAGTGTTCGCCCAAGGCCATGGTGGCCCAGGCCGTGCCGGCCAGAAACAGCACCGACAGCGCAAAGAAAATCTTGCGCCGGAACGCCGCCGCGATCATCAGCACCCAGATCGCGCCCGACAGGTGCATCGAAGGCATGGCATTGCGGGCAGCGGCCTGCACCGACAGCATGGCGGCCGGCACATCCGCCGGCGACGCGATACCCGCCGGAAACTCCGCCCCGCCGAACGCCGCGATCGGTCCGGTGGCCGGCAGCCAGGCGTAGCACACCGCCGCCACCACGAACGGAATCACCATGGTGCGCCAGCCATGCAGGCTGCGCACCTTGCGCTCGCGAATCAGCAGCGCCACCAGCGGGAAGAACAGCGCCGCCAGCGACGCATAGATCACCGTGGTGGCGGTCTTGAGCCAGTCCGGCGCCAGATTGGCGTGGCTGGCGATCCAGTACGCCGGGTTGCCGAACGCGGCGTCGATCTTCAGCAGATGGGCGTCGTAGGTCAGCGGGTAGATGATGGACGCCGCCCGCAACAGGGCATTGGTGGCGAAGGCCATCGAGGCCGACCCCACCAGCACCCAGAAGAACGTCGACGCGTCCGCCCTGGCCGCATCGTCGGCCTGCCCGCGCCGCAGCCACGTCCACAGGGCTCTCAGGCACAGCCAGATCCCCAGGGGGATGGTGAGCAGGTAGGGAATGAACGCCAGATGGTATTTCTTGCCGTCCATCCAGAACAGGCCCGCCGCCAGCGCCGCGCCAAGCGCCAATGCCAGCAGGTGATGGCGGCGCGAACCGGGCAACCACCCGGCGCAGAACAGGAAGATGGCGACGGCGGCGAACGGGAAAGTCAGCTGGACAATCAGGCCATCCAGCCCTTTGGCATCGCGCAGCAACGACCAGAACAGGGGGCTGCCGAAGATCAGCGCGTGCGCGGACTCCGCAACAAGCGCCAGTGCCAGAAACACGAGGCTCCACGGCTTGATCTCGGCCCGGTAGGCTTCGGTGGGGTTCATGGTCGGCAAGATGAAAGAGGCGTGATTCGAAGACTGGGCTTTCCTTGTTCTGCGGATGCCCCTGCAGTCGGGTGCCGAAAAAACAAAAGGAGCGCCGCAGCGCTCCTTCTTGTCGGCAGGCCGAATTACTTGCACTCGGCAGGTGCGAAGCGTGCGGGCAACGTACCTGCAGCGGCGCCCGCCCAACCGGTCAGATCAGCACCTACGGCCGCACAACGCCATGCGACAGACTGCGCGGGCGGAGTGAAGGATGTGCTGGTTGCTAAGGGCAGCGCGGTGCCCTGAGGCGCATTTGGCGTCACGATGAGCGTGCCGTTACCCGCTGCGGCGGTGGTGGTCATGGTGATGACACCCGTGCCTGACGCGATAGCGATCGACGCCACGTTGCGCGTCGCGGACGGGCTGGTATAGCCCATCGCATAACCGTTGGCATCGCTCGTCGGGTTACCACCTGCCAGCACATCGGCCACGTTGACCTTGGCGGCCGACACGCCGACCAGGCCTTCCGACACGCGAGCGCGCACCGTGTAGTCCTGATACGCCGGCAGCGCCACGGCAGCCAGGATACCGATGATGGCGACCACGATCATCAGTTCGATCAGGGTGAAGCCTTGTTGCATTTTTTTCATGGTCATTTCCTTTGAAGAAGAAGTGGGTTGAACCTGGGAGACACTGGAGTGCGTCGCCGCACGCCCTGAAGGAATGCAGGGAGCGTGCCAGGTGGGGCCGGGGCGGCGCAGCGTGCAGTGGTTCACGGTTTGGGGCCGGCCGGGCGCCGCAAGTGACATTTTGTGACCCCTCTCGCGCCGCTGCGGGCTGACAAATTTTGTCGGCCGGACCGTTTTTGACACCGTTTGTCACCGGCTTGGCGGGGCCGGCGGCCTTGGCCAGCGGGGCCGGACTGACGGGCGCCGCGGTGGCGTTGCGGCTTGCCAGTTACAAGGCAAATCGAGGCCTGGCGCAGGCACATCCTGCGCAAGCAGCTATCTTTTTGATAGCCTTCTGGAGGCTGCGGATGCCGCAGGCGCCGCACGCCAGGTGCCTCCACCGGGCCAGGCGGACGCGCGTGCCGGCCGCGGGCGGGCGCTTGCGCCCCTCACCCCGGGCTCAGGCCGGCACGCCGGCCAGAAAGCGCTCGATCTCGGTGGCCAGGATGACGGGGGTTTCGTCCATCGGGTAGTGGCCGGCGTTGCGCAGCACGTGCAGCTGCGCCTGGGGGTAGTGCTGCATCCAGGTGGCGCGGCAGGCGGCTTCGCCCAGGGCGGGGTCGTGTTCGCCGGGCAGCACCAGCACGGGCAGCGGCTGGCCCTGCACCTTGTCGACGAAGGCGGTGTTGGCCCACGAGGGCAGGTAGCCGGCCACGGCTTCGGCGTCGGCATGGGCCTGGGTGCTGGCCACCATGGCGTCGAGCCAGGTGCCGGTCAGGCGGTTGCCGGTGGTGAAGTCGATGATGCCGCGGCGCGCCGCCGGGTCGCTGCCGGCGGCGGTGAAGAGCTGCCAGCCCTGCTCGTCAAACGGCACGCCGGCGGCCGACACGGGGGTGATGGCGACCAGCGCGCGCACGCGCCCGGGCGCGGCCGCCAGCACCTGCTGGATGGCGCTGCCGCCCATGGAGTGGCCGATGAGCGAAAAGCGCTGCCAGCCCAGGTGGTCGGCCAGGGCCAGCGCGTCCTGCGCGATTTGCTCGACGGTGTAGGGCCCGCCCGAGCCGCGCATGCCGCCGTAGCCGCGCTGGTCCATGAAGGCGTAGCTGAAGTCGCGGCCGTTCAGGTGCTGGGTCAGCGGCCCCCAGCCGCCGGCGTGGCCAAACCAGCCGTGCAGGGCGATGACGCGGTGCGCGCCGTGGCCGACGAGCAGATGGGTGTTGGGCATGGGGTGTCTCCTGGTGTGGTGGTGGGTGCTGGTGCGGTGCGCGAAACACTGCACCAGGATCATACGGAGCCGCCGGGCGCCGGGGCGGCGTCGATGCGCAGGCCGTCGGGCAGCACGCGCAGCACGGGCGCGGCGCCGCCGCCGAGCTGGCGCAGCAGGGCCAGGCGCTCGGGCGGCAGGGTGTACAGGGGCAGCTCGTCCAGCAGCGGCTCGACCACGGCGGGGGCGTGGCGCGCCAGCAGGGCCTGGGTCGCGGGCGGCAGCTGGTCGATGGCCAGGCGGTGCACGCGCACGCCGCTCAGGCGCACGGCGCCGGCCTGCACGTCCAGGCGCAGGGCGCTGTCCAGGTCGATGGCGCCGGTGTAGCGGCGCCCGCCCAGGCGCTCGGTCAGCACCAGCTCAAGCGCGGCGGCCACGCGGTTGGCGGCGGGCAGCAGGCTGAGGCGGGGCGATTGCAGGGTCAGATCGGCCAGGCCGGCCAGGCTGCGGGTGACGGGAAAGCGGCGCGCCAGCAGCTCGTGCAGGCGCGCCAGCGGCAGCGTGTAGCCCGTCGGCGCGCCGCCCGCGCAGGACAGCAGGCCGGGCAGCGCGGCCGACAGCAGGGCGGCGCCCAGCAGGCGGTGGCAGGCGCGGCGGCGGGGCAGGGGGTGGCGGCTGGGCTGGGGGTGGCGGGTGCGGGGGGGCATGGGGCGCAAGATACTCCAGGCGCGGGGCGGGGCCATGTCGCCGTCACGGGCGCACTCTTGCTGCCCCGTCATCGCCGCGGGCGGATGCTCTTCACCCCGTCGTCGCATCCTCTTCACCCCGTCATCGCGAGGCCGCAGGCCGTGGCGATCCAGTGCGGGGCGTGGTGGTTCACTGTCGCCTGGCTGGGCGGGCGCCGTGCCTCGTTTCCGGCGCCGCACTGGATTGCCGCGTCGGCCTGCGGCCTCCTCGCAATGACGGGGAGGGGGGTGAAGCGCCTCGCAATGACGGGGAGGGGGGTGAAGCGCCTCGCAATGACGGGGATGGATGAAGCGCCGCGCAGCCATCCATCGCCGCTGGCGCAGCCTCCCCATGCCGTCGCCATCGCCGCTGGCGCATCCTCTTCACCCCGTCATCGCGAGGCCGCAGGCCGTGGCGATCCAGTGCGGGGCGTGGTGGTTCACTGTCGCCTGGCTGGGCGGGCGCCGTGCCCCCTTTCCGGCGCCGCCACTGGATTGCCGCGTCGGCCTGCGGCCTCCTCGCAATGACGGGGGTGCGAGGTGCCGACGATTGCAAGCAAAATTGGCTGCCAGCGCTTGCACGACGAGCGCCAGCAGCTATCAAAATCGAAGCGTATCCTTGCTCAACCGCCCGCCGGCCGCACGCCCGGGCGGCCGATGGATTCGTAGGCCAGGCCGTGGCGCGCCAGCAGCGCGGGCTCGTACAGGTTGCGGCCGTCGAAGACGATGCGGTCGGCCAGCAGGCGCGCCATCTGGTCGAAGTCGGGCACGCGAAACTGCTTCCATTCGGTGACGATGGCCAGCGCGTGGGCGCCCTGCAGGGCCTGGGCCGGGCTGTCGCACAGTTGCAGGTCGGGCCGCGGGCCGAACAGGCGGCGCGCTTCGTCCATGGCCACGGGGTCGTGCGCGCGCACCTGGGCGCCGGCGGCCCACAGCTGGGCCAGCAGGGTGCGGCTGGGGGCTTCGCGCATGTCGTCGGTGTCGGGCTTGAAGGCCAGGCCCCAGACGGCGATGGTCTTGCCGCGCAGGCTGCCGCCGTAGTGGGCGACGATGCGCTGGCCCAGCGCCTGGCGCTGGGCCTGGTTGCGGCGCTCCACGGCCTGCAGCAGCTCGGGTTCGAAGCCAGCCTGCCGGGCGGTGTGGATGAGCGCCTTGACGTCCTTGGGAAAGCAGCTGCCGCCGTAGCCCATGCCGGGGTAGATGAAGTGGTAGCCGATGCGCGGGTCGCTGCCGATGCCGCGGCGCACGGCCTCGACGTCGGCGCCCAGGCGCTCGGCCAGCGCCGCGATCTCGTTGATGAAGCTGATCTTGGTGGCCAGCATGGCGTTGGCGGCGTACTTGGTGAGTTCGGCGCTCTTGACGTCCATCACCACCATGCGGTCGTGGTTGCGGTTGAAGGGGGCGTACAGCTCGCGCAGGCGGCGCTCGGCGGCGGGGCTGTCGGTGCCGATGACGATGCGGTCGGGCCGCTGGCAGTCGGCCACGGCCGCGCCTTCCTTGAGGAATTCGGGGTTGGAGACGACGTCGAAGGCGATGTCCGCCCCGCGCTCGCGCAGCACGGCGCGCACGGCGTTGGCCACGCGCTCGGCGGTGCCCACGGGCACGGTGGACTTGTTGACGATGGTGCGCGGGCCGTCCATGTGGCTGGCGATGGCGCGCGCCACCGCCAGCACGTGCTGCAGGTCGGCGCTGCCGTCTTCGTCGGGCGGGGTGCCGACGGCCAGGAACAGCAGCTCGCCATGGGCCACGCCCTCGGCGGCGTCGGTGGAAAAGCGCAGCCGCCCGGCGGCCTGGCCGGCCTGCACCAGGGCGTCCAGGCCGGGCTCGTGGATCGGGATGCGGCCGGCGCGCAGCGCCGCCACCTTGGCGGCGTCGATGTCGATGCACAGCACGTGGTGGCCGACGTCGGCCAGCACGGCGCCCTGCACCAGGCCGACGTAGCCGGTGCCGAAAACGGTGACGTTCATGGGAGGGTCCTGAGTGGTTGGTGGCCGCCGGCGGCGATGGCGCTCATCGCGGCGCCTGCGGCGGCTGCCACAGGTACTGGTAATGCGCCGGCGCCGTGCCGGCGCGCACCATGCGGAAGGGCAGCTCGATGGCGCGCACCGGCGCTGGCGCCGGCAGGCGCGCGGTGGCCTGCGCCCACCAGCCGGGCTCGAGCCGGTCGGCGCGCGACACCAGCAGCCAGCCCTGGCCGGCCGCCCGGGCGCGCGCGACGTGACCGGCCACGCAGGCGGGCAGGTCGCCCTCGCGCGCGCTGCACGACTGCACGGGGGCCTGCGGAAAGCGGGTGCGCAACAGGCCGGCCATCATGTGGTCGGCGGCGATGATGGGGCCGCGGCCGTCGTAGCCGGCGGCGCTCAGGGCGGCGCCAAGCTCGGCCGCCGGGTGGTTGAGCTCGTCGACCTCGCCGCGCAGGCCGCTGAACCAGGGCCGCACGCCGGCCGCCAGCAGGATCAGCAGCGCCATGGCGACCACGGCGCCGGTGTAGCGTCCGGCGCGCGGGTGGCGCCGCAGCTCGGGCCGCGCCGCGAAGGCCGCCAGCGGCACCACGCACAGCAGCGGCAGCAGCCAGCGGCCCTTGAACTCGGTCACCCCGGCCAGCACCATGGCCAGCAGCGCCGCCAGCACCAGCGCCAGGTAGCGCACGAACACCCGCTGCGCCCAGGGCGCCACCGGCTGCAGCGGGGCGCGCCAGCAGGCGCCGCGAAACGCCCACAGCGCGAACAGCGCAAACAGCAGCAGCGTGCCGGCCAGGCCCTGCAGCAGGTGGCGCGCGCCCTTGAGCGGCCCGCTGGCAGCCTGGATCTCCATCTTGTCGAGGGTGCCCACGGTGGCTTCGTGCAGGTGCGACAGCAGCCAGACCAGGTGCGGCCCGACCACCAGCAGGCCCACCAGCGGTGCCCACCACCAGCCGCGCGACAGCAGGGCGCGGCGCGCCCGCGGCTCCGACAGCGCCGCCAGCAGCATGGCGCCGGCCACCAGCGCGAAGCTGTACTTGGCCAGCATGCCCAGGCCGCACACCAGCCCCAGCGCCGCGAAGTCCAGCGGGCGCGGCCGGCGCACCAGGCGCAGCAGCAGCCACCAGGCGCCGCAGGCCATGGCGGTGACCAGGATGGTGTGGGTGTGGTCGCGCACCGAGTACCAGCCCAGGGTCGGCAGCAGCATCATGCTGGCCGACGCCCACCAGGCGCCGCGCTCGTCCAGCAGCTCGCGCGCGGCCAGCCACATCAGGGCGTAGGTGAGCGCCAGCAGCGCGTGCTTGAGCAGTGACAGCGCCAGCACGCTGGGGCCGACGAGCTGGTTGACGCCCCATTGCAGCCAGGTGTAGAGCGGCGGCTGGGCGCCGTAGCCCAGCGCCAGCTGCTGCGACCACAGCATCTGCTCGGCCTCGTCCCACTTGAGCGCCGGCGAGACGGCCACGCGCACCAGCACATGCGCCAGCGCCAGCGCCAGCAGCCAGGCCAGCGGGTGGGCAACGGGTGATCGCAGGGGCGGCGCCAGGGGCGCGGCGGTGAGGCTCATCGGTGGGGGCGGGTGGCGCCGCGGCGGCGCAAGGCACAATCGGGCGATTATCCCGCCTGCGCCCGCCCCCATGAGCACCGACCGCTCCCCGGCCCCCGATGTGTCCATCGTGGTGCCGATCTACAACGAAGTCGACAACCTGCCCGATCTGGTGGCGCGCATCGGCGCGGCCATGGCCGGGCAGGCGCTCGGCTTCGAGCTGCTGGCGGTGGACGACGGCTCGACCGACGGCAGCCGCGAGCGCCTGCGCGAGCTGGCCGCCAGCACGCCCTGGCTGCGGCCGGTGCTGCTGGCGCGCAACTATGGCCAGTCGAGCGCGCTGCAGGCCGGCTTTGACCGCGTGCGCGGGCGCTACGTGGTGACGCTGGACGCCGACCTGCAGAACGAGCCCGGCGACATCCCGTTGCTGCTGGCGCGCCTGGAGGCCGACCCCGACGTCGACATGGTGAGCGGCTGGCGCAAGGACCGGCAGGACGCCGAGCTGTCGCGCAAGCTGCCGTCCCGCATCGCCAACAAGCTCATCTCCAGCGCCACCGGCGTGCACCTGCACGACTACGGCTGCGCGCTGAAGGCCTACCGGCGCCCCATCATCGACCGCATCCGCCTGTACGGCGAGCTGCACCGCTTCATCCCCTCGCTGGCCAAGGAGGCGGGCGCGCGCATCGCCGAGGTGCCGGTGCGCCACCACGCGCGCACGCGCGGGGTGTCCAAGTACGGCATCGACCGCACCTTCCGCGTCATCCTCGATCTGATCCTGATCGTGTTCTTCATGCGCTACCGCCAGCGTCCGCTGCACGCCTTCGGCGGCGCGGGGCTGTGGCTGGCCGCGCCCGGCGTGCTGATCCTGCTGTGGCTGTTTGTGGAAAAGCTGCTGGGCCACGACATCGGCGGCCGGCCGCTGCTGCTGGCCGGCGTCATGCTGCTGCTGATGGGCGTGCAAATGATCGCCGCCGGCCTGATCGGCGAGCTGCTGATCCGCGTCTACCACGAGGCCGGCGGGGCGCCGCAGTTCCACGCCACCGAGGTGCTGCGCGATGAACAGGCAAATCAGGCCGGGGCGCCCGCCCCACCTACGCCAACAGCTACCGTTTAAATAGCGTGGAACGCGGCACCAAAGCGCTGTGGCGCGGCCTGGCCGGGCTGGCGCTGCTGGCCGCGGTGCTGGCGCTGGCCGATCCGGCGCGCGTGCTGGCCGCCCTGCGCCACGCCGATGCGGCCTGGCTGCTGGCCGGGCTGGCGGCGGCCATCGCCTCCAACGCCGTGTCGGCGCTGCGCTGGCGCGCGCTGGCGCGCTGGCTGGGGGCCGAGCTGACGCGGGCCGACGCCGGCCGCTGGTACTTCCAGGCCATTGGCCTGAACACCCTGCTGCCCGGCGCCGTGGTGGGCGGCGACGTGTACCGCGCCCTGATGCTGCGCCGCGCCGGGCAGGCGCCGGCGGCGGCGGGCTGGTCGGTGGTGCTGGACCGGGTGAGCGGCCTGTGGATGCTGTGCGCCATCGGCGGCCTGGGCGCGGCCGCCTGCGCCGAGGTGCTGGCGCCCTGGCTGCGCCTGCCGGCGGCAGTTTTCGCGCCGCTGCTGCTGGCCGGCACGGCGCTGTGGCTGGCCCTGCCCTGGGCGCTGCCGGCGCTGCTGGGCCAGCGCCCGCGGGCCGGTGGCTGGCTGGCGCCGCTGCGGCTGGCGGCGGCGCGGCCCGACTTTCGCCGGCAGCTGGGCTGGCAGGCGGCGGCCTCGGTGGCGGTGCAGCTGCTGTCGGCGACGGCGCTGGCGGCCGGCGCGCTGGCGCTGGGCGTGCAGCAGCCGCTGGCGGTGTGGGCCTGGGCCATCGCGCCGGTGTTCCTGATGGCGGCGCTGCCGCTCAGCGTGGGCGGCTGGGGCACGCGCGAAGCGGCGGCGGCGGCGGCGCTGGCGCCGTTTGGCGTGGCGGCGCCGGCGGCGGTGGGGGTGGCGGTGGTCTACGGCCTGTACGGCCTGGCCCAGGGCGCGCTGGGGGCGCTGGCCTTCGGCCTGCCCCGAAATACCACGAAATAAGGAGCTGCTGGCACTTGTCCATCAAGCGCTGGAGCCCGATTTGTCTTGAATATTCAGGGAACGCTGGCCAGGTATTCGGCAGCGACCCAGATTCAAAATACCGAACGCAGAGGTCGCAAAAGCAACGCAGAAGTCGCAGAAGATTTTTAATGTTTTTCTCTTCTGCGTCTTCTGCGAAATCTCTGCGTCCTCTGCGTTCGGTTGTTCTGAATCGCGAAACCCGTGCAGGAAGCGCCCCCCCCCTCAGGCCGGCTTCTTGGCCAGCACGCCGCGGCGCATCTGGTCGAGCTCCATGGTCTCGAACAGGGCCTTGAAGTTGCCTTCGCCAAAGCCTTCGTTGCCCTTGCGCTGGATGAACTCGAAGAAGATGGGGCCCAGCTGGTTCTCGCTGAAGATCTGTAGCAGCAGCTCGCCGTCGTGGCCGTCGACCAGGATGTTGCGGCTTTGCAGCTCGCCGATCGGCTCCTTCAGGCCCGGGATGCGCTTGGGCAGCAGCTCGTAGTAGGTCTCGCTGGTGTTCAGCAGCTTGACGCCGGCCATGCCCAGTTGATCCACCGCGTGGTAGATGTCCTTGCAGCCCAGGGCGATGTGCTGCACGCCTTCGCCCTTGTACATGTCCAGGTATTCCTGGATCTGGCCTTTCTGCTCGTTGCCCTCTTCATTGATGGGGATGCGGATCTTGCCGCAGGGGCTGGTCATGGCCTTGCTCTTGACGCCCGTGACCTGGCCCTCGATGTCGAAGTACTTGATCTCGCGGAAGTTGAACAGGCGCTCGTAGAAGTCGGCCCACTCTGCCATGCGGCCCCGGTGCACGTTGTGCGTGAGGTGGTCGATGTAGGTCAGGCCGTGGCCGAAGGGGTGCAGCGCCTCGGCGGCGCTCACGCCCGGCAGGGCCTCGAAGTCCACGTCGAAGAAGCCGATGTTGCCGATGTCGCCGGGCTGCGCACCGCCCTTGCCGCGCCAGCGGTCCACGAAGTAGATCAGGCTGTCGCCGATGCCCTTGATGGCCGGGATGTTCAGTTCGCCCGGGCCGGCCTTGCCGGCGTAACCCCAGGCGCCCAGCGATACGGCGCGCTCGTAGGCGGCCTTGGCGTCGTGCACGCGGAAGGCGATGGCGCAGACGCTGGGCCCGTGCAGGCGTGCGAAGCGCTGGGCAAAGCTGTCGGGCTCGGCGTTGACGATGAAGTTGATGCCGCCCTGGCGGTACAGCAGCACGTTCTTGTGGCGATGCCGCGCCACCGGCTTGAAGCCCATGCTCTCGAACACGCGGCCCATGGCCGCCGGGTCGGGTGCGGCGTATTCGATGAATTCGAAGCCGTCGGTGCCCATGGGGTTGTCCCATGCGGCGGTTTCGTTCTGTGCCTGCTCGGGCAGTGCTGCGTTCATGGAGTCTCCGTGGTGTGTGGGTGCCAGTCCCGCACTGTAGGTTTGACGGAGCTCAATATTTGCGCAAATTGCCTTCTCTGTGCATGGTTATACGCAGGAAATTTGCGTCAGCGCAAGGTCATGCGCACGAGTGCGGTGCGCGCATGCTTGGCTTCAGCGCGCGCCGGCGTTGTGGCGCAGCGCCAGCGCGGCGTCGATGCGCAATTGCTCCTCGGGCGAGAAGAGCTGGTGGCGCAGTTGCTGCAGCCGCGCAGCCTCCTGGCCTTGGTGCAGCGCCTGCTGGTACTGGTCCAGGCGGGCGTTCCAGGCGCGTTCCTCCTGGTCCAAGCGGGCCAGGCGCTCGGCGGCTTCGGTGCCGTGGGTGGCGGCGCGCTGGGCGAAGCGGGTGGCGTCGTCCACGCCCTGTGCGTCGTAGGCGGCCGTCTGCTGCGCTGTGGCCACATGGGCCACGGATTCGGCGCGGGCGGTACGCAGGGCCGGGGGCAGTTGCGCCTCGGCATCGGCCAATGCCCGGCGCTTTTGCGCCGCATCGAGGGCGTTGTTGCGCTCGATCTCCAGGCGTGCCAGCGTGTAGTCGTCGAGCAACTGCTCCTGGCCGAACAGGGCGTCGTACTCGTCGCCGTCGAAATAGCGCAGGCGCAGGGTGCGCCGCTGCTCGGCGGCGACGCGCAGGGCGCGCGGATCGTTGGCGTCGGCCGGCGGCTTGAGCTGGCCCAGGGCGACGCGGTAGTCCACGTAGCGCCCGGCCAGGGCGAGTGCGCGCGTGACCAGCTCGGGCGCAAAGTGCTGGTTTGCCAGCGCGGCGATGCGCTGTTTGAGCGTTTCGGGATCGGGGGCTTCACCGGCGGCGTGCAGCAGCGCCTCGATGGCATCGCGCAGGCCGGGGGTGAGCAGCGGGTCGGCGCCTGTGCTGCCCAGAGCGGACGCGCCGCTGCCCTGCCTGCCCATGCCGCCCATAGCGTCCGTGGCAAGCGGCCGGCCATGGGCGCCGGGGCCGGTCTGCACGCCGGCGCCGCCGCCCGGGGCGCTGGCGGCAGACCCATCCGGCTGCAGCCACCACAGTGCTGCGGCGGCGAGCAGGCCGGCGCCGGCCCAGGCGATGGTGCTGCGACGCATGGGCGGTGGCGGGCCGGGGTCAGAGACCCAGGTTCTTCAGGCGGTTGGCGTGGCCGCGGTACACCGTCACGGGGTCGGTGGAGAACCAGTCGCGCAGGCCGAGAACCTGGTTCACCTCGTCCAGGTGATTCTGCGCATAGTCGCCCAGATGCTTGCCCAGGCGCGAGGAGCAGGCCGAGACCAGGCCGTCGTTGGCTTCGCCGAACACCACGCCCATCAGGGCCAGGGGGGCGTCGCTCACGTCGAGCACGTTGGTCAGGGTCCGGGTACCGGTCCAGGAGTAGTAGCGCACACCGTTGACCAGCTCGGCGCCATTGCCGCAGCCGCTGGTGGGCACGCCAGCGCCGAAGCGCTGGTTGAACTTGGCCGAGCCTGCCGTGGTCAGCGAATCGAGCGCTGCGGTGGGCATCTGGGGCAGCCGGGAGCCGCCGGAGACCAGGTTGATGAGCGTGACCAGGGCCGAGGCGGCCGTGTTGGCGACGCTCTCGCTCACGCTGCCGGCAGGCGCGACGCCGCGCAGGATGTCGGCCACGCGCGAGCCGCGGTTCACGCCACCCACCGAGGTCACCGAGGCCACGAGCTGCGGCGCCACGCCCGCCACGTAGCGCGTGGTCGGACCGCCGTGCGAATGGCCGATGAGGTTGACCTTCTGCGCGCCGGTGAGCGCGAGGATGTTCTTGACCGGGGCCAGCAGCT
>ERZ778025.1520-NODE-1520-length-16276-cov-3.708279_pt1 | contig 16276 bp, 18 predicted proteins | sample MGYA00375755_ERZ778025 | MGnify/ENA primary metagenome ERZ778025 (study PRJEB29350, sample SAMN05389825) | bioreactor metagenome | isolation source: Thiocyanate bioreactor | place: South Africa: University of Cape Town | collected 2014-03-17 ... | reverse complement strand
CGGTGTAGAAGACGTTGCGCTCGCTCTCCTCGCCCTCGTACTGCACGGGGTAGAAGAGGATGTTGTTCAGCTCCTTGAAGACCGGCAGCACGGACTTGCGGCTGACGCTCGTCCAGCAGCCAAACGTGGCGGCGACCTTGTGCTGCGTGATGAGCTCGCGTGCCTTCTCGGCGAAGAGCGGCCAGTTCGAAGCAGGATCGACGACGACGGCCTCGAGCTTCTTGCCGAGCACGCCACCTTTCTTGTTCTGCTCATCGATGAGCATCAGCATGACGTCTTTGAGCGTCGTCTCGCTGATGGCCATGGTGCCGGAGAGCGAGTGGAGCACGCCGATCTTGACCGTGTCTTGGGCTTGAGCGAGCGGGGTGCCCGTAAGCAGTGCGCCTCCCGCCAGTGCCGTCGCGGCAAGTCCCGCGAGCACGTTCCGACGTTTCAGCATGCCTTCCTCCTGTGACGGGTGAACTGACGGTTAACGCTGGTCGCAAGCCGTGTGCCAACCCGCGGCCAGCGTGAAATATCAATTCATTTCAGGCGCTTGATCTGAGGAGGCAGGGCAGCGGCGGGTTTTGGAGGCAAGCTTATCTGATGAAAAATCAGGCAATGGATGCGGGCTGCCCGCAATTTCATCGACCAATTGGGAAATGTGCTCTGAACCCCGGCAATCGACGGAACAAGGGGGGCGAATTGCCAAGGCGCTGTGCATTGTCTGATGATCCGCGCTCGCTTTGGGTGAGCCCAACTGGGGGAGGCGGCAATGCAGGGACTGGAGAGCGTCGACGAGGTCGAGATCCTCATCCTCGTCGACAACGTGACGGACAACCTCTCGTCGACGCCCGCCTTCGTCGAAACGGAGATCGCAGCACTCGGGCGTCGCCGACGCGGGGCCTGGGTTCTCGCGGGGGATTGCCTCTGCTGTGCCGCGCACGGCCTCGCCTGCCTCGTCACGGTGACAAAGGGCGGGCAGCGGCGAACGCTCCTCTTCGACGCGGGACCGGAAGACCGCACCTTCGAGCAGAATGTCTCGCGTCTCGGGGCCGACCTCGGCGCTGTGGAGACAATGGTGCTCTCGCATGGGCACTGGGATCACGGCGGGGCCATGCTGCGTGCGCTGCAGATCGTGCGCGACCGCAATGGCGGACGCGAGGTGCCCTACTACGCGCACCCGGACATGTTCCGTGCGCGCGCTGCGAAGCTTCCTGATGGTTCCATGCGTCTCATGCAGGATGTGCCGAGCATCGCCGCGCTGACGGCCTACGGAGCGCGTGTCATCAGCTCGGGGGAGCCGCATTTCCCGCTGGATGGTCTCGCCTTTGTCAGCGGCGAGATCCCGCGTGTCACGCCCTTCGAGACCGGGCTGCCGGGGCAGCACCGCCGCACGCTCGACGGCAAGGGCTGGGAGCCCGACGAGCTGCTCATGGACGAGCGCTATCTGGCTGTGCACGTCGCGGGCAAAGGCCTCGTCGTGCTCTCGGCGTGCTCGCACGCGGGCGTCGTCAACGTTCTGAAGCACGCGCGCGCGAGCTTCCCGGATGTGCCGCTGCACGCGGTGATGGGCGGGCTGCATCTCTCGGGAACGAACGAGCGCGTGATCCCGCAGACGGTCGAAGCGATGAAGGAGTTCGATCTCGGCGTGATCGCGGCGGGCCATTGCACAGGGTGGCGCGCCATGACTGCGCTGGCCAATGCATTCGGCGACAGCAAGCTCGCGCCGCTCGCGGTCGGCAAGCGCTTCAGGTTCTGACGCCGCAAAGAAAAATGCCCTGATGGAGGGCTGCTCCATCAGGGCGGTCTTTTGTCGGCAGGAGTGGCGCGCTTCAGTCCGCTCCTCAGGCGGGCGTGAAGCAGGCGATCTTGGTGCCGTCCTCGCGCGGCTTGAAGACGACCTTCACCTTCTGGCCGATCTTCACGGCTGCCGGATCGCAATCGACGATGTTCGTCATCATCGAGGGGCCTTCGTCGAGCGTCACGTAGGCGATGACGTAGACAGGCTTCGCCGGGCGCATGACCGAGTAGGTGTAGATCGTGCCCGTGCCCTTGGCCTCGCGCCACTCGACGTCGGTCGAGAGGCACATGGCGCAAGCGCCGCGCGGATAGTAGAAGGACTTGTTGCACGACTTGCAGTGGCTGAGCATCAGCTTGCCGGCATTGGCACCTTCCCAATAGGGCTCGGAGCCTGGGGTCGGCGGGACGACCGGATAAATTCTCTCTTCACCTGCCATAGTCGCTTACTCCCGCTCCATGATGACCGTCGCGCCCACGTGCCGCGTGCCGAGCGAGCCGCCCGTGCCGTGCGCCAGCGCGATGTCGCAGTTCGGAACCTGTACCTTCGGATGAGCCTCGCCGCGGAGCTGACGTACGGCCTCGATGACCTTCGTCATGCCGCCGCGGTTGCCCGGGTGGTTATTGCAGAGGCCGCCGCCGTCGGTGTTGAAAGGGAGCTTGCCGATGCCCGAGATGAGATTGCCGTCCGAGACGAACTTGCCGCCCTGGCCGACCTCGCAGAACCCCAGATCCTCGAGCTGCATCACGACCGTGATCGTGAAGCTGTCGTAGATCGAGGCGTACTTGATGTCCTTGTGCTCGAACGCGCGCTTGCCCGACCAACGGCCGGCCGAGAACGTGAGGTCGAGATCCTGGCCGCCCATCTGGTGCTTCACGGCCTCGCCCGTGCCGATGACCTTGACCAGTGGCCGCTTCAGGCTCTTGGCGATCTCGGGCTTGGTGATGATCAGCGCGCCGCCGCCGTCGGAGATGACGCAGCAGTCGAGGCGATGCAGCGGATCGGCGACCATCGGCGAGTTGACGACGTCCTCGACGGTCACGACCTTCGGCAGCATGGCGTGTGGATTGTACTGCGCATGGTGCGAGGCCGCGACCTTCACCCAGGCGAGCTGCTCAGCTGTGGTGCCGTACTGGTGCATGTGGCGCATCGCGCACATGGCGTACATGTTCGCGGTCGCCGGTCCGTAGGGGAACTCGAACTGGAGATCCGGCTGGTTGGTATTGCCGAGACGCGGGTTCGTGCCGGTCTGCACGCCCTCCGAGCGCGGACGGCCGGCCAGCGTGACGAGCGCGATATTGCATTTGCCCGCGGCGATTGCCTGAGCGGCATGGCCGACGTGGAGGAGGTACGACGAGCCGCCCGTGTCCGTCGTGTCGATGTGCTTGAGGCGGAGGCCCATGTAGTCGGCGAACGAGTTACCGCCGAGGCCGGGGGGGTCGCCGGCTGCGCAGAAATAGCCGTCGATGTCGTCCTTCCTGAGCCCCGCATCCTCGATCGCGCCCTTCGCGACCTCGGCGTGAAGCTGCGCCAGGGACTTGTCCGGCGCCTTGCGTGTCGGGTGCTCATAGGCCCCGACAATATACGCTTTGCCCTTGGTGCTCATCCGGCCATGCTCTCCCAGAACTCCCGTCATTTCATTCAGTTGGATGGGGTTGAACGTCTACGCCTCAGATTGGCGGCGTCAAGTCCGGCATGGGCAAAGGCCTATGCAGTGGGCGCGCGCTGCGCGTTGGGCCGTTGGCAAACGGCAGGTTCTCGGTGTGCCGTGAAAGCAATTGCTGCACCCCTTGCGATCCCTGTAATCTCGGCCCAGGCCGCGGGGATCGGTGGGGCTAGCATGTTGTTGCGCGTACTTTGGATATTGGCCGGCTATGTCCTGGCGTGCGTGGCCTTTGCCCTCGTGCTGGTGGGCTTCGTATTCACACCGGCGGAGCTTGTGAGTACCGGGGCCGGATCGGGCCGCTTTTCCATGGCGGGCTTCCAGCTCCTCGCGAGCTTCATACAGGTCCTGATCTTTGCTGCACCGCTGGCGTTCTTCGCTGCGGCCATGGCCGAATGGCGCGGGATCAATGAGTGGATCTACTACGCGCTGGTCGGCCTGCTCATAGCCGGCGTCGGGTTTCTGGCGCAGTACGTGAGCGAGCTGCAGGGCGCGCCGACCATTGTCAACAATTACGCCTTCACGGCCTTCATGACGGGCGGCTTCGTCGCCGGGATGGTCTATTGGCTGGTCGCTGGACGGAGCGCAGCAGAGCGGCGGCGCGCTGCCGAAGCCGAGGCGGCCGGCCAGAGTGCCGCGTCCAAAGCGGCGGCTGCATCGCGGCGCGCGCCGGGGCCGGTGACCTAGGCCACGGCTGGTCACCTCGGCTGATATCTTTCGCCCCAAGACTGGGCCCGCAGACTGGGATCGTCGGATGCGGAACCTGCGCATAGGCATCGTGGGGGCCGGCACTGGCGGGCTTGCGGCAGCGGCTTTCCTCGCGCGCGATGGCCACGAAGTTCATCTGCTCGAACGCTTCGCCGAAGCGCGTCCGGTCGGCGCCGGGCTCCTGCTGCAGCCGACAGGTCTCGCCTGTCTCGCGCAGCTCGGCCTCGATGCGCGCGCGCGATCGCTCGGTGCGGTCATCCATGATCTGGAAGGGCGCACGGTCGGTGGTCGCCGCGTGCTCGCCATGGACTACCGGCGCTTGCAACCGCACCTCTTTGGGCTCGGCATTCACCGCGGGAGCCTGTTTGCGCTGCTGCACGACGAGGTCGTCCGCCTCGGTGTGCCGATCACGACAGGCGTCGAGGCCGTCCGCGTCGAGCCGCACGCGCGCCAGCGCACGGTGGTGATCGACAGGATCGGCCGCCATCACGGCCCTTATGATTTCGTCGTCGATGCGAGCGGTATGCGCTCGCCACTGCGCCGCGCTCTCGGTGGCCGCATCCGCGATCGCCAGTTCAAGTACGGTGCGATCTGGGCCGCGCTGCCGATCACAGACGGCTGGGCACATCGCGCGACGCTCATGCAGCGCTATGACGGCGCGCCGGTCATGATCGGCGTTCTTCCCATTGGGCGCCTGCCGGAGGATCCGACGCCGCGCTGCGCCTTCTTCTGGAGCGTGCGCGTGGATCAGCGCGAGGCGTGGATGGCAGCGGGGCTCGATGCCTGGAAGTCGCGTGTCGCGACGCTCTGGCCGGCGATCGCGCCGATCCTCGATGGCGTGCGCGCGCCGGGCGATCTTTCGTTCGTGTCCTATGCGGATGTGGTGGTCGAGCGGCCTTACTGCCCGGATCGGAGCCTCGCCGTGATCGGCGATGGCGCGCACGGCACGAGCCCGCAACTCGGCCAGGGCGCGAACCTTGCGCTTATGGATGCAATGACGCTTGCAGGTGCGCTCTCGCGCGAAGATACGGTCGAAGCGGCGCTACAGGATTTTCACGCCGCGCGTCGCCGCCATGTCGCCTTCTACCAGCTCGCGAGCCGCTGGCTCACGCCGTTCTTCCAGTCGGACAGCCGCGTGCTGGGGCTCGTGCGCGATGCAACTTTCGGGCTCGCGTCGATGGTCCCATTCGCCGAGGGGCAAATGCTGCGCACGCTCGCCGGCATCAAGACCGGCCCCTTCAGCGAGCTCGATCCCGGCGACTGGAGTGAGCGCTACGCGACGAGATCGCGGCGGCTCACGACCTTGCCGGCATCATCGAGCTCGTAGACGATCGGGGCGCCCGTCGCGAGCTCGCGCTTGATGATCTCTTCGCCCGAAAGCCCTTCGAGCTGCATGATGAGCGCGCGCAGCGAATTGCCGTGCGCTGCGACGATCACCTTCTTGCCGCTCTTGAGCTTCGGCCAGATCTCCGCCTCGTAGTAGGGGAGCACGCGAACGGCCGTGTCCTTGAGGCTCTCGCCGCCCGGCGGGGGACGTCATAGCTGCGGCGCCAGATGAGCACCTGGTCCTCGCCCCAGCGCTTTCTCGCATCGTCCTTGTTAAGGCCGGAGAGATCGCCGTAGTCGCGCTCGTTGAGGCGCTGGTCGCGGATCGTCTCGAGGTCGGACTGGCCGAGCCCCGCGAGGATGAGGCGCAGCGTGTGCTGGGCGCGGGTGAGGTCGCTCGTGTAGGCGATGTCGAAGTGGTGGCCCGCTTCTTTCAGCAGCTTGCCGGCGCGCTTGGCCTCCTCGACGCCCTTCTCGGTGAGGTCGGGGTCTTTCCAGCCGGTGAAGAGATTGAGCTTGTTCCACTCGCTTTCGCCGTGGCGCACGAGGACGAGGAGGTGGGTCATGATCGCGAGCAGTTCCGTTGGTTGGTGTGCACAGTCTTCTAACGGCTGAAACGCCGCTCAGATCCCGAGAACGTCGGCCATGGTGAAGAGGCCCGGCCCCTTGCCGCGGCCCCAGAGTGCGGCTTTGACGGCACCGCGGGCGAAAATGCCGCGGTCGGTCGCGATGTGGCTCAGCACGATGCGCTCGCCTTCGGCTGCGAAAATGACGCTGTGCTCGCCGACCACATTGCCGCCGCGCAGCGTCGCAAAGCCGATGTCGCCGCGCTTTCTCGCGCCCCTCGGCTGCGGCTTCGCCCAGCATGAGTGCGGTGCCCGAGGGGGCATCGACCTTGTGCTTGTGGTGCATTTCCAGCACCTCGATGTCGAAGTCCGCATCGAGGGCCTGCGCGACCTTGCGCGTCACGGCAACGAGCAGGTTCACGCCGAGGCTCATGTTGCCGGCCTTGATGATCGTCGCGTGGCGGGCGGCGGCCTTGATCGCGGCATCGTTCTCGGCCGTGAGGCCGGTCGTACCGACTACGTGGACGATGCGCGCATTGGCGGCGAGGCCGGCAATCTCGACGCTGACTTCGGGCACCGTGAAGTCGAGAATGCCGTCCACCTTGGCGATGATGTCGAGCGGATCGGCCGTGACCGGCACGCCGATCCTGCCGATGCCGGCAAGCTCGCCCGCGTCCTGACCGATGGCATTGGAACCGGGCCGCTCGATCGCTCCCGCGACGATGGCGGCTGCAACTTCGGCGTTACCGCCGGTCGCATGAACGGCGCGGATCAGCTCGCGCCCCATGCGGCCCGCGGCTCCCATCACGGCCAGCTTCATCGCGCTCATCGGATTTGTCCTGATTACCCGTGCGAATTGAATGTGCTGAGGCCCTATAGCACCCGGTCCCGCCGGCTTGGAAGGGGCGCTCTCCTCACCCCGGGGCTTCAGCCCCGCGCGACGTGGGCCGCGACACAGAGCCAGCGCCCGCCCTGGCGGGCCCAGATGTCGGTATAGCGGCCGGCGCCGGCGCTGCCGTCGGGCTTCGTGTAGACGGTCCGGGCGTGGATGATCGCGAAGTCGCCGAAGAGGCGGATGTTCACGTCCTCGGGGTGCAGGTCCGTGACGCCCACTGGGTTCGAAATCCGCTTCAGGAAGCCCGCCCGATCGATGATCGTGCAGTCCGGGTTCGTATTCAGGAAGTCCTTGGAAAGGTTCTCATCGAACCAGCGCACGTCCGATTCGGCGACCGAGCGGACGTAGTTCGCGTTGAGCGCGTGGAGCACCTCGTGATCGTTGGCGGCCATTGTTTCCTCCGTTGGGATCAACTCGCTTTCTCGTCAGCACGCTGCATGGATGGTCTGTGCTTGCCAAGGGAGACAAGCCGGTCATCGCCCGCTAAAAGACGGCGGGCCCTCACGTCCGGACATATGCGATCGCGCGTCTGCCGGGCCGAGGGGCCCCGTACGCGGGGTTTCGGCTGAAGTCGGCAGGGACAAGGAGGGTTCTGCCGACACGGCTTGGCTTCCTCGCACTCGAGCACGGCGCCCTGCCCGATGGGCACCGGATCTGACCAATCTAGGAGGAAATATTGAGCTCTAAGAAGTCCCTTGGCCTCATCGCGGCGCTTGCCGGGGTGTGCGCCCTCCAACCCTCCCTCGCGTTAGCCCAGAAGTCCGGCGGAACTCTGCGATCCTACGAGGTGGCCAATCCGCCGAGTGCCTCCATTCTCGAAGAGGCGACCAGCGGGACGACGCACCCGTTCATGGCCGTCTTCAACAATCTCGTGATCTTCGACCAGGCCGAGCCGGTCAACAAGCCTGAGGTCATCCGCCCGGAGCTGGCCGAGAGCTGGACCTGGGATGCCGCCCAAACGAAGCTGACCTTCAAGCTGCGCCAGGGCGTGAAGTGGCATGACGGCAAGCCGTTCACGGCCAAGGACGTGAAGTGCACCTGGGACGCGCTCGCCGGCAAGGCCGACGAAAAGTCCGATCTGATCCGCAAGAACCCGCGCCGCGTCTGGTACAGCAATCTGAAGGAGGTGAAGGTCGGCTCCGACACCGAGGTGACCTTCGTGCTCGACCGGCCGCAGCCCTCGTTCCTGTCGATCCTGGCCGCTGGTTATTCGCCGGTCTATGCACTGGCCCCTTCCGCGTCGTGGCTTTCGAGGCCAACAAGTTCGTCCGCCTCGAGAAGAACCCGAACTACTGGCGCAAGGACCGGCCCTACCTCGACGGCCTCGAGTTCCAGATCATGGGCAGCCGCGGCACGCGCCTTCTGGCGTTCGCTGCAGGTGAGATCGACCTGACGTTCGTGTCGGATGTCACGCGGCCTCTGCTCCCTGACGTGAAGTCGCGCTCGCCGAATGCGACCTGCGAGTTCGCTGCGACGGGCGTGAGCGCCAACCTCCTCGTCAACCGCGACAAGCCGCCCTTCGACAATCCCAAGCTCCGTGAAGCGATGATGCTGACGCTCGATCGCGACGCGATGGTGAAGATCGTCTCGGGTGGTGAAGCGTTGATCGGTGGCGCCATGCTGCCGCCGCCGGCAGGTGTGTGGAGCAACTCCGTCGAGGAGTTCATGAAGCTCCCGTCGTATGCCGGCACCATCGAGGAGCGCCGGCAGAAGGCGCGCAAGATCATGGAAGAGCTGGGCTATGGCCCGAACAACAAGCTCAAGATCAAGGTGGGCACGCGCGACTACCAGTCCTACAAGGACCCGGCCGTGCTGCTCGTCGACCATCTGAACCAGATCAACTTCGATGCCGAGCTCGAGATCATCGAGACGTCGCTCTACTACGGGCGCATCACGCGCGGTGACTATCAGGTTGCGCTCAACCTGACGGGTACGGGCGTCGATGATCCCGACGTGACGATGTTCGAGGGCTATCTCTGCGGATCCAGCCGCAACTACACGAACTACTGCAACAAGGAAGTCGACCGCCTCATCCACGCGCAGTCGGCCGAGCTGGATACGGCGAAGCGCAAGGAGCTCGTCTGGCAGATCGAGAAGATCCTCGCCGAGGACGTGGCGCGGCCGATCATCTTCCAGAACCGCTCCGCGACGTGCTGGCATCCGCACGTGAAGGGCTACGTGCTGCACCAGAACTCGATCTACAATAGCTGGCGCTTCGAGGATGTCTGGCTCGACAAGTGAGCCACATTCCTGATCGTCGATGACGTGAGGGCGGCGGTGCCAGGCACCTGCCGCCCTCATGCTTTCTCAGGCCCCTGAGGACCTGCTGCAGTGCATTCGCCTTGATGTGCCGCGCATTGGATGAAACACTGCCCCTGTGCCCGTCAACGAACGGGCGCGAATAGAACAAGAACTACATCCGGGAGGATACGATGACCAACCGCGTGACCCGCGGTGCTGCTGCATTTGTCATTGCAGCGTGCGCGCTTGCGCCATCTGCCGCCTTTGCTCAGAAGTCCGGCGGCATCCTGAGAACGTACAATAGCTCGAACCCGCCGAGTGCCTCGATCATCGAGGAGGCGACGATCGCGACGGCCTTCGCCTTCGCGCCGATCTTCAACAACCTCGTCATTTTCGACCAGGCCGAGCCGATCAACAAACCCGAGGTCATCCGCCCGGAGCTGGCTGAGAGCTGGGCCTGGGACGCGACCAACACGCGCCTCACCATGAAGCTGCGCCAGGGCGTGAAGTGGCATGATGGCAAGCCATTCACCTCGGCGGACGTCAAGTGCACCTGGGACCGCATTCTCGGCAAGGACCCGGACGCGTTCCGCAAGAATCCGCGCAAGCTCTGGTGGACGAACATCAAGGAGATCGAGATCAAGGGCGATCACGAGTTCACCTTCGTGCTCGAGCGCCCGCAAGCCTCGTTCCTCAGCCTCCTCGCCTCGAATATGTCGCCGGTCTACTCGTGCCACGCGCCGACGCGCGACATGCGCACGAAGCCGATCGGCACGGGCCCCTTCAAGTTCGTTTCCTTCGAGGCGAACAACGTCATCCGCATGGAGCGCAACAAGGACTACTGGCGCGAGGGTCGGCCCTACGTCGATGGCATCGAGGTCCGCATCATCGGCAACCGCTCGACGCGCCTCCTCGCCTTCTCCGCCAATGAGTTCGACATCACGTTCGTCGCCGACGTGACGGCGCCGCTGGTCGGCGATGTGAAAGCCCGCTCGCCACAGGCAACCTGTGAGCTCGTGCCCTCGGGCGTCAGCACGAACCTGCTCGTCAATCGCGAGAAGCCGCCCTTCGACAATCCGAAGCTGCGCGAGGCCATGACCCTGGCGCTCGATCGCGATGCCATGGTCAAGATCGTGACGGCGGGCAAGGCCAGCATCTCGGGCGCCATGATGGCCGAGCCCGAGGGCAACTGGGGTATGCCGAAGGCAATGCTCGAGCAGTTCGCCGAGTATGCCGGCACGCCCGCCGAGCGCCGCGAGAAGGCGCGCAAGATCATGCAGGAGCTCGGCTACGGCCCGAGCAACAAGCTCAAGATCAAGGTCGGTACGCGCGACTTCCAGGCCTTCAAGGACCCGGCGGTGCTGCTGGTCGATCAGCTCAACCAGATCTACTTCGACGCCGAGCTGGAGATCATCGAGTCGACGCTCTACTACGGCCGCGTGACGCGCGGCGACTACGCCGTGGTGCTGAACCTCACCGGCTCGGGCGTCGACGAGCCGGATGTGACCATGGTCGAAAGCTACTCGTGCGGCTCGGAGCGCAACTACACGAAGTACTGCAACAAGGATGTCGATCGCCTGATCGACGCGCAGTCGCGTGAGATCGATGTCGCCAAGCGCAAGCAGCTCGTCTGGCAGATCGAGAAGATCCTGATCGACGACCAGGCGCGCCCGATCATCTATCACGGCTTCGCCGGCACCTGCTGGCACCCGCACGTGAAGGGCCACGTGCTGCACCAGAACTCGATCTACAACAACTGGCGCTTCGAGAACGTCTGGCTCGACAAGTAGCCGGTGTGAAGCGCGCGGCGGCTAGTTTATTCGCCGCGCGCCCGCTCCATGGCCTCGCTGATCAGGCGCTTGGCCTCGTCGGCATCGCCCCAGTGGTGGATCTTCACCCATTTGCCGGGTTCCAGATCCTTGTAGTGCTCGAAGAAGTGCTGGATCTGCTGGAGGGTGATGTCGGGGAGATCGGTGTAGTTGCGCACGCGCTCGTAGCGGCGCGTCAGCTTGGCGGACGGGACCGCGATCACCTTCTCGTCGCCGCCGCCATCGTCCTCCATGACGAGCACGCCGACCGGGCGGCAGTTGATGACCGCACCGGGGACGATCGCGCGCGTATTGCAGACGAGGACGTCGATCGGATCGCCGTCGGCCGAAAGCGTATGGGGAACGAAGCCGTAGTTCCCGGGATAGCGCATGGGCGTGTAGAGGAAGCGATCGACGAACAGCGTGCCCGAGGCCTTGTCCATCTCATACTTGATCGGCTCGCCGCCAACCGGCACCTCGATAATGACGTTGATGTCCTCGGGTGGGTTCTTGCCTGTCGGCACGGCATCGAGGCGCATGACAATCAATCTCCTTCGATTAGGCCGGCGGCTGCCAGCCATAGACCCAGTCGTAGCGGGCCATGAGGCGCGCGGCGGGCACTGTGGCCATCGCCAGATTGCGCGCGAACGCAGCCGGACCGGAAAGGTGGAAGATACGGCCGTTCTGCCGCGAAGTTGCAACGATCGCATTGACGCGGGGGCGGCGGGCGACCTCGTAGGCCTTCAGCGCGCCTGCGGGATCTTCGGGCTGGTTGGCCAGGGCACTGGCGAGCACAAGGGCATCCTCGAGAGCCATCACGCCGCCCTGCGCGAGGAACGGAAACACGGGATGCGCGGCGTCGCCTGCAAGCGCGATGCGGCCCTTTGCAAGATTCGCGAGTGGCGCGGTCTCGAAGAGGGCCCAGCGGCGCCATTCGGGTGCGCTAGCGAGGACGTGGCGCAGCTTGGGCGCGAAGCCTGCGAGGTGAGGGGCGAGCGCGCTCCAGTCGTTCGGGGCGGCCCAGTCGTCGGTCATGCGATCATCGGGCACGATGGCGACGACGGCAATCTGCGCACCGGCCGCGATGGGGTAGTGCACCACATGGGCGCCGGGCGCGAGCCACACGCCCATGCTCGCGGCATCGCCAAGACTGGCGGCAGCATCAGGAGAAAGAAGCGCACGCGAAGCCGCCTTGCCGGAAAAGCGGAGCTGCGTGCCGGGGGCCACGGCCGTTCGGATGCGTGAGCGGATACCGTCGGCGCCGACGAGCACGGGACCGCGGACAGTCGCGCCTGCGGAGCTGCGCACGGTCACGTGGTCGCCATGGTCCGTTGCCTCCGCGATGGCAAAGCCCGTCTCGACCGCGATGCGCGGGATTGTTCGCACGCGCTCGAGCAGAGCGGTCTGCAAGTCGCGGCGATGGACGACCCAGTAAGGGGCTCCATGACGTTCGGCAATCCAGCCCCCGAGCGGCATTCGCGTGAGAATGCGGCCGTTCGCGCCCTGATGAACGACGATCTCCTCGGGCACGCTCACGTGCCGGGCGAGAAGCGGCGCGACACCGAGCGCGCTGAGCGCACGGACGCCATTGGGGCCGATCTGAATTCCGGCCCCGGCCTCGGAGAAGACCTCACGCTGCTCGAAAATGCGCGAGGAGATGCCGTGCTGCGCGAGCGCCAATGACGTTGCGAGCCCGGCGATGCCGCCGCCGGCAATCAGGACGGGCTCAGTGTGTGCCATGCTGGGGGCTCAGACCCCTTCGGCCTCCGCCACGACCAGGCAGCCCTTCGGCTCCGATTCGTCGGCGCCGAGCCGCGGATCGTAGACATAGAGTGTCGAGCAGTAGGGGCACAGGATCTGGCTGTCGGCGCCCATGTCGAGGTAAACATGGGGATGATCGTAGGGCGCGCGCGCGCCCATGCACTGAAGTTCCTTGGCGCCGATGTAGATTTTCTCGACGCCGAGGTCATTGGCGAAATGCGGCACGACGCTCGCGGCCATCGGAAGTTCCCTGAGCTTTGGCGCGCCGCGCTGTACGCCAGCGGATCGTGCCTGCGGATGAAGCGGGGCGCACCATAGCGGCTTGCCTCCCGAAATGGTAGGGGAGCCGGAAGCGCAGGAGTACCGCGACCCGAAGGAGGCCCATGGCGACGTTCATCCACGACGGAATCGAGATCGCCTACCTCGATGAGGGAACAGGCGACCCGATCCTGTTGATCCACGGCTTCGCCTCCAACCGGACCGTCAACTGGGTGGATACCGGCTGGGTCAGGACGCTCAAGGCCGATGATCGCCGCGTGATCGCAATCGACAACCGCGGGCACGGCCAGAGCGCGAAACTCTATGATCCGGCAGCCTATACCGCGCCGGCCATGGCCGAGGATGCCCGCGCGCTCCTCGATCACCTCGGCATCGCCCGCGCCGATGTCATGGGTTACTCCATGGGCGCGCGGATCACGGCCTTCCTCGCCATGGCGCACCCGGATCGCGTCCGCTCGGCCATCTTCGGCGGCCTCGGCGTCAATATGGTGCGTCCGATGGCGGGGACCGGTCCGATCGCGCACGCGCTCGAGGCGCCGACGATCGACGATGTGACGAGCCAGACAGCCCGCACCTTCCGCGCCTTCGCCGAGCAAACGCGTAGCGATCTCAAGGCCTTGGCCGCCTGCATCCGCGGCGCGCGCGATCCGATCCGCCCGGAGGTGCTGGCGACGCTGACCTGCCCCGTGCTGGTCGCCGTCGGCAGCGAGGATGTGATCGGCGGCTCGGCGGAGGAGCTCGCTGCCATCATCCCGGGGGCCGAGGCGCTGGTGATCGAGGGCCGCGACCACATGAAGGCGGTCGGCGACCGCATCTACAAGGACGGGGTGCTGGCGTTCCTGGGGCGGCGCCCGTGAAATCGCACGCTGTGGAGAGCCGAATTTCCGCCACCTTGCTCGCGCAACCATCCTCGAGCGTGGCCGGTGATTCATGAATGTGACGCCGGGGGGCCGCAGCGCATGAAGGGGGGAAAGAGTGCACGTGCCGGGTTTCGGTCGGGCCGAACGCCGGGTGCCGTGACGGATCAGGCATGAGCACGCTCTCACGCTACATTTTCCGTCAGGCAGCGACGACGACGGTCATGATCGTCATCTCCCTGACCTCCCTCGTGTGGATCGCGCTGGCGCTCCGCCAGCTCAACCTCGTCACCGCACAGGGCCAGGACGCATTCGCCTTCCTGAAGATCACGCTGCTCGGCCTGCCGAGCCTGATGGCGGTCATTGCGCCGGTGGCGCTGCTCATTGCGTCCATTCAGCTTCTCAATCGACTGAGCGCGGACAGCGAGCTGATCGTGATGACGGCGGCCGGCGCCAGGGTATGGGCACCGGCGCGGCCGCTGCTCTTGCTGGCCGTGCTGGTGAGTCTCGTTGTCCTGCTGTTCAACTTTGTCGTGATGCCCTGGGCGAGCCGCGAGCTGCGTGATGCCATCATCGCGGTCCGCACGGACCTCATCACGCAGGTCATCCAGCCGGGCCGCTTCACGAGCCCGGAACGCGGGCTCACTTTCCACGTGCGCGACCGCGCGCACTCGGGTGAGCTCCTCGGCCTCGTGCTCCACGATGCCCGCGATGGCAAGCAGACGACGACCTTCCTCGCCGAGCGCGCACGAATCGTGAAGCAGAGCGGCGAGACCTTCATGCTCATGCAGACCGGTCACATCCTGCGCCGGGCGGCACCGGGCGAGCCGACTCAGATCATTGCCTTCGAGAGCTACGGCGTTGATCTTGCTCACTTCGAGGCCAAGACCGAGCAGCGGGGACTGCGCCCGCGCGAGCGCTACTTGAGCGAACTGCTGAACCCGGCGCCTCAGGATGTCGCCACGTCACGTGCCCGCAACCTGATCGTCGAGGAGCTGCACGAGCGCTTCTCGAGCCCGCTCTATCCGCTCACGTTCGTGATGATCGCCGTCGCCTTGCTCGGCCAGGCGCGGACGACGCGCCAGGGACGCGGGCAGGCGCTCATCCTCGCGTTCGTTCTGGCCACGGCCGCCCGCGTCGGCGGTCTGACCGTGACCAATCTCATCAGCGTCACCCCCACGGCCATCCCGCTGGTCTACGCAATCCCTCTCGGCACAGCCTTGCTGGCAGCGACGCACGCCCATGCTGGAATGCGCCCGCGCCGCACGAATACGCCTCTGGCCCGCGCGGCGGCAGCGATCGGCGAGCTGTTCGATCGACTTGGCGAGCGCCGGCGTGCCCGGCGCGCGGCGTCGCAGCGTCGGCCCACATCGGGAGCCCACGGCGTGGGAGTGCCCAGCCGATGAGTGGCGCCTTCGGAACTCTCAGTCGCTATGTCGGTGGCCGCTTCGTGGTTGCGATGATGGGTACGCTGGCGGTCTGCGCCTCGCTGATCATCATGATCGATCTCGTCGAGCTCCTGCGCATGACGGGCCGCACGGGCAGTATTCCGGTTGCCTCCGTCGCGCTGATCGTCGTGCTCCGGCTGGCGAGCTACATCGAGGTTCTGTTGCCGTTCTGCGTGCTGGTCGGGAGCGGCGTCGCCCTGATCCAGCTCAACCGACGCTCGGAGCTCGCCGTGATGCGGGCGGCCGGGATGTCGGCCTGGCAGTTCATTGGCCCCGGGATTCTGGTCGCGATCGTGCTCGGCGTGCTTGCGACAGCGGCCTTCAATCCGCTCGCCGCGGTCACTAGAGCGGAGGCGGATCGTCTCTTGGCGGAGCTATATGGCCGCGAGGCCACGCCGGCATTCGGCGGAGGGGCGAGCGGCGCTTGGCTCCGTCAGCAGAGTGTGGACGGATCATCCGTTCTGAGTGCGAGCGCGGCGTCCCGCGATGGCCTCACGATCTACAACCCGACGGTGCTCCAGTTCGACGCCGAGGGGCGGTTCATCGAGCGTGTCGAGGGTGTGAGAGCGCTCCTGCGTGACGGCTATTGGCAGTTCGAGCAGGCGAAGGTCGCCCGGCCGGGGCGCGAGCCCGAACAGTTCGAGACGTTCACGGTCAGCACGTATCTGACGCCGGACCGTATCAGCGATGCACTCGGTTCGGCCATTTCGTTGTCATTTTGGCAACTCCCTGGAATTATCAATGAAACTGAGCGTGCAGGCCTCTCTGCGGCCCGATTCCAAGTCCAGTATGATCTCCATCTGAGCCGGCCTATGTTGCTGGCGGTGATGGTCCTTTTGGCGGCGTCTGTGTCTTTGCGGTCATTCCGCTCAGGTGGCTTACAGACTATGGTGGGAATGGGGGCGATCGGGGGCTTAGGATTTCTCCTTTTCTCCGAAGTTTCT
>ERZ778025.1515-NODE-1515-length-16369-cov-5.064484_pt1 | contig 16369 bp, 14 predicted proteins | sample MGYA00375755_ERZ778025 | MGnify/ENA primary metagenome ERZ778025 (study PRJEB29350, sample SAMN05389825) | bioreactor metagenome | isolation source: Thiocyanate bioreactor | place: South Africa: University of Cape Town | collected 2014-03-17 ... | reverse complement strand
GGATCTGGTCCGACAGCCAGAAATAGTTGGTCAGATCGGCATAGTTCGGACGGGCGATCACCTGCGCCGCGGCGAAGCGGAACACCAGGTCCTTGCGCACGTCGGCGATGATGTTCACGCTGGGCAGGACATTGTCGTAGCTGGTCTTGGTCGTCTGCCACACCCAGTCGGCCTGGGCGTTGCACATCGCGCCCGGCTTGCAGACGAAGCCTGCGCTGTCGGTCGCGGTGTGGACGTAGCGCACGCCGAAATTGCCGCGGAAGCCGCCGGCGTCGAAATTCGCCTGGGCATAGGCGGCGTGGATCTGCTCCTTGATGTCCCAATTGCCGGCAGTGAATTCCGAGGCGGAGAACATCGAGGGCGTCGGCAGGCCCGGCCGGCCCTGGACATAGTTCACCATCGAATCGCCGTTGATGATGAAGCGGCCGCGCATCTGGTCGTTGATGCCGTCGAAGCCCGACAGGTAATTGTCCCTGACGATGCTGGTGTCGAAGTTCGACGCCGGCACCGCGAAGCCGTTGGTGCCGGCCAGGCTGACGCCGGCATAGGCCTGCGCGGTCTCGTGGCTGCGATATTTGTAGCCGACCTGGATGCGCTTCAGCACCCCGTCGAACTTCAGGCCGAAATCGACCTGGCCGTAGCGTTCCTTGTCGGTGGTCGGCTTGGTGACGAGATTGCCGCTCCAGCCGGCATCGGTGACGAAGGCCGCCGGATTGCCGAGCACGTTGCTGGTATAGGAGATCGTGCCCGGCTTGTCGGGCGCGCCGCTGATGTCGACCGTGTAGTTGGCCTTGTTCAGGAACTCCAGGAACACCTGCTTCTTGGTGCCGCCGTCGGCATCCGAGACGCCGCCCTGGACATTCAGGTCCCAATGCACGTCTTCCCAGCCGATCTGGCCGTGGAAGGTCTGCGAATGCATCTCCGCCACGCGATACTGCGCATCGAGCACCGAGAGCCCGTTGTTGAAGGTCGCCGAGCGGACGATGCCGTTGTCCACCGTCAGGCCGGTCAGCGAGCCGGCGCTGTTCCAGACATTGCCCGGAAAGGCGAACATCGACTGATTGAGATTGTCATAGGTCGCGTCGATGCGCAGCCAGTCGGCCGTGATCGTGAGCTGATCGACCGGCTTCCACTGCGCGGTCGCCGAATAGGTCAGCCGCTCGCGGCCCTGCTCGAAATAGGACGTGCCGAACGCATTCGGGAACTTGGCGTTCGGGTTCGCCGTCAGCGTGCTGGCGCAGGTGCCGGTGCAATTGCCGGTATAGGTCCGCCCCACGACCGGGACCGCAGGCGCGGCCAGCGAGCTGGTATTGGCATCGTTGTTCCCCGCCCAGAAGTTCGCGCTGATCGTGCCATAGCTCTCCAGGCCGTCGCGGCGCAGCCGGTCCTTGGTGCGCTGGAACGAGGCGAGGATGCCGAGGGTCTTGTCCTCATTGTGCCAGCTGACCAGCGCCGAGCCCTGGACGTCGCCCTTCTTCGAACGGTCATTGTAGAGATAGCTGAGCGAGCCGGCGACGACGAAGGGCTTCAGCTCGAGCGGCTTGCGAGTGAGTACGTTGACCGTGCCGCCGATCGAGCCCTCGTCGATCCGCGGCTCGGGCGACTTGTAGACGTCGACGCGGTTGACGAGCTGCGGGGCGAGCAGCGCATAGTTGAAGGTGCGGCCCGGATTGTCGAGGATGAACCAGTCGGCCGAGGCGACCGTCTGGCCGTTCAGCAGCGTGCGGTTCAGCGCCGGATCGGTGCCGAGGATCGAGACCTTCTCGCCCTGGCCGAACGCGCGGTCGACGGTGACGCCCGGAACCAGCGTCAGCGCTTCGGCGACGTTGGTGTTCGGGAACTTGCCGACATCTTCCGACGAGACCGAGTCGATGATCGCATCGGCCTTGCGCTTGGCTTCGATCGACTGGGCGAGCGAAGCGCGGAAGCCGGTGACGACGATCTCGTGATCGTCGGCAGGCTGGGCGGCGGTGTCGCTGGTCTGTGCATGCGCGGCACCGGTGAGCAGCGCCATCGCGCTGGCCGTGCCGATAAGAAATCCCCGGATCCCCATCTCTCATCCCCTTGGTCAGAATGATTCTGAACTTGCTTATGATTCGTTGTGGTACGGCTCTGGCAGACCAGTCGCATACCAATATCCGTACCATTCCTCACTGTTGAGGGGCCGTCAAGACAGATTTTTACAGTGCGGTTACAGACCAGCGCAATTTTTTTGCTGACATGTGGTACGTTATTGGTACTAGTGTTGCATCCGGCACACAGCCGACCGATGATGGGGAACCGATGCCGCTGCTGGCGCAAAAGATCAGGCCGCTCGACGGAGCAGGCAGGGGGCCGCTCTACCGGCAGCTCGAGACCGCGTTGCGCGAGGCGCTGCGCGACAATCTGCTGAAACCCAACGAAGCGCTTCCCGCCGAGCGCGACCTGGCTGCCGATCTCTCGGTCTCGCGGATCACGCTGCGCAAGGCGATCGACAAGCTGGTCGACGAGGGGCTGCTGGTCCGCCGGCACGGCGCCGGCACCTTCGTCGCCGGCCGTGTCGAGAAGCAGTTCGCCAAGCTCTCGTCCTTCTCGGAGGACATGGCCTCGCGCGGGCGGAGCGTGCGCAGCGAATGGCTGATCCGCGAATCGGGCGTGGTCACGGGCGAGGAATCGCTCACCTTCGGGCTCAGCCCCGGCACCGCGGTCTATCGCTTCCACCGTATCCGCTATGCCGACGACGTGCCGATGGCACTCGAATTCGCGATCATCCCGGGCTTCGGCCTGTCGGGGCTCGATGCAGTCGATTCGTCGCTCTATGCCGCGCTCGAGGCGACCGGCAACCGCCCGGTGCGCGCGCTCCAGCGGCTGCGCGCGGCCCTGTGCGACGCCGAGCGCGCCGCCCTGCTCGGCGTGGAGGTGGGCGCGCCGGTCCTCTATATCGAGCGCCGCGGCTTCCTGGCCGATGGCCGGGTGATCGAGGCGACGACCAGCTGGTATCGCGGCGACGCCTATGACTTCGTCGCCGAACTCGACATGCGGGGCTGAGCGGATGACCAACCCCGAATCGACCCGCATGTTCGCCGAGGCGGCCGAAGCCGGCGCGGCAGTGCGCCGGCAGCTCGAGCGGAACGCGGAAGCGGTCCGCAAGCTGGGCGCCCGCTTGCGCGCCACCCGCCCGCGCGGCGTGCTCACCTGCGCGCGCGGCAGCTCGGATCATGCCGCCACCTTCGGCCGCTATCTGATCGAGACGCGGCTGGGCTTGCTGACCACTTCAGTCTCGCCGTCGATCGCCTCGGTCTATGGCGTCGAGACCGACTATTCCGACATGCTGGCGCTCGGCATCTCGCAATCGGGCAAGAGCCCCGACATCCTGGCCGCGATGCGCGCCGCGAAGGAAAGCGGCGCCCGCACCGTGGCGATGGTCAATGTCGAGGATTCGCCCCTCGCGGCCGAATCGGACACGCTGGTGCCGCTCCGCGCCGGACCCGAGATCAGCGTCGCGGCGACCAAGTCGTACATCGCCGCGCTCGCCGCTCAGCTCCACCTGGTGTGCGAATGGGCAGGCGACGAGTCGCTCGCGGCCGGCCTCGCCGCACTGCCCGACCGGCTCGAGGCCGCCTGGGCCGCCGACTGGTCGCCGCTGGTCGAGCGGCTGCACGGCGCGCGCGGCCTCTATGTGATCGGCCGCGGCCTGGGCTTCGGCGTGGCGCAGGAAGCCGCGCTCAAGTTCAAGGAGACTTGCGGCCTCCATGCCGAGGCGTTCAGCGCCGCCGAGGTTCGGCACGGGCCGATGGCCCTGGTCGGCCCCGGCTTCCCGCTGCTCGTCTTCCGCCAGGACGATGCCACTGCCGACGGCGTCGACGACCTGGTCGCCGATGTGCTCGCGCGGGGCGGCGAAGTGCTGGTGAGCGGCGGCAAGGTGCCGGGCGCGATCCATCTGCCGCACCCGGCGGCGGGCCCGGCGATCGAGCCGATCCTGCAGATCCAGGCTTTCTACCGCGCCGCCAACGCGCTCTCGATCGCGCGCGGCTTCGATCCCGATCGGCCGCCGTCGCTCGCCGCTGATCCCGACATGCGCGCTGGTCGACGGCGCGCTCCGCGAAGATGTCGCCGTCCTGGTCGACGGCGCGCGCATCACCGGCGTGGTGCCGGCCGGCGCGATTCCCGCCGGCGCCGAGCCGCGGCGGCTGGACGGCACGCTCGTCCCCGGATTCATCGATACCCAGGTCAATGGCGGCGGCGGCGTGCTGTTCAACGACGCGCCGACCGTGGAGGGCATCGCCGCGATCGGCGCCGCGCATCGCCGCTTCGGCACCACCGGCTTCCTCCCCACGCTGATCAGCGACGATCTCGACGTCATCCGCCGCGCGGTGGCGGCCGTGGACGCGGCGATCGCGGCGGGCATACCGGGCGTGCTCGGCATCCATGTCGAGGGCCCGTTCCTCAACGTCGATCGCAAGGGCATCCATTCGGCCGAGAAGATCCGCCCGCTCGACGCGGAGGGGATCGCAGCGCTGACCGGCCTGACGCGCGGCCGCACGCTGGTGACGCTCGCGCCCGAACGCGTGGCGGCTTCGGACATCGAGCAGCTCGTCGCCGCCGGCGTGGTGGTCGCAGCGGGGCATACCAATGCGCGCTACGACCAGGCCAAGGCGGCGGTGGCCGCGGGCATGCGCGGCGTCACCCATTTGTTCAATGCCATGTCGCCGCTCGGCTCGCGCGAGCCGGGCATGGTCGGCGCCGCGCTCGATTCGGACGCGCTGGTCTGCGGGCTGATCGTCGACGGCCATCATGTGAACCCGGCCACGCTCCGCCTGGCGCTGCGCTGCAAGCCGGCCAGCGGCTTCATGCTGGTGACCGATGCGATGCCCTCGGTCGGATCGGAGGCGAGCGAGTTCGTGCTGCAGGGCCGCCACATCACCGTGAAGGACGGCGCCTGCCGCAGCGACGACGGCACGCTGGCCGGATCGCATCTCGACATGGCGGCGGCGGTGCGCAACGCGGTCTCGATGCTGGGCGTCGATCTCGCCACTGCGGTGACGATGGCAAGCGCCAGCCCGGCCGCGCTGATGGGCCTGGGCGATAGGCATGGCCGGATCGCGACCGGCCATGCCGCCGACCTCGTGCTGCTCGACGCGGCGGGGGGGGTCCGCGAGACCGCCCCGCCCACAGGCGTAGCGCTCCCGCATGACCGACTCCACCAAGGCGCTCGACTATGTCGAGGCGCATCTCGACGACAGCCTGGACCGACTCTTCGCGCTGATGCGCGTCCCCTCGGTCTCGACCGATCCCGCCTATGCCGAACAATGCCAGCGCGCCGCCAGCCTGCTGTCCGACGAGCTGACCGGCCTGGGCTTCGCCGCCCGCGTCGCGCAGACGCCGGGCCATCCGATGGTGGTGGCACATCACGACGGCCCGGCGGGCGGGAACGCGCCGCACATCCTGTTCTATGGCCATTACGACGTCCAGCCGGTCGACCCGATCGCGCTGTGGCGGCGCGATCCGTTCGACCCGGTGATCGAGACGCGCGGCGACGGCGCGAAGCAGATCGTCGGCCGCGGCGCGTCGGACGACAAGGGCCAGCTGCGCACCTTCGTCGAGGCCTGCCGCGCCTGGAAGGAAACCGCGGGCGCGCTGCCCTGCAAGGTGACGATCCTGTTCGAGGGCGAGGAGGAATCGGGCTCGAAGAGCCTCGAGCCGTTCCTTCATGCCAATGCCGAGGAGCTGAAGGCCGATTTCGCCCTGATCTGCGACACGCTGATGTGGGATACCGAGACGCCGGGCCTCACCATCGGCCTGCGCGGCATGGCGGCAGGCGAGGTGACGATCCGTGCGGCCTCGCGCGACCTCCATTCCGGCCTCTATGGCGGCGCGGCGCGCAACCCGATCCAGCTGCTCTGCTCGATCCTGGGCGAGATGAAGGACGCCGATGGCCGCGTGACGCTCGCCGGCTTCTATGACGGCGTGCCCGAGCTCGATCCCGTCGTGCGCGGGAGCTGGGATGCGCTCGGCTTCGACGCCGGCGCGTTCCTCGGCGACATCGGCCTGAGCGTGCCGGCCGGCGAGCGGGGCCATGACGTGCTCGAGCAGATCTGGTCGCGGCCGACCGCCGAGGTCAACGGCATCTGGGGCGGCTATACGGGCGAAGGCTTCAAGACGGTGATCCCGGCCGAAGCCCATGCCAAGGTGAGCTTCCGCCTGACCGGTGCCCGGGACCCCGCCAGGGTCTGGGCATCCTTCGAGGAACATGTCCGTTCGCGCCTGCCCGCCGATTGCTCGGTTGCCTTCACCGGGCGCGGCCCCGGCAGCCCAGCGGTCTCGGTATCGAGCGACAGCCCGCCGCTCGAGGCCACCCAGGCGGCGCTGGACGCCGAATGGGGCAAGGCGGCGCTGATCGGCTGCGGCGGGGGCATCCCGGTCGTCACTTCGATCTCGAAGATCCTGGGGATGGACACGGTGCTGGTCGGCTTCGCGCTGACCGACGACAATATCCATTCGCCCAACGAGAAATATGATCTGAAGAGCTTCCACAAGGGCATTCGCTCCTGGGTGCGGATCCTGGCGAAGATCGGCGAGATGGCGAAGATGCCGGCCTGATCGCGCTGGCCCGAATCGACCATCTGGGCTAGATTCGGGCCATGCATGAGGGGGCTCGATTCATCGCTTTGATGCTCGGCGGCGCGGCGCTGGCGGCGTGCCAGCCCGATGCGGCCAAGCCGGTGCAGAAGGCAGAGGCGAGCGAAGCAGCGCCGGCCGCCCCCGCCGCGGCGGCCCCCGCCAGCGCGCCGCTGCGCGACTGGCTGGTCGGCAGCTGGTCGTTCGAGGCCAGTTGCGCGAGCGACTTCATCGCCCATTTTGCCGCCGATGGCAGCCTCGACAATAGCGGCGAGATGGGCGGCTGGGCGCTGGCCGGAAACACCGTGACCGAGACGATCCGCGAGCGCTATGACGCCGCCGCGAGCGACGGCGCCGAGAAGGTGAACCCGCCCGAGACACGCAGCTACACGATCGAGCGCGCCGATCAGGACCATGGCACGATCACCTATCAGGGCCGCAAGGTGCCGATGCTGCGCTGTTGACGGCACGGCCGCGAGGATCGATATCGGCACGATGGTTCCCCTTTCGTTCGCCGGCCATGAGCTGATGGCGCTGCCCGAGGGCGGGCTCTACTGGCCGGCGCGCAAGGCCCTGCTCGTTGCCGACCTGCATTTCGAGAAGGGCAGCTGGTTCGCCGCGCGCGGACAGATGCTGCCCCCCTATGATTCGATCGCGACCCTGCATGCCATCGAGGCGCTGGCGGAGCGCACCCAGGCGCGCGAGCTCTGGTGCCTGGGCGACAGCTTCCACGATTCGGAAGGCTGCGAGCGGCTGCCCGGGGATGCGCGCGCACTGCTCGCCCGCCTCACCGCCCGGCTCGACTGGCGCTGGATCACCGGCAATCATGACAGCCTGCTGATCGATCCCTTTGGCGGCACGATCCTGGAGGAAGCCGAGGTCGACGGGCTGGTCCTGCGCCACGAGGCCGAACCGCGCGATCCGCGGCCCGAGCTTTCGGGCCATTTCCACCCCAAGCTGCGCCTGCGCATCCGGGGGCGGCAAGTGGCGCGACGCTGCTTCGTCGCCTCGCCGACCAAGCTGATCCTGCCGGCCTTCGGCGCGCTCACCGGCGGACTGGATGCGCATCATCCGGAGATCGCCCGCGCAGTGGGGCGCAGCGCGCAGGCGCTGGTCGCGCTCGAGGACCGGCTGCTGCGCTTCCCGCTCGCGGCCTAGCTTCCCCGGCGCGGCTCGAGATCGGCGCATTCCACCGGGCCCTGCCCGATCACCCGGCATTTGGCCGGGCCGAGCACGCGGACCACGCCGCTCGACGTCGCGCTGATCTGGGCATTGTAGCGCACGTTCATCACCAGCGCCCCGCCGCTTCCCGAGACGAGCAGCGCGTCGGCGGTGGTCAGCGCGGCGGCATCGAGGCTGCTGGTGCCATAGAGCCGCACGCGCGTGTGCAGCGCATTGCCCGCCAGCGTCACCGTGCCCGCGCCGGCCAGAGTGACGCCCAGGTCCTGCGCATCGACCTTGCCGATATCCATCCGTCCCGTACCGTTGAGCGAGACGTCGAGACGGTTGCCGCGCATCTCGGCGATCTTCAGCAACGCGCCGCCATTGGTCTGCACCACGCGCAGCCCCGGCACCGCGACCCGGATGCGCGCACCGCTCGCGGTCTTGCCCGCCGCCGATTCCCAGCTCTGCGTGCCGGCATTGATGACCAGCGTGCCCGCCTCGACCCGCACGCTGACCCGGTCGAGCGCGGCACGATCGCCCGCAAGCGTCACGCCGGGCGATCCGGGCACGACTTCCACCGCGAACGGCCCGTCGATGCGCAGCCGGTCGAAACCGGTGACCATCACGACGCGCTCGTCTCCCGGCGCGGCGGCGCCGACGAGCAGCAGCAGGGGAGCGAGGGCGAGCCGATACATGGGCGCACCCTCGCGCGGCTTCAGCGCCGAGGCAAGCTCAGGAGCAATGCGCCTCGCCCGAGCCCACCGCGCTCACCGAGCATTTCGCGCCGCCGGTGAGATCGACGTCGCCCGAGCCCGCGATCGAGACCGAGGCACCGCCCCTGACCACGCCGCGCAGGCTGCCCGAACCGATGACCGAGATGCTGGCGCCGGTGGCGGTCAGCTTGCTGGCGTCGATGTCGCCCGAACCGGCGATCGAGGCGTTGAGCCGGCTGACCGTCCCTGCCACGGTAAGGTCTCCGGAGCCCGCGATCGAGAGATCGGCATCGGTCGCGGTGAGCGTGGCGATGCCGAGATTGCCCGAGCCGGCGATCGCGCCGTGGAAAGCGCCTTCGGCCTTGTCGACGCTCATGTTGCCGGAGCCGCTGACGCTCGCACCATCGAGCTTCGGCAGGACGACATGGACCTTCACTCCGCGATCGTTGCTGAACGAGAAGCCGTTGCGGTCCTTGCGGCCAACGCGCAGCGTGCCGTCGACCACCCGGACCTCGAGCTGGTCGAGGATCGCCGTATCGCCCTCGGCCGTGACCGCGAACTGCGCGCCGTTCCGCACCTCGATATCGTCGGGCCCGCGCAGATCGACCTTGGTGAAGCCGTTCGCATCGTAGCTGCGCTTGGCGCCGACGCCACTCGGCTTGACCTTGTGGCCCTCCTTTTCCCAGCTGGCATGGCAGGCACCGGTGGCCGTGAGCGGCAGCAGGGCCAGGGCGATCAGGGCAGCGCGCATCGAAACTTCCTCCCGAAGCAGTATGTGTGTTGGATATATAATACACTATCGATTAGGCAAGGAAAAGGGGCGGTTTTCAAGGCCGCCCCTTCGTTCGGGCTTCGCTGCCGATCGGGATCAGGCCGGAACCTTGTCCTTGTTGTGGATCGCCGCCGCCTTGCGCAGGATCTCGAGGATCTTCTCGAGCGCGGCCGGCTCGTCCACCTCTTCCATCGCCGCGAGTTCGCGGGCGAGGCGGCTGGCGGCCGCTTCGAAGATCTGGCGCTCCGAATAGCTCTGCTCGGGCTGGTCGTCGGCACGGAACAGGTCGCGGACCACTTCGGCGATCGACACCAGGTCGCCCGAGTTGATCTTCGCTTCATATTCCTGGGCGCGGCGCGACCACATGGTGCGCTTGACCTTCGGCTTCCCCTTCAGCGTATCGAGCGCTTCCTTGAGCGTCTTGTCGCTCGAAAGCTTGCGCATGCCTACGCTCTCGGCCTTGTTGGTCGGAACGCGCAGCGTCATCTTTTCCTTTTCGAAGCGCAACACGTAGAGTTCGAGCTGCATCCCCGCAATTTCGGACTTCTGCAGCTCAATCACACGGCCCACGCCGTGCTTGGGGTAAACGACATAATCGCCGACATCGAAGGACAGCGCCTTGGCAGCCATGTGCGAGGAACCTTTCGTGATAACCGGCCCCGACGGGCTCGGCGTCCGCCCCGGCGAATGCAGGGCGGGCTGATCGGGGCGACTTCTCTTTGCTTCTCCGGGCGGAGGCGAGTTTTCCTCCGTCTTGAGCCATTTAACACGTTTGCAATAAAATTACCAGACCGCGTGTGCCGCCTTGCAGCGAAAATATGCAATTAATCGCAGGATTGTGGCTGCCTCTCGACTCGGCCGGCGCCACGAACATGTCCGCGCCATTTCCGCAGTTCGCCGGCCAGGACACCGGCTCCACCTTCTCGGCGGCGCTCAAGAGGTTACTCGACGCAGGTGAGACGCCGCCACCGGGCGCGTTCGTCTGCCGGGTCGACAGCCGTGCTGCGGGGGCAATGCATCCGCCATCCTGCCGGCGGTCGAATTCCGGCCAAACCGGCCCCGCGATCCGGCAAGGGTCCGTAGCCGATTCGAACGTGCTGCGCCGCAGCGACGCGATTCGCCGCCGGCAGAAGGCCGGCGTCCCTGCGGGTGCCGGCCATGCCCGGGGCGCTAGCTGCCCGAACCGGGCTCGGGCGAGAAGAACTGCTCGAACTTGCCCTCGACGCCCTTCATCGCGTCGGCATCGGCGGGCACGTCGCCCTTCTGCGTGATGTTGGGCCAGGACTCCGAATAGCTGCGATTGAGCTCCAGCCACTTTTCGAGGCCGTTCTCGGTATCGGGGAGGATCGCCTCGGCCGGGCATTCGGGCTCGCAGACGCCGCAGTCGATGCACTCGTTCGGATTGATGACGAGCATGTTCTCGCCTTCATAGAAACAATCGACCGGACAGACCTCGACACAATCCATGTACTTGCACCGGATGCAGGCGTCGGTGACGACATAGGTCATGGAAACTGGCCCCTTGGATCGAAGACGTGGGGGTCCTGCTATGCCTGTGGATTCGCTGCGTCAATCAGTTGGCGCTTCCTGCGAGACGTTCGCAGTGACCACCAGGTCCTGATAACAGGCGCGCCCTTCCGCCGGCGGGCCACGCCGAGCGGGCAGCAGCTCGACCCGGATCACCCGCACCTTGCCATAGAGCGGAAAGGCCACGACGCACCCCACGCGCACCGTGGCCGAGCTGCGTTCGACTCGGCGGCCGTCGATGCGCAACAGGCCCTTCTCGGCGATCGCCTGTGCTGCCGAACGCGTCTTGGCGAGGCGCGACCACCAGAGGAACCGGTCGATCCGCATCGCCGCGCCATCAGCCATGCTTCAGCGCCCCGAGCGCCGCAAAGGCATTGTCGCGCGGCGGCGCCTTGGGCGCGGCCGGCGCGACCAGCCCCTGCCAGATCCAGCGTTGCGGCTCGCCCTCGATGGAGCGCGCGGTGCGGAAGCCGAGCTGGGCCATCAACCGGGCCAGCGTCTCGGCGGTGAGCCCCATCGAAGTGGCCAGGGCGGGATCGGGCGCGAAGGGCTTTCGGCCCTGGCGCGCGTCGTGCGCGGCGCGGGCAATGCGCTCGACCAGGTCGACGCGCACCGCCTGGGCGCCCAGCGGGCGATAGCCATGGACGAGATCGGCACCCGCTGCGGCGCGCGGCAATACGGTGGCGCCGTCGGGGGGTGTGTCGGGCAGCCCCATCAGCTCGCGCCGCCAGCGCGCTGCGCCGGGCTTGAGCAGCGCCGGCGCGAAGATGTCGAGCGTCCCGATGGTGACGCCGATCCTGCGCAGCCGCTGGCGCGCCTGCGGGTCGAGCGCTTCCACCAGCGTGGCGGCAGCACGGCGCGGAAGCAGCCCGCCGGCTTCGAGCAGCGCATTGGCGAGTGCGCGCAGCGGCGCGCCGGCCGCCGGATCGCGCGTCGCGGCATCGAGCTTGCCGAGCACGGTCACGCGCTTGCCGACCTGATCGGCGAACCAGCGTTCGAGCCGGGCCTGCACCGCGTTCCTGGCCGCCGGGTCGAGCACGTCGAGCGTGCGATCCAGCCGGATGCGCGGCCGGGCGATGTTGGGCCCGGGCTCCAGAGTCGCCACCGCCACGCCGTTCCAGGCGAGCACCGATCCCGCCAGCGCGATGGCCTCGTCCCCGGCCTCGGCCAGCGCGGCCCCGCGCTTGCGATACTCGCCGCCCAGCCGCTTCTCCGCCGCCGCCAGCAGCATGCGCTTGTCCGCGGCGCGCGCCTCGGGCGCGACGGTGAAGCGAAAGCCGGTGAGCGTGCCCAGGGCATGTTCCTCGACGGTCACTTCGCCTTCGGGCCCGATCGTCACCGGCAGGCTCGAGGCGTCGGCACCGATCTGGCGGAGCAGCACGGTGGTGCGCTTGTCGACGAAGCGCTGGGTCAGGCTGGCGTGCAGCGCGTCGGAGAGCTTCTCCTCCACCGCGCGCGTGCGCTCGGCCCAGTGGACCGGGTCCTCGAGCCAGTCCGCCCGGTGCGCGATATAGGCCCAGCTGCGCGCCGCGGCGATGCGCCCGGCGAGCGTCTCGACATCGCCGCCCATATTGTCGAGCCGCTGGATCTCGTCGGCGAACCATTGGTGCGGCACATGGCCGAACCCTTCGGAAAGATGCCCGAACAGCCGGCCGACGAAGCGGCTGTGCGGCTCGGGCCCGAGCTTGCGGAAATCGGGCAGGCCGCACGCCGCCCAGAGTCGCTTGACCATCGCCGGTGCGCGCACGCGCTGGCGCACCCAATCCTCTTCCGAAAGGCGCTTGAGCACCGCAAGGTCCACTGCCTCGGGCGCCGCGCGCAGCACGGCGTTCTGCGGCCTGGCCTCGAGGCTGGCGATCAGCGCATCGATGCTGGCGAAATCGGGCTCGCCTTCGCGCCAGTAGAGCTTCTCCAGCGGCGGCACCCGGTGCGCCTCGATCGCCAGCACTTCCTCCGGCGTGAAGGCATTGGGGCCTTCCTCGTGCAGCGCGCCGAAGGTCCCGTCCCGTTGATGCCGCCCCGCGCGCCCGGCGATCTGCGCCATCTCGGCCACGGTCAGCCGGCGCTGACGGCGCCCGTCGAACTTGGAAAGCGAAGCGAAGGCGACATGGTGCACGTCCATATTCAGCCCCATGCCGATCGCATCGGTGGCGACGAGATAGTCGACCTCGCCCGCCTGGAACATCGCCACCTGGGCGTTGCGGGTGCGGGGACTGAGCGCGCCCATCACCACCGCCGCGCCGCCGCGCAGGCGCCGCAGCGCCTCGGCGACGGCATAGACTTCCTCGGCGCTGAACGCCACGATCGCCGAACGGCGCGGCAAGCGGGACAGCTTCTTGGCCCCGGCATAGCTGAGCGTCGAGAAGCGCGGCCGGCCGATCACCTCGGCCTCGGGCACCAACGCCTTCAGCATGGGCTTCAGGCTGTCCGAGCCGAGGATCATCGTCTCCTCGCGGCCGCGGGCGCGCAGCAGGCGATCGGTGAAGACATGGCCGCGCTCGGGATCCGCGCCCAGCTGCGCCTCGTCCAGGCCGACGAATGCGACTTCGCGTTCCAGCGGCATCGACTCGGCGGTGCACAGGAACCAGCGCGCCTTGGGCGGCAGGATCTTCTCCTCGCCGGTGATCAGCGCGACTTCGGCGTCGCTGCCCTTCATCCTGACGACGCGATCATAGACCTCGCGCGCCAGCAGGCGCAGCGGGAAGCCGATCATGCCGCTGGCATGGCCGGCCATCCGCTCCACTGCGAGATGCGTCTTGCCGGTGTTGGTGGGGCCCAGCACGGCAGTGATCGGAGAACGCGCGAAACGACTCATTGCGACTCCCAAGATCGTTCCGAGTCGCCCCTTAAGCAACTCCCCCGGATTGGCGATCCGCCTTAACCATGTTGGAAATACTGGCGAATATGCCGAACGCTTCGCTTCATCCGCGAGGCGGCACAACTCGCCGCACGAGGCGGCCCCGAACAGGGTGCTTAATTTGACTTTAAGTCCTGCCTTCCACAGTGATCTTGTCGGTAGCCGGGGGTTTACGGCACGACATCGACGACCTTTTGGGGGGCGTTGCGCCTTGTATCTGCGTAGTGACCATGGAGAGGGGCTGACAGGCGGCGGCGCTTCGGCGCGGGCCACTGCCCCGGCGCGCGGTCTCGCCGCACGCCTGAACGAGCGCTTCGCCGACTTCGAATTCGCGCCGGACCTGGGCTCGCGCATCGGCTCGCTGACCTGGTATCGCGGCGCCGCCACCTGCGTCGCCCTGATCACCGCCACGCTGCTGCTCGCTCCTGGCTTCGAGAATCCGATCTACGGCACCGTCCCCGCGCCACTTTCGGGCGCCGAGTTCGACGCGACCCAGGCCCAGGCGATCAAGCCGCTCGGCATGGGTTCGGGCACCGGCGCCCGCGTTGCCGCGACCGGGCTGGTCGCGCCGCTTTCGGACACGCCGGAACGGCCGATGCTCGAAGGCACCACCAAGCTGGCCTCGGGCGGCGCGTTGTTCGCGACGCTGCTGCGCTCCGGCATCGGCAAGACCGATGCCACGACGGTCAGCAGCATGATCACCAAGGCCGTGGCCCTGGACGAGATCCAGTCCAACACCATGGCCGACTACACGCTGGGCCGCCGCGTCGACAAGTCGCAGCCGCGCCCGCTCGAGAAGCTCGACATCCGCACCCGGTTCGACCAGCGCGTCGAGTTCGTCCGCGCCGGCAACGTGCTTTCGATGCGCGCGATCCCGATCGCGATCGACCGGACGCCGCTGCGCATCCAGGGCACCATCGGCAGGTCGCTCTATCGCTCGGCCCGCGCCGCCGGCGCCCCGGCCAAGGCAGTGGAGAGCTACATCAAGACGCTCGCCACCCGCACGCCGGTCTCGCGGCTCGGCTCGGACTGCAAGTTCGACATCATCGTGGGCCAGGCGCGGGCCGAGACCGGCGAGGTGCAGCTCGGCAGCCTGATGTATGCCGGCGTCAGCGGCTGCCCGAGCAAGGTGCAGCTCGCGCCGTTCGAACAGGGCGGCAAGACCAGCTGGTTCGACGGTTCGGGCAAGGGCAACAGCACCGGCGCGATGGCGATGCCGGCGAACGGCCGCTTCTCCTCGGGCTTCGGCATGCGCCGCCACCCGATCCTGGGCTATACCCGAATGCACCGCGGCGTCGACATCGCCGCGCCCTGGGGCTCGCCGGTCTTCGCCGCGAGCGACGGCGTCGTCCAGTTCGCCGGCCGCAGCAGCGGCTATGGCAACTTCATCAAGGTGACCCATGGCGGCGGCTATGGCACCGGCTATGGCCATCTGAGCCGCATCTATGTGCGGGGCGGCGAGCATGTGCGCCGCGGGCAACGGATCGGCGCGGTGGGCAATACCGGCCTCTCGACCGGCCCGCACCTCCATTACGAACTGTATCGCAACGGCATGGCGGTGAACCCGCGTTCGGTTTCGTTCACCAGCACGCAACAGCTTACCGGCGGCGACCTCGGTGAGTTCAGGTCCCAGTTGAACCGCCTGCTCTCGGTGCCGATCGGGCACGGCGCGGTGAAGGACGCCGAGGACTAGGCTCCCGCGCAAGGCCCCGGCCTTCCCTTCCGGCCAAGGGAGCCACGGCTCGTCGCAACCCGTTCCACGAACGCGGGCCATTTGTGCTATGGGCACGGGATATCCGAGTCCGACTCCGGAGCGTATCATGCGTCTCGTCTTCACTGCCGCCCTGTTCTGCACCGTCGCGATGCCGGCGCTCGCCCAGCAGTCGCAGCCCGCATCCACCCGCGACAAGGCCGAGGCGCTCGCCCGCGCCCTGAACAACCCGATGGTGCAGGAAGGCGCGGCAGCCATGCTCGCCAACCTTGCCGGCATCGTGCTCGATACCCGGGTTGGCCCCATCGCGCGCTATGCCGATCCTCGGATCGGCGAGCAGGATACGCTGCGCGACATCCAGCGCCGCAACGATCCCGATTTCGAGAAGCACTTCCACCAGGACGCGCGCGCAGCCGTCGCCGTCGCGGGCAAGCTCACCGACGGCGCGCTGCAGATGCAGGATTCGCTCGACCAGACCGCCACCCGGCTCCGCGCGGCGCTCGCTCCCCTGCGCGCCGCGCTCAAGAACTGATCCGCCCGCGCAACGATCGCACCTCTTCCCGCGGGCGAAGGGGCGACCGGCAACCATATGGCGCGCTGCAGCGCGTCTCGGACGCAAGCCGCGTCCGCAAGCGCTTTACGCAGGCGCGTCCCGAGTCCTAAAGCGAGCCGATGTGGCAGCTTTACCAATTCCCGCTCTGTCCCTTCTCGCGCAAGGTCCGGCTATTGCTGGGCGAAAAGGGCGTGGGCTACGAGCCGGTACGCGAATCGCCCTGGCTGCGGCGCGACGAGTTCCTCGACCTGAATCCCACCGGCCAGGTGCCGGTGATGGTCGATGACGAGCGCGGCGTCACGCTGATCGATTCGCAGGTGATCTGCGAGTTCTTCGAGGAGACGGTGAACAAGGCGCCGATGCTCAACGGCACCGCCACCGATCGCGCCGAGATCCGGCGCCTCGCGATCTGGTTCGACACCAATTTCTATGCCGAGATCACGGCGCCCCTCCTCCACGAGCGGATGCTGAAGCG
>ERZ778025.1514-NODE-1514-length-16373-cov-3.897169_pt1 | contig 16373 bp, 12 predicted proteins | sample MGYA00375755_ERZ778025 | MGnify/ENA primary metagenome ERZ778025 (study PRJEB29350, sample SAMN05389825) | bioreactor metagenome | isolation source: Thiocyanate bioreactor | place: South Africa: University of Cape Town | collected 2014-03-17 ... | reverse complement strand
TTGTCCGGATTGGGCAGGCCGTTGGTGTTGCGGAAGGTCGAGTGCGTCAGGCCGAGCGCGCGCGCTCGCTGTGTCATCCGCGCGACAAATTCGGTCTCGTTGCCGGACATTCCTTCGGCCAGCGCGATGCAGGAATCGTTACCGCTCTGGATGATCGCGCCGTGCAGAAGATTGTCGACGCTGACGCGGCTGTTGAGTTCGGCAAACATGGTAGAGCTGCCGGACGGCGCGCCGCCGCGCCGCCACGCATTCTCGCTGATCTTGTATTCGTCGGTGAGCTTGACCTCGCCCTTGACGATGGCGTCGAACACCACCTCCACGGTCATCAGCTTCATCATGCTGGAGGGCGCCAGCAATTGGTCGGCGTTCTTCTCGAACAGGATGCTGCCGGTCTTCGCCTCGATCAGGATCGCGGTCGGCGCGTCGATGTCGAGGCCGCCTTCCTCCTTCTTGGCGCCCTGCACGCTGTTGTTGGCGGCATACGCCACCCCGCCGGCGACGAGCCCGAGGATCACGCAGGCAGCCAGCAGCGCCCGCCACCACGACATGGCCGGGCGTCTCGACGTTACATAGCCTGATGAGATTGCTGCCATTCCTCGATTCCTGAGAATGGCGTTGTAACAGTTGCAACAGGACCGAACAACGCGAGGCTGGCCCTCATTCCTGCGAGGGCGCAGCAAGACGAAATCGTTGGAGTTTTGACTGGTCGTCCCGGCGCAGGCCGAGGTCAGTAAAGGCCGCCCGACAGCGGGTTGCCGATGGTTTCCGCGGCGACCGGGCGGTAGGCGCTCACCGAGCCGATATCATCGCCCATCGGGGCGGCGGATGCCGACCGATAACCGCCCTGACGCACGGCGCGGCGGGCCGAAACCTCGCTCGCACCCATGCCGGCCATGTCGGCCTGCGTGGTGCCGAGGCTGTAGGGCCGGTCCGCCGGCAGCGGAACATCCGCGCGGGCGACGCCCCTGCTCTCCGGCATCTCCGGCACGAAGGGCTTGGCCGAAGCGATCCGGACCGCGGACGGTGCCGGGGCCGGCTCGCCGGTGCGCAGCGTGGCGACAAGCTGGCGGTCGTCGGAGCCTTCCAGCGGCGCGCGGCCGACATATTCGACCCGGACGCGGGCGGTGCCGTTCTTGTAGAAATCGAGCAGCGTGGCGGCGCGGTGCGAAACGTCGATGACGCGGTTGCCGTGATACGGCCCGCGATCGTTGACGCGCACGATCAGCGATTTGCCGTTGCTCGTGTTGGTGACGCGGACATAGCTCGGCATCGGCAGGGTCGGATGCGCGGCGGTCAGCGAGGTCATGTCGAAGACCTCGCCATTGGCGGTCAGGCGACCGTGGAAATTATCGCCATACCAGGAGGCGAGACCCTCGGCGCGGTAATTGTAATTCTCCTGCGGCACGTAGGTGCGGCCGGCGACGGTATAGGGCTTGCCGATCCGGTAAGCGCCGCCGCCCTTTGGAACCGGCTGGTCGAAATCGACCACGCGGGGGCTGGAGGAAACGCCGTATTTGGGATCGACACGGGAGAACGTGCCGGATGCCGAGCAATTGGCCAGCAGCAGGCAGGCGCAGGCAAGACCCGCGAATTGCTGGCTGCGACGCACGGCCGCTTGATTGATCAACCCCATTCGATCCCGACGCAAAATCGCCGCCGGCCGGAACGGCCCGCGGTCCCCGAACGATTGTGGATCATAAACCATAGTCACCGATGGCGAAATGGGGGATGGCCAAGTTGGTAAACCAAAGGTTCCCAAGCGATTTTCGAGCCCGTCTTGGTCTCTCCCCGGCCCCCGGCGCGGCGAATCGGGAGACCAATTCATATTGAAGCCCGGCGCCAGAAGAGTCATTCTCGGCGCATGTTTCCTGGATTGGAGGACGATGAGATGACCCTCGCCTCAGCACCCGTCGGCACCGTGATCGGGCCGGACAGTTTCGCCATCCAGCATCTGTTCGCCGCCAAGGCGGCCGAATGGCGCGATGCCGGGCTGAAAGTCGTCGGTCTGATCGGCGAGGCTCATGCCTTGCCCGACCGCAGTTGCACGGCGGGTATCCTCCGCGACATCGTCACCGCCAAAAGCTTCCTGATGTATCTGGAGACGCCGCCGGCGCACACCTCCTGCCATCTCGACGGCGAGGGCGTGGAAAGCGCCTGCGCCACGCTGCTGGACCAGATCGCGGACAGCGATCTCGTGGTGCTGAGCAAGTTCGGCAAGCTGGAAGCCCAGGGCGGCGGCCTTGCCGCGGCGTTTCAGGCAGCCATCGCCGCCGGGGTGCCGGTGCTGACCACGGTATCCGAGAAGCATCTCGATGCCTGGTGGCAGTTCGCCCCGGATGCGGTCAAGATGCGGGCGGACACGCAGGCCATCGAGGAATGGTGGCAGGCGGCGCACGCCGCCGACCGCGTAGCGTCCTGACATACGTTCCGGCCTATCCGCTCGGGTCCATCCACCCGGATTTGTCTGCCCGGCACGCACCATTCTGCTTGCGCCGGTGTTGATGTCGTCCGTTCTAAGCCAGCGGGCATTTGGCCTCCCCGCGTTGACGCTCCCGCGAAGGATTGCAATAACGTGCCGCATCCGCGTCAGCGAACCGGATGGGTGGCCGAGTGGTTTAAGGCAGCGGTCTTGAAAACCGCCGTGGGTGCAAGCCCACCGTGAGTTCGAATCTCACCCCATCCGCCAAACGCCGGAAATATCTTCGCCATGCAGCCAAACTTGGGCCGACATGTTGACGAACGGCTTTCGTTAGGCGCCGTTGACCTTCGGCATCCATTCCCGGCGCAAAATAGCATATTGCATGGTATTTTCATAAATCGGATCGCCGGCATCGTCGTCGGTGAACGAAACGAATTCCACGAACAACCCTTCATTGCGCATTCCCAGCTTTTCGCAGAGCCGTCGCGATGATGTGTTGTGATCTTCGACATAAGCGTAGAGACGGCGCGCTCCCTTGTCTTCGAAAAGGTGGCTGAACAGCGCTCTGGCAGCCTCGAGCGCATACCCGTGTCCTCCGAACTCCGGATTGAAATTCCAGCCGACAGAGAAGGTGTCGGTTTCGGGTACGGCGAATACATCACCGATAAGCTGGTCAGTACCTTTCAGGCAGACGGCAATATGCTCATCGTCAGCGCTTCTCTTCTCAGCCTCGGCCTCGGCATCTTCCGTATCTGCAAGCTTGAGCGACAGAAAGCAGTTGGCTTTTGGTTCACGCAGATATGCCAAAAGACCGGCAGCGTCGTTCCTGCGAAAATTTCTTAGAACGAGTCGATCTGTTTTAATGATTTCCACTTTCAGGACCTCGCGAGACAAGGCTCTTCGATCATCTGGTATCGTCGCGATATTGCACCGCCACTGCTGGCACCAACATTTACCGCCAGTATTTGCAGCGTCGGAGTTCAAGATATCAAGCAGGAAGCGATCTCAGACATCGCTGCCACCAAGCGAGAAGTCTTATAAGGCGCAATTCTTCTCCGTCAGTTCAACTCCAGATTCAACCGATGGTCCTCAGATGAAAAGTTCGGGGTTTATCGGCGGAACCTCGCGCCGCCGAGCCCGTTAAACCCATTCACAGCAACGGTGCGCGATGAAGAGCAAGCTCATCCATGAATCGGACGGTCAGCGCACTTATGCGATCGTGCTGGCGAGCGGCGACGAAGCCGTATCCAGCTTGAAACGGTTCGCCGCGGATGCCGGCCTCTCCGCCGCAAGCATCACGGCCATCGGCGCATTTCGGCGCGCCGAGCTCGGCTATTTCGACTGGGACGCGAAAGACTATCGTCCGATCCCGGTCGATGAGCAGGTGGAGGTCGCTTCCCTGATCGGCGATATCGCCATCGGACCGGACGGCAAGTCGGCGCTTCATGTTCATGTCGTGCTCGGCAAGCGGGACGGCAGCGCAGTTGCCGGCCATCTGATCAAGGCCGAGGTGCGCCCGACCCTCGAAATCATCCTGACCGAGTCGCCGCAGCATCTTCGCAAGCGCCACGATCCGGAGAGCGGTCTTGCCTTGATCGCGCTGGATTCTACCAAGTGACGCACGCCACGATTCGCGTGCCGCATTCTCGCCACACGAAACATCTCTGGTGGATCGTGTTAAATTTGAACGATCGCAGCAACAGAAAGGATCGGTATGAACTTCACCAAATTGGCACTGGCCGCAGCGGCTTCGCTTTTCGTCATCAGTTCCGCCTCGGCAGCTCCTCTTGTGACGTCACAACCGACTGTCGACAACCCGTTGATCCAGGTCCAGCACCGGCGGCATGCGGCTCCGCCGCACCGTCATCATGGACACCGGTATGTCCCGGGCCGCCGCTATTCGACGGCTCCGCGTGGCTGGCGCCGATATGGCGCGCGTCCCGGTGATTGGCGTACGCGCGGCTGCGTGATGGCCGGTCCGGTCTGGTTCTGCCCATAACCAAATCGATAAATTGAAGAGAATGGAAAACCCGGCAGCGATGCCGGGTTTTTTATTATTGCCCTGTCACCGCACTTGCCGGGCGCATCATGTCTCGGCTGATCGCTACGTGGATTTGCCTGCCCGACCGGGAGAATTGCGATCCGGCGACAGCAATTCCAAATCTCCGCGCCTGAATTCGGAACCGCCGGCCGCCGCAATCTCTGCCTGGCCGCGCGCGATCTCGTCGGCCGGCTGGCCGCTCATCCAGAACACCGGGCCGCCTTCGTGTTTCGGAAAACCGTAGCCGTTGACCAGAACGAGATCGATGTCCGAAGCGCGCTGGCACACACCCTCCGCGATGATCAGCGCGGCCTCGTTCAGGATCGCCGCCAGACAGCGGCACACGATGTCGCTCGCCTCGATCTGTCTGCGGATGCGGCCGGTCTTCGCCACCTCCTCGTCGATGATCGTGCGGACAAGCAGGTCCGGCGCTCTCTTGCCGTCTTCACGATAGACGTACCAGCCCGCCCCCGACTTTCTGCCCAAGCGTCCGAGTTCGACAAGCCGGTCGGCGATGGTCACGTAGCGCTCCGTCGCAGGGCGCGTCGCATCCTGACTGCGCCGCATGCGCCAGGCGATATCCAGACCCGACAGATCGGTGACGGCGAAAGGCCCCATGGCGAAACCGAACTCTTCCAGCGCCGCATCGACTTCCTCGGGTGCAGCGCCCTCCTCGACCAGAAATTCGGCCTGGCGGCGATAGGCCGCGTAAATCCGGTTGCCGATAAAGCCGAATGAATCGCTGGCCTGGATCGGAAGCTTGCCGAGCCTGCGCGCGAATGCGGTGACGGCGGCAAGATCGGCATGATCCGCTTTATCGTAACGCACGACTTCGACAAGCTTCATGATTTCAGCCGGACTGAAGAAATGCAGTCCCAGCACATGCTCGGGATGAGACGAGGCTTCGGCGATCGCGGCAATCGATAGATAGGATGTATTGGTCGCGATAATCGTCTGAGGGCGCACGCTCGCCGCAAGCTTGCGTACCAGATCTCGTTTGACCTCGAGATCCTCGAACACCGCCTCGATCACGATGTCGCAATCCTCAAGCCCCTCCAAAGAGTCCGACACCGTCAGCGCGCCACGGCGCGCCGCTGCGGTGTCAGCCGAGACGCGGCTGCTGGCGACGTTTTTCTCGTAATAAGCGGCAACGCGCTTGCCGGCACGCTCGATCGCCGCCGCATCCGGATCGACAAGCCTGACCGGCAGGCCCGCCTCCAGCATGGCAATCGCGATTCCGATCCCCATGGTGCCGGCCCCGATCACCGCAGGACGATCGAGTCGACGCGGTTTCCCTTCAACCGCAAAAGCAGGCTGCTGCGCGGCCCGTTCCGCAAAGAACAGATGGCGTAAGGCAAACGCCTCGCGGCCGACACGAAGACGCTGGAACGTCGCGCGCTCCTGCGCGAGCGCATCCGCAGGCGGCAGATGGGCCGAGGCCTTGATCGCCGCGATGGCTTCCAGCACATGCGGCCGGTGTTTGCCGGCTTTGAGCGCCGTCTTCGCCGCCGCCTCAACCGCAGCGGGATCGGCCGCGGGCGGCATTGTATCCATGATCCGGCGTCGCCCTTGTCCGGCCTGCGCGCGTACCGCCGCCCCGGCCGTTTCAAGAAGGTCGTTCTCGGCGACCCTATCGATCATGCCGAGCGCGAGCGCCTCGCGCGCCTCGACCCGCCGTCCGCTGCAGATCAGCGCAATCGCCTGCGGCACTCCGGTCAGACGCGGCAGACGCTGCGTGCCGCCCGCGCCGGGAATGAGGCCGAGCGTGGCTTCGGGCAGACCCACGATCGTGCCGGGCGCCGCGATGCGCTGGTCGCAGCCGAGTGCCAGCTCATAGCCGCCGCCAAGCGCGGCGCCGTGAAGCGCCGCGACGACAGGCTTGGCACCCTGCTCGATGGCGGAGATCACGGTGGGAAGCTGCGGCTCCTCGATCGGCTTGTCGAATTCCCGTAAGTCCGAGCCGGTGATGAATGTCTTTCCGGCGCCGATCAGCACCGCGCCGATCAACGCGGCATCGGCCTCGACCTCGGCCAGACATGCGAGCAGACCGTAACGCACCGCATGCGAGCCTGCATTGATCGGCGGATTGTCGATGGTGATGACGGCGACGTCACCCTGCCGGGAGAACCGCACCTGCGTGTTCGCAACATCCTGCCCTGTCATCAGACGCGCTCGACCAGAACAGCGATGCCCTGCCCAACACCGATGCACATCGTGGCAATGGCGCGCCTACCGCCCAAGGTCTCCAGCGCACGCATGGCGGTGCCCGCAATCCGTGCCCCGGACATGCCGAGCGGATGTCCAAGAGCGATGGCCCCGCCGTGCGGATTCACCTGCGCGGCATCATCCGGCAGACCGAGATCGCGCATCACCGCAAGGCTCTGGCTTGCGAACGCTTCATTGAGTTCGATCACGTCGATATCCCGGATTGCGAGGCCGGTGCGCTCCAGCAGGCGTTTGACCGCGGGAGCCGGACCCATTCCCATGATGCGCGGCGGCACGCCCGCCGTCGCCATCGCGACAACGCGCGCGCGCGGGGTCAGACCGTGGCGGCGCGCGCCGTCCTCCGAGCACAGCAGCAGGGCCGCCGCGCCATCGTTGACGCCGGAGGCGTTGCCCGCGGTCACGGTGCCATTGGCGCGAAACGGCGCCTTCAAGGACGCAAGCCCTTCCAGTGTCGTCTCGGGACGCGGATGCTCGTCGGCCGACACGACGACATCGCTCTTGCGCCCCTTGATGGTGACCGGGGTGATCTCCGGCGCAAAATAGCCGGCCTCGATCGCCGCCCTGGTCTTCTGCTGGCTGCGCCAGGCGAACAGATCCTGGTCGGCGCGGGAAATTGCGAAATCCTCGGCGACGTTCTCGGCGGTGTCCGGCATCGAGTCGACGCCATAGGCGGCAGCCATCGCCGGATTGACGAAGCGCCAGCCGATGGTGGTGTCGTAGAGTTTCGCGCTGCGCGACCACGGCGCCTCCGCCTTGCCCATCACGAAAGGCGCCCGCGTCATGCTTTCGACGCCGCCGGCCAGCATCAGATCGGCGTCGCCTGCGCGGATCGCGCGCGCCGCCGTGCCGACGGCATCGAGACCCGACCCGCACAGACGATTGATGGTGCTGCCTCCGACGCCGACCGGAAGGCCCGCCAGCAGCGCCGCCATCCGTCCGACATTGCGGTTGTCCTCGCCGGCCTGATTGGCGCAACCGAGATAAACGTCATCGAGCGCCTGCCAGTCCACATCGGCATGGCGCTCCTTCAGCACCCGCAGCGGGATTGTTGCAAGATCGTCCGGGCGGATATCCTTCAACGCGCCGGCGTAGCGCCCGATCGGCGTGCGCACATAATCGCAGATATAGGCCTGTGTCATGCTATGGCCGCTCCTGTTCCGCGCCCGGCGCCAGACGGACCAGCACGTCGACGGCGCGCACGCCCTGACCCGTGGGCAGAACGAGCAGAGGATTGATTTCGAACTCGACGACCGGCATGCCGCTCGATGCCATCCGTGACACCGCGACCAGCGTGTCGGCCAAAGCTTCTAGATCGCCGGCCGGACGTCCGCGAAATCCCCTGAAAGCCTCGATGATCTTCACCTCGTCGAGCATCTCGTAGGCGGCCGCGCGATCGATCGGCGCAACGCGAAGCGAGCGGTCGCGATAGATCTCGGTCATCACCCCGCCCGCCGCCAGCAGCACCATGCCGCCGGCCTGCGGATCGACGCGATATCCGACCAGCATCTCTCCCAGCGCTCCGGCCGTCATTTCCTGAACCAGCAGCCGCTCGACACTCAGATCCGGCTTCTTCTCGCCGACGGAACGGACGATCCGGCGCGCGGCGCCGGCGAATTCCTGATCCGACCGGATGTCGAGCAAGCCCTTGTCGGAGACGACTTGCGTCCCGCACCCCACGGTGATGGCGCGGGCATGGGACACACCGAGCAGATCGAGAGGACCGTAGCCTTCCATCTCATCGAGCACCGGACCGCCCGGCCGGTTGGCGGGCGTGGCCGGCACCTCACCACGCGCCGGCCGCCGCCTGAAGGCCGAGGCGACCACATCGCCAAGCGCCTCCGGCGAGCGGAATGCGGGAATTCCCGCTTCGCCAAGCATCTTCAGCGCTTGCGGTGCGTCCGGCACCATGAAGGCCGCGAGCGGCGTATTCTTGTTTGCCACGTCGATAATCGGGCGAACCGCAAGCTCGGGCTGAAACCGCGACGACGAGCCGACAACCGCGATGACCAGATCGTATTTCGACGACGCCAGCAGGGCTTCCAGCGCCCCTTTCATAATTTCGTACCGCACGCCGGCAAGCGTGAGATCGACGATGCGCGCTGCGGCCACATCGATGCCGGTGGCCCGGATCGCCGCAAGCGTCGGATTATCGGGCGGCTCGACGGCAATGCCGCGAATGCCGAGCTGATCCACCACCATCGCCGCACCGCCGCCGGTCGTGGTGACGACGGCGACGCGCGGCCTGGCGGCGCCCGCGCTCCGAATTGGAAGGCGCGACAGCAGAGGCGCGGCCTCGATCAGACCATCGAGCGTTTCGACCCGGGCAATTCCGCAATCGGCAAGGAAGGCGTCCGCGACATCGTCCTCGCCGGACAGAGCGCCGGTATGCGAGACGGCCAGTTCGGCCGCCGCCGCCGAACGGCCGAGCTTCAACGCCGTCACCGGCTTGCCGGCCGCCGCGGCCTTGGCCGCGAAACGACGCAGCGCCGGAGCGTTCCGCAAATTCTCCAGAAACAGCATGAAGCTGGTGACATGGGGATCTTCAAGCCCGGCCTCGCACAGGTCGCCGATGCCGAGATCGAGCTCGCCGCCGACCGACACCAGCGAGGCAAACCCGATGCCACGTTCCTTGCCGCGCGAGAGCAGCGCGCCGATCATGCTGCCGGACTGCGAGGCGCAGAATATGCCACCACGCATCAGACCCGATTCGGCAAAGGCGGCGTTGGCCGTAAGCACCATGGAATGATGCAGATTGACGATGCCGAGGCTGGACGGCCCGATCAGACGGACCCCGTGCGCGCGCGCCGCTTCCCTCAGGCGCGCTTCGCGGTCCTGCCCTTCCCGTCCGAATTCCGAAAATCCCGAGGCCAGAATTGTCGCCACTTTGACGCCGCGACGTCCGCATTGAATGACGGCATCGATCGCCGCCTCCGCCGGCAGCAGGATGAAGGCATGGTCCGGAATCTCCGGAACGTCCTCGACCGAGGCGAAGGCGCGCTCGCCGAGCACGGTCCGCGATCTCGGATTGACCGGGTAGATCGTGCCGGAAAATCCGTTGTTGCGCAGATATTGCAGCGGCCGGGAGGTCGTCTTGGATGGATCGTCCGACGCGCCGATGATCGCGACACTGCGCGGCGCAAACAACATCCTCGCAAGGCTGGCGTCCATCGATCTATTCCATCGGGCCGGCGCTTTGCGCGGGTCGTTGATCGAACCGGCGCTCGAACACGTGTTCGGCGATCCGGTTCTTCAAGATCTCGATCGAACCGCCCGCGATCATCCAGCCGCGCGTGCGCCGCATGCAATATTCGGCGAGGCTTTCCTGACTGTAGCCCATTCCTCCCATGATCTGCACCGCTTCGTTGGCCACCTCGAAGCCCGCCAGATTGCAGACCATCTTGGCGATCGCGGAATCATAGGCGGACGGCACCCCGTTGTCCGCGTTCACGGCGGCGCGATAAAGCAGCAACTGGGCGCTCTCGAGCTGGGCCGACATGTCCGCGAACTTCCATTGCAGTCCCTGGAATTCGCAAAGCGGGCGGCCGAACTGGCGCCGCTCGGTGGCGTAGGCCTTGGCAAGGTTGAAGGCATGACGGCCGATCGCGATCGAGCGCGCGGCATTGCCGATCCGTTCCACATTGAAAGTGGCGATCTGCTTCTTGAAGCCGCCGGGCCCGAGCAGCAGATTTTCCGCTGGCACCCGCGCGTCCTCGAAATAAAGCTGGCACCACTCCTCCCCGCTCATGAACGGCGAAGGCTGGCCGATACGGAATCCCGGCGTGTCGCGTTCGATGATCAGGGACCCGATGCCGTCGAGGCCCGGACCGAATCGGACATAGACGAGATAGATGCCCGCCTCCGGACTATGGGTGCCGAACACCTTGGACCCGTTGACGATGTAATGGCCGTCTTCAAGCCGCGCGCTGGTGCGCAATTCCGTCGTCGCCGAGCCTGCATCGGGCTCCGTCATGCCGAGGCTGATCAGCATCTCGCCGCGGAGCAGATTCGGCAGCCATTTCGCCTTCTGGGCAGAGGTCGCATATTCCGCGAAGGTGCGGATCGGCCCGAAATTGCCGGCCTGAACGATGTCCGCGCTCTTCGGACAGACCAGAGCCGTCTCCTGGATCGCGATCACCGCATCCATCAATGAGCCGCCGAGACCACCGTCCTCCGACTTCAACGTGATGCCGAGCAGTCCGGCCTGCGCAATCTTCCTGGCCACATCCCATGAATTGCCGGCGATATGCGCACGCTCCAGCGCCCCGTCCGCCAGCTCCGCGCGCGCGAAGCGGCGAACGGAGTCGGCGAACATCTGCTGTTCTTCGGTGAAATCGAAATTCATACCGTCGTCCTTGTCATCAATTCCGGCATCCGTTCAAAAGTCCGTCTTGTGGCTGACCAGCTTGGCACTCGTATAGCAAAGCAGGCCCTCGGTCCCTCCCTCGCGCCCGTAACCGCTATCCTTGACGCCGCCGAACGGCGTCTCCGCAAAGGATGCCGTCAGATGATTGATGGCGAGATTGCCGCATTCGATCTTCCCGGAGATCAACGCGACATAGCGGGCCGATTCCGTGAAGGCATAGGCGGCGAGCGCAAACGGCAAGGCGTTCGACCTGCGGATGGCTTCCTCGACCGATTGAACCCGCACGATCAGCGCCACTGGCCCGAACGGTTCTTCCAACATCGCCCGTGCGGTGTCGGGCACGTCGGCGAGCACCGTCAGCGGATAGAAATAGCCTTTGTTGCCGGCCCGTGCGCCGCCGGCCGTCAGGCGCGCGCCCTGTCGCGTCGCATCGATCACCAGTTCATCGATCGCGTCGAGCCTGCGCCGATTGACCAGAGGCCCCATATCGGACGCCGGGTCCAGCCCGTCGCCCAGCCTGATCCGCGTGGCCCGTTCGGTGAAAGCCGCGACGAACCTGTCATAGACCGCGTCGTGCACGAAAAAGCGTGTCGGCGCGACGCAGACCTGGCCGGCATTGCGCGACTTGGTCACCGCGCACAGCGCCGCAACCTTGTCCGGATCGACGTCCTCGCAGACGATGACCGGGCCATGCCCGCCCAATTCCATGATCGCAGGCTTCATGTGCTGGCCCGCAAGCGCCGCGAGATGCTTGCCCACGGGAATGGACCCGGTGAAGGTCACGAGCCGCACCGAGGGATGCGCGATCAGGAAACTGGAAATCGCGGCGGGATCGCCGAAGATCAGGTTCAGCACACCGGGCGGCAGGCCCGCATCCTGAAACGCTTTCGCCAGCAGCATCGCGCTCCCCGGCGTTTCCTCCGAGGACTTGAGAATAATGGCGCAGCCCGCGGCCAGCGCGCCGCCGACCTTGCGCGCCGGCGCACTGATCGGAAAATTCCAGGGCGAGAACGCCGCGACGATGCCGATCGGCTCGCGCACCACGGTCAGTTGCATGCCGCTTTCGGCGGGAATCACCCGGCCATAGAGGCGCCGCCCCTCGGTCGCGTCCCATTCGATCATGTCCGCCGCGCGCTGCACTTCGAGGCGCGATTCGGCGATCGGCTTGCCCTGCTCGAGGGTCATGACATGCGCGATCGGCTCGGTGCGCTCCCGCAGAAGGCGAACCCCTGCTCGGCGGCGGTCACGGCGTCCGCCAGATCGTCGGGCGTCGCATGCGGAACGTGGCCAATCACGGCCTCGTTGCCCGGATTGATGACCGGGGAGCCCTGGCGAGCGCGCCATGTCCCGCCGATCAACAATTCGATCTTGGGATAGCCGCTCATCTCTCCCGTTTCGCTGGCCTGTGAAGAAGCCGGCATCGCCCATACCGCCTAGAAATGCGTGGCGCTCTCGTATCGCGACTTCCAGAAATCGCTCGGATACGGGTACCAGACGTTGCGATAACCGGCCTTGGTCGGGTCGATATCGACATCGACGACGTAAGGCTCGCCGGAATCGACCGCCTTGCGCACCGCCGGCACGAGGTCTTCGGGATTCTCGACCCGCACCGATTGCGCACCCATCGCCCGACCGATCTGGGAATAATCCGGTCCCCACGGGGTGTTGTTTTTCATCCGCTTGTAATCGACGAAGGCGCTGCGTCCGTACTTCTTCTCCATCAGTTCGCGCTCGATCAACAGCGAGCGGTTGTTCATGATGATGGAGACCACCGGCTGGTCGTATTCGTAGGCGGTGGCGAGCGTGGCGTTCGAGAACAGGAAGGAGCCGTCACCGATCAGCGCGATCGCGGGCTGATCGGGGCGCGCGAACTTGGCGCCGAGCACCGCCGGCAGGCTGCAGCCCATGCAGTGGAAGAAGCCACAATGGTGGAAGCTCGGCCGCAGCGTCTTGAAGAACGGCGGCGAGAACGACAGCAGATGTCCCGTGTCGACGCAGACCGACGCCTCCGGATAGCTTTCATTGATCAGGCCGCTGACCTGATCGCAGACATAGCCATAGCTCAGGGGCGCCGAGGCGGCGATCAGATCGGCTACCGTTTTGGTCCACTCCGCACGCATCTTGTCGATCTGCGCGCGCCACGGCGCGAACCGGGCCGGATCGACGCCGACAGACTTCATCGCCTCGATCAGTTCCAGGATCGCCAGCTTGGGATCGGAATGCAGCCCGATCTCGGTCGGATAATTTCTCGCGATCTCCGACTCATCGATGTCGATATGGATCAGCTTGGTCTTTTCGGGGATATTGAAGACGGTCCAGCCGCCGGTATCGACATCGGAGAAATGCGTGCCGATCGCGACCAGCACGTCGCACTGGCCGGCGGCCTGATTGGCATGCCCCGCGCCCGAACGCCCGACGACGCCGACCGACAGCGGCTTGTTCTCCGGATAGGCGCCCTTGCCCATCGTGGTGGTCGCAATCGGCAGGCCGAACGATTCCACCAGCGCCGCCAGCTCCGCGAAGGCCGCGGAATTATGAATCCCGGACGAAACGAACACCATCGGACGTTCGGCCCTGGCGATCAGCTTCGCCGCCTCCCTGATCCCGGCGGCATCGGGGCCCGGCGGGCAGATCTCGACCATCTTTCTGGCGCGCCCGAGGTCGTCCATGAAGGTCTCGGAGTGCTGGATGTCGAACGGAATCTGGACGACCACGGGTCCCGGCCGGCCGGTCACGGCGGTCTTGTAGGCGCGCAGGACCATATCGACCGCGGTGTCCGGCCGCGTGATCATGACCGACTTCTTGGTGTAGGCCTTGACCGTCTGGGTCCATTCGTCCGGCGCGTAGCGGTAGTATTCCTCGATGCCGCCGCGATCGAGCCAGTGCGTCGATCCGCCGCCGGCCAGCACCAGCATCGCCGACGACTCAAAGAAGGCGTTCGACAGGGCCGAGGCGATGTTCATATTTCCCGGCCCGACCGAGGTGCTGACGATCGGAATGGCCTTGTTGTGCCGTGCGCGATAGTAGCCGTCCGCCATGTGGACGGCCTGATGTTCGCCGCGCGTCGCCACGCACTTGACGTTGCTCTCATACTCAAACGAGTCGAGCAGCGCCCAGTTGCCGTGCCCGTTGTAGCCAAACACGACATCCGTGCCGATCGCCTCAAGGGTTTTGACGATCGCGGTCGCGCAACGAACTTTTGTCATTCTATTACCCTGGAAATTGGGAGTGATGCCGGATTGGCGGCCACCATGGCTGTCGTGGAGAGAACGTGAAACGCAGCGCGGATTGCGGCAAGTTCCGATCCATCATCGCGCCATGCAGTTTCATCATCCGCGGCGGCGGCACTGGTGCAAGGGTATCCGCCGACTTGAGTTAATATCATGCACCGATGACCGTAAGGTAGTGGAAGAAATATCCGCCATGCCTAGTATTTCTTTCCGCGTGCCATGACAAAACCGGCAGACCGGCGAGTTCGCATCTGCGTGCTTGCCACCGACAACATTTGAGTTGAACCACCCGGAAGGACCGAGAATGAAGATCTGGTATCAAAGCATGACGCGCCTGGACACATGGGGAGAGTATGCACGTGTCCTTCCCACCATCCTCGACAAGGTCAAGGACCCCGATACGGAAATCGAGCTGCACGGCATCACCAAGGTCGGCGGCATCGGCGACCAGTTTCGCTATCTCGAATTCATGGAGACCGCCGAGGTTCTCGAGAACGTCCAGATCGCGATGGAGCGCGGCTTCGATGCGTTTCTGATCGGCAACACCGGCGAGCCGGGCCTTCGCGAGGCGCGCGAGATCGCCAACATCCCGGTGCTCGGCCTGCTCGAGACGGCCTCCCTCACCGCCTGCATGATGGGCTCGTCCTTTTCCTTCGTGACCATCAACGAGAAGTACAAGCCGCGCATCATCGAGATGGTGCGCCGCCACGGCCTGCAGGACCGTCTCGCCGGCGCTCACCGTATGGATCTCGATCGCATCCTCGATCTCGACGAGGGGTTCGAGAACCCCGAGGCGCGCAAGCGCATTCTCGATCAGTTCATGAAAGCGGCGCGCCGCAATGTCGATGACGGCGCCGAGGTGGTGATCGCCGCCGGCGGCGTGGTCGTGGCGCTGCTGGCGCATTGGGACGTCTATCAGACCGATGACGGCACGCCGATCCTGAACGGCATCACCAACCTCGTGAAGATGGGCGAGGCTGCGGTGAAGATCCAGCGGCTGACCGGCAGCTTCCATAGCAAGAAGGCGACCTACGCAACGCCCACGCCCGACCAGATCGTCGAGCTCAGGAAATATTACGGAGACAAGATCTATCCGACCGTCAAGGCGCCGAAATAGAGCGCCCGCACAACGCACCTCAACTGCGGCCAACGCAGTGAATCTGACAGGGAGAACCAAATGCTTTCACGCCGTCATTTCATTGCAGGCTCGGCCCTGAGCATCGCAACACCCAGCATCGTCAGAGCTCAGGGCTGGCAGGGCAAGACCATCACGCTGATCGTGCCGTTCGCCGCAGGCGGCGGGACCGACTCGATCGGCCGTATCATTGCCGAGGACATCACCAACACGCTCGGACGGCAGGTCGTCGTCGAAAACCGTCCGGGCGCCGGCTCCAATATCGGCATAGAGTCCGCCTCGCGGGCCGATCCGGACGGCAACACCATCCTGATCGCCTCGATCGGATTTGCGATCAACCGCTTCCTCTATCGCAATCCGGGCTGGGACCCGATCAACGACTTCGATCCGATCTCCTTCATCGGCTTCGTGCCGAACGTCATGGCGGTGCCGAACACCTCTCCAGCCAAATCCGTGGCTGAGTTCATCGCCTACGCCAAGTCGCAACCCGGCAAATTGACCTACGCATCGGCCGGCATCGGCTCCTCGCTGCATCTGTGTGCGGAGCTGTTCCAGCGGGTGGCGAAGATCGAGATGCTGCATGTCCCCTATCGCGGCAGCGCGCCCGCGCTTCAGGACGTCATGGCGGGCCGTGTCGATTGCATTTTCGACGTGCTCACCGCGATCAACCCGCAGGTCCAGGGCGGCACGCTGCGCGGCCTCGCAGTCACCAGCGCGAAGCGCATCAAGGCGTCGGGCAATTTGCCGACGGTCGCCGAAAGCGGCCTACCGGACTTCGATTTCTCGACCTGGTTCGGCATGTTCGCGCCGAAAAAGACTCCGAAGGACGTGATCAACACCATCAGCCAGGCGGTGCAGAAAGCGACCAGGACGGCCACGGTCAAGGAGAAGCTCGAAAAGATCGGCGTCGACGTGGTCGGCAGCGATCCCGAAGCGCTGTCCGTCCATGTGAAGAAAGA
>ERZ778025.1513-NODE-1513-length-16407-cov-3.615521_pt1 | contig 16407 bp, 11 predicted proteins | sample MGYA00375755_ERZ778025 | MGnify/ENA primary metagenome ERZ778025 (study PRJEB29350, sample SAMN05389825) | bioreactor metagenome | isolation source: Thiocyanate bioreactor | place: South Africa: University of Cape Town | collected 2014-03-17 ... | reverse complement strand
CGCACCGTCGCGGTGACTCCCACGCTCTCGAGCGTCGGCGTGCTGGCGGCGATCTACCATCCCGTCGGCCTCGCCATGGTCGTCGAAAGCGCCAAGGCCTCCGGCACCGGCCAAGCCATTGCCATTAATGGCGTGTGGGGCAACCTCGGCGTCGGCAGCGCGGCCCTCATCACCGGCTTCCTCATCGACAATGGTGGCTGGCGGGCAGCCTTCATTCTGCCGGGCGTGCTTTCCATGGCGATCGGCGTCGCCTACTTCCTCTTCTCGCGTCCCGACATGGCAGCCGAACAAGCCGAGAAGGCCGCCAAGCGCGCCGCCGCGAGCGCCAACGGCGCCAAGCCGGCCGCAAGCAGCGCAGGTGCGACTGACCTGCACCTTCGGCAGATCCTGCTGCGCCTCACCATCGTGATCTTCGTCGTGAGCGCGATCTCCAGCATCGTGTTCCAGTCGACCACCTTCGCGCTGCCCAAAGTGATGGACGAGCGCATGGGCGGGATCGCCGGTTCCGCGACCGTGGTCGGGTGGCTCGCCTTCGTCGTCTTCGCCGTGGCCTCCTTGGCGCAGCTCGTCGTCGGACGCCTGCTCGACACACTTGGGCCGCGCACGGTCTTCATGGGCGTCGCCGCGATGCAGATTGTCTTCTTCAGTGTCATGCCGGGCCTCACGGACTGGACGGCCCTCGCGGTGGCACTCGGCTTCATGCTCGGCGCCTTCGGACAGATCCCGATCAACGACTACATGATCGGCCGCATGGCGCGCTCGGAGATGCGCGGGTCGATCTATGGCGCCCGCTACGTCGTCTCGTTCGTGGCGCTTGCGGCGGCACTGCCGCTCATCGCCTGGGTACACGGCACCTGGGGCTTCGACATGCTCTTCCGCATTCTCGCGATCGCAGCCGCCGTCATCTTTCTCTTCGTCTCGATGATCCCGCGGAAACTCCCGGTCCCGGACGAGGTGCCGGTGAAAGCATGATTCTTTTTTGCCGCGGGCTGCCGGGAAGAGGTGCTTCGCAACCTCGCTGTTGTGCCATGCCCGCGGTGGCCACAGCGACGGCGGTCATCTGGGGCGGCGGGCTGCTGGGAAGAGGTGCTGTGGTTTCCTGGTACGGCCTACCGGCCGGCGCGCAGTCGCGCGCTCATGACTGTTGTGCGCCGGTGCTCATTAATTGCGTCCCCCCGCCAGCGAGCGGACAGCGCTCGCGTATGACGCCGTTCTTCCCCCTCTCCCCATTGTCTTCAATGGGGAGAGGGTCGGGGTGAGGGGCGGCGGCATACGCCGACGTTAGTAAGTGCCGCCGCCCCTCATCCTAACCTTCTCGTCGCGCCAGAGGCGCGCTTCCAGCGCGACAAGGACGGGGAGAAGGGATCTGTCGTGCTCCCGGCTCGCTCCAAGTCCATAAAAGACGGGGTTCGGGGGTGTCCCCCGATTGGGGCGTGGGGCCAGGGCCCCACTCGCGCTGAAAGCGCGAACCGCCACGCGCGCGCCGTCGCGACCTACAGCGCCTTGAGGAACGCCGCGATGGCATCGGCGGCGGCTTCGAGATTGCCGCGCCGGGTTGTACCTGAGCCGCCGCGCGGGCCGAGGTCGTGATCGCCGTCGTGCGCCCAGTGAATGCGGACGGCGGGCGGGAGCGTGAGCGCCTCGACCTCCGCGCGCGTCCCGAAGGGATCGCGCTCGCCCTGGATGATCAGCGTCGGGCACGTGAGTGTTTCGAGGTGCGCAACACGCAGGCGCTCCGGCGTATTCGGCGGGTGAAAGGGATAGCCGAGGCAGACAAGGCCAGCGACCTCACCCGTTTTGTGCAAATTTTCCGCAACGTGGCTCGCGACGCGACCGCCCATCGACTTGCCGCCGATCGCGAGCTTGCCCGCAGCACCCGCGGCCGCTGCTCGCGCAGCTACTGTCATCTCGCCGTCGAGCGTCTCTGCTTTAGGAGGAGGTCTGCGTTTTCCACCCTTGCGCCGCGCGGCCATGTAGGCGAACTCGAAGCGCGCGACGCGGATCCCTCGCATGGCCAGCATGTCACTGATGAGCGTCATGAACGGGCTGTCCATGGGCGCGCCCGCGCCGTGGGCGAGCAGCAGCGTCGCGTCGGCATCGTCCGGGCCTGTCCACAGAAGCTCTGTCATCGACACCCGTCATCCAAAAATTGCCGCAGTGATGGCGCTTCTGCCACGTGCACACAGCGCCGGTCACCAATTCGCCGGCGCCTCATTGACCCACGCGCGCCTGAGCGTCAAGATCGCGTGTGGCATGAAGCTGGGCTGCGGGATGGGCGCGATCGGCCGAACTGGAATTGCAGGCTGGATTTTGATTATCCTGGCCGGCGTGATGCTGTGCCTCGCTCCTGCTCGCGCCTCGCCCGAGGAGAAGCGCCGCCTTGTGCTCGGGACGGCCACGACCTACGGGACGTTCGATCCCCACGTGGTCGACGATCCCGGACAGAATATAATTCGCCTCAATTTCTATGACAGCCTGCTGCGCTGGGTCGGCTCCCCGCCGCACCTCCAGCTCTGGCTCGCTGCCCGCCACGAGATGTCGCCGGACGGGCAGATCCACACCTTCCATCTGCGCGACGACGCGAAATTCCATGATGGCAGTCCGGTCCGCGCGGCCGATGTCGCCTACTCCATGGAGCGACTGCTGGCGCTGAAGCAGGGGCCCTACGCGCTCTTCGCCGGCGTGATCGCGCCGGGTGGCACGCGGGCCGTCGGCGAGAGCACGGTGGTGTTCAATCTCACGCAGCCCATGCAGGGCTTCGCGACGCTGCTTCCCGAGCTTGCGATCGTCAATCGCGCGCTCGTCGCCGCAAACGAGAAGAACAACGACTGGGGCCAGGAATGGCTGCAGCGCAACAGCGCCGGCTCGGGCTCGTACATTCCCTTCCGGCGTGATCGCGAAGGGGCCTTCATCGCCTCGCGCAATCTCGAGCACTTCATCCCCGACTGGGGCCCCAACGCCATCGACGAGTTCGAGGTCTATCCGGTTGCTGATGCGGCCGAGCGAATCGCCGCCCTGCTGAGGGGCGACCTCGGCGGCATTCTCGGACATCTGGCCATCGACCAGCTCACGAACCTGCGCAATACGCCCGGCTTCCAGGTGGTCGAGCAGCCGACGCTGCGCCTCGTACGCGGCGTCATTCACAACCGCCGTCCGCCGGGGAACAACATCGACTTCCGCCGCGTCCTGTCGCACGCCTTCGACTACGACGGACTGGTTCAAGGCCTCCTCGCCGGGACCATGGCCCGGAACGGCTCGCCGCTCCCCGATCTCATCTGGGGCGGGCCGAGCGCGACGCGTGGCTACCGCTTCGATCTGGTGCGCGCGCGCGAATACCTCGAGCGTGTGCCAGGTCCGCTCCCGGAGATAACCATCGGCGCCGTCGCCGGGCAGGTTCACGCCGAGATGGCGGCCGCCACCCTGAAGCAGGGCCTCGATCAGCTGGGGGTGAAGTCCCGCGTCGTCGCCGAACCCGCAGAAGCCATCTTCGCGCGCTCGCACGACGAAAAGCAGATGTACGACGTGCTGTTCATGGCCGAGACGCGCCTGCCGCCCGATCCCGATCCGTGGATCGGCGCCCGTTTCGGCTGCAAGGCGATCGGGCGCACGAACTACAGCGGCTACTGCAATGAGGCGGTCGACGCCCTCGTCGCCGAGGCGCGCCGCACCACGGATCAAGGTGCCCGCTGGCGCAACTACAAGGCCGCTGCGACCCTGATCGAAGCCGACGCCGCTGAGCTGTGGATCGGCACGGCCGTGCGGTCCGGCGTCTTCAAAAGCGGTCTCTCCGGCCTGCTGTTCAGCCCTCTCAACGAAGGCCTGGACCTGCGCTGGACGTCCATGGACCGCCGCGTCGCTCAGTAAGGCCCCCGCCCAGTAGGGCCTCTCGCTCCCGCCCCTGCCTTCAGGCTGCCGCATCAAGCCTTAAAGTTGTAACGCCAGCCGCTTCACGCGCTAGTGTCCCGATTCCGAAGTCCGCTCGACCTCGATGCTGGCATCCCGAGCGCACTTCGGAAGCAAAAAGGGGCACTAGAAACATAGACTTGCTCGTGTGATTCAGACCGAGAAATGCGCTTCGCACCGTGCCGTGAGATCTCGCGAATTTCTCGATAACCACATTAGCCTTCGGCCAGGCTCGCCGATTTTTGACCACGCCGACTGGAATCCGGTTCGGAAGCTCCCCTGCCACACTTGAAGGGCTTGCCAACCTAGGCCATATGCGTTTAACGCATAGCTGAAAGACAACACGAAACTCGGAAGCGCCAGAAAGTGAGCCCATGACCAGCCCGCGCCACGCCAAAGTGATCATTCTCGGCTCAGGCCCGGCCGGCTACACGGCCGCAATCTATGCCGCACGAGCAATGCTCAAACCGCTGATCATCCAGGGCAATCAGCCCGGCGGGCAGCTCACCATCACGACCGATGTCGAGAATTATCCCGGATTCGCCAAGGTCATCCAGGGCCCCTGGCTCATGGAGGAGATGCAGGCCCAGGCCGAGCACGTCGGCACCGAGGTGGTCATGGACCATGTGGTCAAGGTCACGCTCTCGAAGCGCCCCTTCCTGCTCGAATGCGATTCGGGCGACAGCTACACCTGCGACGCGCTCATCATCTGCACGGGCGCCCAGGCGCGCTGGCTCGGGATGCCGAGCGAGGAAGCCTTCCAGGGCCATGGTGTCTCGGCCTGCGCCACCTGCGATGGCTTCTTCTATCGCGACAAGGAGGTGATCGTCGTCGGCGGCGGCAATACCGCGGTCGAGGAAGCGATCTTCCTCACGAACTTCGCGAAGAAGGTCACCGTCGTGCATCGCCGCGACAGCTTCCGCGCCGAGCGCATCCTCCAGGATCGCCTGTTCAAGAACCCCAAGATCGAAGTCCTCTGGGACACCGCGCTCGATGAGATCACCGGGGACACCGACCCGGTGAAGAGCGTCACCGGCGTGCGCCTGCGCAATGTGCGGACGGGTGCCCTCGTCAGCCGGCCTGTCGACGGCGTGTTCATCGCCATCGGCCACGCGCCAGCCACCGAACTCTTTGTCGGACAGCTACCCATGACCAAGGGCGGCTATCTGATCACGAAGCCAGATTCGACCGCCACCGACATCCCCGGCGTCTTTGCCGCCGGTGACGTCAAGGACGAAGTCTATCGCCAGGCGGTCACGGCCGCCGGCATGGGCTGCATGGCGGCACTCGAAGCCGAGCGGTTCCTCGCCCATGCGGGCGAGCACCTCGAAGCTGCTCAATAAACGATAGACGGAGGAAACGGTCGCGTGCCGGGGCATATGGACTGGGACAAGTTGCGCATTTTCCATTCGGCGGCCGAAGCTGGGAGCTTTACCCATGCCGGCGAGAGCCTGCGGATGAGCCAGTCGGCGGTCAGCCGGCAGGTCTCCGCGCTCGAGAAAGAGCTTGGCGTATCGCTCTTTCATCGCCACGCGCGCGGCCTCGTGCTCACCGAGCAGGGCGAGATGCTCTTCCGCACCGCCAGCGAGGTGATGAACAAGCTGCAGACCGCCGAGTCGCTTCTTTCCGACTCGACGACGAAGCCGGCCGGTGACCTCCGCGTCACCGCGACGGTCGGCCTCGGCTCGGTCTGGATCACCCAGCGCCTGCGCGAGTTCCTCGAGCTCTATCCCGACATCCGCGTCGAGCTCATCCTCAACGACGAGCCGGTCGATCTTTCCATGCGCGTCGCGGACGTCGCCATCTGGGCGCGCGAGCCGGCGCAGGGCGATCTCATCCGCCGCCCGCTCTTCACGATGCAGACGCACTGCTACGCATCGAGCCAGTACATCCGCAAGTTCGGGACGCCGCAGAGCATTGCCGATCTCGACCGCCACCGGATCGTGTCGTTCGTCGGCAATCCGGCGCCGCATCTCTCCCACATCAACATGCTCGAATCGCTCGGGCGCGAGGGTCGCGCCCCGCGAATCCCGGTGATGCGCGCGAGTGCCATACTGGCCCTGAAGTACGCGATCCGCTCTGGCATCGGCATTGGGATGATCCCGGATTACCTCACCCAGGAAGAAACGGACCTCGTGCCCGTCCTGCCGGACCTCGAGCTTCCGAAGCTGCCTGTGTACTTCGTCTACCCGGAAGAGCTGAAGACGGCGAAAAAGGTTCAGGTTTTCAGGGACTTCATGGTCGCGAAGGGTCGGCAGTGGAAGTACTGAGGGGGAGGTCGTTCCGCACGCGGCGCTAGACATGCGCTTTCTGCATGGGCACCTGCTCCCGCACCGGATTGAACTGAAGTCCGATACCTCACATATACCTCTTTAGCTGTGACGGACAGCTACTGAAGGCAGTTCCCTCCCTTTGACGCCTTCAACCGTGTTGCTTAGGCGATACGGATCAAACTTCAGCCGGGCCTCGTGCCCGGCTTTTCTTTTATCGACGCTTCGTCAGTGACTTAGGGCTGTGGCGCCGCCTTGAGCCGATCACGTATCGTCAGGCTAAGCACACCACGACCGTTGCGCGCATGCATCGCCTTGTCGGCGCGTTCAGGTTGCCAGCACTTCCTCGTGCGTGACCTCGAGATTGAGTGCCGCGGCCAGCAGGGCCTGCGTGTAGGACTCGCGGGGGCGCTCGAAGATCTCGGCGGTCCGCCCCTCCTCCACCACGACCCCATTTCGCAGCACGATCACGTAGTTGCTCAGCGCTCTGACGACACGCAGGTCGTGGCTGATGAAGAGGTACGAGAGATCGCGTTTGCGCTGCAGGTCCCGCAGGAGGTCGACGATCTGGGCCTGCACGCTCATGTCGAGCGCGCTGGTCGGTTCGTCGAGCATCACGAAGCGCGGCTCCAGCACCATGGCGCGCGCGATGGCGATGCGCTGGCGCTGGCCGCCCGAGAACTCGTGCGGATATCGATCCTGCGCAGAAGGGTCGATACCGACCTCGGCCAGGGCCTGACTGACGCGCGCGCGGCGCTGGTCGAAGGTCAATCCGGCGGCCTGGATGTGCAGCCCCTCCTCGACGATCTGGCTCACCGAGAGGCGCGGCGAGAGCGAGCCATAGGGGTCCTGGAAAACGATCTGCATCTCATGGCGCAGCGGGCGCATCTGCTTTGTGCCGAGCCCGTCGATCCGCTTGCCCATGTACACGACCGGGCCCTGCGAGCTGATCAGACGGAGGATCGCGAGCCCGAGCGACGTCTTGCCCGAGCCGGACTCGCCGACCACGCCGATCGTCTCGCCGGCCCGGAGCTTCAGCGAGACCCCGTCGACGGCGCGCACGTGATCGACCGTGCGTCTCATCAGCCCGCGCTTGACCGGGAACCAGACCTTGAGATTGTCCGTCTCGACGACCACCGGTCCATGCGGGTTGCCGGGCGGCGGCTCGCCCTTGGGCTCGGCGGCAAGCAGGTGGCGCGTGTAAGCGTGCTGCGGCGCCTCGAAGATCTGGCGGACGGTGCCGCGCTCGACGATCGCCCCGGCGTTCATCACGTACACGCGGTCCGCCATCTTCCGCACGATGCCGAGATCGTGCGTGATGAGCAGCATGGCCATGCCGAGCTCGCGCTGCAACCGCTTGAGCAGCGCGAGGATCTGGGCCTGGATGGTGACGTCGAGCGCCGTCGTCGGCTCGTCGGCGATCAGGAGGTCCGGCTCGTTGGCAAGCGCCATGGCGATCATGACGCGCTGGCGCTGGCCGCCCGAGAGCTGATGCGGATAGGCGCCGAGACGCTTCTCGGCATCGCGGATGCCGACCTTGCGCAGGAGGTCGAGCGTGCGTGTCCTGGCCTCGGCTTCGCTCAGTCCCATGTGCAGGCGCAGAATCTCGCCAACCTGCTGCTCGATGGTGTGCAGCGGATTGAGCGAGGTCATCGGCTCCTGGAAAATGATCGAGATGCGGCCGCCGCGGATATGGCGCATGACCGGACCCGGAACCTTCAGCAGATCCTTGCCTTCGAAAAAGATCTCGCCTGTCGGGTGGTGCGCCGCCGGATAAGGCAGCAGGCGCATGATGGAAAGCGCGGAGACGCTCTTGCCCGATCCGGACTCGCCGACGAGCGCCACCGTCTCGCCCTTGCAGATCGTGAAGTCGATGCCGCGCACGGCAGCATGGCGCTTCTCGCCCGAGCGGAACTCGACCGAGAGATTGCGCACGGTGACGAGCGTCTGGGAGTGGGCTTTGGCCTGCGCGCTCATTTGAAGGTCTTCCTCGGATCGAGCGCGTCGCGGACGGCCTCGCCGACGAAGATCAGCAGCGAAAGCGTGATCGCGATCGAGAAGAACCCGGCGAGCCCGAGCCACGGCGCCTGCAGATTGGCCTTGCCTTGAGAAAGGAGCTCCCCGAGCGAGGGAGAGCCCGGCGGCAGCCCGAGGCCGAGGAAATCGAGCGCGGTGAGGGCCGTGATCGAGCCCGAAAGCTTGAAGGGCAGGAAGGTCAGCGTCGCCACCATCGCGTTCGGCAGCAGGTGCTTGAACATGATCTTGGCGTTCGAGAGACCGAGCGCGCGGGCCGCTGTGATGTACTCGAAATTGCGCCCGCGCAGGAATTCGGCGCGCACCACGCCGACGAGATAGACCCAATGGAACAGCAGCAGGATGAAGAGCAGCGTCCAGAAGCCCGGCACGAGCACCGCAGAGATGATGATCAGCACATAGAGCGACGGGATCGACGACCACACCTCGAGAACACGCTGGAAGACGAGATCCGTGCGCCCGCCGAAATACCCCTGCACGGCACCCGCCGTGACGCCGATCGCCGCCGAGAGGATCGTGAGGATCAAGCCGAAGAGCACGGATATTCGGAAGCCGTAGATGACGCGCGCGACGACATCGCGCCCCTGGTCGTCCGTGCCGAGCCAGTTGCGGTTGCCGATGGCCTGGAAACGCGCCATCTGCGCCGCATCGGCCTCGCAGAACTCCGCGCTCGATGCCCATGGCGGCGGCGCCGGATAGCCGAGACACCGGCCCTCGGGGCCTTTGACGCGCGGGAAGTCCTTGTTGATCGAGTTGTAGGAGTAGCGGATCGGCGGCCAGAGGATCCAGCCGTTGCTCTGGATCTCATCGAGAATGACCGGATCCTTGTAGTCGGTCACGGCCAGGAAGCCGCCGAACTTCTCCTCTGGATAGTCGATGAGAAATGGGAGGAGGATCTCGCCTTTGTAGCGCACGAGGATCGGACGATCGTTCGCGATCACCTCCGCAAACAGGCTGACGATGAAGAGGCTGAGAAAAACCCAGAGACTCCAGTAGCCGCGCCGATTGGCCTTGAAATTGCGCCAGCGCCGCTCGTTGATCGGGGAGAGACGGAGCCAGGGCGCGCGCGGCTCGGCATCGGCCCGCTCCACGACGGCCGGGCGTTCGATCGTATCATCGCGCCGTGCGTCCAAGGTCTCAGACCTCCCGCGATTCGAAGTCGATGCGCGGATCGACGAGCGTATAGACGAAATCCGATATGAGGTTCACGACCAGCCCCAGCAGCGAGAAGATGAAGAGCGTGGCGAACACCACCGGGTAGTCGCGATTGATGATCGACTCGAAGCTCAGGAGCCCGAGACCGTCGAGCGAGAAGATCGTCTCGATCAGCAGCGCGCCGCTGAAGAACGCGCCGATGAACGCCCCCGGGAAGCCGGCAATGATCAGCAGCATGGCATTGCGGAAGACGTGACCGTAGAGCACCTGGCCCTCGGCAAGGCCCTTGGCGCGCGCCGTCATGACGTATTGCTTGCGGATCTCGTCGAGGAACGAGTTCTTGGTCAGGAACGCCATCGTCGTGAAAGCGCCGAGCGCCAGCGCGATCAGCGGCAGCGTCAGGTGCCAGAAGTAGTCGACGATCTTGCCCCAGAGCGAGAGATGCACCCAGTTGTCGGACGTGAGGCCGCGCGAGGGAAACCACTGCACGAACGAGCCACCGGCAAAGAGGATCAGCAGCAGCACGGCAATCAGGAAGCCGGGGATGGCATAGCCGACCACGAGGAGACCGGATGTCCAGGTATCGAAGGGCTCCCCATCATGCACGGCCTTGCGAATGCCGAGCGGAATGGAGATGAGGTAAGTGAGCAGCATCATCCAGACGCCGAGCGAAACGGAGACGGGGAGCTTCTCCTTGATGAGCTGCAGCACGCTGATATCGCGGAAGTAGCTCTTGCCGAAATCGAACGTCAGATAGTTCTTCATCATCAGGAAGAAGCGCTCGTGCGCCGGCTTGTCGAAGCCGAACTGCTTCTCGAGCTGCTTGATGAACTCGGGATCGAGCCCCTGCGCGCCGCGATAGCGCGAGGAGCTTGCGTCGGCGCCGCCGGCCTGCTGCGAGGCCCCGCCGGCCCCCATGCCGTCGCCGCCACCGCCGCCAATGCGAGAAGTTGCGGCGCTATCCGTGCCCGTGAGCTGCGCAATCACACGCTCCACGGGGCCGCCTGGAGCGAACTGGATGATCGTGAAGCTGATCAGCAGGATGCCCAGCAAGGTCGGGATCATCAGCAGAATGCGCTTCAGAAGATAGGCGCCCATGGGATCCGTACGCTTCCGCGAGTTCTAGCTGTCAGTTCGACTTCAGCTTCGCAGCTTTCTCGGCGTCATACCACCAGGTATCCGGCGCGCCGCGGCCAAACTTGGGCTTCTTCTCCGGGTAGGAGAACTTGTCCCAGTAGGCAATGTTGTGCGCAGCCTTGTACCACTGCGGCACCCAGTAGTGCCCGGCGCGCAGCACGCGGTCGATAGCGCGCGTCGCCGTGACCAGCTCCTCCCGGCTCTTCGCCGCGACGACCTTCTCGATCAAGGCATCGATCACCGGGTCCTTGATGCCGGCGAGATTCACGCTGCCCTCGACGTTGGCATTCTCGCTGCCCCAGTAGTTACGCATCTCGATGCCCGGTGTCAGGCGCATGACGAAGCGCGAAGTGACGACATCGAAGTCGAAGGCCTTCACGCGACGCTGGTACTGCGCACTGTCGACGCGGCGGATGCTGGCGCCGACACCGATCGCCTGAAGGTTCTTGATGTAAGGCGCGATCACGCGCTCGAACGTATCCTCGAAGATCAGGAACTCGATCTGCAGCGGCTCACCATTCGGGCAGACGCGGATGCGATCCTTCATCTTGCAGCCCGCTTCGTCGAGGAGCCGCGCCGCCTCGCGCAACAGCCGCCGGTCCGATCCCGAGCCGTCCGACACCGGCGAGTTGTAAGGCTCCTCGAACACGGCAGTGGGCAGCTTGTCCTTGAAGGGCTCGAGTAGCGCCAGCTCTGCAGGCGAAGGCTTGCCCACGGCCTTCATGTCCGAATTCTCGAAGTAGCTGTTCGCCCGCAGATACAGCCCATAAAACATGTTCTTGTTGGTGAATTCGAAGTCGAAGGCGTAGTCGAGCGCCCTGCGCACGCGCGGGTCGGCGAACTTCGCGCGCCGCGTATTGAAGAAGAAGCCCTGTGCGCCGGAAGGGTTCTCGTCCGGAAGCGTCAGCTTCTTCATGCGGCCATCCCGCATGGCCGGGACCTCGTAGCCCGTCGACCAGTCTCGTGCGGTGAACTCCTCGCGGAAATCGTAGGTTCCGGCTTTGAAGCCTTCGAGCGCGGCCGTGCGGTCGCGATAGTACTCGAAGCGAAGCTCGTCGAAGTTGTTCGTGCCGCGATTGACCGGAAGGTCCTTGCCCCAATAGTCGTCGCGGCGCTTGTAGGTGATCTGGGCGCCGGGCCGGAAGTCGCTGATGAGATAGGGGCCAGATCCGAGAGGCGGCTCGAGCGTCGTCTGGTCGAACTCCTGCTTCGAGTAGTAGGCCTTCGAGAGCACGGGGAGGCCGGCCACCGTCGTCGGCAGATCGCGTTTGAGATCGCCCGTGAAGGTGAAGCGCACCGTATGCGAATCCAGCGCCTCGGCCTTGGTCACGTCGCGCATCATGATGCGGTAGCTCGGATGGCCCTTCGATTTCAGAATGTCGAAGGAGAAGACGACATCTTCCGCCGTGACGGGCGAGCCATCGGAGAACTTTGCTTCGGGCCTCAGGCGGAACGTCACGGAATTGCCGTCCTTGGCAACCGCCACCTCCTTCGCGATAAGGCCGTACATGGCGTCCGGCTCGTCGCCTGAACGCTCCATCAGCGTATCGAAAAGCGCGCTCAGACCCGTTGCAGGGTCGCCCTTCAGGATGAAGGGATTGAAGCTGTCGAAGGAGTTGAGGGGGCCGCCATAAGTCGAGAAGCGGCCACTCTTCGGTGCATCCGGATTGACGTAGTCGAAGTGTTTGAAGTCGGCCGGATACTTGAGGTCACCGAACGTGGAGAGCCCATGGCGGAACTCCTCGGCCGCGAGCCGCGACGGTCCGCCAAGCAAGGCGAGCGCGGCAATGGCGGCGGCGAAGCGCCTGAGATAGAGCCAACGCGTCAGCAAATTCATCCTCTCATGATCCGGTCTTCGGCCGAAATATCATTGCGTCCGCTATCGTCGCCGTGCGTCCGAGAGCCGGGCAGCGGCAGCCTGATCGTGCCACCACACCTGCAGGAAGCGCGAGGTGGCCTGAACGTGGGTCGGCATCTTCGCCGGGCCGCCGAACATGTCCCACATGGCCACGCGTTCCTTTGGAACATACCACTGCGGAACGAGGTAATGGTTCCAAAGCAGAACCCGATCAAGTGCGCGTGATGCGGCCACGAGCTCCGCGCGATCCGTGGCAAAAATCACCTTCTCGATAAGCTGATCGACCGCGGTATTCTTGATCCCGATCAAGTTGCGACTGCCTTCGCTGTCGGCTGCCGCGGAACCCCAGTAGTCGCGCTGCTCGTTGCCCGGCGTCACCGACTGGCGAAAGCTCGCGACGACCATGTCGAAGTCGAACGTATTGAGGCGCCGGCGATACTGGGCGCTGTCGACGATGCGGATCGACGTCTTGATGCCGAGCCGGCCGAGCGCCACCCCATAAGGCTGAATGATGCGCTCGAACTCGGGCGATACGATCAGGAACTCGACGGTGAAGGCCTCGCCCGCGGCATTGCGCAGCTCGGCGTTCTGCTGCTTCCAGCCGGCGGCCGCGAGCAGTTTCGCCGCCTCCGCCATGTGTCGGCGCGCATCCTCGGGCCCGCGATTGAAGGGGTTCGCATAAGGTGTGGTGAACACCTCCTTCGGCACCTGCTCACGTACGCTTTCGAGCAATTCGAGCTCGCGCCCCGTCGGCAGGCCTTTGGCTTTCAGCTCGGAATTTTCGAAGTAGCTGCCGACCCGCGTGTACTGGTCGAAGAGGATGTTCTTGCTCGCCCACTCGAAGTCGAAAGCGAGATTGAAGGCGCGGCGCACGCGCGGGTCTTTGAACTGCGGCCGGCGGATATTGAAGGCGAAGCCCTGCATGGGCGTTACGAGATCGTTCTGCCACTCCTCGCGCTTGACGAGGCCGCGGCGCAGCGCGTCGAAATCGTAGGCCGTGGCCCAGGACTTGGCGCTCGATTCGGACCAGAAATCGAGCTGTCCGGCCTTGAAGGCCTCGAAGGCGGGAACGGCATCGCGGAAGTATTCGAAGCGCACCTCGTCGAAATTCCATTGGCCGCGCGACACGGGCAGATCCCGCGCCCACCAGTCGGCGACGCGCTCGTACGTGATGGATCGGCCGATGTCGGCCTGCTTGATGCGGTAAGGACCCGAGCCGAGCGGGATCTCGGTCGTGCCGCGCGCGATATCACGCGGCTCCCCGTTCGCGTCCTTTCCTTCCCAGTAGTGCCGCGCGAGGACGGGCAGGCTGCCGACGATCACCGGCAGCTCGCGATTGCCTGTCACGGCGAACTCGAATGTCACCATCCGCTCGCCAGAGACCACGGCGCGCGTCACATCCTTGAAGTAGATCTGATAGCGCGGGCTCGATTTCTTGAGCGCCTCGAGGGAAAAGACGACGTCATCGGGCGTGATCGGGCGGCCATCATGGAAGCGCGCCTCGGGTCTGATGCCGAAGGTCGCCGAGCTGAAGTCGGGGGCATGGGCGACCCATTCCGCAATGAGGCCGTACTCGGTCGCCGGCTCATCGAGGCTCTCTGCCATCAGCGAGTCGTGGATCACATTGGACCAGACGGCCGCGAGGCCCTTCTGGGCGTACGGATTGAGCGAATCATACGTGCCGGTGGCGCGCATCCGCACGCGCCCGCCCTTCGGCGCATTGGGATCGACCCAGTCGAAATGCTTGAAGTCCGGCCCGTAGCGCACCGAGCCGAGGAGCGAGATGGCGTGCTCGCGAGGCGCGTTCGGATCACAGAGCCCGGCTGATGGCAGCGCGACAATGCTCGCGGCCACAGCGAGCGCAGCGACGACAGCGCCGCCGACGCGGTCCCTCCGGGCCTCGTTCACCAGTATCCGCCCCATGCATCAGGCCTCATTGTACGCGCCGCGAGCGGACGGACACGCCGAGCCCGCCCAGCTTACACCGGACGGGCTATAGATGAGAAACCCGGGGCCTTCTGCCAAGTTAATATTCGTCCATCCACAACCGTAGCGCGCATCGGACGCCGGTATTGACGGCGTGCGCGCAAGATAATGGAGCGAGACCCGAGCAGCCTACTTCGGCAGCGCAGCCGGTGAATCCGACAGCGTGCGCAGATAGGCGAGCAGGTCGGCGAGCTCGGCGTTATCGCTTACGCCGGGGAACGCCATGCGGTTGTTGGGAATGGCCTGCCGCGGGTTGTGCAGGTAGGCCGCGAGATGAGCCCAATCCCACTTGCCGCCCTTGTCCTTGAGAGCCGGCGAGTAGTTGAAGCCCTCGTGCTTGCCAACGTCACGATCGACGACACCGTAGAGGTTGGGGCCCGTGCGGTTCGGCCCGCCCTTCTCGACTGTATGGCAGGAGACGCACTTCTTGAACGCATCCTTGCCGCCATCGACGCTCGCCTTCGCCAGGAGAGGCTCGACTTCCTTCGCGAAGTCGAACACCGCCACGGCTGGTGCCGATGCGCCCGCCGGCCCGCCCTTCGGCATGGGCAGCGTGTAGCCCGCCTTCTCGACATGGCGCGGCTTGTCGACGATCTCGAGTAAGGTCCTGCCCCCAAAGATGAGCAGCAGCGCCGCCAGCGCGGCACCGGCAATTTTATTCAGCTCGAAAGCATTCATCTGAGTTGCGCTGCCCCATCATTCCCGGCCTGGCGGCCGGGGTCCGGCTCCCCCTAGTGCCCCGTTTCCGAAGTTCGCCGGACCTAGCCGCGAGCGCTGAGAGCGAACTTCGGAAGCAAAGGGGCACTAAGACCACAATCTTGCCAGTGTGATTCAGATCGACAAATTCGCACGATACCGCCCCGCGAGCGCAGGCGAATTTCTCGATCGTCACACCAGAACGGGCGCCAATATAGGCGTTCCCCCGATGCTTGCAACCTGAACGGCATCTGTTCTACGAGGAGAAGGCGAGACCAATTGTCACCCGCTTTCGGGCGACCACAAAAGAGGCCAAGGCGCATGGGCGGCGCGCTGATCGTCATTCCATCCCGCATGGCCTCGACCAGGCTCCCTGGCAAACCCCTCGCCGATATCCATGGTGTGCCCATGATCGTGCACGTGTGGCGGCGCGCCATGGAGGCCGATCTTGGCCGCGTCGTCGTCGCCACGGACAGCGACGAGATCGCCGCTGCGATCCGTGCGGCCGGCGGCGAGGCACAGATGACGCGGCCCGACCACCAGAATGGAACGGACCGCATTTTCGAGGCCATCCAGAGCCTCGATCCCGCGCGCGAATTCCGCTCTATCGTCAATGTGCAGGGCGACCTACCCACCATCGAGCCGCGCCTCATCCGTACCTGCCTCGATGTGCTCACGGCCGAGCCGGCGGCCGACATTGCCACCATCGCCTGCGAGATTGTGGTCGCGGAGGAGCGCACGAACCCCAACGTGGTCAAAGCCGTCGGCACCCCGATCGGGCCCAACCGCCTGCGGGCACTCTATTTTACGCGGGCAACAGCGCCGAGCGGAGAGGGGCCCCTCTACCACCACATCGGCATGTATGCCTATACCCGGGACGCACTGGAGCGGTTCGTCGCGCTCCCCCCGGCCCCGCTCGAACAACGTGAGCGTCTAGAACAGCTTAGGGCGCTCGAAGCGGGCATGCGCATTGACGTGGGCCTCGTTGACACGGTCCCCCTCGGTGTCGATACTCCGGCCGACCTCGAGCGGGCTCGCCGCCTGCTCGTTCCGGCCTGAACACCTCTTTTCTGGCTCATTCCCAGTCTGGCTCACATCATGTCGCCCAAGAAGTCCTCCACCCCGGCGGGCACGACGGCCCGGCGGTCGGCCCCATCTGATGCCGCCCCGCTCCAACGGATCTCCTATCAGGGCGAGCCCGGCGCCAACTCTCATCTGGCCTGCAACGAAGTATTCCCGGGCCAGGAGCCGCTGCCCTGCCCGACGTTCGAGGACGCGATCGGCGCCGTGAAGTCGGGTGAAGCGCGCTACGCCATGATCCCGATCGAGAACTCGCTCGCGGGGCGCGTCGCGGACATCCACCATCTG
>ERZ778025.1510-NODE-1510-length-16446-cov-4.654750_pt1 | contig 16446 bp, 13 predicted proteins | sample MGYA00375755_ERZ778025 | MGnify/ENA primary metagenome ERZ778025 (study PRJEB29350, sample SAMN05389825) | bioreactor metagenome | isolation source: Thiocyanate bioreactor | place: South Africa: University of Cape Town | collected 2014-03-17 ... | reverse complement strand
GCGCTATCTCGGCACCTGCGACGGCGACATGGAGAAGGGCAACCTGCGCGCCGACCTCAATGTCTCCGTCCGCCGTCCGGGCGCGCCGTTCGGCACCCGCTGCGAGATCAAGAACGTCAACTCGATCCGGTTCATGGGGCAGGCCATCGACTACGAGGCGCGCCGCCAGATCGAAATCCTCGAGGACGGCGGCGTCATCGATCAGGAAACCCGTCTCTACGACCCGAACAAGGGCGAGACGCGCTCAATGCGGTCCAAGGAAGAAGCACATGACTATCGCTACTTCCCGGACCCCGACCTGCTGCCGCTGGAATTTACCCAGGCTTACGTGGACGGCCTCAAGGCGAAACTGCCGGAGCTTCCGGACGCCAAGCGGGCGCGCTTCATGGCCGACTTCGGCCTGACGCCTTATGACGCCAGCGTACTGGTCACCGAACGGGAAAGCGCGGACTTCTTCGAGGCGGTGCTGGGTCAGCTCGCGGACAAGGCGCGGGACGGCAAACTCGCTGCCAACTGGGTGATCAACGAACTGTTCGGCCGCCTGAACAAGGAAGGGCAGGACATTTCCGCGTCGCCGGTGTCGGCAGAGCAGATGGCGGCGATCATCAGCCTGATCGGAGAAGGAACTATCTCCGGCAAGATCGCCAAGGATCTGTTCGAGATCGTCTGGACCAAAGGCGGCGATCCGCGTGCGCTGGTTGAGACGCTCGGCATGAAGCAGGTGACCGATCTCGGTGCGATCGAGAAGGTGGTGGACGACATCATCGCCGCCAATCCGGACAAGGTCGAACAGGCGCGCGCCAAGCCGCAGCTCATGGGCTGGTTCGTCGGTCAGGTGATGAAGTCGACCGGCGGCAAGGTGAATCCGCAGGCCGTGAACGACCTGCTGAAGGCCAAACTCGGCATCTGATCGCTGTCGAACTCGGTGACGCCGCGCCCGCGGCGTCGCTCTCGTGCATCTTTCGGCCACCGATTTTCCATTTTCGTTGTCGCGAAAGCTGCTCGTGACGCCGCCGCGCGTCGGCGTAAACGCCTCGCGATGGAGAATCAGTTTGCGAATCGGGTTGCGCGAAAAGCCCGGAAAAGTTCTCCGGCGCGAGCGTTGATCGCTCCAAATCCAAACTTTCCCAAAAATATTTTTGTTGCCAAAAAATCCGACTCAGAGTCCGCGCCACGCGTTTTTTGCGTGCAGCGAAGATATATGCGGTTTTAAAGGACTTATGATGCGCGATGTATTGCGATGAAAGAAACCGCTGCGGCACAGTGACTTCTTTGATTGTCGATGTTGTGCTGCATGAGAATGCGATGCGCGTTGCAGAGCATCGAGAAGATGCATCGCGATGCTTTCGCTTCGTGTTCGCCGCGCGCGCTCTGCCTTGTACGTCAACACTTCCTTAAGCGGGACACTGTTTTTTTCAATGCGTTGGTGTAATCCAGTTGAAGTGCATTTCGATTCCCGAGTGCACACAGCGATTAAGCCATCTCACTAACTTTAAGAGGGCAACATGGCCAAGAAGGCGAAGAAGGCGAAGAAGGCAGTCAAGAAGACCACCAAGACTGCTGCGAAGAAGACCGCGAAGAAGACCCGCAAGGTCGCCAAGAAGAAGAAGTAAGGCACCGCCTTATGGATTGCCGGCACATGTTGCCGGCACCGTCACAAGAGCCGCCAGGCTGATCAGTTCGCGAGAACGACATCAACAGGCGGTTCTGGTCGACGAAAGAGGGTGTCGGCGAGACATCAGGCGAGACGGCCAGCCAGTGCTCCCCGGGGTTGTTCTGGAGGAATTGGCGGGCAGAAGAGTCCAAAGGCTCTTCGTTCGTTGCGAGGGATGACCTCGCAGTTTCCCGGCGGCCAGCTTCGGCAGGACGCATGGCGAGATCTCAGTCCTGACGTGTTCACCGACGCCCTCGTTTTATTTTGCAGCCTCTTTTATTTGATCCGGGTCTGAAGCTCTGCCTCCTGCCACCGTCGTGGCCGGGCCGACCTTGGATATGTCTCCGGCTCTCAAATCCGCGACGAGATGATGCGTGCGGACAGTCGGTCGGGTTTCCCCTTGTGCCGGCGACGGCCGCTCCCTGATAGCCAGTCTCCGGATGCCCGTCAGCCGTCAGCGTCACGGCGCAATCCGCTTTTGTCCAATGGTTATCGTTTCGCCAAACACGAAGGTGAATCGATTTTCACGATCACCAAGAAGTGCCTGTGAATCGGGCGTTTCTTGAATTCACAGGATCGCACCGCGCGGACGGATTCAGATTCGATTCATCCCGATGCTTAAACTGCCATTCAAATTTTACGGGTCATGATGAGCCCAACAAGCCGGCAAACGGCGAGCGCGTATTCCGCAGGAACGGAATCGGATTTGCGGAATACGCGTCACTCATAATGGCAGTTGCATCGAACGGAATTCGGACAGGGGCCGCGCTCGCCGCGGCGGGATAACGGAGAACAGGGATGTTTCAGGGAACAATCGATCTCGGCACCGCCGTGCCGGTTGAATTGGCGTCGAGCGGCGATGCGCTGTTCGATCTTGGCATCATCTATTCGAGCGGGCGCGATGGCCTGATCGATCTGGTGGCCGCTCACAAGTGGTTCAATCTCGCGGCGCTAAAAGGTCGCGTCGACGCGATCTCGTTGCGCCAGGAGATCGCCGGGCAGATGTCCGCCGCCGAAATCGCCACCGCCCAGCGTGAAGCGCGGGCCTGGATGACAGCGCACTAATTTTATCTTTTCCCGGAATGGACAAGTCCGGATAGGTCTGACCTCGCTGTGCGACAGGTCCAGTTCGCTTTCACGGCGAACGATGCTGCTTGCTCGCCGCGTTGGGCGCGTTCGTGCATGGTCCGATAGGCGGCTTCCAGATGCCGGGTGAAGCGCTCGGTATCGAATAGCGGCTTCGTGAGGCGGTTTTGGGCAAGCTTTTCTTTGGTCGCGGCAAGCCGGGCCGGGTCGCGCGCCAGTTCGAGCGCAAGCGCCTCGTAATCCTCCAGCGAGTGAGTAACGAGTTCCGGCATTTCGATGGCGCGGAGCAGGGAGGCTGCAACGCGGCTGGCGAAGCTCTGTCCCTGACAGGTGATGACCGGTACGCCGCAGCGTAATGCATCGCTGGTGGTGGAATGCCCATTCCAATAGTTGTTGTCGAGGAACAGGTCGGCGAGTTGCGTCCGCGCGAGGTAGGTCGGGTAATCAGCCTGTGGCGCGAAAACGAGGCGGTCGGGAGAGATTCCTCGTGCGGCCGCTTCCTTTTGCAGGTTGGCCTTGGCCGCAGCGTTCCCCTCGAACAGCCAAAGCACGCTGCCCTCGACCTGGCCAAGCAGGCGCATCCAGATGCTGAACACCTCGGGCGTAATTTTGAAGGTGTTATTGAAGCAGCAGAACACGAGGCCGCTGGCCGGAAGGCCCGCCGTTTCGCGGGACGGCGCCTCCGCAACCTTCAAGGCGTCGTCGTTGGGTTGATAGGTATCCGGAAGCCGGACAGCTTTCTCCGTATAGAATCGCTCGTGCTCGATCGGAAGCACGGTTGGATCGGCGATAATGTAATCGATGAATGATGTGCCGGTGGTTCCGGGGAAGCCCAGCCACGTCACTTGAACGGGGCTGGGCCGGAATGCCATAGCGTTCAATCCGGTATACCGAGTGTGCCCAGCCAAATCGATGAGAATGTCGATTTCATTCTCCCGGATGCACTGTGCGGCCTCCCGATCATTCATCTGCTCAATCTCAATGAAATGATCGAAGGCGGATTCAATGCGCTTTCGTAACGCTGATTGATCTGCGGCGGTGGAAAACGCGTAGATTTCGAAGCTTGTCCTGTCATGGTGCTCGAACAGGCCGGCAATGATACGGCCCACGGCATGGTCTCGAAAATCAGGGGATACATAGCCGACGCGAATCCTTTTGTGAGCGTGCGGTTCGCCGCGCGCGATAGGGCTCACTTCGGGAATGCTCGCTTTCGTCTGAGCAAGGGCGCAAGCCAGGAGTTGGGCAGGGTCCTGTGTCACGATGATGGAATCATAGGGAGCGACCCGGGCAGGATTCTTATCGATCGCGCGAACACATTCCGCGCGGTCTTTTTCATAACCATCCCAGTTACAAATCATCATCCTGGCGCCGAAGAGTTGCCCTCTTACCGATTCTGTCTCCGGGTTTGTTCTGATGATGTCTTCCAGAAGCGGGATAGCCTCCTGGTAGCGCTTCATCTCCATGAGAACGGAACTGTGCAGCACATGCGCGTCGGCAAGATCAGGCGAGATCGCCAGTGCTTGCTTGGCTGCAATCACCGCTTCCTCGTAGAGGTTCTGAGTTCTCAAAAGTTTGGCTTGCAGGAGGTGGGCTTCCGCAGACCTTGGAGCGAGCGCAACGGCCTTTTTTGCATATTCAGCGGCGGCCTTGGGGTTCCGATTCTTATGAGCAATGTAGCCGAGGCCGATCCACGGCTCCGCCGTTGAAGGCTGCAGAGCGCCTGCATGCTCATAATCGGCTTTTGCCTCGTCGGTCAGGTTAAGAGCGGACAGGGCGTTGCCGCGATTTATCAGCGCCAGCCATTCATTCGGATTGAGCTTGATGGCCTGATCGGCTGCCGCTTTTGCCTGGTCGTAACGCTTCATGCGCCGGTAAACGGCAGCAAGGTTGCTATGTGCGAGCGGATTGCCTGGGTTCAAAGCGATGGATTTGCGAAGATTTTTCTCCGCATTTTCGAGATCGCCAAGTTCTCCCTGCATACGCCCAAGATTGAGATGGGCCTCGGGTGATTTTGGATCGAGCCGGAGAGCTTTGGTGATCTGGCGAATGCCTTCGGCCAAGTTGCCTCGTTGCCCCTCGATGACGCCGAGCAGATGCAGGGGGGAAAATTGCTTTTTACTGTGCGAGAGCACTTCGCGGTAAAGGGTCGCGGCGATGTCCAGTTGACCGGCCCGATGTGCCGCCAGTGCCTGGTTAAAGATATGATTGAGGTCGGGACTTCGCACCTAACTGGATATCCCGTTTCTCGAGATCGTCCCGAAAGCTTCGGCTCTATTTCAATATGGCGGAGACGATGGGATTCGAACCCATGATACCCTTTTCAAGGTATGCTCATTTAGCAAACGAGTGCCTTCAGCCGCTCGGCCACGTCTCCGTGCGCCCGATATGCCTCACACGCCGATGCGCCGCAAGTCATCGGGATGCATTTTGAGACCCATTCCGCACATGGCCTGCTATCTGACCGTGTTGCTTTTCCTTTGGCGGTGCTGGCTTCGCAATAATTGCGATAAACAGGCTCATATATCGCAGGCGTTCTGAGGCATGTCAGGCACCTACTGACGTGAATTGGCCGGCCATTACTGCCGATGCCGGCCGGCCTGCGACAGACCGTGATTCGGATGGAATGAGCTTGAATGAGGCAGGGACGCCCGAGGCAGCTCCAAACCCCTGCTTTCGCGCTGAAACGAGAGCGTTTTCGAAAAGCAAGAAATAACAATGAGATAGGAGTGTTGTTGGCGGATGGCCGCGTGCCATTTGTGCAACACATTTCTGAAAACGGCCGGAACCGCCCCATTTCAAGGCGGTCCTTTGTTGCGTGATCACAGGGGTTGGGTAATTGTCCGTGAAGCGACGGAGGGGGGCATCCCGAGGTCGTTCCGTTAGGTGGTTTCGCTTAAGTCGCTCGCGTTCAGCGGGAGTGTCCGAAAGCGCGAGGCGACCAAGCGGTGAGCGGGGAACAAGGGAACCACCCGAAGGTGTGACTTAACACCGACGGATCGGAACTCTCCCTAACAGAGCAAAACTTGGAGGTTTTATGAGCAAGATTAAGAGCCTTATCCTCGGTTCGGCTGCGGTGATCGCAGCTTCCGCAGGAGCACAGGCAGCTGATCTTCCGGTGAAGGCGAAGGCCGTTCAGTACGTGAAGATCTGCTCCCTTTACGGCGCCGGCTTCTACTATATCCCGGGCACCGACACCTGCATCAAGCTGGGTGGCTACGTTCAGGCTGACTACAACATCAACGCAGGCAACTACAACAAGCCGGCGTGGGATGAAGGCGGGTTCCGCGCCAACGGCACGGGCAGCCGTGACTCCGACGCTTACACCACCCGCGCTCGTGTCAACTTCAACGTCGACACCCGCACCGCCACCGAATACGGCGTCGTTCGTACCTACTGGTCGAGCAACTTCGAACATTCGACCGGCTTCGGTCCGTCGTCGGGCAACCTGACCATGGATTACGGCTTCATTCAGTTCGCCGGCTTCACGCTCGGTAAGGCTGTGTCGAGCTTCCAGACCCCGTGGGCCAGCTACGCCAACAACACCTCGTTCCTGATCGGCGCCAGCGACGACCTGACCGGCATCACCCAGATTGCCTATACCTGGCAGTTCGGTAACGGCGTGTCGGCACAGGTCAGCTTGGAAGACAACCGCGTCATCAACCGCGCGCAGTTGATCAACGCCAGCGCGTCGATCACCAACGCCAACATCTTCACCGGCGTTTACAGCAACAACTACGCTGGCAACCAGGTTCCCGACATCGTTGGTAACATCAAGGTTGACCAGGCGGCCTTCACCGCTCAGGTGTCGGCGGCTGCTCACCAGGTCAATGCCAACTACTATTACGGTGCCGGCACCGCTCCCTTGAACGTGGAGACCAACGGTCATCCGGACGACAAGTGGGGCTTTGCGGTCACCGGCGGTCTTCAGCTGAAGAACCTGCCGACCGGCGCTGGCGACACCCTGTCGTTGGACGCGACCTATGCTAACGGCGCTATGAAGTACCTGATCAGCGGCGTTACCGGCACCTCGTTCGATCACTTCAGCGGCAACAGCGCTCTTGGCTACAACAGCTTCGCTGCGCTGGCGCTGGCCGATGGTGTGTACACCACCGGTGGCGGCATCGACCTGACCTCTGGTTGGGGCTTCCGTGGTGTGTTCAACCACAACTGGTCCCCCACCTGGCAGACCAGCGTGTTCGGCAGCTACACGAAGATCGACTACAACGGAACGGCTTCGGCTAACCTCTGCGGTATGACCGCCGCAACGGGTGCAACTACGGGTGGTACCGCGGTCACCCGTACTGGCACCTGCAACCCGGACTTCGCGATCGCTCAGGTCGGTACCCGTACCGCCTGGACCCCGGTTCGCAACCTGACGTTCTCGGGCGAAGTGCTGTACAGCTACCTCGACCAGAACAACTCGGGTACGGTTACCTCGCTCGGAGCCTCCAACCCTGTCGGCTTCAAGCCGGCTGGCGTCTACGAGTACAAGGATCAGGGCATCTGGTCCGGCAACCTCCGCGTTCGCCGCACCTTCTGATCTGACTTTCTCAGGGTAACCTGAGCAGTCAAAGACCCCCGGCAGGAAACTGCCGGGGGTTTTTCTTTGTGGGTTGCCGGTGCCCCGGACGCGGCGCGGCATTCTTCTGTTGCTCTGCTTACAGAAAGCGCTTCGCCGTCATCCTGAGGTGCGAGCACTTGCGAGCCTCGAAGGATGATGGCGGGGCTCATAACGTCGCCGCGCATCCTTCGAGGCTCACCGCCATAGCAGGCGTAGCCTACGTAAACTTGGCTACGATGGCGGTTCGCACCTCAGGATGACGCGAGTCTGGGTGCTGGAGCGCAGCGCAATCCGGGGCAGGTGGCTGTCCGCTATCCCGGATGTCACTCTGCTCCATCGGAGCGACGGCGATTTTCGTCTCTAACCCGGCGCGGCCTCGCGGTCGCAGCGCGCGCAGAACGCAACAATGCGCGCCATGGTCGGCTGATCGGCGAGAAGCGGCGCATGGCCCTGATCGGCCACTTCCACGAGATCAAGGTCCGGCCGCCGCGCGGCCATGTCCTTCACGCCTTGCGGCGACAGCAGGTCGGACAGGCCGCCGTGAATCAGCATCAGCGGTATAGGGGCCAGTGCATCGAACAAGTCCCATGCCAGCGGCAGCGGGCTCCCGGGATCGAGGCCGTCCAGCGTATGCGCAAGCTTGAGATCGTATGTGCGTTCGAGTCCGCCGCCTGTTTTCTCCCGGAACGCGCGGCGGGCCCAAGCCATCCATTCGGCGTCCCTAAGCGCGGGGAAGACGCTGCCAAACAGCTCCTTCAGGCCGCCCGCGGCCTCGTCCCACGTCTGTCGCGGAGGCGGATTGGCAATGTAGCCCTTGATCTTCATCAGGCCGCTCATTTCCAGCGCTGGCCCGATGTCGTTGAGGATCACGCCCGCGAGCAGTTGCGGCTGCGTTGCCGCCAGCGCCATCGAGATCAGGCCGCCGCGCGAGGTGCCGAGCAGGATGGCCTTGCTGATGCCGAGCGAAGCCGCGATCGCCAGTACGTCCCCCATTTCGATGGGGACTGTGTACTTGGCCGGGTCCGGATCGTAATCCGACAGCCCGCGGCCACGATAATCGACGGCGACCACCTTGCGCGGGGCGCGCGGATCGGTCGCCAGGGCGCGCGCGATCTCGTCGAAGTCGTCCGTTGTCCGCGTCAGGCCGGGAAGACATAACACGGGCAGGGCGTTGCCCTTGTCCTCGCCGATCACCTTGGCATGGAGTTTCAGCCCGTCAGCGGACTGGCAGAAGATGTCGCGGAACTGGATTGGCATGGAAGATCGCCTTGTGAACAGAATGAGGTGTTTGCTCCGCCATTGCGAGGAGGCACAGCCGACGAAGCAATCCACTCTTCGCTTGTCGCGCGCCCAGGATGGATTGCTTCGCTTCGCTCGCAATGACGAGGAACATGCCGATGCGGCAGTCCGATCCTATTCCACCGACGCGCCGCGGCGCAAATCCGCTTCGATCAGCAGCCGCGACCCGCCGCCGAAACGCGCGCGGTAGACCTGCAAATTCTCCATGATGCGCTGAACATAGTTGCGGGTCTCCGAGAACGGAATCTTCTCCACCCAGTCGACCGCATCCACTTTCGGGTCGCGCGGATCGCCATAACGCTCGATCCATTTGCGGACGCTGCCGCGGCCTGCATTGTAACCCGCGAAGGTCATGATGTAGGAGCCGCGATAGTCCTCGATCAGTCCGCCGAGTTCGGCCGCGCCGAACGCGGCGTTGTAGGCCGGATCGTTCTTCAGTCTGCCGAGATCGAAGCTCGTGCCGTACTTCCTGGCGACATACTTGCCGGCGGCGGGTGTCACCTGCATCAGGCCGTAAGCGTTGGCGGGAGACACGACCGAGGGATTGAACGCGCTTTCCTGCCGCGCAATGGCAAAGACGATCGCTTTCTCAACTTCGGGGCCGAAGTCCTTGTAGGGCGGAATGCCGCTGACCGGATAAGCATAGTGGTCAAACGGCAGCCCGCGATTGAGCGCCGCCTTGCCGACCATCAGCATGCCGCGCGCATCGTTATGCCGCTGTGCCAGTTCGCAGAGCGCGAGCAGGCCGTCCATGTCAGCGCGTTCGCCCATATCTGCGAGGATCGGAACGGCCAGTTCGCGCTCGTCGAGCGCATAGAGCAGATCCACCGCACGAACGATTTCCAGCCGTTCGCCGTTGCGCGAGCGTCCCGGGATTCCATTCAGCGCGATCTGCGGCAGGCCGAGCTTGGCCCGCGCAAGCTGGCCGTAATAGCTGGTCGATTGAGCGGCTGCGGATTCATAAGCAGCACGGGCTTCCTGCGCGCGTCCGGCGGCTTCCGCTGCGCGGCCCTGCCAGTAACCGGCGCGCGCCCGCGCCGTCGGATTGACGCTGCCGACGCCGATGCGCGCGAAATGCTGGGCCGCGAGATTGGGATCGTTGAGGAAGCGCAGCGCGATCCAGCCCGCGGTGAATTCCCGCTCCGTTTTGTAGATGTCGCGGGAGGGGAGCGGCGCATCGCGTGCGATCAGGTAAGCGGTGCGCGGCTCGTTGGTGTCGAGCAGCTTGCGCGCCAGCAAACGCCGTTCAATCCACCATTCATCGGCATTGACCAGGCGCGCAGCCTCGCGCGGCGCGGCCTGCATCGCACGGGCGGCTTCCGCGAATTTTTCCTCGCGCCTGAACCACTGCGCCCGGCTGAAAAGATAGAGCGGATCGCTGTGCAGATCGGCCGGCACCGCATCGAGCAGGGCCTTTGTGTTCGAGGCCTTCTTGTTGAGGGCGATCCGGGCTTTGGCCAGTGCCACATGACCGCTGCCGAGCCGCTTCGCCGAGCGCATCGCCGCTTCGGCGTTGTCGCCCGAATACAGCAGCATCTCCATGCGGGTCTTGATGTCACCTGCGGTGAGCAACGTACCGAACTGCTCGAATGCGGTCTCTTCCGTGTCGCGGGTGAAGTAATCGCCGTGCCAGGCTTCGCGCACCAGCCGCTGCGCCGTGGCGCGATCCCCCCGCGCGAGCAGGGCGCGCGCCAGAACGAAGCGTCCTTTGGCGGAGATCGGCTGCTCGCCATTAAAGAATGAGAGAACAGCAGAGTCGTCGCGCTTGTCGTCCCACAAGGCCCCTTCGCCGCGTCGACGAAGCAGGATCTGGCTCGGCCAAGTGGGGTTTTCGGTGAGGAATGCCTTGTATCGCTCGGACGATGCACCGTTATCATCGCTGCGCAGGATGACCCATTCCGCCAGTTTGCGCGCGACCGGATCGCCGATCGAGGCCGCAAGCTGCGTCGCGTCGGAGGATTTCTTGCCGCGCAGAAGCTCGATGACCTGCTCGACCGCCTCTGCGTCGGCGCGCGGCGTGGATGATGATGTGGACATGGCCAGCGATACCGCCGGCTTTCTTGGCGCGGTAGGCCGCGTGGCCACCTGGCCCGTCGGCTTTTGGGCCGGGGCCATTGGCGATGCCTTGGCCGATGAGGGCGTGGGGTGCTGGCCCGGCTTTGCCGGAGTGGTGTGCGGCGTCACGCTGCGGGACACCGGCCGGGGTTTGGGCAGGGGGACCGCGAACACGGTGCTCGACAGCAGCAGGCCAGCGACCGCGCCAGCCAGCGCTGCGCTCCCGCGCCTGAACCGTGGTGATGAAGGAGCAAATGGCGTCACGGGCGGCCTGTGTGGCGAATCATTCAAGTGCCTTCGCCTCAAGCTGTAGTGCATTGAATATGTGGACAAAACACCAAATGTGTTAGAGTGGGCACATTGCCGCAACACCGCGGCAAAATAGCGGCTGATACGGACCCCTTTGACGCCCCTGTCAGTTCCGCCGGGCCGGGACTTTCATCGCATCCTGGGACTCGTTATCAATCCTCATAAGATCAATAGCGTCGCGATGCGCGTGCGGAGACTGACTATGGCAGCCAAGACGAAGTTCGGAGGGTCCTATACCGCCTTGGTGACGCCGTTCAAAAACGGAGCGCTCGACGAGGATGGTCTGCGCGAACTGGTGAACTGGCAGATCGAGCAGGGCTCGCACGGCCTTGTTCCAGTCGGCACCACCGGCGAGAGCCCGACGCTCACCCATGACGAGCACAACAAGGTGACGGAGTGGGTGGTTCAGGAGTCGAAGGGCCGTGTTCCGGTGATTGCGGGCGCGGGCTCGAACTCGACGCGCGAAGCCGTCGCGCTGGCGAAGCATGCCGAGAAGGCGGGCGCCGACGCGGTGCTGGTGGTGACACCTTACTACAACAAGCCGACGCAGGAAGGGATGTATCACCACTTCAAGGCGGTGAACGATGCGATCGGCATTCCGATCATCATTTATAACATCCCGCCGCGTTCGGTGGTCGACCTGTCGGTCGAGACCATGACGCGGCTGTTCGAGCTGAAGAACATTGCGGGCGTGAAGGACGCCACCGCGAACCTCGCGCGCGTCTCGCAGCAGCGTCATGCCATGGGGCCGGATTTCATCCAGATGTCCGGCGAGGACATGACGGCGCTCGCTTATATGGCGGCGGGCGGACACGGCTGCATTTCCGTGGTCGCCAACGTCGCGCCGAAGCAGTGCGCGGACTTGATGTCCGCCGTGTTCAAGGGCGACTATGCCGGCGCGCTCAAGATTCAGGATCGGCTGACTCCGCTGCACGATGCGATCTTCAAGGAACCGGGCCTCGCCGGCGCCAAGCATGGCCTCAAGCTGCTGGGCCGTGGCGAAGACGAAGTCCGCCTTCCGCTCGTTCCGGTGACCGCCGCGACTGGCAAGATCATCCGCGACGCCATGGTGCACGCAGGTGTGCTGAACTAATCCATCACAGAGGCTGGAGAGATACGATGCTCGAGGAGTTCAAGAAATTCGCACTGAAAGGCAATGTCGTCGATCTCGCGGTCGGTGTGATCATCGGCGCGGCTTTCGGGGCGATCGTCAATTCGATGGTGGCCGACATCATCATGCCGGTCATCGGCGCGGTCACCGGTGGCCTCGACTTCTCGAACTATTTCTTGCCGCTCGCCAAGTCGGTCACGGCAACCAACCTCGTTGACGCCAAGAAGCAGGGTGCAGTACTGGCCTATGGCAGCTTCCTGACGCTGACGCTGAACTTCCTCATCGTCGCGTTCGTGCTGTTCCTCGTGATCCGGGTCATGAACCGGTTGAAGGCGAAGGAAGAAGCCGCTCCGGCACCGGCGGCGCTGACCAAGGATCAGGAACTCCTGACCGAAATCCGCGACGCCCTGAAGACCAAGTAAGGTCTGGCCGATAAGCTCCTGACAGGCCTGCCGGTGCCATGCACCGGCAGCAGCGCCTACGGACGGGCGCATTGCTTTCACGCGGCTGAAACTCCATATCCGGGACGGATTGCGTCAAGGCAGCAAGGACTATGGCAGAGAAGAAAGAGCGCCCGATCAAGGTCGTTGCGGAGAACCGCAAGGCGCGCTTCCATTATGCGATCGAGGATACCTTCGAGGCGGGCATCGTGCTGACGGGCACCGAGGTCAAATCGGTGCGCGGCGGCAAGAGCACGATCGGCGAGTCTTACGCCGACGCCAAGAATGGCGAGATCTGGCTGGTCAACGCGAACATTCCCGAATATTTGCAGGCCAACCGCTTCAATCATGAGCCGAAACGGTCGCGGAAGCTGCTGTTGCACAAGAAGGAAATCAACAAGCTGTCCGGCGCGATCGAGCGTGAGGGCATGACGCTGATTCCGCTCAAGATGTATTTCAACGAGCAGGGCCGCATTAAACTGCAGATCGGGCTCGCCAAGGGCAAGAAGCTGCATGACAAGCGCGAAACCGAGAAGAAGCGCGACTGGCAGCGCGAGAAGGGCCGCCTGATGCGGGCGCGGGGCTGACCCGGCTCGGCAGGCGGATGTGACCATTTCTGGGACGGCGGGAGAAGACCCGATGAATCAGCCGAATTTGATGGGAGTGGACTGGAGCCAGATTCCGGCACCGGTCGATGACGGCGCGGCGAGTCACCTTGTCGGCATGAAGATTCCCGACGTCGCGTTGCCGGCCACCGACGGCGCGTCAGTCACGCTCGCTTCGCTGCCCGGCCGGGTGGTGCTGTTCGCCTATCCGCGCACCGGCGAGCCCGGCAAGATCAGCCTCGTGGATGACTGGGACATGATCCCGGGCGCGCGAGGCTGCACGCCGCAGACCTGCGCATTCCGCGATCTGTTCAAGGATCTGAAAGCCGCCGGCGCGCAGCATGTGTTCGGAATCTCGACGCAGGACACGGCGTATCAGCGCGAGATGGTGGAGCGGTTGCATGTGCCTTTTCAGGTGCTGTCCGACGCTGATCTTGCCCTGACGCGCGCGCTGAACCTGCCGACCATGGGCGTACTGGATCTAACGCTGATCAAGCGCATGGCGCTGATCATCGACGATGCCACCATCACGCATGTGTTCTATCCGGTGTTTCCGCCGGACCGGAATGCGGGCGATGTGCTGGCGTGGTTGCAGGCGAATCCGCGTTAACCGAGATAGTCCCGCACGCGGGCGAACACGGCTCTGAACATCTGCGGCGTCAGCACGCCGGTGTTCGTATTGTAGCGCGAGCAGTGATAGCTATCGAACAGCCGGATCGCGCCGGCCTGATGCTCCGCGCCGTGCTTGAAGGGCGCATCCGCAGCACGCAGGCCGAGCATTTTCAGCGTCGTATCATGCGATACGCGGCCGAGCATGACGATGGCGCGCAGGCGCGGCATTTCCTCCACCGCGGCCTGCATGAAGGTACGGCAGGTCTTGATTTCGACAGGCAATGGCTTGTTCTGCGGCGGCACGCAGCGCACCGCGTTGGTGATGCGGCAATCGATAAGACGCAGACTGTCGTCCGGCCGCGCTTCGAAGACGCCCTCGGCAAAACCAAGATCCGTCAGCGTGCCGTAAAGAAGGTCGCCCGCGAAATCGCCAGTGAAAGGCCGTCCGGTGCGATTGGCGCCCTGAAGGCCGGGCGCGAGGCCGACGATCAGGAGTTGTGCATCGACGGGACCGAAAGACGGAACGGGCGCATTGAACCAGTGCGGATGCTGGGCGCGATTGGCGTCGCGAAAGTCTTTCAGGCGGGGGCAGAGAGGGCAGTCCGGGCCGGGTTCGTTGGCCTGTCCTGAAAATGGAGCAGAGGGGCCGGCGCTTTCGCGCCGGCTTGCGTGCGTGAAGCGGATTTGACGTTCGCCCCCAGCTTGCCGCGATTGCTTCATGCGAACGTCAAATCCAAAGCTTCACGACATCAATAATTTGCCAGTGCCCCTTCGGTTCTGACATTCGCATCAATGACGCGTCGGGAGACAGGCGAATGTCAGAACCGGGGCCACTGGTCTTGTCCTCAGTCTTCAAAATCGTCGGCATCGCCTCGCGGTGCAATTGGGCTCGTGCTGCGCTGCAGGAATTGCGGCGTATGCTGACGAGGTTCGCGCGGCTCCCGAGCGGCAGGGCGCTCGCTCGGATCGCGGCCAAGCTTGGATTGTAGCTGGACCAGATCAGTAAAGACATCCGCCTGACGGCGCAATTCGTCGGCGATCATCGGCGGCTGGCTCGAGATCGTGGATACGACCGTCACGCGAACGCCCCGCCGCTGCACCGCTTCGACCAGCGAGCGGAAGTCGCCGTCGCCGGAGAACAGCACCATCTGGTCGATATGCTCTGCCAATTCCATGGCATCGACCGCGAGTTCGATATCCATGTTGCCCTTCACCTTGCGGCGTCCGGACGCGTCGATGAATTCCTTCGTCGCCTTGGTCACGACGGTGTAGCCGTTGTAGTCCAGCCAATCGATCAGCGGTCGGATCGACGAATACTCCTGATCCTCGATAATCGCAGTGTAGTAGAAAGCGCGCACCAGAGTGCCACGACTCTGGAATTCAAGAAGCAGGCGCTTGTAGTCGATATCGAAACCAAGAGTCTTTGCTGTTGCGTAGAGGTTGGCACCGTCAATAAACAGCGCGATCTTGTTCGTGGCAGAAGGCATCAGTTTTTTACTCGCATCGTTGTTGTGTAAATTTTTGGCGCGTATCCATCACCGCGCATTTCCGTCGATTCAAATTGCCGCCAGAGGGTTGAGAGAAGATAAAAATTTCAGGATTGAAAGCACGAACTATGGCGGGCAGGTGCGTGGGCTTTCATTTCTGATCAAGCAATGAAGCGATTTCTTGTCCATGACGCGAATTGCCCCTCAGCTATGCTCCACGGGCAACCCTGAGGGAAGCGATTCACCCTTTAGGGCGAAATTCTTGCTTGCGAAAAGGCCCAGCGCGCTATACCTAGCGCGCATAGCGACATTTTTTCAGATTCAGACCCGGAGCGGCTGCCGATGGCGCGCGTCACTGTTGAGGATTGTATTGACAAGGTCGACAACCGGTTCGACCTCGTTCTGCTGGCCGCCCACCGCGCCCGCATGATTTCGTCCGGATCGCCGCTGACGATTGATCGCGATAACGACAAGAATCCGGTCGTCTCGCTGCGGGAAATCGCCGAAACCACCATTTCTCCCGAGGATCTGAAGGAAGAACTGGTCCATTCGCTGCAGAAGTTCGTCGAAGTGGACGAGCCCGAGCCCGATACGGTTCCTTTGATCGGTTCCGCTGGCGCATCGGTGGATGCGGACGACACCGAGGTGTCTGTCGAGCGTATGACCGAGGAAGAACTGCTCAAGGGCTTGGAAGGCCTCGCGCCGCCGGAAGAGCAGCCCGAAGAGGACGAATAACGTCCGCAGGCCTGTTTGGGCCTTTTCATCGCACTTTCTCAAAGGCCCGGACGAAATTCGTCCGGGCCTTTGCATTTATTGACATTTTTAGGGTCTTCCTTGCGAGGAGCAGATAACCGGCGATATTGTGGAAGGGCGGTTCTTCGCTCGGAATCGCCAATAAGGCAGCGAACGATGGTCAACTGGCGCCAAAATCAGCCCCAAATGCAGGCGGCGACCGAAACGGTCGCGGTGGTTCCGTCCGCGCCTGTGGAGGTGCCGGCCCGGAAGCAGCCCCGCGCCAAGATGATGCGCCAGTACGATCTGGTTGAAAGGGTTCGCGCTTACAACCCGAATACGGACGAAGATCTTCTCAACCGGGCCTATGTCTACGCCATGATGGCCCACGGCGAGCAGAAGCGGGCCTCGGGCGATCCGTATTTCTCGCATCCGCTGGAAGTGGCTGCGATTCTCACCGATCTGAAGCTGGATGACGCGACCATCGTTGCGGCG
>ERZ778025.1505-NODE-1505-length-16585-cov-3.963218_pt1 | contig 16585 bp, 10 predicted proteins | sample MGYA00375755_ERZ778025 | MGnify/ENA primary metagenome ERZ778025 (study PRJEB29350, sample SAMN05389825) | bioreactor metagenome | isolation source: Thiocyanate bioreactor | place: South Africa: University of Cape Town | collected 2014-03-17 ... | reverse complement strand
CGTTTGCTTGGACAAAAAACCGAGGAAGTAGAGATTCTGAAAGAAGCTATCAAGATTAGTCGCGAAAAAAAATTTATCTGGCACAAACCATTGCCAGAATCAGGAGATTCCCAATGAAGAAGGTTTGCCAAGTGATGGAAGTTTCCCGATCCAATGTTTATGAGCAGTTAACTAAGGATCAAACAGCTCGTAAAAAGAAACGGGATAACTCAAGAGATGGAGAAATCCTTTTTGTGACCGCCAACTAACGGACGAAAGGCCCACTTATGGATATCGGCGGATTACAGCTTTGCTCAGGAAAAGGTTAAATCAAGCGATTAATGTCAAGAGAGTCTATCGTTTGATGAAGGAAAATGGTTTACTTTTGCAAAAATATGGTAATAAGCCAACTCGCGTTCATGACAGTAAAGTCATTACCTTGAAGAGTAACCTGAGGTGGTGTTCTGACCATTTTAGTATTCAATGTTGGCATGGGGACCAGGTGCATGTTGCCTTTGTTCTTGATTGCCATGCCCGAGAAGCGATCTCCAGGGTTGCTTCTAACAAAGATGTTGATGGTCAAATGATCAGAGACTTGATGACAGAATGCATGGAAATCAGGTTCTCTTTGCACAACTATATTCCTCACAAATTGCAATGGCTTAGTGATAATGGTCCAGCTTACGTAGCCAGGCAAACCATTAGCTTCGGCCGCTCTCTTGGCTTTGAGATGTGAACAACAGCTCCTTATAGTCCAGAGAGTAATGGTATGGCAGAAGCCTTTGTGAAAACCTTCAAGAGAGACTATGTTTATGTGGCTGACTTAAGCTCAGGGGAAAAAGTAATCGAGCAGCTTCCAGGATGGTTCGATTATTACAATAACAATGCACCCCATAAAGGGTTAAAGATGTTCTCGCCAAGGGAGTTTTTAAGGTCTTCCATGGAAGACCTTAAAAAGGTAGGGTGTAACTAACTGAGCTAATCTACTTGTTCGGTCTTAATAGGGAGCACTCCAGCCACCTATATACCCTTAGTTTTAACTTCATTAAGCTTTTGTATTAGTTCTGGTAAGCCCATACACCAGTAGTATTTCCTTGTTTACGAGGTGGCGCGCTCAACTCAACTGTATCATAAGTGAGTCCTTGGCTTGGTGCTGCACTTAAATCAAGGGTATCGTAACTAAGTAATGAACGTGTTTCATCAGGTGATGATTTATATACTTCTTGAAGGACATTGTAGAACGGCATTTCTGCCCCATAAAGAGCTGAAGAACTTTGTTCAGAAATATTGCTTGAAACTGAAGTAAAATAGGCATTTGGTTTATTGCGTTTAACGACTTCAATAATGCCGGGCTGCTTGTGTTGAGGTGCCAACTCAACTTCTTGAGATGTTGCAGGTTCATTCAAATCACGTTCAAAATATTCAAATAGCTCTTTAGACTTCAATTTTACTTTAAGCTTATTCGCAGCTCTTAAAGCTTGAGCTGTCGTCCATCTCTCTTTCTCATTGACAGCAAGGAGCCCTTTGATCACAGGTAAAGCAGAGAAACGAGCATCAACTTTCTCAAAAGCATCTTTGAGATACATAGTGAAGTATTCATAGTTTCTCGCTTCTATGATTCCAAGAATACCTCCCTCTTCTATACCTAGAGGATAACCATTAAGAGCAATTTGTAAGAATGAGAGCCCTGCCGCAAAATTATCAGCTTGGTGGCCAGAATAAAATTCAGCCATCTCTTGAGATGCAATTTTATGGCCCATCTTTACTGCTAAACCACGATTATAAGCAACGCGTTGAGGATCGAAGTATGAGAAATCTCCAATCCCTCCCTTTATGTTATCTTTTTGTACAGCACATCCAAAGTCACTTATATAAATTGTTCCATCACTATGAACGAGAATATTTGATGGTTTGATATCGAGATGGGAAACGCCATCATTATGCATATTATTAAGGCCAGTTAATACAGAGCGGACAAAGTGTGACAAAAGTTGATCTTTGAGATCAAAGCTTTTGACCTGGGAAAGCATATTTTGAAAATTATCACCATTTCCAAGGGCTGCTAATGGGGTGACTTGTAAGAGAAGATCTTGAGAAATCATATCTTCTCCTTGAATCGTTGTAGAGCCAAAAGTTGCCAACAAAAGGTGTTTCATTTCTTTTTTATTATCTGCGGTAGGTTCGTAGTGCAAATACTCTAAGAGTGGAAGAACACCTTCTTTTTCCCCTAAATGTGCTTGCAACTGTCCTTCACGCAAAGAGGCTTCCACTTTATCGCGACCTGCAACAATCTTAATCGCTCTAAATTCGCCTGTCTCTTCATCTCTTGCGACCCTCACTTGACCAAAATTCCCAGCGCCTAAGATTAAATCAATTTCTTCTTGATTGACTGGGAAATCAATTTTGAGGCCTGAGCTTGCAAATAATTTTAAGGCTTCATTTTGATCAATTGTAAGATAGAGAGCAAATTCTTTATTATGCATCGCCCCTGTAATACGGATACGAGCGTCTTTTATTCCTTTCCCTTTTACAGCTTTAAAAGCTTCCCTTGTTATAGGAGAAGTAACTGATTGGGAACGATTACCTCCATTCTTCTCTAAATCATCATTATCTGCAAAACTGCCTTCCTTATTTTTCTTCTGCTTATGCTTGTAGATACCAAAGCCAACTCCTGTACCTATTGCTGCCAGTCCTACTGCACCCGCTCCAACACCAATCCCTATCTTGGCCTCATCACTTAAACCCGATGTGTTGGAAGGTGATTGTGTAGGTTCATTTGCATCTGTTGGGACTAGAGTAGGCCCACCTATTGTCGGAACTATTGGTGTTAGACAATAAGCATAATAATTAGGCCCAAATATACCTGAGGAATTTTGAACTGTATGAACGACAATTCCATCAACTGAAGAACTTGTGAAGAAATATTCCAATATTTTATGGACATTTCCTGGTGCAGTTGAACCAGAAATAGAACTTAAGCTTTGAGACAAAAGTTGTGAGGTTGAATTTATATTGGAAATGACGGGTGTCCATGTATAAGAGTGACAATCTTCTTGAACTTGATTTGAGCTAATTTCTTTATAAGAACATGACTGATAACTGGGGCCATCATAAATTCGACGAGTGTATAATCGACTGCCTAAATTATCTTCCATAAAGAAGTAGGAAAGTCTAAAGTAAGCAGAATCATAAGTGCCAAATGTTCTAAAGCAACTTGAGGCATCAAGAACAGGATTCTGCATGCAACTAATAAATCTGTTTGCAAGCGTCGTAATAGCGCTAGATTGAGAGTTTAAAAAATTGAAAATAGTTTGATTGCCCGCACAGTAAGGCTCTCCAACATCCCCACTATGTAAACTTCCTAAATCGTCTTGTGTTAATCCTTGCTCTTCAGTCGCACGAACGGGCTTATTCATCTCGATAGTTCTGAGTGGGAGAGCTGCACTCCCAGTTGTATTAAAACTACTCTCTTTTGTCATAACTCTCTGCCAAAGGATGGAAGGGTTTCCTTGAGATGGTCTCATCACAGCGGTACCTACACCAAAAGTATCATTTATCATAACAGGAAAGAACCATACTTCTGTATTAGGAAATTGATCTAAAAAGTAATAAGTACCTGAATTAGAAATTGTTCCATTTTGAAAAAGAGTAGCTGGTTGATAGATATCATCAATTTGATAAGCATTATAGTAATGACTTGTATCGCTGATTAAACTGTAATCTATTTGAGTGAATGGTGCAGGTGGTGCATAAATTACGCGTGTAGCATTTCCATTTGGAACAGCAGTTACAGAAAAAGCCGTTACTTCTGATAACCATCCTGTTGTATTTGTTAATTGATTAATATTATCAAGGGTCATACTAAGTGCAGTAAGACGATCTGGGTTAAGCAAAGAGTTCTGCGTTGCATTAAGAACTATATTATTTGAAAGGATAGAATTTACTTCAGGCGCAGAACTATAAAAATCAAGAAGGGTATAACCACTTTCACACTGCTTATAATCAACAGTACATGCAAAATCTACTGCTACTGATCTTTGTCCCATTGCTTGGGTCGTATTAATCAAGCTTGCTGAAAGAGTTAAGAGAAGAAGAGAAGAACCTTTAACTGCTTTTATAATAGAAGATGATTGCTTTGTAGGGGCTATAACTGTTGCAGCCTTAAGGTCATCATATATTAATTCATCAAGTTCTCCACCATTCATCAATTTATAAGAGCGGAGAATAGTCTCTCTAAGAAGATTCAAGTTGCTCGCTTGACGTTTAAGATCTCCAATTTTCCAGAGACATTCAGCAAGTGCGTAGCCTCTTTGGAATATATCTCCATCATAACAATCTCCTTCAATAGAAGTTCCTCGAACTTTTTGATAAAAGTCCTTTAAGGATTGTCTCATTAAAGGAAAATTTTCTCTTTGATCCCTTCTAAAAGATGATAAAAACTGACCATATTGTTTTAAATGTATATTCTTAGCATTTTGATGAAAAAGACGATCTCGTACTGCTTCTTGTTGAGCTTCTCCGCCCAACATTTTCCTTAATTTTGCATGGTGAGAGAGATTGCGTCCTTCTGAAGCATAAATAGCTTCACGGTAATTAGCGGTCGAAAAGACTAACTTGGAATGGTCGATGTTCTCTTTAATAATAAACATCACCATGGAATTCCATTGCTCTTCCCACTCTTGTCCTTTTGATGTAGGAGCTTCCCACCAAGAAGGGTTAGATTCTTCATCGGCTGAAAATATTTGAGGTCTATGAGAGGAAGGTACTATTAAAGAGGAAACTTTTTTCTTAACCTTATCCCATAAAGAATAAAAGCCCCATCGTGGGGCTCCTTCATTCTTAGGTGTTGCTTGCTTTGCAAAAGAACGAGGCGTATCTTCAATAATATTTGAACTCGATGCAGACAGGTTTTGAGTATAGATATTACATAGTACTAAGATGACTAAGACTTTAATATAGTGCGCCATTCAAAACATCCCTCTTTAAATTATTGGCACTAAAGCTAGCATATAAATATTATTTTGGTAAAGAATATTTATTTAAATGTCAAAAATGTGCCCCATCTTGTCAAGATGCGCAGATCATTAAATACACGTCTCTAATCACTCATTCTAAACCTCTATAATGGGATTAAACTTTACATTTATATTAAAACTTAGTGTGTTGGTCTGAGCTCGGACTTTAATTTTATGGAGCGTTTGTCCTGAGCTAAGGTTGTTAGGGTAACTAAATTTAGGATACCACCCATGTACAAATTTCACACCAATCACAACTCTCTTAGTTTAAAAATAATCAATGCCTGTCCCTAGCTCATACCCTGTAAGTTTTTTGAGATAGCACCCTGACCTAAAGATGGCATTCCTTGAGTTTTTGAGCTCCATTTAGATGACACTAACCTATTGTCATATAAAGCAACGTCTTAAGTGCATGGTATCCATTTTTTAGAGCCACACCATAACTATGCTTCATTTTAAGATCACTCGAAATAGATTGAGGGGGATATGGTTGAAATTTTCAACCTTTCCATTCAAATGAAACCATTTTGCATTAAGTTGAATACCTACCAGGAATTCTTTGGAAACCATATGATTGTACTCTAATAACCCTCCACCAATTATACCATGTGAACTTATGTGAAATTTATCATCTTTTTGAATTTGGAAGGGCCACTTTATTGATTTTCCGGTCCATATGAGAGTTTCCAAAGATATACCCTCCCTGCTCCGACAAAAAAGCCTTTAAAGTCATCAGCGCTTGCTATCTGATGGCCTAAGCTATAGATGAAGAGATTTTGCATGATTACATTCTTAAAATTTATCACTAATCCTTAAATTCATATGTTATTGAAGAGACGTACGTTGGCTTAGGAATCTAATTAAATCTCTAAGGGTTACGTTAGAATGGTTTGCAGTTAATCCATCTGGTCGCGTTATCTGATGCGTAGTTTGATTAATACTTTGTATTATATTTAATAATATAATGATTTCATTGCGTAATGAGGCTTCATTAGCGTTACCAGTGCCTGCACCTACCACGTAAGCGGGATTAATCCCAGAGGCGAAGTTCCACACTGAATTATAGTTAGTAGGCGTATCCATGATACTGGTGACAGCTGCGGGTAGAGTCGTTTTTACAGGATCAATCTCAGATATTGCAGTATTAATCGTTCCACCTACAGCAAGTGCTCTTGCCTTTAAGTCTCCTGCCCCAGCATTAGGGAGTGCATCTCTCGCAGCAGTGACATCCGTCAGAACATCAGCACCTCTATTTCCACCAACTCCTCCTGTCGAAACAGCATCATTCACAGCTTGAGTCGCACCTGGTAATGTTTGACCAGCTGTTGTATCCAGTGCAGTGATGGCAGTATTCACTGTTCCTCCAATAGCAAGCGCTCTGGCTTTTAGGTCTCCTCCTCCAGCATTAGGGAGTGCATCTCTTGCCGCAGTTACATCTGTTAGAACATTAGCACCCCGGTTTCCACCAACTCCTCCAGTTGAAACAACATTAGTAACAGCTTGCGTTGCACCCGGTAATGTTTGATTAGGAGTACTATCTAATACCGCTATTGCAGTAGCCACCTTTGCTTGAATCTGTTGCGCTCCGTTGATAAGAGAAATTCCTGGAATAATTTGTTGAACAGCAGCAATTCTATTTGCAAGAGTGGGATCTCCAGGCTGAATAGTACCAACCGCAACTTTTGCATTATTTATTTGGCTTTGAAGGTTAAGTATGTCAGGATTTTCTGCACCTAAAGATGCTAAAAAGTTTGGAAGATTTCCTTTAGCAGCAATTTTTTGAGCAAGAATCTTTCTGTCAAAATCCGAACCACTTGCTAATGCTAACTCTTCTGCTTCTGTTAATGACGCTTCTACTTCATAATTAATAAAAGGTAAGCAAACACTCACAATTATGGTACCAATCATTAAACTTTTCATATCTTCCCTCCTCAAAAAGTTTGTTCTCTAATAGCTTAATCTTTAACAAAATATTTCAAATAAGCAAGCATAACTGAAGGTATCATTTAGACTCAGAAGTTTCAGGTGAAGGGAAGTTCACTAACATCTATCTCAGGAAACTACTTACTTTTTATTCATATTGCTTGAAATCATTTTTTTTTATTTCTAACTGGTGAACACTCCAGTTTTTGCGTAAAATTCGATAGAGGAGAAGGAGCCTCGCGACGCCATTTTTTCACACCACTGTACAAGCTCTTCGCATACGGCGGTTTTCGTTAATCTTTTAAAAAAACAGCCTGTTTTGTCAGGGTTATGAGTCTTGGTTAATTAAAACAAGCATTATCCATGGCAAATCCCGCGGTTTTTATGAGGTATAAATTCTTTTTTAATATTACTATTTTCTCATCTTACAAGCTGATTAAATTATTCATTAGTTTATACTTAATACTAAACATGATGCGATTTTCTCGAGGATGAATAGAGATAGTGCGCCTTTGGCCTACATTATTGATTGCATGATAAGAAATTTTTTTATTATGAAGATGGGAAAATTCAGCTCCTATAGAAAAACGATCTTCTAAAGGGATATCTATTCCAGCTCCAATTTCTATTCCTATTCGTCTTTTTGACATATCTCCTTTAAAACCCGGCCTTATAGTGGTTTGAGATTCCCATTTGGAACCGGCTAAACCTAGCTTTGCATAAGGTAAAATACCCTTAAATTTCCCACCTAACTTCAAGGCTCCTCCAAAGCTGTTTTTCATTTTAAGAGAAGTTGTGATGGGATTATTTATTGCATTTACCGCAGTTGTATTTGTTTTTTTGAATCCTGAAAGAAATGCATTTATTTGCAAATTTAAAAAGAATGAATTTTGAAAAGTATGCCCTAACTCAAAAAAAGCACCTCCAAGAGCACTCCCACTTGAGATATCCGCCTTATCACTCACATTAAGAGCAGCCGCATTAAATTGAGTATGGCGTTTAACTTTAGCATTGATAATATTGTAACCACCTTGCACCCCCAAAAATACTTCTGTTTTAGCTTCAGCTTGTATTGCTAAAAGGCTCATTAGAAACATTAATATATAAATTTTGTTGTGCATCTATTTTACTCTACTTAATTAATTATTGCTCTCTTTTTTCATATTCAAAATAATAACTATTTTTTTTAAAAGTCCAAGTGAATTTCAATATATTATAAAAAATTAACTCACAACCGTATGATTTTTTATTGGGTTTAGATGGTAGAGACAAGAAGGAGAGTTTACTCTTGGTAACCGTAAGATCAAAGAAAAACCCTTAAAACATATCACCTGAGGAAGAAAACAAAGCTCATGAGGAATTAAAACAAGACGTTATTAATTCTTCTAAGGATCAAACTTGGATTGAGACTTGTTTGAGATTGTGTGAAAAATCAGGTTATGAGATGGTTAAACAGTGGTTGTATCCTCTAAATATCATCACCATAAAAGCTATAGAAGTTGAACTTCAAGCACCAGATTTATTCATGAGAGATTGGATTCAGAAGAATCTAAGAATAGAGCTAAAACGCACTTTTCAAGAATTGTTAGGATCTTCTCTGGAACAGAGCAGGATTACTTCAAAAATAGCTTCAGAAATATAAGCTTTGACATGTGGTACCAATTTTGATACATTTAATTATGAAGAAGATAACAGTTAAATTTTATAGATCGGAAACAGGGAAAGAGCCTGTTAAAGAGTGGCTTCTTGAACTGAGTAAAGATGACAAGAAAGTTGTTGGCGTAGATATAAAAACTGTTGAATTTGGTTGGCCCATAGGGATGCCAGTCTGTAAGCCTCTAGGGAGTGGATTATATGAAGTACGCTCAAGTTTACAATCAAATAGGATTGCAAGAGTTATATTTTGTATAGAAGGATCTGAAATGATCTTATTGCATGGGTTTATAAAAAAGACACAAAAAACACCACAAGAAGATTTAGAGATGGCTAAAAAGCGTTATAGGAGAATCAAAAATGGATAAAGAAAATAAGTTTGTTGGAAGTAATCTTGATGAAATTCTTGATAAAGAAGGAATCTTAGCTGAAACAGAGGCTCTTGCATTAAAAAGGGTTATTGCATGGGAGCTTGGTAAAGCTATGGAAGAAAGAAAGATAACAAAGACTCAAGTTGCCAAACAAATACATACAAGTCGGGCTGCTTTTGACCGATTATTAGACCCAACAAATACAAGTGTTACACTAAAGAGTTTGGAAAAAGCGGCAATTGCTTTAGGGAAAAAGGTTCATATAGAATTTTCTGATTTGTCACTTTAGATGAAATAAGAAAAATAGATTAACAAACGGCTAATATAATCTTAACAATACCTTACCAAATGATTAATGAAACATTAACCAATGTAAAAAGTGAGATATAAGTCTTTTATCGCAAAAAATGAGATAAAATGCAATAAAATCAATAACTTTTTACTTGAAAATTTTAAAAAATTTCTTATATACTACAATTAACAAGGGCAGCAGGGGGTTGCCATAGTCTCCAAAAAATTCTATCAGGCGAACTGGGGAGGGCGCCTTAGATACGATATAAAAACAGGGATGCTTAAAGACTCACCGTCACCCCCACGAAATTAGTTCTAAATTTAATTTAGCATAATAATTATATCGTTTTATAACTTGTGTTACTGCTGTATACATTAATTTCATTCAAGAAATAATATTCTAATTAGACATATTCGTGTTTACAACAAAGTGGAGTAGCCCCAGTAATAAACATTTTTTGGTACAGATAAGAAATATTTATTAATGAAATTTCTTATATTAAAAGCCAATACATTCATCTCCTTTAAAGGGGAAATACAAATATTAATGGTGGTTTTCTTAGATGTTCTCAATATTAAATTTCAAAACAGTTTCCAGTTGAAAGAAGAAGGGCTAGACCTTATAAAAAAGTCTAGCCACAAGTTAACAGGGAGGCTTTACGTCTGAAAGACGTGGGACTTAAAAATCCCAGAAATCCTTAAGACTTCATAAGATGATCTTACTTAAGTGATAAACATAATCCCATATCAATTATGGCATATAGGATATGTAAATTTTTATAGGGTGACTCGCCTTATGCATGGCATATATTATATTTAGCTCCCTTTATTTCGAAAATTACTAACTATTACGCAGTCTAAATGAACACACTGGCCTGTAATTCAAGAAGATTCGCCTCGTTTTAATAAGAGACGGCGATACAAGTAGACAGCTTGATATGCTTCAAGTGCAATTTAAAAAAATGTTATTTTCTATCCCATATTTATAAAGTTGTTTTCATCTTATTTGAAGCACTTTAAGCTATTATCGAAAATAATGAATAAGGGCTTGATATGGACTGGGACAGATTAAGAATTTTCTATCATGTTGCAAAAGCAGGCAGCTTCGCAGGAGCAGCTCATAACTTGAATATCTCACAAAGCACGTTAAGTCGCAGTATGCAGCTTTTAGAATATCGGCTCAAAACACAGCTTTTTAATAGGGTTCCTAAAGGAGTTGTGCTCACGAAAGAAGGTGAAATTCTATTTCATAAAGTTGAACTAATGCATACCAGCTTCGAAGAAGCAAAATCTTTAATTCAAGATGAAACCTCAGAACCTCAAGGGAGTTTAAAAGTAGCATCAACTGTAGCGCTTGCAAGCTTATGGTTGGTTGAGCTCTTACCAGGCTTTTTAAAGAAATATCCCCTCATTGAATTTGATATTATTGGCCATGACGAAAAGCTTGATGTTAAAGCACGAGAAGCCGATGTCTCCATCCGTCCTTTTATTGCCGACCAAACTGATTTAATCCAAACCTACTTATTTTCTTGCTTCTTAGAGCTCTATGCTAGCCCTGAATACCTTATGAAGTTTGGATGCCCTAAAAAACCTGAAGACCTTGATCATCATCGCATTATTACATTTGGGGAATCCACGATAAGACCATACAGCGATATAGACTGGCCACTTCGTATTGGAGCTAAGCCTCAGACAACCCGAAAACCTTATGTCAGCATTAATTCTTCTAAAGCAGCAAGTCGTCTCGCTGAGTTAGGACTGGGTATCGTTGCATTATCCAAAGAATTCCCAGGCATAGATAAGATGAATCTGGTTAGAATATTGCCTGAAGTCTCAGGGCCAACTATCGACTTATATTATGTATACCCACAAGCTCTTGTAAATTCTAGAGTACCTTTTAGAGGTTATCCCTGATAATTTTAAAAGAAAAGCAGCTTAATTTCAAGTATTTGAAAGGCTTACTTTTTATTTAAAATTTAAATTAAATTATTCTTGTCAGAATGTCCCCAATACGTTATTGCTCTAAAATTGCTAGTTAAAAACAACTAATAGAGAATAATTTATTATTATGTTTAAAAAGAATATTCTATCAATTATGATGAATAATTCGTTTGAATATTATCAAATAATCCTATTTGGGTTCTTCTTACCACTTTTGTCCTCTATTTTTTTTCCATCATCCAATCCAAATATTTCTTTGATGGCATCTTTACTGGCATTTGCCAGTGGTTATTTATTGAATCCTTTTGGAGGTATCGTTTTTGGCTATTTAGGAGACAAGATTGGCAGGAAAAGCACAATCATTCTTTCAATTATTCTCTCTGCACTACCAACATTTATTATTGGCATACTTCCTTCTTATGAAAGGATAGGAATTATAGCTCCCATTGTTTTAATCGCTTGTCGCTTACTTCAAGGGTTCTCTGTAGGAGGACAAGCATATAGCAGCGTTGTATTTGTTGCAGAACAAGCACAAAAAGGAAAAATTAATTTCGCTTGTAGTTTCCTTGCGGCATCAAGCTTAGTTGGCGCTCTTTTAGGAACTTCCGTAGGTGCCTTATGCACCATGGATATTATGCCAAAATGGTGTTGGCGCATTCCTTTTATACTGGGAGGTATCCTTGGCCTTATCGGTTACTGGGCTGTAAGAAAGACTGAAGAAACTCTAGACTATGAGACTGCAAAGGAGACTCAACAGTTAAGTGACAACCCAATTAGGGATGTCATTAGGTATTCTTTAAAAAACTTTCTTTGTACAATTGGTATTGCGGGCGCAACTTTAATTCCCTTTTATATGATTTCGGTCTTTGCCATTAATTCAAGTATTCCTTTAAATTTCAACTTTTCCATTTCTCAAATTATGCTCACAAACGCTTTCTTCATGGCCATGTGGATTCTTTTTCTTCCTCTCATGGGGATGGTTGCTGATCGAAAAGGAAGTGCATTGGTTATGAAGATCTCTACGATTAGTATGCTAATCTTATCTTTCCCTTTATGTTGGGTAATTCAGCTTTCATATTCTTTACCGCTCACACTATCCTGCCTTGCACTTCTGAGTTTGTTAGGGGCAGGTTATGTTGCACCAAGTGGTGCTTTAATGGCAGAGTTTTTCCCTGTAGCACTGCGGTGTAGTGGGTTATCTATTGCATCAGGGTTAGGAAGTGCTCTCCTGGGTGGTACAGCCCCACTTATTGGTAATTTACTTGTCCAAAAAACAGGCCAGTTTTCTGCTTCTGCTTTCTACATTATGGCGGGGAGCTTAATGGGATATATTGCCTTGAGATTAGCAAGGGCTTCTCCATCTTATGTAGCAAATGATCATCAGATGGATATCGATATTCCTGCTGATGGCTTAATGGTTACTCTTAATAAACAAGGCTATATGTTGTCTGAATTACATGAATATAGCCAAGCATTTGTTAATTTTGCCCCTCATGCCCCTGGCCCAGTTTTAGATATTGGAGCATCTTATGGTGTTGCTTCAATTCCTGCCCTTAAAATGGGGGCTAAAGTCATTGCTAATGATATTGAAAGCCGCCATTTGGAAATTTTAAAAAAGCGAGTACCTACTTCTTGCTTAGGCAGGCTTGAGTTAAAAGTTGGTAAGGTTCCAGGAGAAGTTAATTTTGCTGAAAATAGCTTAGGAGCTGTGCTCGCTTCAGGTGTCCTACATTTTGTGTCAGGAGAGGAACTCATTGAAGCTTTGAATCAAATTTATAAATGGCTAAAGCCTGGGGGGAAATTCTTTCTTGCGACATCAACTCCTTATACAAAGATATTTCAAAATTTCTTGCCCTATTACATAGCGCGTAAAAAATCAGGACACCCGTGGCCTGGCTTCATTGAAAATACGGCAGATTATATCCCTAGCATTGCGGATATGAGCCCCAAGTCAATTAATTTGCTTGATAAGGATATTGTTGAAACATTGGTAACTAAAGTAGGCTTCAAGATTGAAAGAATAAGCTCATTCTCAATCTCTAAAATAGCAAATGATATTAATTGTGAAGGAAATGAAATATTAGGTGTTATTGCTATTAAAGCATAACACATGATTAACTGGCACTTTATTGGATAAATAGTTGTCAATATGTATGTAAACATGAAAAAGAAAATTCTTTTCGCAGCAGTTATTGGAAATGCTTTAGAGTATTACGATTTTACACTTTATGGTTTCCTTGCGGCCTATATGTCGCCTTTATTCTTCCCTCTAGCAGATCCTGCTACGTCAAGAATAGCAAGTTTAGGTGCCTTTGCAGCAGGGTTCTTGATACGTCCTCTGGGAGGAATTCTATTTGGTCATATTGGCGATCGTTATGGTCGTAAAAAAGCCCTCGTTTTATCTGTACTTCTTGTTACTCTCCCTACTTTAACGCTTGGTCTGTTACCTACCTATGAGCATATAGGATTGTGGGCCCCGCTGCTAATTGTGGTTTGCAGGCTTATGCAGGGAGCATGCACAGCAGGTGAGTACACCGGGGCTTCAATTTTAATTGCTGAATATAATCAACATTATAAACCAGGATTTGCATGCAGTCTTCTTCCAGCATCAAGTTTAATTGGTGTTATCCTAGCCCTTGCTAGTAGCTCTATCTGCCTTATGAAAGGGATGCCTTCTTGGGCATGGAGAATTCCATTCATAATGGGATTCTTTTTTGGTCTCTTTGGATTTTATTTAAGAAATCAGATTGAGGAGACCCCAGTATTTTCTCGGTTAGCAGAAAAACCTAAGCAGAACAAAATTCCTTTGATAGAAGTGCTGACTTCTCAAAAGCGTAATTTCTTGTGCGCTATAGCAATAGGCGCTGCTGCATTAGCCCCCTTTTATGTTATTTCTATGCATATTATTACCCTTGCTTCTAAAGTTAATGTTTCTACTTCTTATGGCATGCTCATTAATGCAGGAGTTATGGTGCTGTGGATGTTAATGATTCCTATAGCAGGGTACTTTTCAGATAGAGTAGGATTAGCGAAAATGATGAGCTGGGGGGCTTTACTTCTTATTGTAGTGGCGCTGCCTGTGTTTTGGTTTGTAAACCATGAAACAACTTTAACGAAAATTATTATTGCACAAGCAACCTTAACTCTTTGTGGGGCGCTTTATGTTGGACCATGTGCAGCATTCCTAGCAACTCGACTCTTCCCAGCTTCTGACCGTTATAGTGGGGTTGCGCTTGGCGTATCTGTTGGAGAAGCCCTCTTTGGAGGAACTGCGCCTTTAATATCCATGGGACTTGTTCTTATAACAGGTGCTACAATTGCACCAGCCTTTTACCTCATATTCTGTAATGTTATTGGCTTGATAGGTGTCAATTATTATAAGCCTATGACTAATCTAAAATAAAGTATTATTCAGTATACCTATTTTATTCGATTCACAATATCTTGGTATAAAAACGCTAAGGTAAGATAGCTATTTTTATAAATTGTTAACGTCTTTGTTTCCTTCTCCTAAATTAATAAATATTAATCATTTAAATCCTAATAAACGTTATGTATCTGCCGACGGGATCAAGACTTTTTTTTTGAGAGACATGATTGATGAAAGATAAGAGCGGCTGCAGCCAATCCTTGCACAGCAGCAAGAAATATATACTCATAAAACTTATCTTGGTTTTGTTCTAAATTAATCCCATAACTGTATAAAAGATTGATCTCAAATTGTGCTCGTGCTTGCAGACTTCCTTGAGCTGCTTTAGAGGCAATGTCTTCGAAATGAATGAAGCTTATACTTTTGGGATTTACTTCTTGAGAATGGTTAGCAGAAGAAATTATACTTATCTGCGTCTTAGATTGAGAAGAAAAATCATCTTCTTGAAGAGTAGCAAAGCTTACTTGGGATAAAAAACTCTAAAGCACACAACATTATACGTATTTCATTTTTTCCCTCACTAACACCTTATATCTAAATACTATAACACCTAAATTTATAAAGTATTATACTTATATAAATGATTGAATATTGGGATGTTTAGCTCTATAATAATTTTGTTTTAACACAAGGGCCTAGACGAGTACGCCGGCGCAATCAATCGGTTGTTATCTTAGATGAAAAAGAATATCAGCGTTTAACGGGTGTAAGACCTAGCTTTAAGGACTTCCTTATGCAAGGCCCCTCTTTCGAAGAATTAGATCAAACGCGAGATAAAAGCCCCAGTAGAGATTTTGAAATGTGAGGCTCTTGCTTGATATATGTATCCTTGCTGAGCTAAGGCATCCCCAAGAAAGTAAATTCATTAAATCAACAATATCTCATTACGATGATAATGATTTATTTTTAAGCGTATTAAGAGTTGGAGAGATCGCAAAGGGCATTAATCTGTTCCCTGAAAGCAAGAAAAAGTTAGAATTAACAATTAGCTCACAAGTCTTGAACAACAATTTTACGATTGCATTTTATCTATTGATCGTGACACTGCCATTATGTGGAGTGAACTAACAGCACGTGCTCAAAATGATGGAAAACAATACCAGCATGTGATGGTCTAATTGCTGCTACAGCTCTACGGTATGGCTTACATGTGGTTACTAAAAATATAAGGCACTTCAAAGGAACTGGGGCATTAATATTAGAATTATAAACGTGAGCTCGATATAAGAGGTTGATGTTTTGGATTATGATTGAGGGAAAGAGTTAGAGGACATAAAATCTCTTAAACTACCAACTTAAGGAGGTTTTATGGTCCCCTTAAAAGAGATTTCTTGCTTTATTGATGATTTTTGCAAGCAATTTGAGGAAAGAAGCTCTGTAAAACTTCTGCCTAATTCTAGACGCAAGCGCCGGCGTTGTTGTGGATTATCTATCTCAGAGATTATGACCATTTTAGTGTTATTTTAATTAAGCCATTATCGCACTTTCAAAGATTTTTATAAAAGTTGTCTGTCTCAACACTATAAAGAGGCCTTTCCAACCTTAGTGAGTTACAACCGTTTTCTTGAGTTGATTCCTCTGGCTATTATGCCACTACTTCTTTTATTGGGACAAGTCCCTGGAGAAAAGACAGGGCGCTATTTTATTGATTCAACGAAATTACCGGTGTGTGACAATTGGCGTATAGGGCGCCATAAGGTTTTTGAAGGATTTGCAAAAAGAGGCAAGACCTCAACAGGGTGGTTCTTTGGGTTCAAACTTCATCTTGTCATCAATGATAAAGGGGAACTCATGCATTTCAAAATAACGTCAGGAAGCACAGATGATCGCAGCGTTGTTCAAACTCTTACACAAGGACTTAAAGGATGGCTCTTTGGCGATAAAGGTTATTTGAGTAAAAAGCTTGTTCAAACGCTTAAAGCTTCCAACATAGAACTTATCACCAGGCTTAAGCGGAATATAAAAAACAGCTCCTTAAACCC
>ERZ778025.1504-NODE-1504-length-16585-cov-5.894374_pt1 | contig 16585 bp, 12 predicted proteins | sample MGYA00375755_ERZ778025 | MGnify/ENA primary metagenome ERZ778025 (study PRJEB29350, sample SAMN05389825) | bioreactor metagenome | isolation source: Thiocyanate bioreactor | place: South Africa: University of Cape Town | collected 2014-03-17 ... | reverse complement strand
TTCGCTGTCGAACAGGAAGCCCGCGAGCGCCTTGCACAGCTCGGTCTTGCCCACACCCGTGGGGCCCAGAAACAGGAACGAGCCCGTGGGCCGGTTGGGATCGGAAAGGCCCGAGCGCGAACGACGGATGGCGTTGGCCACCGCAGCAATAGCCTCGTTTTGTCCCACCACACGTTCGTGCAGCTTGGCTTCCATCTGCAAGAGCTTGTCTTTCTCGCCCTGCATCATCTTGGCGACCGGGATGCCCGTGGCACGGCTCACCACCTCAGCGATTTCTTCGGCGCCCACCTGTGTACGCAACAGGCGGCGCGCAGCGGGCGCACCGTCCTTGCCAGCCTCTTGCGCCTGAGCTTCCTTGAGCTGCTTTTCCAACTCGGGCAGCTTGCCGTACTGCAGCTCGGCCACCTTGTTGAAGTCGCCCTTGCGGGTGAATTCTTCGATCTGGAACTTGAGCTTGTCGATGGCCTCGCGCACATGGGCGCTGCCCTGCGCCTGGGCCTTTTCGGACTGCCAGATTTCGTCGTAGTCGGCGATTTCCTTTTGCAGCCGGGTGATCTCTTCCTCGATCAGCGCAAAGCGCTTTTGAGAGGACTCGTCTTTTTCCTTGCGGACGGCTTCGCGCTCGATCTGCAACTGGATCAGGCGGCGGTCGAGCCTGTCCATCACCTCAGGCTTGGAGTCCATCTCGATCTTGATCTTGGACGCGGCCTCATCGATCAGGTCGATCGCCTTGTCGGGCAAAAACCGGTCGGTGATGTAGCGGTTGGACAGCTCGGCCGCAGCCACGATGGCCGGGTCGGTGATGTCCACGCCGTGGTGCACCTCGTACTTCTCCTGCAGTCCACGCAAGATGGCAATGGTCGCCTCGACGGTAGGCTCGCCCACCAGAATTTTCTGGAAGCGCCGCTCCAGCGCTGCATCCTTCTCGATGTACTTGCGGTACTCGTCGAGGGTAGTGGCACCCACGCAGTGCAATTCGCCACGCGCCAGCGCGGGCTTGAGCATGTTGCCCGCATCCATCGCGCCCTCGCCCTTGCCGGCGCCCACCATGGTGTGCAACTCGTCAATAAAGACAATGGTCTGGCCTTCATCCTTGGCCAGCTCGTTGAGGACGCTTTTCAGGCGCTCCTCAAACTCGCCGCGGTACTTGGCACCGGCGAGGAGCGCCGCCATGTCGAGACTGAGCACGCGCTTGTTCTTCAGGCTCTCGGGCACTTCGCCCGCCACAATACGCTGGGCCAAGCCCTCAACGATGGCCGTCTTGCCCACACCGGGCTCACCAATCAGCACGGGGTTGTTCTTGGTACGCCGCTGCAGCACCTGAATGGCGCGACGAATCTCGTCGTCACGGCCGATCACCGGGTCGAGTTTGCCCAGGCGAGCGCGTTCGGTCAGGTCCAGACAGTACTTGGCCAAGGCGCCACGCTGGCCCTCCGCCTCGGCGCTGTCCATCTTCTGGCCACCGCGCACGGCTTCAATCGCAGCCTCCAGACTCTTGCGCGTGAGGCCGTTGTCCTTGGCGATCTTGGCAGCATCGCCCTTGCTGTCGATCACAGCCAGCAGAAACAGCTCACTAGCAATGAACTGGTCGCCGCGCTTGATGGCTTCTTTCTCAGTGGCTTGCAAAACACGGCCCAACTCGGGCCCGCCTTGTACTTGGTCATTGCCTTGCACCTGAGGCAGCCGCTTGACGGCTGCCTCAGCCCCCGCCAGCAGCCCGGGCACATCGGCGCCTGCACGTTGCAGCAAAGCCTTGGGGCCGTCATCCTGTTGCAGCATGGCCTGCAGCACGTGCACGGGCTCGATATAGGCGTGGTCATTGCCCAGCGCAATGCTCTGGGCGTCACTCAGGGCTTCCTGAAACTTGGTGGTGAATTTGTCGAGACGCATGGTCTAAGTCCTCCGAATTGCACTGAACTTGAGGCAAGGGGTGCCTGATTTCAAGACAGCTTTTTGTTTGGATATTGACCTGCGTCAACTACTGACTATGGTTGGAGCAAGCGCTATTGATGCCAATTACCTTATACGTGACCGCCAATCACTAACTGCATCGCCCGAAATGCCGAGCAAGCGATTGCCAAGGTTGATTCAATGCCCCCGAGTTGCCTATTGCGTAGCTGAGCTAGTGCAGCTGGTATCAGTGCTCGGTTTGCAAGCTCTCACCCGCCCCGTCCGCGCCACTACCACACGTCGGGTTTCCTCTAATGCACTTGTACTGGGCGTATCGGTCCTGGCAATCGTCAAGCTGAGTGCAACAGGCGCTGCACTGTTGTCCACGGAATAGCCAGAGTTGTCAAATTTTATATAGGGAGTCGAACCTGCGGCGATACTATTGCCGGTAATATTGAAATAGCTCTTAAGAGCATCTTGGGCTTGAACCGCTATGTCGGTTCCCTCTGTGTAAGAATTATCACGATCGGTATCCACATAAACAATCCAACCACTATTCCAACCAGTACCCTTAGGAATAACAAATGCATTCCTACCGGTTTTCATAGCTTCACCCTTTGCAGCGTTCACCGCAGCCAATAAAGAATTTGTTAGCGAAGTAAGCTCAGAGTTACGCTGATATTGAACAAAACTAGGTACAGCAAGCGCAGCCAAAACTGCAGCAATCGCTATCGTAATAATAAGCTCAATAAGGGTAAAACCAGCAATACGGTTTTTCATCATCATGGCCAACAAAGTTTGGGTTCCGTGGCAGCAGCTGTACCAGTACACGATTTGGTACCAGTAGTAGTCATCTGCAAATCACCCACCTTGGGATCTGCCTTTACTGGCGTCGCTATAACTCTAACGCAATCGCCAATTGAGAGCGTGCCAGAACCGGCCGGACAGGCATCAGCACTTAATATGTAATGCGAATTAGCTAGAGTATCCCCCGAAAATGTCTTGAACGGCACAGACGCTGCGGTGACCCCGCCGCAAGCAGATCCAGGGGATGTAGCGGTGGCCGCACCCGTTGAAGCATTTGTTGTGAAGCCAAGGTAACAATTCTGTTGGGTTATGTATCGCTCTTGTTGCTGAATTAACTGTGCTACCGCAGCCCTGCCTTGGGCTCTGCGTCCCTTCAGAACCGAGTCGGTGTAAGCAGGATAAGCGACAGCAGCCAATATGCCAATGATTGCCGCCACAATCATTAATTCAATCAGCGTGAACCCTACGGAATATTTTTTTAATCTATTCATGGCGCATTCTTCATATCTTGATAGTTAAAAATTTGCCGCCAATTTAACCGCCCAATGGTTTCTTTCGTTGTCACGGGCGGAGCGCTGGTGTCGATACCGCTCTGCGCTTGCGTAAAACGACGCAACGTTGTTGTCCGAATGCGCCTTCCAGTGCTATCAGACGGAGTAACGACTGTCTCGGAATCACTTGATAGCAGGACTGGAGGGCCGAGCAACCCAAGGCTAGAAGGCGTATACGAGCCAGATCCGCTATTGATGCTGAGGAAGTATTGATTTCCACTACCAAGTGTATTAGAGCAGGAACCCGCACCTGAGGTGGTAGAGCCTGGGATCTTGGAATTGACGGCAGCAGACAATGTCCCAAGATCAAGTGCAGCCTGATCAATTCTTTCACCGGACACTGGCAAATCAAAATACCAACCGGCTCGGCTACTCGTATCAGTATTAGTCGTTGGGCGCCCCCATTTGAAAGCGCTCACTGTAATAGCTTTGGTAGAGGTGTTCACCGTACCTGCTTGCAAACGCCCTCGGCCTGTAACAACACTAGCTCCTGCAGGGGAGTCATCAGCAGTAGCAGAACCATTATCATAAACAGCATATAACGACTGAGTAGTTGTGGAAATATTATCTCCAGCCTCTAGATATTTACCCGTTCCAAAAACAATATAGAAAGACTCAACGCCACCGACAATCGGGCCTGCAAAAGGAGTTGGAGCAGCAAAAATAGGCTGCACTTTGGGGGTTGCATCTCCCGTGCGAGCGATGTACAGCGGGTAAGGAACCGGACTTCCAGCGCTACCCTTATCGAAGAAGGACAGTTTGTCCATATTCCAGTCCGACGGAGTCTTCCCAGCAAAACTGAGCCTCCACAGAGCCCCGTGAAGGTCGCCCATGTAGATATCAGTCATCTCGCCCTGAGTACCGTACAAAGCACTGAAGTTAGCTAAGCCCGTTGCGTTGCTGGAAGCCAAGCTGGAACTTGTGGGTACAGAAACCTTGTAGTAGTTGTTACCCAATGACCATGCTGCACCAGAAGGCTTGTCGAGAGCAAGCAAAAACAGCGCTGGCTTACCAGTCGTGCTAAACCTGCCATCCGCATCTGGAACATAGTTATTCACCCCACTACCCACCACTGCAAACCAACGATAGGTGACCGTTGAACTAGTACCGCTCGTTTTGATTTTTAATATTTTTGGCTCACCGACCACCTGCCCCATATCCTCGTCGTCGGCACGAGTGAACTCCCACATCACACTGGATGCACTGAAATTGGAAGGATTGGAGACATCCAATGCAAAGACTCCGGAGCCACCCCCTCCAGTGCCAGACACAAGAACTGTTTTCCAATCAGTGCTTGCACCCGTGTTCGCAACTTGCGCCTCTGACACTACCGATGGAGCGTCGACGTAATTTTGGTGATTGTTGGCAAAAGAAGGATCCGTCAAGGCAGACAAATTGCGTCCGAGCCAGCTGGGGATATAAGCAAACAATTCATCCCCCGTCGTGGCACTAAACGCGTGAAGCATCCCGTCATTAGAACCTGCGAAAACGGCGGGCGTGCGCGCATCATAGGCAGTTCGGAACGCAGCATAACCAGTACCGGTAAACGCCTTAGAAGGCGCACCAGAGTACGTGATATTAGAGTTCACAATATCACCCAGTAATGAGCTACGGACCCTGAACGGAGCGCCTTCTTTGGTCCTGTCGCCGCGAAGATAGGCCAGCCTATCAGCCCCAAGACCGTCTGCAGCTGCAGAAGGACTTGGTTTATTCAACTGATCCTTGAGTGCTGTGTCGATGGCGGTCCAAGTAAAAGCAGTAGCTGTCGTAGTAGAGGTCGCACCTACGCGCCCAACAAAGATCTTGCGATTGGTCGCAGGCGAAATCATGTTGTCCAGCCGCTGGGCAGCACTCCAAAGCTGCGTGCCTATCACAAGATTATTGCTTGCATCTTGGGTAACAGGCTCAGCAACAACATCGCCACTCCAATTGCTAGTGTCGAATTTTGCAGAGTAAGAAACGGAATTGCTTGTGACTTTGCTACCCGTACTTAGGCCACCGCCGGCAACACTTCGCGCGCTGGTAGAAGCTCTGCTGAAAATCTCATCGAAAGCAGTGAGCACCTCCCGAGCTGGAGAGGTTTTGGAAGTATTGTAGACGTAGTATGTGCTTGCTTCGCCAGCCTCACTAGCCTTCTGCCAGACATTATTGTTATTTACATTATTTTGATCTTTAAAAGGATTACCCTTGACATTATAAGGCTTCTGCCCTGGATTAGTTGGGTCCGTTTCAAAGCCACCATACTTAGCAGCCATGAAGAATTGGTTGGCCGTACGACGTGTGTTATCGTCATTTTGAGCCCCGTATTCATTCACATCAAACACAAAGGTTTTTACGCGCAACCCGGGACGCTGTTTAGCAGAATCAGCAGTCCACCCTGTTCCGCGTATGTCATGCGTTCTCGCCCAATAGGCCGAGCCCATGATTTGACTACGATCCGTTCCACTAGGTACGCTGTTATTGGCCGTGTTGGGATTCGATATGGCTTGCGTATTTCCTTGCCCATCCACATAACTTCCGGCTGTATTTTTTTCAAACTTCTGAACAATACCGCGCCAATAATTTATATCAGGAATATTATTAGCCACGCTTGCTGTCGGCAGCCGATTACCATCGTGGGTATTTATATCACCTACCACCACAATATTACTCTTCACACAGGAGTAGTCACTGGTATTGCTACGACCATCTCCATATGGATCAGTCCATGATGTGAAATAAGGGAAGCCATCCGCCATTGTTGCGGTAATAGTGCCACTGATAGAGTCGGCACTCGGCTGCAGGCCTTGCAAATAACGAAGTGTCTCATAGTGCAGCTCACCCACGGGGTCGTATTTTTTGTACACCCCAGGCGTAGGCCCTGTGCGACCGAATTTATTCAAATAGTTAATAACACCACTGATTGCGGGTGAGGCATTAGAGTCCGGATTGTCGTAAAAAACTCCAGTATTCGCATTCCACTCAGCCTTCGGATTTCCACCTGACGGCGTATTATCTTGCCCGGTAATACTGTAAGTCTTCGCCCCAACATACTTCATGGGAGCGCGAAGAACCCCACCATAACGCCCGCCGGTATTATAACTGGCCGTTTGATCTAACAAATAACCAAATGCGGCAAGACGCATTTGATCACTATATTTTTGAATCACACCAGTGGGCTTGTAGTTACCGTTTGGATATTGTTTACAAAAATTGTAATTCCGAGAATCCTGCAACGTGCCAGAAATAGCGTTGCACACCTGTACTCGCGCATAGAAGAATCCGTCAGAATTCAACGCTGCAGAGGAAGTTGGCGGTGTCCAAGATCCGGAATAGTCTGCGATGTAGCAACTCTTGGATTGACCAGACCAGGGATCTCCGAAAACTGCATTAGTGCACGAGACACCGTTATATGCAGGCGCTACTTTCCATTTGTTAGTTCCACCAGATTTTGCCCCATACCACACTTCTTTCACACCCGTGAAACTGCATGTCGCATTTTCAGCAGCGCATAGTGTGGAACTGCTCGGTCGATTGGAAGTACTATTTGCGATAGGACCAATGGCAGTAGAGCTGGTACTGGCACCCAACGTGTACGCAGACGTGTTTCCACATCCTCCTGTCTGCGAAGTGCCAAAATAAATACGGTTCAGGGTGTTCGCAACGTAGATGTCACTGCCGTTAGCGGCGGTAATCATGGCAGTGGGAACGGCTCCCCAGTAAGTCCCGGCTCCACCGCCATCTTTTGACAATTGCTTCGCCGGGAAATTGGTGCTGTTCCACATGCACGTCGGATCGCCATTAGGGATAACTGCCCGCTGCAGAATCGTCAGAGATGCAGTATCAATGTACCGATCCCCACCCGACAAAGCGAGGCGAAGCATGTCAATGGCTGAGCTGGACGCCCAATTCAAAAAGTTACCACTGAATGCATTCGAGCATTTACGGGCTGTAGCAGCACCGATACGGTCAAATCGCTTGTAATCGGCAACAGTTTGCGTACCCGTAGGCGTCTCCGAAGGCGCATCATTATAAGAATAACAACTTTCAGCGTCATAATAGCCCAGATATTCTTTAGCAGAACTATAGGTGTTGTCGGTACTGCCACCCGGGGTATATTGCGCCCCAACAGTTGGAAATTCGACAGACAATGCAAGCGCCAAAGCTGGTTTGTCAACGACGACCGCAGCATATAAGGGCTCCGTAGCAAGAGCCACGGCAGGAATTGCAGGAGGAGTTCCGCTTCCGATTGCGACAAAAGAAGCCGCTATAACAACTGGTGCCAGCCCCCACGCAAGATATGCAGCTCGCGTACGAGGCAATACATCTCGAATTTTCCGATGCATATTTGCACTGGCGATTGCCAGATTTTCAGATAATTTTGACATATTCTTCACCAATCAATTTCTGTAAATCATCTGAACCACGCCTTGAGTCTCTCCATTTGGGCCAAAACCCATCGAGGTAACTCGATAAACATAAGAAGGACCTGACCCAGCCGTGGGATCTGTTGTTCTGTAAGATTTCACACCGTATCGGTCAAGAATCGGCTCTATCACATAGCGAGGCGGCTTCGCTGGTTGAGTACCTTTGACTCCTGATGGAAAATCCCGTCCCGTGTAGGTACCCAGCTGAACGGATTTAGCACCGGTGCCGGAGTCTGTGAAGTCAACTGTCAGCCACGCAGGCTTACCGGTTTCTTTCAGAGCACATAGACCGACGCTCTGGCCCGAATCGCCGCAGTTATCTATAAATTTAGCGAGATCTACATCACCACGCTTGAAGATAGTATTCCGTTTATTAGGGGAGGAGGCTGGAAGCCCTTCAATGTCGAACTCTGCGTCAATCAAGCCTGCTTCCGCCCCTTGCCAAGCGATCTGCATGTCTCTTTCATTTCGAGTTCCTCGTTCACCCATCATCGAGATCTGTATACCCCCGACCCCGAGCACCGAAACCACAATAAGAATGAGCATCACAATGATCAGCGAGAGGCCGCGCTGATGCATTGATCCACCCTTCTTTTGATAGAAATTTATCATTCTCATTTCAGTACTCGCCCTGAAAATTGCGCAGATGCACGGTGAACGTGACAACCTGCCTCAGACGATTATCACTGGTCGGCGTATAAACAGTTCCTGGATCTGTCGTATTATTCGCAAAACCCGATCCTTTAGCGCCACTGGCAGAGCCCTTTGATACACCCAGTGGATAAAAAGTTTGGCTGCTGCTGTCTACTGCAGAGCCCGGTGGCCCACGCAAAACAACACCAATTCTTATGCTTCTAACACGTTGCCAGTTAGCGTAAGTAGCAACATCATTACCAGCAACCGTCAACTGATCGGCCCTTAAATATCGCTCGGGGATGGAGTCAGCCGCGGACGGAATAGGGACAGTAGTATTTCCCGGTGCAATACCGTCAACTCCGTAAAGGACTTGAAAATTTTCTACACCGGAGATGATCGGTTGCACGTCATAGGGTGCGGCGCCAGTATCAGACCGAGAGCACATAAGAGCGGGCTCGCCGTCTGACCCAACACCCACATGGAGAATGCTGACCAGCTTGTCATCCAATCCTGTTGCAACTGCCGTAGAAGCAACACCAGCGCAATCAATCATAGTGCTGTCAGAAGTTACGGCATCCGGTGTCGATGAGCTGGTTTGATGTCTCAGTACCAAAATGTCGCTGCCGTAGGCCACTTGTCCAGATGTGCGTGCTGTGCCCGCGTCCCATGTGGTGCTAGAGGTACGGGAAGCGTTATTCAAGCCGAAAACATTTGGTGGAGGGGTGCCGGCTCCGTACGATTGATTTTTTTTAGCTGTCGTATCAGTCGCAAACTTGATATCTCTATAACCAGCTTGCACACCAAGACGCTGCGTAAGGCTTTGCAGGTAGCGCCCGTTGTCCCGTAACTGCGACGCTGCATCAACCGCAGTAAATCCCTGGCGAGAAATCAATAAAGAAGCAGCTGCAGCAAGAGCAATCAACAAGCCCAGAGCCATAGCCACCATCAACTCGATAAGAGTGACCCCTTTTTGGATGCGAGTCATTAAGCAGCCCCCCCCAAATCCGCCGCTGAAAGTTGAGGATTCATCATGTCACGTTCCCACTGGTTACAGGAACCACTACGTAGGGCCGGCTAGCGCTGTCGCTTGCCCTCTCGAGCGCTGCGCTACCCGTCTGGCTCTTATCCGTCACAGTTCGTGTCCAACCAATTTTGATGAACACAATTTCGTCAGCCCCCGTTGCATTGCAAGTCCATTGAGGGAGGCCACTGGAGTCATATGGTGTACCATCAAAACATACTGTTACTCGTGCGTCGGGCAGATCAGCCGCCACGCGTGCCAGCCAGTCCGTCATTTCTGCGGCAGCAACATCTAACGTGGACGTGCACCCGGTAGATGCATTACTTACAGACATGCAGTAGCTGGGCGATGACATCGTCATTGAGGTCACCAAATAAGGATTAGCAGCCGCAGTCGTTTTTACAGCTATTTCCTTGTTACCACGCATCATTTCAGCCAACTCGCGGGCATAAACCACTGCCTGAGCTTGAAGGCGGGCATCCCGATTAGCTTGTAGTGCAAACGCTTGCATGCCAACAGTCCCCAACATGCCAAATGCCAGTATCACGATGGCTACCAGAATCTCCACCAGAGTGAAGCCGCCTTCGACACGGCGGCACTCCACACTTTGAGCGGATGCGGGATTTCCGATAAAACCGAATGAAGATCGAATTTTCATGGGCTTATCTTACGAAGCGCCTGAGCTTTCGGATAGGCGCGACAAAACCGCTTGTGCGCCAGGATTGACCGCCGAGCGTCAAAGAATGCCTCCCCCCCCCCGGACCTTCGCACAGGAGCGCCAAGGTCATCGATTGCAAATACGTGAAAGATGCAATCTGATCCTATCTGCTATCCTGAGATACGGCGCCGCACCGACCGTCCGTGAGCACACAGCTGACACTTCTGCAGCCCTGTTGCATTCAGTTCTTGCTTCATAAAATTTGTGGTCAGTCGAGCATTTCTGTTGATCACTCAAGATTGTTATTTCGCCAAAGGCACGCTTAGCGAAATGCGGTTTCGCATTTAACGCGGGTCGCATGCTAGAGGTCAATTCGCTATTGTCTGTTTCCCGAAGAGAATGTTGTTTGACATGGCCTATCCGCAGCGCCCAGAAAACCAGCAAGCGTCCGACGCGTTCGACCCAGATTCAACCCTGGCATTCCAGCGACGCATGGAGCGAGCCCCAGAATGGTTCTGCTCCTTTTTGGCCGGCAACAGCCGGGAAAAGAGCCGTTTACGCAGAGAGATAGCCACGATGAAAGGCTCAGTGGTCTGGCTGGTGCAGCAGCGCCGACAGGGCACCTGGAGTGCAGAAGAGCGGGCCCACCTGCGGGATGTGATGCGGTCCGCTTCTTCGGTCAGCCCCTATCTTTTCATCTGGGTAATCCCGGGCTCGATGCTGCTACTGCCCTTCATGGCTTGGTTCTTGGACAAACAGCGCAAGCGGCGGGAGCGCAAGCTTTTGCGATAGAACTGCACTCGGCGAAAGGGCCCACAGTGCTCAAAAAGGCGGCCCCGTCAGCTCGCCCATACGGTTTCGGCCCAGAGGCTACGCCCAGTTGCTGGTAATGACCACCAGCATGCCCGCCCCCACCAGCCCCAGCTGCCAGCGCAGCGCCGTGGACCACGACGGTACGTGGCGCTCCACCCGCAGATACAGCAGGCGGCCGGCGACCAGCGACAGTGCGAAGGCCAGCAGCATCCCGAATGCATTCAACACGAGCGAAGTGGGCCAAAGGTGGCTGACCACCGCGTTGACCAGCAAGCACACAGCAAAGTGCACCAGGAAGACCGAATACGACATCTGGCCGAGCTTGACGAGCGGTGGTACGCCGGTAAAACCGCGTACGCGATCAAAGCGCATGGCCACCACCAGGCATAGCGCCGTGACCGAAGCCACGGCAATGCGCGCGCGGAAGTCCACGGCCAGTGCCACGCCCGCCAACAACGCCATCATCGTCATCCACCCCTGCGCCTGGGGGGCGCGGGTCGCCCAGTAGGCCAGCATGCCAAGGCCGTAAGCACCAAAAAAGTACAGCGCCCACATGTCCAGCCCCGCCATGCGGTTGAACAGCCACAATGAGGCGCCCGCCATCAGCAAAACCAATCCTTGCGACACGGCCGCCGCGTGATGCCGTAACTGGCGCATTGGCAGCGCACGCACCCCGGCGAGCATTAGCACGGTCAGGGCAAAGAGCTGGAAGTCGATGGCCACGTACCAGACGCCAGCCGACAGAGCGCCTGCGCCCACGATGTCCTGCAGCAGCAATGCGTTCGCCAGCAGCTGCGAGAAAGTGGGCTGGTCGGGCACGGAGTGGTGGTCCATCCAAGGGCGAACCAGGGCAGACACCAGCACCGCCAGCACCAGCGCCACGGCGTAAGGCACTACCAGACGCACAAACCGCTTGGCAATGGCAGTGCCGGCGTGGTCAAAACGGGCCAAGCCCTGGGGTGCAAGACTCCCAGCAGCCAGATACCCGCCCAGCACCAAAAACACCTGCACCGCCATGCGCCCGTAGTCGTACAGCCAGGCCATGAGGGCTGGCGCCAAAGGGTGGGCGATGTCGGACATCGGGCCATAGAAAGCCAAGTGGTGCCACACGATGGTGGCGCAAGCCATGCCCTTGATCATGTCAATCAACGGCGTTCGGGATGTGGACGAGGACATAGGGTGTGTTCGTGAACTCCAGCGGACAGAACACCGCCAGACATCCGTAGCCACCCCTACCGCGTTATCTACCCTGCCAGGCAGCGAGACGAACGGACCAAGGGGCGGAGCAACAAAACCCTCTATTGTCCTCGGTTAGAGGATTTTTTGCACCAACCTGCTGTCGCGCCGGGGTCGCCCCTACACAGCATGGGTCACCCGACCGCAAATCCAACCCTCTGATCGGCGCGAACAGCCCTCAATAGCGCAGGCTGCCCTCGGCATCCACAATGGCCAGCTCGACGTAGGTCGAGCCATTGTGGTTGCGCGGCGAATACTTCACGTTGAAGCGGCCAAAGGCAATTTCACCCGCGTCTTCCATCGTTTTGGAGAACGACTCGGTGGTCAGGTTGCGCCCCGTGCGACGCAGCCCTTCCACCAGCAAGCGTGCATGGACAAAGCCCTCGAACTGGGAGGCCGACGGTTGGGCGCCCGGCGACTTGGCGCGCAGCAGGCTCAGATATTCGGCCACCACCGGGATGGTGGTGTTGCGCAGGGAAGGCATGATTTGCGCCAGGATGATTCCCCGGGCCTTGTCCTTGAGTTCGCGCTGGATCACGTCCATGCTGGCCACCGAGAACCCGTAGTAGGCAGGCCGCGCTGCCGTAGCCTGCACGGCCTTGATGTAGCTGGTGAAGGTGGTGCCGCCCGTGGCCACGATCACCGCCTGGGGCTGGGCTTTTTCGGTTGCTTGCGCGGCGGCGGCAAAGTCGGGCTGTTTGGGGTCCACCTTGATCTCGGCCAAGAAGGGCAGCTTCTCCTCTTCCGACGCTTTCTTCAGTACGCCCGCCAGTGTCTTGCCCAGGCCATCGTCCTGAAAGAACACGGCTACACGGGTGATACCTTGCTGGCGCAGTTGCGACACGATCTTGCTGGCCTCGTTCGCATAACCCGCGCGCACATGGAACACATAGGGATTGAACGTCTCACGGAACACCGAGGCGCCCGTGACGGGGCCAAACAACAGGGTGCGCTGCTCCTTGATCAGCGGCAGGATGGCCGCCGTCTGCGCCGTACCGGTGCTGTGGAAGATCATGAACACCTTGTCGTTTTCCAGCAGCTGGCGCGTGTTCTCGACGGCCTTTTGCGGGTCGAAAGCATCGTCGAGTGTGGTGTACCGGATCATGCGGCCATGCACCCCGCCCTGCGCGTTCACCGCGTCGAACAACAGTCGCGAGCCCTCCCCGTACTGTGCCGTCTGCGGCCCCAGCGGCCCCGACAGCACCACCGATGCACCCAGCCGGATCTCATCGGCCGTCACACCTTCATTGCGGGCATGAACCAGGGTGGTGGCGCATACGGCCAGCAGGCACACAAAAGCACGGAACATCGGGCATCTCCCTCGCAACTTGGTGACAAGGCCGGTGAACACTGCACCGACCTTGATTGATTATTTTTCATCACCATTATCAGTAGAGACCTGATCCGCCCCACTCGGGTTTCCCCTTGGGTACTTCGCCGCGGAAACAGGGGCAGAAGTCCCACCCCACAAAGACAATCGCCCGCCACGTGTCGGCACACATGGCGGGCGAAACGGGTGTCAGAGTGAGGTACGGAAATGACCGCAGGGCGCCGGAGGCAAGAAGCCCCCGTGCCCCTCACGCAGAGCGCAGAGCGTCAGAGCTTGAGGCGGGCGCGGGCTGCCTCGTATTCGCTTCGCAGCTTGGCGACCAGCTCGGCAGTGCTGGTCACGGCGTTGATGGCACCGATGCCCTGGCCGCAGCCCCAGATGTCCTTCCAGGCCTTCTTGGCGTCGCCGCCAAAGTTCATCTTGCTGGGGTCGGACTCGGGGAGGTTGTCCGGGTCCATGCCTGCGGCACGGATCGAGGGTGCCAGGTAGTTGCCGTGCACACCCGTGAACAAGTTGCTGTAGACGATGTCGTCCGAGTTGCCGTCCACGATGGCCTGCTTGTAGGCCTCGCTGGCACGTGCCTCATGCGTGGCGATGAAGGCCGAACCGATATAGCCAAAGTCCGCCCCCATGGCCTGTGCAGCCAGCACCGCGCCGCCACTGGCGATAGAGCCGCTGAGCGCCAGCGGGCCGTCGAACCACTGGCGGATTTCCTGGATCAGCGCAAACGGGCTCTTGGTGCCAGCATGACCACCAGCACCGGCCGCCACGGCGATCAGGCCGTCAGCGCCCTTCTCAATCGCCTTGTGCGCGAACTTGTTGTTGATGATGTCGTGCAGCACCACGCCGCCCCAGGCATGCACGGCCTGGTTCACGTCCTCGCGCGCACCCAGGCTGGTGATGATGATCGGCACCTTGTACTTGGCGCACACCTGCATGTCGTGCTCCAGCCGGTCGTTGCTCTTGTGCACGATCTGGTTGATGGCAAACGGCGCAGCAGGCTTGTCGGGGTTCGCCTTGTTGTAGGCCGCCAGGGTCTCGGTGATCTCGGCCAGCCATTCGTCCAGCAGCTCTGCGGGGCGGGCGTTCAGGGCAGGCATGGAGCCCACCACACCGGCCTTGCACTGCTCGATCACGAGCTTGGGGTTGCTGATGATGAACAGCGGCGACCCGATGACGGGCAGCGACAGGTTTTGCAACACGGGAGGCAGTTTGGACATGGCTACAACTTCCAGAACAAGAATAGGGATGGAATAGGCCGGACGCGCTAGTGAATCATACGCCCGTAGCTATCATTTTTATATCAAGGCCCCTGCCCTGCAGGTGGCCTGTCTCCTCACAGCACGCCAGTCCTTCAGAAGGCTTCCAGCGCCAGCTCGGTCACGCTGGCTGCGCCTTCCACAATGCTGTCGCGCAGGCCCGGGGCCTTCACCAGGATGTGGTCGGCGTAGAACTGGGCCGTGGTGATTTTTGCGCGCATGAAGGCTTCGTCCTGTCCCTTTTGCAACAGGTCTTGCGCCACCAGCAGGCTGCGGGCCAGCTGCCAGCCTGCCACCACATTGCCTGCCAGCATCAGGTAAGGCACGCTACCTGCAAACACGGCGTTGGGCTGGGCCTTGGTGCCACCGGCCACGAAGTCGATCACGTCGAGCAGCGCCTTGCGCGCCGCCGTGAGGCGTTTAGCCACGGCCAGCGCGGCAGGGGTCCCGCTGGCCAGCAGATCGGCCTCGGTCTTCTCGATCTGCGCAGCAATGCCCTTGGCCACGTGGCCGCCATCGCGGGCTGTCTTGCGGCCCACGAGGTCGTTGGCCTGAATGGCGGTAGTGCCTTCGTAGATGGTCAGGATCTTGGCGTCGCGGTAGTACTGGGCCGCGCCAGTTTCTTCAATGAAACCCATGCCGCCGTGCACCTGCACGCCCAGGCTGGTCACCTCCAGGCTGGTCTCGGTGCTGTAGCCCTTGACCAGCGGCACCATGAATTCATAGAACGCCTGGTTCTGCTTGCGCGTGTCGGCATCGGGGTGGTGGTGCGCGGCGTCAAACGCCGCCGCCGCCACGGTGGCCATGGCTCGGCAACCCTCAACGGTGGCGCGCATCGTCATCAGCATGCGCTTCACATCGGGGTGGTGAATGATGGGCGCGCTGGCGGCAATGCTGCCGTCCACGGGGCGGCTTTGCACACGGTCCTTGGCGTACTGCACGGCCTTTTGATAGGCGCGCTCAGAGATCGCAATGCCCTGCATGCCCACGGCGTAGCGGGCCGCGTTCATCATGATGAACATGTATTCGAGGCCACGGTTTTCTTCGCCCACCAGGTAGCCCACGGCACCGCCGTGGTCGCCAAACTGCAGCACGGCCGTGGGCGATGCCTTGATGCCCAGCTTGTGCTCAATGCTCACGCAGTGCGCGTCGTTGCGTGCACCCAGCGTGCCGTCCTTATTGACCATGAACTTGGGCACCACGAACAGGCTGATGCCCTTCACGCCCTCGGGCGCGCCTTGCACGCGGGCGAGCACCAGATGCACGATGTTTTCGGCCATGTCGTGCTCACCATAGGTGATGAAGATCTTGGTGCCGAAAATCTTGTAGGTGCCATCGGGCTGGGGTTCAGCGCGCGTGCGCACCAGCGCCAGATCCGAGCCCGCCTGGGGTTCGGTCAGGTTCATGGTGCCGGTCCATTGGCCGGTCACCAGCTTCTCCAGATAGGTGGCCTTGAGTTCATCGCTGCCTGCTGTCAGCAGCGCCTCGATGGCGCCGTCGGTCAGCAGCGGGCACAGCGCAAAGCTCATGTTGGCGCTGTTGGTCATCTCGATGCAGGCCGCGCCGATGGTCTTGGGCAGGCCCTGGCCGCCGAAGTCGGCAGGGTGCTGCAGGCCTTGCCAGCCGCCGTCGGCGTACTGGCGGAAGGCTTCCTTGAAGCCTGGGGTGGTCGTGACCACGCCGTCTTTCCAGCTCGACGGGTTCTTGTCGCCTTCCCAGTTGAGCGGCGACAGCACCCCCTCATTGAACTTGGCGCACTCTTCCAGCACGGCAGAGGCCGTGTCGAGTCCGGCGTCTTCAAAACCGGGAATCTGCGCGATCTGTTCAATGTTGGCCAGGTGCTCGATGGCGAACAGCATGTCTTTGACGGGGGCGGTGTAGCTCATGGGTGTCTCCGGGAAAGCAAAATTTCGTCAAAAAAAAGGCATCGCGAGCGATGCCTTTGTGTGCACAGGGGCGTTCTTACAGGGCCTTGACC
>ERZ778025.1503-NODE-1503-length-16594-cov-4.184171_pt1 | contig 16594 bp, 20 predicted proteins | sample MGYA00375755_ERZ778025 | MGnify/ENA primary metagenome ERZ778025 (study PRJEB29350, sample SAMN05389825) | bioreactor metagenome | isolation source: Thiocyanate bioreactor | place: South Africa: University of Cape Town | collected 2014-03-17 ... | reverse complement strand
TTTCTCGTTCTGCAACCCGTCGCGCGGACCGACTTCGACAATGCGGACCTGATCGCTCATGATTTAAGCCTTTAAACTTTAACCCTTGGGCTCGATCTCGGCGAGTTCGACGCCTTCCTGCACGATGTCGCCGACCTTGCACTTGAGCTGCTTGACCGTGCCCGCAAACGGCGCGCGCAGCGTCTGCTCCATCTTCATCACTTCCAGCGTCAGGATCGCGGCGCCCTTCTCGACGGCCGCGCCTTCCTCGACCAGCAGCGCCACGACGGTGCCCGGCAGCGGCGCGACGACGCGGTCCGCACCCGCCTGCTCCTCGTCCTCGGTGCCGAACGGATCGACCCAGTGGACTTCAAACCGACCGTTGCGGGTGCGGACATAGACCTCGTGACCATCGAGCAGACCGGCGACATGGTGCCGGACACCGTCCAGCACAAGGTCGAGACCGCCGCGTGCGGAGGCCGAGCTTGCGAACGAGAGTTCGCGCCCGTCGATCGCCAGAACAGACGACCCGCTGCCATAGCGCAGCGCCACCCTGCGCTCGCCCTCCGCCTGCCTGAACACGAAGTTGCGCTGGCGCATGCCGACGGCGGTCCAGCCCGAAGCACGCCACGGTGAATGCGCATCGCGGCCCGCGGCAATCTTTTCACTTTGCAAAATCGCGCCAACCGCCGCGCCGAGTTCAAGCTCGGTCAGCGCAGTTTCCGCAGGCGTCAGCTTCGCCAGTTCGCGCTCGATGAAGCTCGTATCGATCCTGTTGGCGCGCACATCCGGATGCGTGATCAGCGCCGACAGGAACGGAATGTTGGTGATGACACCGCGGACGTCGGTTTCTTCGAGGCCGCGGTTGAGCCGCGAGATCGCGAGATCGCGCGTCGGCGCCCAGGCGATCACCTTGGCCAGCATGGCGTCATAGTTCGGGGAGACGGTCTTGCCCTCAGTGTAACCCGCATCGATGCGCAGACCGTCCACTTTGTCCGGCGTCTGCCAGGTGCGGATGCGGCCTACGGAGGGCATGAAGTTCTTGTTCGGATTCTCGGCGTAGACACGCGCCTCGATGGCATGGCCGTTGAGCGTGATCTGGTCCTGCGTCAGCGGCAGCTTCTCGCCGAATGCGACGCGCAGTTGCAGTTCGACCAGATCGACGCCGGTGATGAGTTCGGTCACCGGATGCTCGACCTGCAGGCGTGTGTTCATTTCGATGAAGAACGTCTCCTTGCCGTCGGAGACAAATTCGATGGTGCCCGCGCCGACATAGTTCACCGCGCCCGCCGCCTTGCGCGCGGCGGCGCAAACAGCCTCGCGCTGCGCGGCATTGAGCGTCGGCGATGGCGCTTCCTCGATCACCTTCTGGTGGCGACGCTGCAGGGTGCATTCGCGCTCGAGCAGCGAGATCAGGTTGCCATGGCTGTCGCCGATGATCTGCACCTCGATATGGCGCGGGTTCAGAACGAACTTCTCGATCAGCATGCGGTCGTCGCCGAACGCTGCCAGTGCCTCGCGCTTGGCGCTGACGATCGCGGCCGACAGTTCATCCGCGCTGTTGACCACGCGCATGCCGCGCCCGCCGCCGCCGGCGGAAGCCTTGGCGAGAACCGGATAACCGATCTTCGCCGCGGCATCGGCCAGCGTTTTCTCGTCCTGCGCCTCGCCGTGATAACCAGGCACCAGCGGCACGCCGGCCTTTTCCATCAGCGCCTTGGAGCCCGACTTCGAGCCCATCGCCTCCATCATCTCCGCGGTCGGGCCGACAAAGACGATGCCCTCCGCGGCGCAGCGGCGCGCGAAGTCGGCATTCTCCGACAGAAAGCCGTAACCCGGATGGACCGCTTCCGCGCCGGTCTTCTTCGCCGCCTCGATGATGCGGTCGATATTGAGATAGCTGTCGCGCGCCCGCGCGGGGCCGAGCAGCACGGCATCATCCGCCAGCGCCACATGCACGGCGTCGGCGTCTGCTTCGGAATAGACCGCGACGGTGCGCAGGCCCATGGCGCGCGCGGTTCGGATCACGCGGCAGGCGATCTCGCCACGGTTGGCGATCAGCAAAGTGTTGAAGCGGCGACACAGCGCGGCGGGAGTCTTGGCGGTCATCGGATCAACTCCACGACGGTTTGCGCTTTTCGAGAAACGCCGTGAGGCCTTCGCGCGCTTCGGGCATGGCGCGCACATCGGCAATGAGTTGCGCGGTCTCGGTCATCAGGGTTTCATCGATCGGGCGGCCGACGATATCGCCCGCAAGCTTCTTGGCGATGCTGCGCGCGCCGGGCGCAGCGGACTTCAACTGCTTGAGCATCTTGGCGATGCGCTCGTCCAGCGCGTCGGCCGCAACGACTTCATGCAGCAGGCCGATGCGGCGGGCCTCGTCCGCATTGAAGACTTCAGCGGTCTGAAAATAGCGCCGCGCGGTGCGCTCGCCGATGGCGCGCAGCACATAGGGACTGATCATGCCGGGCACGATGCCGAGGCGCGTTTCCGACAGACAGAAGGTGGCGTCCGCCGATCCGATGGCGATATCGCAGGCCGCGACCACGCCGACACCGCCGCCATAGATCGGGCCCTGCACGCGGGCCACGGTGGTCTGCGGCATCCGGTCGAGGGCCGACAGCATGTGCACCAGCGGCATGGCGTCCGCGATGTTCTCCTCGCGGGTATATGTCCCGGCCTCGCGCATCGCGTTGATGTCGGCTCCGGCGCAAAGGCTCTTGCCCTCGCCCGCCAAGACCAGCGTCGCGATGGCGCGATCTGCGGCGATGCTCTCGAACGCGGCGCGCAACTCCTCGATCAGCGCCCGGTTGAGCGCATTGTTCAATTCGGGACGATTCAAGGTGACGCGCGCCACGTCGTGGTCGCGTTCGATGCGGACAAGGTTGCTCATGGCCTGCTCCGCATCACATTCTGAACACGCCGAATTTCGGCGGCTCGAGCGGAGAATTGGCGGCGGCCGACAATCCGAGGCCGAGCACAAGGCGCGTGTCGGCGGGATCAATCACGCCGTCGTCCCACAGCCGCGCCGTGGCGTAATACGGATGGCCCTGCGTTTCGTACTGTTCGCGGATCGGGCTGCGGAACGCGTCCTCTTCCTGCGCCGACCATGTGCCGCCCTTGGCCTCGATGTTGTCGCGGCGCAAGGTGCTCAGCACCGTCGCGGCCTGCTCGCCGCCCATCACCGAGATGCGTGCATTCGGCCACATCCAGAGGAAGCGCGGACTGTAGGCGCGGCCGCACATGCCGTAATTACCCGCACCGTAAGAGCCGCCAATGACCACAGTGAATTTCGGCACGGATGCGGTGGCAACAGCGGTCACGAGCTTGGCGCCATCGCGCGCGATGCCACCCGCCTCGTATTTCTTGCCGACCATGAAGCCGGTGATGTTCTGCAGGAACAGCAGCGGAATGCCGCGCTGGCAGCACAGTTCGATGAAGTGCGCGCCCTTCAGCGAACTTTCGCTAAAGAGAATGCCGTTGTTGGCGATGATGCCGACCGGATAGCCCCAGATATGCGCGAAGCCGCACACCAGCGTGGTGCCGTAGAGCTTCTTGAATTCCTCGAATTCCGAGCCGTCGACGATGCGCGCAATGATCTCGCGCACGTCGAAGGGCTTGCGCGCATCTGCGGGCACCACACCGTAAATGTCCTCGCGCTCGAACAGCGGTTCGCTCGGCTCGCGCAGGCCCGTCGCGGATGACGTCGCGGGATTGAGGTTGCCGACGATACGGCGCGCGATGCCGATGGCATGCGCATCGTTCTGCGCATAGTGATCGGTGACGCCGGACTGGCGGCTGTGCACGTCCGCGCCGCCGAGTTCTTCGGCAGTGACGACCTCGCCGGTCGCGGCCTTCACCAGCGGCGGACCGCCGAGGAAGATGGTTCCCTGATTGCGCACGATGATGCTCTCGTCGGACATCGCGGGCACATACGCGCCGCCGGCGGTGCACGATCCCATCACGATGGCGATCTGCGGAATGCGTTCCGCCGACATGTTGGCCTGATTGTAGAAGATGCGGCCGAAGTGCTTTTCGTCGGGAAAGATTTCGTCCTGCTGCGGCAGGAAGGCGCCGCCGGAATCCACCATGTAGATGCACGGCAGATTGTTCTGGCGCGCGATATCCTGCGCGCGCAGATGTTTCTTCACCGTCATCGGATAATAGGTGCCGCCGCTGATGGTCGCATCGTTGGCGACGATCACGCATTCGCGGCCCGCGACACGGCCAATACCGGTGACGATGCTGGCGGAATGCACCGCGCCGCCGTAGAGGCCATACGCCGCCATCGGCGAGAATTCCAGAAACGCGGTACCGGGATCGATCAGCAGATCGACGCGATCGCGCGCGAACATCTTGCCGCGCGCCATATGCTTGGCGCGGGAGGCTTCGCCGCCCCCGCCCGCCACCTGCGCGAGCTTGTCCTTGAGGTCCGCGACCAGCCCCCGCATGACATCGGCATTGCGCGTGAAATCGGACGATTTGGGATCGAGTCCGGACCGAAGAGCCATGGTTTCCTGCCGCGTAACAGTTTGATCTTGCTTACTTCCGTCCTTTCCGGACGGCTTCGACCCGCAAGGTGTCACTGCTTGGCGGCGGAATGCAACCACAACTTTCGCGGAGAAACGTGCAGCGGGTCAGGCCTCTGAATAGGCCAAAGCGCACATTGGAAATGTCATGTCCCCGACATTTCCGGCCGCAATTCCACGTGGGACAATACCGGGGTCAGTGGGTCCAGGGCTCGGGCCGGCGGAACGCGAAGTTGTCCGCATAGGCCTTCACGCGCGGCTGCAATTCCTTCGGCTCCAGCACCTGGTAGGGAATGCCCTGCCGCTCGCAATAGGCGACGGCGTCTTCCTTGGTGTGGAAATGCAGCGTCAGCTGCTGCTTCATGTCGCCCGACGAGGTCCAGCCCATCAGCGGCTCGACCACGCGCGGCTGCTCCGGCTCATAGTCCAGTTGCCAGGCCTTGGTCTTCGCGGCGCCGGATTGCATCGCATTTTTAGCAGGCTTGAAAATTCGTGCCGTCATGGAGGTCAACCAGTCCTGAACCCGTTGATGCGGCCCAAACCGCGTCGATAAAATGCGTGTGATTCTAGCCTCTGCCACGATCAAGTTCGGGCGCGCCGTTCCTGATTAGAGACTTTGCACATCGGTTTCTGGTATAGTGCGTTGGAAACGCGGTGACAATGTCCGGAAACGCCCGTTTGACCCGGCGTCAGGGTCGTTTTTCATCGGCCAGCATTGCGAAACGGTATTCATGGAAATCCAGGCAACACTTCCCGAACGAGGCCGCGACCTCCGGCTCGATTTTTTCCGTGGTATCGCGAACTGGTGGATCTTTCTCGATCACATTCCCAACAACGTCATCAACTGGGCGACGCCCCGAAATTACGGGTTCAGCGACGCGGCGGACCTGTTCGTCTTCATATCCGGGTACACGGCCTCCTTCGTCTACGCCAAGATGATGCTGGACCGCGGGTTCATCGTCGGATCGACCCGGCTGTGGAAGCGCGTCTGGCAGCTCTATGTCGCGCACGTCATTTTGTTCGTGATCTATATCGCGGCCATCGGCTGGGTCGCGCTGCGCTACGCGGACCCCGACATCATCAACGAGTTCAACGTCGCGGTGGTCGTCGATAATCCGATCCAGACGCTGACGCAGGGCCTTCTTCTTCGCTTCAAGCCGGTCAATCTCGACGTGCTGCCGCTTTACATCATCCTGATGGGATTCTTCCCGCCGGTGCTGTGGCTGATGCTGCGCAAGCCGGACATGGTGATGATTGCCTCGCTGGCGCTGTATTTCACGGCCCGTCAGTTCGGCTGGAATTTCTCGGCCTATCCGGCCGGGTCCTGGTACTTCAACCCGTACACCTGGCAGCTCCTGTTCGTGTTCGGCGCGTGGTTCGCGCTCGGCGGAGCCCTCGAATCACGCTCGGTGATCCGGTCGCGCTGGCTGCTGATCGTGGGCTCGCTCTATCTGGTCTTCGCGCTGGTCATGACCATGGCGGGGCGTTTCGAAGCTTTCGGCGAACTGTTTCCCAAGTGGCTCTATGACGCCTTCAATCCGAACGACAAGACGTTCCTCGCGCCCTATCGCGTCATCCACTTCGTGGTGATCGCGTTCTTCATCACGCGGTTCATTCCGAAGGACTGGAAGCCACTCGAATCGAAATGGGCCGAACCCGTCATCAAATGCGGCCAGCAGTCGCTGCAGGTGTTCTGCGTCGGCATCTTCCTCTCCTTCGTGGCGCATTTCGTGCTGATGTTGAGCTGGGGCACGGTCTGGGCGCAGCTCGGCGTGAGCATTATCGGCATCGCGATCCTGACCGCTGTCGCCTATTACGGAAACTGGTCGAAGAAGCAGGACAAGCCGGCCGCGAAGGCCCCAAAGCCGCCCGCGACCCAAGCATCACCTGCAGCCGGAGATTGATCCGGTCGAACAAGGCACGCTCCGCTGCGTTTTAAAGTCCGGTATTGCAGACCTTCTGCCTTGCTGGCTCCGCTCGGAGCGTGTATCTGCAGGGCCTCTCGGGGTATAGCGTAGCCTGGTAGCGCGGCGGTTTTGGGTACCGCAGGTCGGAGGTTCGAATCCTCCTGCCCCGACCAACCATTTGAAAAATTTAGCATTTCAAGCCCCGGCACCTCGTCGGGCGGCCTCACGCTGTCGAACGCGGAATCGCCCTCACCGGGTTCCGAACAGCGGATGCGCCACCCGGTCGCCCGGCTGGATTCCGTATTTCTTGGCGGTGCCGCCGATCACCTCCAGCACACCCTTCGCCAGGCCGCCGGACGGAATGATCTTCTCGGACTGCGGCACGGTGTTTTCGGCAATCCGGAGAATGCGCCCGTCGGCCCGGATGAAGATCATGTCGAGCGGGATAAAGGTGTTCTTCATCCACATCGAGACCTGCTGCTCCGGCGTGAAGTCGAACAGCATGCCCCGTCCTTCGGGCAGCTCCTTGCGGTACATCAGGCCGGTGGCGCGCTCCTCGTCGGTCTTGGCAACCTCAACCGAGAAGACGTGAACGCCGGACTTGGTGACGATCTCGAGCGGCTGCACGTCAGCCGCGAAGGCCCGCACCGGGGCGACGGCCAACAGCGCAACCACAACGGTTGCAAACGCAGGCAAAAGCCAATTCCGGCTTGAGAAGCGGAAAGCGACGGAACGTATCAACGAAAGATCAGCAAACATTGAGGGGCCACGCCATGATGGTGAAGGCCGGCACCCTAGCCCGGCAATCATGGCGAAGACCAGACAAGCCATGGACTGAACGGCCTGAATCACGCGGATGTAATTGATGAAGCCGCAACGGCCAGGAGCCCGGCGCTGGCCGCCCACACTCAGTGCGACGACAGACCCGGCGCGCCGGTTTCCGGCTGGATCTCGGCCGCCATCATGCCCTTGGAGCCGGGCCCGAACCGGACCAGCACATACTGACCGGGACGAAGCTCGGTCATGCCATAGCGGCGCAGGGTTTCCATGTGGACGAAGATGTCCGGCGTACCTTCACCACAGCTCAGGAAACCGAATCCGCGCAGCCGGTTGAACCACTTGACCTGCGCCCGCTCGAGGCCGCTGGTCGGCGTCACGGTGACATGGGTGCGCGCCGGAAGCATTTGTGCCGGATGGATCGCGGTCGACTCGTCCATCGAGACGATGCGGAAAGCCTGATAGCCCTTCTGGCGTTGAACGCACTCGACAATCAGCCGCGCGCCTTCATAGGCGGTCTGGTAGCCGTCGCGGCGCAGAACCGTGACGTGCAGCAGCACGTCTGGCGAGCCATTGTCGGGGATAATGAACCCGTAGCCCTTGGAGGCATCGAACCATTTGATGGTGCCGGAAATCTCGACCAGGTTGGCTGCTGCGCCATCGGCCTCCGCGAACGAATCCGTGACCAGATTTCGCTCGGGACTTCCCATCTTTTTGGACTCAAATCCGTCCGAACCCATGACCCCCGGACCTCAATACATCTGCGTGGCCACGTCCTGTGACCCGTACATTGGCAACCTTCGCGATTCTCACCGAGACGACGAACCGATGCGTCGCGAATCCCTTAACGCAACGATAACATTCCGGACCGAGCCGGAAAGGCAAAAAAGGGAACAGTGGCGACCTATGAACAGGCTTGAACGATTGCGAATCGATTGGGCAGGTCAGTTTCCGATAAACGGCCCGAGGGTCTCGCCGATGTCGTGATGAATCACCAGGTCGGCGATCTCATCCATGTCGGTCGGTTCGTTGTTGATGATGACGAGTTTCGCGCCGCTATTCCGCGCCATTGCCGGGAAACCTGCCGCGGGCCAGACCACGAGCGACGATCCGATGGCGAGAAACAGATCGCAATGCTGCGCGAGTTCCGAGGCGCGGCGCATTTCATCTTCCGGCATGGACTGGCCGAATGAGATCGTCGCGGACTTCACCGGGCCTCCGCAGTCGGTACAGGCCGGTGCGAGCCCGGCCTCATCGAAGCGCTGCTTCACCCACGGAATTTCAAACCGCGTGCCGCAGCCGATGCAGCGGGCATAGGTCGTATTGCCGTGCAGCTCGACGACGTGCTCGGGCGCGAAGCCGGAGGCCTGATGCAGATTGTCAATGTTCTGCGTGACGACGGCAGGCGCCTTGCCGGCTTTGTACAGCGCCGCCAGCGCCCGGTGGCCCCGGCTTGGTTTCGCCGCCGCGAAGCTCGGCTCCATGGCGAAACGCCGCCGCCATGACTCATCGCGCGCATCCTGACTGGCGACGAACTCATCGAAAGGAATGGGCCGGTTGCGGGTCCACAGACCGCCGGGAGAGCGAAAGTCAGGTATGCCGCTTTCGGTCGAGATGCCTGCGCCGGTGAAGGGAAGGATCACCCGCGCTTCGGCGATCATGTCGCCCAGCCTATCGATCCCGCTGCGCAAATCGGATGCGATCATTCAACCCGCCTCTCACGACTGAACATGCCAGATCCTCTCCGCAACAAAATGGGGGCGCAAAGCCCCCATCCTTATCGCAAAGCAATTATCGGATCAGGCCGCCTTGATCGCCGGCTTGGCGGCGTCCTGAGGCTTCGGCGCCTCCTGGGGTTTCAGCGCGTCCCTGATGTCCTTCATGTCTTTCTTCGGGGCTGCGACCTTCGCCTTCTTGCTCAGGACTGCCAGCTTTTCCATTTCGATGGACAGTTCTTTCTGACGTGCAGCGATCTTTTCCGCGAGCTTCTCACCCGCCAGATCGCACAGTTGCGCCAGATCGTCGATCGACATGGACTCCAGATCTACTTTCTGCATGACCTTCTCCGTTGACCGTTCACGGAGGTAGCAAGAAGGCCCCAGCCTCGCTAGGCGAAGCCGGAGCCTTATCCACTGTCATGCCGAGGCCGCGATCAGCAGCCCGTGACTCCGCTGGGCGATCCGCTGTGACGTTCACGCAGATAGGCCAGCCCGTATACGGCCAGACGTGCCGGATCGGTTTCGCCTGCGGACGACAGCGTTTCGATGTAATTATCGACGCTGTCCCGCGCCTCGCGCAGGCCGTCCTCATCCAGATTCCGCATCATGCCGAAGGTATGGATAATCCGATCGACAACATCATCCATGCACAACTCCTCCGTTGTAATTTTACGGCGCTACAACATGCAACCAACGAATTGGTTCCCTGAAATGTGCGTTTTTGACCGGATTCCGATCCCGTTCGGCATATCTGCAGGCGATCCACCGAGGTTGTGAAAATCAACCAGACCGGAACCGATGGCCTCACCTTCGCGTTGCCATTCCAAGAGCAGTCACCTCATCAGGGTGAAAGCTCGAAAAGCCCCGTCATGTGCCTTGGCAGATGGCGGGGTTTTCCGTCAGGAGGAGCACATGGCTACTTTTCACTTCCATCTGGTGGACGCGACAACGGATACCGACCTTGGGAGCCAGGAATACGAAGACGCGGTCCAGGCCACGGAAATCGCGGACTCGCTGTCCAAACGTCTCGCGCTTGAAGAAACCACCCTGCTCGGTGGCGGATGGGCCATTGTCGTTACCGACCAGCAAGGCGAGGTGTATCGCTCGGATATCGAGCCCGTGCATCTTCACTGAGATGTCCTGTTAAGCGATGCGGCTGCATCCGGATGAATTTGATGCTATTCAATGCGCGCCCGTTTTTCACAAGGACAAGAAACCATGCGTTATCTGCACACCATGCTGCGCGTCCGCAATCTCGATGTTGCGCTCAAGTTCTACAGCGATGCTCTCGGACTGAAGGAAGTCCGCCGCACCGAAAGCGAAAAAGGCCGTTTCACGCTGGTGTTTCTGTGCGCGCCCGAAGACGAGGCCCTGCTCAAGCAGGTCAAGGGGCGCGGCGCGCCGCTGGTCGAACTGACCTACAACTGGGACGAGGAAACCTACGGCGAGGATCGCTACTTCGGCCATCTCGCTTACGAGGTCGACGATATCTACGCCACCTGCGAGCGCCTGAAGAAGCTCGGTATCACCATCAACCGCCCGCCCCGCGACGGGCAGATGGCATTCATCCGCTCGCCCGATCTGCATTCGATCGAGCTTCTGCAAAAGGGCGATGCGCTTGCACCGCAAGAGCCGTGGAGTTCGATGCCGAACACCGGACATTGGTAAGCGCGTTCGCCCTCGCGCATTGATCGGAACAACAGCGCCGGCCCGACGTTCTCCATGTCATCGCAACCATGAAGGGAGAGGAATATGGGACGCGGAATTCTGTTGTGGCTGCTGGGCGTGCCGATCCCGGTCATTATCCTGCTGTGGCTGTTCTTCGGCCGCTGAGGCACCAGGTTGAACCCCCGCTCACGCGGGGTTTTTGCTGTCCGCTCGAAACGGCAGCATCGCGAGCCGATCAGGGCTTCCGGCAGTCCGCCCGCGCATCGAGAAGCTTGATCAGCTTGTTGCCCGCTGCCTTGAGGATGCACATCTCGACCTGCTTGCCGGCCGGCACGAGCTTGGCGCAGATGATCTGCGGGTTGTCGTCATAGACCGGCGTCGAAACCTTGCAGTTAGCTTGGCACGATGCGGGGTAGTCGAGAGGGTTGGTCAACAACACGCTCGCGGATTCGCCGTCCGGCGCGATGGTGCATGTGATCGGGACGGACTCTGCCCGCGCGATAAGGGGCCACATGCCCGCCAGCACCAGTCCGAGAATCAAATGTCCTGTCCGCAACATGGGTCAATCGTGATGCTCTTGTGATAAGGGATCAAGGCCCCCGAAGGCGGCTCGCCTGCTCGTCCCAAGTTGCAAAAAACGGCGATCTCTGTTCGAAATCGGCGGAGACAGCTGTCGAAATCGCCGGGCCGTTCGGGAAGGTCGCATGCAGAACATCGTCAACGCATTCCTGCTGGTGTATGCGGCGCTGTTTCCGATCGTCAATCTGGTCGGAAGCGCGCCGCTTTTCCTGCGCATGACCCGCAGCTGCACCAGCGCGGAACGCAGTACCCTCGCCCTTGGCGTCGCCAGAAACAGCTTCTTCCTGCTGCTCGGATCGCTGTTCATCGGCTCGCACGTTCTGGAATTTTTCGGGATCACCCTTCCCGTGGTGCGCGTCGCCGGCGGACTGGTGGTGGCGACATTTGGCTGGAAACTGCTTCACAGTCCCGAAGATACCGAAGCGGAAAAATCCAGCGTCGCGCAGGGCAACCCCGCCATCGACGCCTTCTATCCGCTGACCATGCCCCTCACCGTCGGCCCCGGCTCGATTTCCGTTGCGGTCACGCTCGGCAGCCAACGCCCGACGCCGTCTGAGGATATCACCCAACTCGCCGTCCTCGGCACCGCCGCCGTGGCCGGACTTGCCGCCGTCGCTCTGACGATCTTCGTCAGCTATCGCTTCGCCGACCGGATCATGCTGTTTCTCGGCAAGCGCGGGACCGACGTCATGATGCGATTGTCGGCCTTCATCCTGTTCTGCATCGGCATCCAGATCATCTGGAACGGGCTGAGCGTTCTGATCGCAAAGGCGGCCTGAGGCCTGAACTATGCGGATTTTGCGGCGCAACAACACGCAAAGCCTCATTTTCGGCAATGAAATCAATTAAGCATGAGTTCCATTCGCCAAGCGACGCATTGAACGCCGCAGCAAATTTCGCTACAGGTTTACCGATGCGGACCCTCTGACGGCCGCCATGGCAGGGTCTGCGTGATGCTTGTTTCCCGGCAAAAAGCTGCTTCGACATTCGCGATGACAGTCAGCGCATTGGCGCTCGGATGTCTGCTGATCGTTGCTCCCCAAACGGCGCACGCCGAACCGACGGCTGCCAGCACGCGCGTCGCAGCATCCGACGATCTCAATGCCGTGTTCAAGACGCAGCCCTGCGTGTCCTCCAAATCGCTCGCGCAACTCGATGCGCCGATCGCACGCGTGGCGAAGCGGCTCGATGCGCATGAGCCCGTGACCATCGCGGCTCTCGGATCGTCCTCGACCGGCGGCGCGGGCGCGACCTCCGCTGCCTATTCCTATCCCAGCCGCCTCGAACGCGAATTGCGCCAGCGTTTTCCCGGCGCGGCGATCAGCGTGATCAATCGCGGCGTCAATGGCGAAGAAGCCGCCGACATGATGGCCCGGCTTGATCCGATCCTCGATCAGAAGCCGGATCTGGTGATCTGGCAGCTCGGCACCAACGCTGTGATGCGTGACACCAGTGCTCCTGCCGTCGGCGAATTGCTGAAAACTGGCATCACACGCATCAAGAAGACCGGCGCCGACGTGCTGCTGATCGATCCGCAGTTCGCGCCCGCCGTCAATGCCAAGCCGTCCGTCAACGAGATGGTCGGCCTGATCGGCTACGTCGCCAAGCAGGCGCACGTTCCGCTGTTCCGGCGCTATGTCGCCATGCGCCGCTGGCATGAAGACGAGTCCATCGCCTTCGACCGCTTCATCGCCGCCGACGGCCTGCACCTGAACGACTGGGGCTATTCCTGCTTCGCCCGCCTTCTGGCCGACAACATCGCAGGCGCCGTGGCGCGGTCGCGCACCGTGGCCGATGTAAAACCATTCCAGTAAGCCGCGGTCAGTTTTCCCTCACCTGTGATAGTATCCGGTTTCCGGATGATGCATATCGCATGCGACAGTTACGTCCTGCCGGACCGAGGCCGCATGACACATTCACAGTCTTCCGCGCATTCCCATGCGCACGATCACGACCATCATGAGGATGACGGTCATGACCATGCCCATGATGGTCATGACCATAGCCATTCGCATGGTCCGGGCGGTCACGTTCACGCGCCGGCGAACTTCGGAACGGCCTTCGCGGTCGGCATCGCGCTCAATACTGCCTTTGTCATCGTCGAAGCGATCTACGGTTATGCCAGCAATTCAACGGCGCTGATCGCGGATGCCGGACACAACCTGTCCGATGTGCTGGGACTGGTGGTGGCATGGATCGCGGTGATCCTGGCGAAGCGACCGGCCTCCCCGCGCTACACGTATGGCCTGCGTGGCTCGTCCATTCTCGCGGCGCTGTTCAACGCCGTCTTCCTGCTGATCGCCGTCGGCGCCATCGGCTGGGAAGCCATCCTGCGGCTGATGAATCCTGAACCGGTTGCGGAAATGACCGTGATGGTCGTCGCCGCCATCGGCATCGTCATCAACGGCTTCACCGCATGGCTGTTCGCATCGGGCAGCAAGACCGATCTCAACATCCGCGGCGCCTATCTGCACATGGCCGCCGACGCCGCCGTGTCCGCAGGCGTGGTCGTTGCGGCTTTCATCATCATGTTCACCGGCTGGCTATGGCTCGATCCGGTGGTCAGCCTTGTGATCGTCGCCGTCATCGTCTGGGGCACGTGGGGACTGCTGCGCGACAGCACAGCGATGTCACTGGATGCCGTGCCGTCCAACATCGACCCGGTCGCGGTGCGCGCATATCTCGAACAGCGGCCCGGGGTGACGCAGGTGTGCGATCTCCACATCTGGCCGATGAGCACGACCGAGGTCGCGCTGTCCTGTCATCTCGTCATCCCGTCCGGGTATCCCGGTGACGCCTTTCTCGTGGAAGCATCGCATCAACTCGATGAGAAATTCCATATCCATCATGTCACCATCCAGATCGTGACGAATCCGGTGACAGGCTGCGAGATGATGGCCGGGCACGTGGTCTGAAACGAAAGCTATTTAGATCGCGCCGAGATACGCTGCCTTGACCTTCGGGTCCGACAACAATGTCGCGCCGTCGCCTTCGAAGGCCACCTTTCCGGTTTCCAGCACATAGCCGCGATCGGCAATTTCCAGCGCCGCGCTGGCGTTCTGCTCGACCAGCAGGACCGTGACGCCGTCCTGCCGCAACGTGACGATGGCGGCAAGGATCTGATCGACGAGCGTCGGCGACAGGCCGAGCGAAGGTTCATCCAGCAACAGCAGCTTCGGCTTTCCCATCAGCGCGCGGCCGATCGCGAGCATCTGCTGCTGACCGCCCGAGAGCCCGCCTGCGAGCTGATGGCGTTTCTCGGCCAGCACCGGAAACATCCCGAACACACGGTCGCGGTCGCTTGCGATCTCTCCATCTCGGCGCATGTAAGCGCCAAGACGCAGATTGTCTTCGACCGTGAGCGGCCCGAAAATCTGGCGGCCTTCGGGCGACTGGGTCATGCCGCGCGCTACGCGCTTGTGCGGCTTGAGGCGGTCGATGCGCTCGCCGAGAAAACGGATTTCGCCCGCCGTGATCGGCTGCACGCCAGACAACGCGCGCAGCAACGTGGTCTTGCCCGCGCCGTTGGAGCCGATCAGCGCGACGACCTCGCCCGCGCGCACGGCGAGGTTCACGCCGTGCAGGACCTCAATGCGGCCGTAGGAACTGCGCAGGTTGGCGACCTCAAGCACGGGCTGCCTCCCTTGCGCCGTGCTTGCCGAGATAGGCTTCCAGCACAGCCGGATTGTCGCGCACCTCGCGCGGTGCGCCATCGGCAATCGGCTTGCCGCGGTTGAGAACCAGAATCCGGTCAGAGATTTTCATCACGAGTTTCATGTCGTGCTCGACCAGAACGACGGCGATGCCTTTGGCGGCCACGCGCCGGATCAACTCGTCGATCTCTTCGGTTTCCACCGGATTGCAACCCGCGGCAGGCTCATCGAGCAGCAGCACGCGCGGCTCGGCGGCAAGCGCGCGGGCGATTTCCAGCCGCTTGCAGGCGCCGTAGGACAGCGAGCCCGCTGCCACGTCCGCGCTCGCGCGCAGGCCGACCTCGTCGAGCAGCGCCAGCGCGGCATCGCGTGTCTCGGCATTCTGCCTTGTGACCGACGGCAGGCGGAAAAGTTCGGCCAAAAGGTTGCAGCGCTCGCGCAGATGCCGCCCGACCATGACATTTTCGGCGGCGGTCATACGCTGGAAGATCTGCAAGTTCTGGAACGTGCGCGACAGGCCGCGCGCCGCCAGCCTGTCTGGCGGCAGGCCGGTGACGGCCTCGATCTGGTCGCAGGCTGCCCAGGCGACGGCCGGCGATTGTAGACACCGGACACGATGTTGAAGAGCGTGGTCTTGCCCGCGCCGTTCGGCCCGATGATGGAAAGAATTTGGCCCGGAGCAACCTCGAAGCTGACGCCGTCAATCGCCTTGATGCCTCCGAACGAAATCCCGATATCCTTCGCCGCGAGGATCGTCATGATTGCGTCCTCCTCGCCAGCGCGCGGGAGAGCGTCGGCACGATGCCGTCGCGCATGAAGATCATCGAGACGATGATGATAAAGCCGAGCAGCAGATGCTCGTATTCCTGAAACACGGTCAGCACTTGCGGAAGGGTGATGAGCACCGCCGCGCCGACAATGCTGCCGACGACCGAACCAAGGCCGCCGAGCACCACCATGGTGACAAGCTCGACGGAATGCAGGAAACCGGCTTGATCCGGATTGATGAAGCCGTTCATCAGCGCCAGCGCCGAGCCTGCCACCGACGCATACACGGCCGCAATCACAAAAGCCTGTAGCTTGAACCGCGCCACGTCGATGCCCGCGACGCGCGCCGCGACCTCGCTGTCATGCAGCGCGCGGAAAGCGCGGCCGGTCGGCGTGTCGTTGAGGTTGAGCGCAAGCCATGTGCCCAGCACCAGCAGCCCGCCCGTGATCCAGTACCAGGTGTCCGATCCACTGACACGCCAGCCGAACAGCACCAGCTTCGCGACAGGCATGCCGTCGGGTCCACCGGTCCAGCGGCTTTCCGTGGTGAGAACCAGTGCCACCAGCACGCCAAGGCCGAGCGTGGCGATGGCAAGATAGTGCCCCTTGAGCCTCAGGATCGGACGGCCGACCAGCCAGGCGATGATACCGGACAAAACGGCACCGAGCGCCGCCCATGGCGGAATACCGAAATGCGCCGGTCCGATCGCAACGGCATAGGCGCCAATACCGAAGAAGCCCGCATGGCCGAGGCTGACCTGCCCCGCCTGCCCCATCAGGACATTGAGGCCAATGGCCGCCAGCGCCGAGACCCAGACCAGCGACGCCACGCGGAAATAGTAGCTCGACGGAAAGATCGCCGGAAGCACCGCGACAATCGCCGCGAGCACGATCAATGTCAGATAGCGATGGCCGATCTTCTGCAGCACCGCTCAGACCCTTTCCACGGTCCGGCGGCCGAACAGGCCTTGCGGCATGGCGAACAGCACCAGCAGGATCACGATAAAGGCGAACGC